>Ga0210384_10006454_pt1 | contig 12520 bp, 10 predicted proteins | sample IncBWH2MmetaG_FD_160574 | JGI IMG/M metagenome (GOLD analysis project Ga0210384, IMG submission 160574) | Forest soil microbial communities from Barre Woods Harvard Forest LTER site, Petersham, Massachusetts, United States - Inc-BW-H-2-M | ecosystem: Environmental > Terrestrial > Soil >... | reverse complement strand
AAATGGACAACTCCTCAATGGAACTGGTGAACTATTTCATTACGCGCCGTGCAGGCGGAAAGAAGTAACCCATGTCATACAAGCCAAGCGTCGGCCCTCAGATGGCGGCGCCGAACGTGATTCCGATGGCGGACATTATGCTGGTGCTGTTGATCATCTTCATGGTGGTCACGCCCATGCTCTCCAAGGGCTTGACGGTGGAGTTGGCCAAGGTCAACAACCCCTCCGACATGCCCGATGCCGACAAGGACGACGCAATCATTGTCGGTATTTCGGCGAGCGGGGACGTCTATCTTGGCAGCACCAAGTCGGACATCACCCAAATTGCGGACCAGGTTCGGGACCGCATTTCCAACAAGCTGGACAAGACCGTGTTCGTCAAGAGCGACGGTCGCGCCAAGTACGGCGCTGTGGTTAAGGTCGTGGATGAGATTCGCTCCGCGGGCGTCGATAACGTCGGCTTGATTACTGACCGGGCCGAACAGAATCGGCGAGTCGCTCCACCGCCGCCGGCAGGCTAATTGCGGTCGGGAAGCGGGGACGCGCTCCCCGCTTCCCGGTCTTGTTTTTGCTCACTCATCCGTTCCCGTGATCGCATCGGGGACGCGCAATTTGAATTAGGAGCCACGACAATGGGAATGGACGTTGGAGGAAAGCAAGGCGGTGCGATGGCGACGATGAACGTCGTCCCCCTGATCGATATTCTCTTGGTATTGATCATCATTTTCATGGTGATCACGCCGCTGACGCCGAAAGGTCTGGACGCGCTGGTGCCGCAACCCGCGCCGCCAAACCAGCAGCAGCAACCGCAGACTCTGCAGAAGACGATCGTCGTGCAAATTCTCGACACCGGAAAATTGAAGATCAACGATGAGGACGCCACCTGGGATTCGCTGGGGCCGCGCCTCACCGACGTATTCAAGGAGCGGGCCGAGAAAGTCGCTTTCGTCAAGGGCGATGACGCGGTCCGGTTTGCCGATGTCGCCAGAGCGATCGACGTCATGAGGGGTTCCGGGATCGACAAGGTTGGATTGATCACTGCCAATCTCGAAGCGGGGAAGTAGGTTACTGGCGGTTGCCGGCCCGGCCTGCTTTCGGGAATGCCGGTTTTTTTTGCCCTCTAAGAATAAATAATGTTGCTTTGATCCAAGGCATTGCTGGTGTAGAGTGTGCGGCTGTGGCCTGTGCCTCGAAGGATTTGTGTGGCGCGGGAAATTGGGTGCGAGCTCCGCTATCGTGTTGGACTTGTCAGGTGGCGCGCGGAGCCGGCCGGAACGATCATGAACGGCTTTGTTTATCGTAGCTCGGCCGTTGCAAGCATAGGTAACTTCACTACCCTCACGGGGGAAAACAAAATATTCGCGGGGACGGATTGTTTGCCATGAATCCTTTTGCGCATTTTCGGCATTCCAATAACAAAAATTCCATGGCACTGTTTGCGGTGGCCATGATTGCAGTGAGCTTTGGCGCCTCGGGCTGCGCCAAGCTGAAGGCTCGCGATGACCTGAACAAGGGCGTTGCCGCCTACCGCGATGGCAAATATGACCAGGCCATCGAGTTCTTCAAGGATGCGAAGGACAATGATCCTACGCTGACCAACGCCCGCCTGTATCTCGCCACGGCTTACGCCACGCAATACATTCCCGGCGCGCCGTCCGACGAAAACATCCGCATGGGCCAGGCCGCGGTGAAGGAATTCCAGGACGTGCTCTCCGCGGACCCCAACAACATTTCGGCGATTGACGGGATCGGCTCCATTCTCTTCAACATGGCCGGAACTCCCTACACGCGGTCGCGCTTCGAGGAATCCAAGACCTACCACTTGAAGCACATCTCCCTGAAGCCGGAAGATCCCGAACCCTACTATTGGATCGGCGTCATCGACTGGACGCTCTCTTATCGCTCCAACCTCGAGACTCGTGGCACCTGGCGCCTGGCGCACCCTGGCAAGCCCCTCAAGGACGACGACCCGATGCCCCCCGATGTCCGCGAAGCCTATATCAAGGAAAACGGCCAGATGATCGATGAGGGCATTGACGACCTCAAGAAGGCTATCGAGCTGCGCCCCGAATATGACGACGCTATGGCCTATCTGAACCTTCTCCTGCGCCGCAAGGCCGATGAAGCCTCCAGTCCGGACGAACGCGCGTCCTTACTGAAGCAGGCCGACGATCTCGTCGAGAAGGCCAAGGAAATCAAGCAGAAGAAAATGGAAACCCCGGCCAAGTCCTGACGGATGCAAGGCCGGATCATCTAAGTTTAGAAAACAAAGCGGCCGGAAAGAGGGCCGCTTTTCGTTTTTCGCATGATGGCTGTCCAGCCTCGCACAGATTTTTCCATCCCTGCTTTTTCATGTACCTCTGGCGTCCGAGTGTTTTTTCTTCGCGCTGCCATACTTTGGTTTGGTATGCTGCGCAAATTATGCGCCTTTGCCGGGGTCTGTTCTTGCTGGCCGCCTTATCCGTTCCTGTCTTTGCACAAGGCGTACATCCTGTCGCCGACCGCCTCGCCGAGCAGAACGCGCTTTTCGAGGAGCAGTACGAGTCGGATCTGCGCAATTTTCCCCAGCGTGCCACCGCGCGCGGCGACTACCGCTATAACGATAAGCTGGCCGAGTACTCACTTGACGCCATCGCCCAGCGTCAGAAGGAAGATCAGACCTTCCTTCGCCGGCTGCAAGCCATCCCGACGACCGGCTTTTCCGGCCAGGACCAACTCTCGCACGATCTCCTCACTCGAGTGCTCCAGCAGCGCATCGCCGATTTCGACCTCAAAGAGTACGAAATGCCAGTCAACACACAGAGCGGCCTCCATACCAGTCTTGCGGATTTGCCTCTTTCCGTTCCTCTCGACTCTGTCAAGCACTATGAGGACTACATCGCCCGCCTTCACCAGATCCCGCGCGCCCTAAGCCAGACCGCGGATGTCCTCCGCGCCGGCATGAAAGACAAGCTGATGCCCGTCCGGTTCATCCTTGAGAAAATCCCCGTGCAATGTCAGGGCATCATCGACGCGAATCCATTTCTTCTGCCCACGAAAAAGTATCCTGCGGAGATTTCCCCCGAGGACCAGAAACGCTTGACCCAACAGATTACCGACGCCGTCAACTCGGATGTGATTCCCGCGTACCGGAGTTTCGCCTCCTTCGTTCGCACGGAATATGCCCCCGCAGGACGCACCACGCTGGCGATAATTTCCCTCCCGGACGGTGAGAAGCGCTACCAAAACGATATCTATAGCCAGACCACCACTCACATGACGCCGGCCGAGATTCACGAGTTGGGTCTTCGAGAGATGGACCGCATCCTCGCCGAGATGACCGCAATCGCCAAGAAAGCGGGCTTTCCTGATCTGGCTTCCTTCCGCGCCTCTCTCAAAACCAATCCGAAATACATTCCGAAATCCCCGGAACAAATCCTGGACGACTTTCGCCGCGCCATCGCTCAGATGCAGCCAAAACTCCCGGAGCTATTCACGCTGCTTCCCAAGTCGCCGGTGACCGTCGAGGCCATACCCGCTTTCCAGGCCAGCGCCGCGACCCACTACGTAACCGGAACACCGGACGGCAAGCGCCCGGGCCGCGTGGTGGTGGCCACTTCCAACTTCGCCGATCGCTCCACCATCGACGACGAGTCGACCGCTTACCACGAAGGCATTCCAGGGCATCACATGCAGCTGTCCGTGCAGCAGCAGCTCGAGGGGTTGCCGAATTTTCGCCTCCATCTCGGGTTTACGGCTTATATCGAAGGGTGGGGCCTGTACGCCGAGCAACTCGGCAAAGAGGTGGGCTTCTACCAGGACCCCGTCTCCGACTATGGCCGCCTCTCCTCCGAACTTTTTCGCGCCGTCCGGCTTGTCGTGGACACAGGAATCCACTCGCAGGGCTGGAGCCGCGGTCAAGTCGTGGATTTCTTCCGCAAGTCCGGCGCGGTTGACGAGCCTACCATTCAGTCCGAGACCGACCGCTACATCTCCTGGCCTGCCCAAGCCCTTACATACAAGCTGGGCCAACTCAAGTTTCTGGAACTCCGCGAACGCGCCCGGAAGGAATTGGGCCCCAAATTTGACCTCCGCGCCTTCCACGACGAGATGCTGAATGGCGGAGCCCTCCCGCTCGATCTCCTCGACGCCCGCACAAATGCCTGGATCGCCCAACAAAAATCAAAGTAACGGCAAGGCGCGGCCTCCCGGCTCACCCAAGGCACCCCTAAGGCACTTCGGGAACTCTTTTCTCCCCTGGGGCATCAAATAGACATAAAATACATGGACATGTCTTCGCTCGAAAAGCCGGTAGGACTGTCTTCGCTGGTGGGCGTTGGCGGCAAGACCGAGCGCACCACGCGGGCCCTCCAGGCGCGTTTCCTCGAGCTGATCGAAAAAGTGCGGCAAACTCGCCCGGCGAGCGACATCGAACTCTTGCGGCGGGCCTTTGACTTTGCCGCCGAGCAGCACCGCGCACAGTTGCGCAAGTCGGGCGACCCCTACCTTTCGCATCCCCTGGAAGTCGCGCACATCCTCGCGGACATGAAGCTGGACATCACCACGCTCTGCGCCGCGCTGTTGCACGATGTGGTCGAGGACACGCGCGTATCCACGCAACGCATCGCCGAGCGCTTCGGGCAGGACATCGCCACACTCGTCGAAGGGGTCACCAAAATCAACCGGCTGGATCTCCTGGCTCCCGAGGCGCGCCAGGCCGAAAACGTCAGGAAAATGCTGCTGGCCATGGTGAACGACGTGCGCGTCGTGGTGGTGAAGCTGGCCGACCGGCTGCATAACATGCGCACGCTCGGTTTCCTGGCACCCGAAAAACAGCAGCGCATCGCCCGCGAAACGCTCGATATTTATTCTCCCATCGCGCACCGCCTGGGAATGGGTTTGATCCGCGGAGAGCTGGAGGACCTCGCGTTCAGCTACCTCGAGCCCGAGGCGTACCAGGAGCTGCAAAATACCGTCGTTGCCAAACGGAAAGAATTTGAGGTTTTTCTCGCGGAATTGAAGGACACCATTCGCAAGCGCCTCGAGGAAAACGGAATTACCGCCGAGGTCGACGGCCGCGTGAAGCGCCTGTATTCCATCCACCAGAAGAGTTTGCGCCAGCACCGCACCGTCGATCAGATTTACGACCTGTTGGCCGTGCGCGTCATTTCCGACACCATTCGCAATTGCTACGCGGCGCTCGGTGTGATCCACCAAGTGTGGCGGCCCGTCCCCGGCCGGTTCAAGGACTACATCGCCATGCCCCGCCCCAATCTCTATCAGTCGCTGCACACCACGGTGATCTACTCCGGGCAGACGTTTGAAGTGCAGATCCGCACGCAGGAAATGCATCGCATCGCCGAGCAAGGCGTCGCCGCGCACTGGCGGTACAAGGACGGCAAGGACGTCTCCGACGCGGACGATCAGCGCATTTTGTGGATGCGCCAGCTGATCGAGTGGGTCAAGGATATGCAGGAGCCCTCGGAATTCATGTCCACGCTCAAGGTGGACCTCTACCCCGAGGAAGTGTACGCATTCACGCCCAAGGGAAAAGTGCTGGCGCTTCCGCGCGGCGCGACACCCGTGGATTTCGCGTACGCCGTGCACACGGAAGTGGGCAATCAATGTATCGGCGCGAAAGTGAACGGGCAGATTGTCCCGCTGCGCCACGGCCTCTCCAACGGCGACGTGGTCGAGGTGCTGACGCAGAAGGGCCACGTCCCCAGCCGGGACTGGCTGAATTTCGTGCGCACCTCGCGCGCGCGCAGCAAGATCCGCCACCACATCAACTTCGTGGAGCGCAGCCAGGCGACCGAAGTGGGCCGGCGTCTGCTCGAACGCGAAGCGCGGCAAGTGGGACGCAGCCTGAAAAAAATTCCAGAGGCGGATCTGTTGCGCGTCGCCACCGAATATGGCTGCGCGAAGCTTGAGGATTTGTTCGCGGAATTGGGCTACGGGAAATATTCGGCGCGGCAGATTATTTCCAATGCGGTGGGCGAGCCGCTGGCGCCGCCCAAGCCCGCGGGAGAGAAGGAAGATCCCTCCGCGCGCCTGGTGTCGACCGTCAAGCGAATGCTGCGCGTGGGCGACCCGGCGCTGCAGGTGGGAGGGCAGAGCGACCTGATGGTCTTCCGGGCGAAGTGCTGCAACCCGATCCCCGGAGATGAGATCGTCGGATACGTGACGCGGGGCCGCGGCGTCGCCGTCCATTCCCAATCCTGCCCCAACGTCCAGAATTTGCTTTACCAGGTGGAACGCCGCATTGACGTGGAATGGGGCGGCGCCACCGGATCCACCTATCCCGTCACACTATTGATCCGCGCGCAGGACCGGCCCGGCATGCTCGCCGACATCACCACCGTCATCAGCGAGACCGGCTCCAACATTCGCACCCTCGGCAGCCATCCCGATAATTTGCACGCCCGCATCGATCTCACGCTGGAAATCAGCGACCGCAAGCAGCTGGAACGCATCACTGCCAATATCCGCAAAATCTCCGGCGTGTTCGGCGTGGAACGGCTTTACAACGTGTGAGATCACTGGTAGGACAGGCTTCAGCCTGTCTGCCTTTCGCAGTAGAAAAATCAAAACCAGACAGGCTGAAGCCCGTCCTACCAAACCCTCCGGTTAATCTTCCAGGCACATGCCAACTGCGCTCTCCGCCAGTTCAGCTAAAATGAAAATATGACCTCTGTGCGCCCCCGTCAATTTAATCTGGCCCGACGCCTGCCGTGTGGATTGCTCCTGGCAGCGATGGCGCTGGTCATCTCCTGCAAGCCGGCCGAAAAGCCGAACACGGAGCAATCCGAACAGTTGGCCATGTGGCTGGACAGCGTCCCGCAACTGAAGACCCTGAACGTCTCCAACGCCGAGATCGCCGAACTTACCATAGCGCATCAGGCCGGCCTTACCGATCCATCCAGCGTTGTCCTGATCAAGCTGGCGCGCGATCACAAGCTGCCGTTTGCCGACGGGCAATCCATCGCGGATTTGCTGAATGCCGGTTCGTCCGAAGAAACCGTTCTGGAGCTCGCCCGGCTCAATCAATTGGGTCTGTGGGCCGGTGAGGCCCGCGCCATTCGGCTGGCGGGACTTTCCGACAAGATCATACTGGCCGTCGCGAAACGACGGTCGCAGAGTCTACCGGTAATCTCCGGGCAAAAGCTGGCGGAATTGAAGAACACCGGCGTGCCCGACGCGAAAATCCTGGAAATGATTCAAAAAGGCGACACCGACGGGACCGCCACCAAATACATTGCCCAGCGCGAACGCGCCGCCGGCGGCCATAGCTTCGTGTACCAGGCGCATGCTCGCAAAAAGCACTGAGGCCAATTTAGATTTAACGATTTCATTTTGTAGCGGCGCTCTTCCCGTATATCCTCGCGGATTGAAATGGAACCCGGGAGCGTGCGTCTTGCGCCGTTTTGCGAGCGGTCATTGTGAATCCCATGAAACTTGAAATCGTTCAGGTTGGAAATCCCGTTCTGCGCCAGTGCGCCCGCCCATTGAGCCTCGCGGAAATTCGCAGCCCCGAAATCCGGAAATTAATCAAATCCATGCGAACGTGCATGCACGACGCCCCCGGCGTAGGCCTCGCGGCTCCGCAGTTGGGACTCCCTCTGCAACTTGCGGTAATTGAAGACCGCGAGGAATATCACAAGGAAGTTCCGGAGGCGCTGTTGAAAGAGCGCGAGCGCAGCCCTGTTCCCTTTCACGTCATCATCAATCCGTCGATCGAGGAAATCGGAAACGACCGGGCCGAGTTTTTCGAGGGTTGCCTGAGCCTCTCCGGCTTTACGGCCCTGGTTCCGCGGGCGCGCGCCGTGCGCGTTACCTGCCTGGACGAGCGCGCGCAGCACAAAGTGATCGAAGCTTCCGGATGGTACGCGCGAATCCTGCAGCACGAGATCGATCACCTGGCCGGCACGCTCTACATTGACCGCATGCAGACGCGATCCTTCACCTCAATGGAAAATTTGGCCGCCTTCTGGAAAGGCAAGCCGGTCGAAGAGGTCAAGTCGGAACTCGAACTGAAATCGAGTTAGCTGAATTTTGAAGGTCTCAAAGAGCGAGCCGTCGAGGAATTGCAGCATTTTGTAGCGCCGGCGTCCCGCCGGCGCTACAAAATGCGGGCCCCGCAACTTTTGACCGGCAACTTCTGCCCCGGTAGAATCACTTCATCTTGAACGTGAAACCACTGTCGCCAAAGTTTTTTCCCGCCGCCCTGGGCGCCTGCGCATTTCTCGCGGCCGGCTGCGTCCAGCCCCTTGGCCCGGGCTACCAATTTGCCGATCGCCAGGCGGAGATTCTCGTTTCCGGCGCGGCCCCGTCGCGCATCCATTTTCACGTCGCCGATGAACTCGAAAACGCCGGCGACCGTCCGCTGCGTTCCCTCGAAGTTCGCTTGCCCGAGGGGCGCGTATTTGGCGAGCAGAACCTGCGCGTGGTCATCGAGGGCGCGGAAGTTTCCGCGCAGCATAGTTCCAAGACCGATGCCCGCATGATGCGCGCCCCCTTCGATCCTCCGTGGCCGCAAAATGAGAAACGCAAAGTTATTACGGAATGGGATCTGGTGCCGGAATCCTCGGCGCGGGGAACGATTGTCGCGTCGACGGACGGATTTTTTGTCGCCGACGAAACAGCGCTTCCCATCTGGCAGACTCCCAACGGCGTTTTTGCCAGGGGAGGAACGGATCCGGCCAAAGAACTCCTCACCGTATTTGCGCCGCCGGATTTTCGTGTTCTCGCTCCGGGCAAGGCTCTGAAGCGCACCATGGACGGGAGTTATATTGCCCAGCGTTTCCTGATCAGCCCGAAAATTGATTCCATTCCCTATGTCGTCGCGGGCCGTTATCAGGAAAAGGTCATCCAGGCGCGGCAAGGAGAAGTCCAGTTCTGGACCTTCCGGCCGGTGGACGCCGCGGCGGCGCAAGCGGCGGCGGAGCGAATTTCGTACACTATGAAAACGCTCACGGGATTTTACGGACCGGCTTCCAAAGGAAATGGCGCCGTACGAATCGCCGAGGCCCCGGCCGAATTGCCCAGCGAATTTGGCGCATCAGTCGATCCCGGGGCAGTTTCTTTTCCAGAAGGCGCGTTGCTCGATCCGCGAAATTTTCAACAGGGCATGGCGAAAGAGGAAGTATTGCAGCTCGCCGAATATGAACTGGCGCGAACCTGGTTCGGCTGGCGCGTTCGCCCGCGCCCGGAAGCGCAGATTCTGATGGGCCGCGGCGTGGGGTTCTTCGGCCTGGTGATTGCCGCCGAGGGCCGCGGGCCTGGCCAGCGGCAGAGCATGGTCGCGTCCCTCGTAGATCGTTACGACCAGGCGCGCGACGCCGCTCCCGACCAACGGCTGATGGAACCGCCCGCGGGCTATTCTCGCGCCGAACGCATTTCGTCGGGATATCGAGCCGCGCTGTTTTTTGTAGCCCTGGAAGATTTGTGCGGCCACGACAATTTGAGAGCCGCGTTGCGCGAAGTCATTCGCGCCCGCGCGGGCAGCGACACGGGCTATGAAGAGCTCAGGTCCGCGGTGGAATTTGCTTCCGGAAAAGACTTGGGGGAAATGTTTCGTACCTGGCTGGTTCTACCGGGCATCCCCGAAGATTTCCGCGCGCGCTACCAAAAGGCTTCGACCTCCAGGCTTTAGAAGGAGATGATTGGGAGCGGATTTGAGTAGCACAAGCACTCTTGCCTGTGCGGGTTTTGCAATCATTGGTAACGCACGATTGTGTGCAAGTCTCAAAAGCGCAGAGGCAAGAGTGCCTGTGCTACTCGTCTCGAAAGAAACATTCACCAGGAGGATCGCGTGATTGAATCCGTCGCAACCGATCGAGGACCGAAAGCCATCGGCCCCTATTCGCAGGCCATCCGCGCAAATGGATTTGTGTTTCTCTCCGGACAAATCCCGCTCGATCCGAGCACGCAGCAGGTTGTGGAGGGAGATGCCGCTACGCAGACCCAACGCGTCCTCGAAAATCTGAATGGCGTCGTGGAAGCGGCGGGATCGTCCATGCAGCGCGTGGTGAAGACCACCGTATTTCTAGCCGACATGAACGACTTCGCCGCGATGAACGACGTCTACGCGCGCTTTTTCGTCACCCAGCCGCCCGCGCGCTCGACCGTGGGAGTTTCCAAGCTCCCTCGAAATGTCCGCGTCGAAATCGACTTGATTGCGCTGCTGTAACGCGCCGGACAACCGCCGGCGCCTTATTGGTGGCGCATGCTTCAGCTTGCGGGGGTTTGTCCTTGCAAGGATCAAAACCCGCAAGCTAAAGCATGCGCCACATAAATCTGAGTTGGGAACTTGAGATGCAACTCGCCCTCCCGGTCATGCGGATGTCCTTGAAAATCAAGCCGAAATTCACGCCACAACTGTAAAGCCCCAATGAAAGCGTGGCCAGAATTCCCGCATCTTTCAGCAATGTTGGTACCTACTTGCCCCAAGACCGCAATTTGTTGCATATTCCGTGGCTGCGGGGGGACGTCGTTCGAACGAAGCCCTTTGATTTTGAACCACCATCCGGGCGAATTCGGCATCTAAGCACGTGGGTACTCGCCTGCTTCAGTTCCTCTTGCCCATTAGATTTCGGTATGCCACAAATCACGGAGTTCGATCCAGCTTGGTCACGGATTTAGTATGGAAAGCGCGAATCTTGGAGTAGATTTGTAGCAGTAAACGCCCTGGCCGAACCTCTGGGGAGGCTGCCTTTGCTTCTTCGCCAGAAGATCAATTTGCTCGTGCCCCGTGAATTATCCGGGAGGGCCTACTTCTCCGCATGGAGAGAATTCCGGCGGCAAATTTCTTCCGGCGATCAAACGCATTCCCGACAGAAACCTATTTTGCTCGCCCGATCTTTTGACCAGCAACCCTGCTCCCCGGAATTGCACGGAGTCATCGGCAAGCTCAAAACAATCCGGCAAAGAATTCTAGCCAACACGCTTTTGCGCCGGTGGACAAAATGGTTCGTGTGGATGTTGATCGCCCTCATCGCGGTTGCGGCAGCCAGCGCCAAACTCGCGGGAGCGCTCTTCTTCATCGCCGTGGTGGCAGCCGTTGGCTCGGCAAGCGTTTTGATTTGGACTTGGCGGAACCGGCCTTCCCGTTACGAAACCGCGCGCCGTCTCGATTCCGCCGCCGGACTCCAGGACCGCATTTCCACGGCGGTCTATCTCGGCGGCGTTGCGGATCACGACGGGATAATCGGCGAGCAGCGCAGGGACGCCCTCGCGCATCTCGTGAAAGTGGACCCGCGCGGATTTTTCCCCCTGCAGTGGCCGGGAAATGCCAGGCGTGCTGCCGTGCTCGTTCTGCTCGCGGCCGGATTATTCGCCTATCGCATTCACCACCAGCCGCCGCTCATTTCACTGCTGCAGACCACGGCGCGCTCGCAGCTGGTGCAATCGATTCTTTCTCCCATCGTGCACGCCATGGAGAAAGATCTGCAAAGAACCGTGGCCCTGGTCACCATGAAGCCGGAGGCGACCGGCGAGGAAATCCAGCGCGGCGATGCCGTTTCGAGCAGCGACGATCTGTGGAAAGCCGACGACAAGGCCGCCGGCGCGGAAGACCAAAAAGACGCGGCCGATGCGGGCGAGGGCGATCAGCCGCAGGATCAGTTGCAGGCGCCGGGCAGCCAGGAGGGCAATCCTTCCGGCGAAGCCCGGCAAGAAAGCAATTCGCAATCGCAAGAAGGCAAGAGTGGAAACGAAAGCGCCGACGACAAATCGCAGGAACAGTCCGAACAGCAGGGGCCGGAAGGGCGTCAATCCTTGGGGCAATCTCTCATGCAGGCCCTGAAAAACATGATGTCGAACTCGCCGAATCAGCAATCCAACAATCGCGCCGCCCAGAAGCCGAGCGGCCAGGGCACGCCGCAATCGGGCAATTCGCAGCAGCCCGGCGCGACGGAGAGCGACAAGCGCGGCGAATCACGGGGAAATTCCGACGCCAAGCAAAAGGCCACGCAGACCGCTAGCGAAGGCGCCGGGAGCCAGCAAGGCACGAAGGAGCTGCGCAAGGATCAGGAGACCCATCCGGTCAAAGCCATTCCGGACCGCGTCGCGCTGGAGGCCAGCGGTTTTAAGGAACAGACGCGCATGAAAGTCGCGACCGAGACCGGCACGGCGCACCTCGCCGACCGCGGTTTATCGCCCCAGCAGGACGCCGTGGTCAACGGCGCCGAACAGGAAAATATCCCGGCCCGCTACCGATTTTACGTGCAGCGTTATTTTGAACATACCGACAATGGGAAGCAATGAGTTAGAATCTCGGAGAAATCGCACCCAGTTCCAGGGACCGGTCTCTGCCTGCTTACCCTGAGTTGCCAAGGGAAGCGGGCTAGACCAAGGATGGATTCATGACCAGTTCGGTGGGAACGGAAGGCCAGACGGGCGGCCAGCCCCTCGGCCAGCAAGCGGAATTTCTCGCCGAAAAAATGGCGGAAGTTCGCGGGGAAATTTCCAAGGCCATCGTGGGCCAGGCGGAAGTGGTCGACGGGGTGCTGATCGCCTTGCTGGCCGGCGGGCACGTGCTGCT
>Ga0210384_10006453_pt1 | contig 12521 bp, 8 predicted proteins | sample IncBWH2MmetaG_FD_160574 | JGI IMG/M metagenome (GOLD analysis project Ga0210384, IMG submission 160574) | Forest soil microbial communities from Barre Woods Harvard Forest LTER site, Petersham, Massachusetts, United States - Inc-BW-H-2-M | ecosystem: Environmental > Terrestrial > Soil >... | reverse complement strand
GGGCTCGGGATCATAAGCGGATGCGCCCATCGAAATGCGGACCGAAATCTTTTCCCATGGCAATACCTTTTAGTGAAGCGCCGTCTGCAGGGTTCGTCAACTATCCACGGACGAGTCCTGATGACTTTCGTTTGATGGGGGAGGCTGGGGGGCCATACCTAAGTACCTAGGGGGTGGTCTTGAAAGTAGCCATCTGCATGATCCAGCCGCCTGAGGTCATCGTCGCCGTGGCGTTGTAGCTGCCTGCGGTGCTGACGATTTTGTCTTCCGAGATGCCGCCGAAGGAGTTGATGATACGGTTGCTGAAGCCAGCCCCTGCCGCGGTAAACGTGGTAAGCGGATTGCCTGCCCCGACGATCAGTTCATTGGCTGCGGTCGTGGTTGCCGAGCCACTGTTTGCCGTCGTCCCCGTGCCACTCGCGGTTGCGGTGACATCCAGGGGGCTGGTCGTACTCAAGCCACTGTATTCCATGACGTTGATGTTGGGCCATCCGGCGCTCTGGTTGAAGGTCACGGTCACAGTGTTAGTTCCGGCAGTGATGCTCTTGGCGAAGTAAATCGCAGACGTCAGCCCGGTGGCCGTGCTCGGCCCCACCGCGAGGGCGTAGACGTTGCCCCGGCTATCTGTAACTGAAGTCACGGACGAAGTCGTGTCACCCCACATCACGGCCACGACATTCAGATTTCCCACAGTCTGCGGGGCGGCGAAGGTAGCTGACACCGAGGAACCGGAGGTTGCCGTCGCCGACTTCACCTGCACAAAGCTGATGGTGCCGCCTCCGCCCGAAGAGGTATAGGTATAACCGCTGGTCAAGGTGCCGCTCTGGGCGTCCGTATTGGTCACTACCACATTGACCGCTCCCGCCCCATGGGCCGGAGTCGTTGCCGTGATCGATGTGCTGCTTACCACAGTGACGCCCGTTGCGGCAGTGCCTCCCAGGCTCACCGTCGCTCCGGTCAGGAAACCCGTGCCCGTGATGGTCACCGCGGTGCCGCCCGCCGCCGTACCCGTGTTGGGCGAAATCGTACTTACCGTCGGCGCCGGGTTGCTGGAAGTGTAAGTGTAACCGCCGGACAGCGTGCCGCTCTGGGTATCCGTGTTGGTCACAAGTACGTCTACCGCTCCCGCAGCGTGGGCCGGCGTCGTTGCCGTGATCGATGTGCTGCTCACCAGCGTTACGCCCGTAGCTGCCGTGCCTCCCAGTTTTACCGTCGCTCCGGTCAGGAAGCCCGTGCCCGTGATGGTCACCGCGGTGCCGCCCGCCGCTGCGCCCGTCGCCGGCGAGATCATAGTTACGGTCGGGGCCGGGTTGGAAGCGTAGGTGAAACCGCCGGGCAGCGTGCCGCTCTGGGCGTCGGTGTTGGTCACCACTACATCTACAGCTCCTGCCGCGTGCGCAGGCGTCGTTGCCGTAATCGATGTGCTGCTCACAACCGTGACGCCCGTAGCTGTCGTGCCTCCGAGCTTTACCGTCGCTCCCGTCAGGAAGCCCGTGCCGGTGATGGTCACCGAAGTGCCACCTGCCGCTGCGCCCGTCGCTGGCGAAATCGTGCTCACGGTCGGCGCGGGATTGGTGTAGGTGTAACCGTTGGCCAGCGTACCGCTCTGACTATCCGTATTCGTGACCACGACGTTCACCGCACCGGCGGTGTGCGCTGGCGTCGTCGCCGTGATCGAGGTGCTGCTAGCTACATTCACGCCGGTTGCGGCCGTGCCGCCCAGTTTTATCGTCGTGCCCGCCAGGAAGCCCGTGCCGGTGATGGTCACTGCGGTGCCGCCGGCCGCGGTGCCCGTCGCCGGCGAAATCGTGCTCACCGTCGGCGCGGGATTCGATCCACCTTGCCCGCTGGCCCGGAACGCGGCCATCTGCATGATCCAGCCGCCCGAGGTCATGGTCGCCGTCGCGTTGTAACTGCCCGTGCTGGTGACGATCTTGTCTTCCGATATGCCGCCGAACGAATTGATGATCCGGTTGCTGAATCCGCTCCCCGCCGCGGTAAACGTGGTCACGGGATTGCCCGCGCCGACGATCAGTTCAGTGGCTGATGTCGTGGTGGCTGAGCCGCTGTTGGCGGTGGTCCCGCTGCCACTCGCAGATGAAACCACATCCAACGGAGTTGCCGTATCCAATCCGCTGTATTCCATCACGTTAATATTGGGCCAGCCCGCGGCCTTGTTGAAGGTCACGGTCACCGTGTTGCTGCCGGCCGCAATGTTTTTGGCGTAGTAAATCGCTGACGTCAGTCCGTTGGCTGCGCTTGGACCGACGGCCAGGGTGTAAGCGTTGCTTCGGCTATCCGTGACTGAACTCACCGTCGAAGTCGTGTCACCCCACATCACCGCCACGACATTCAGGTTTCCCGCAGTCTGCGCCGCCGTAAAGGCCGCTGTTATCGAGGAAGCAGACGTCGCGGTCGCCGACTTCACTTGCACAAAACTGATCCCACCTCCTCCGCCCGAAGAGGTATAGGTATAGCCGCCGGACAAAGTGCCGCTCTGAGCGTCGGTGTTGGTCACCACCACGTCCACCGCGCCCGCGGCATGCGCTGGAGTCGTCGCTGTAATCGATGTGCTGCTCACAACCGTCACACCGGTGGCTGCCGTGCCTCCCAGTTTTACCGTCGCTCCGGTCAGGAAACCCGTTCCCGTGATGGTCACCGCGGTACCGCCCGCCGCAGTGCCGGTCGCGGGCGCAATCGTGCTCACCGTCGGCGCCGGGTTGCTGGAAGTGTAGGTGTAACCGTTCGACAGCGTGCCGCTCTGGCTGTCCGTGTTGGTCACCACAACGCTGACCGCTCCCGCCGCATGCGCCGGAGTCGTTGCCGTGATCGAAGTGCTGCTTACCACGGAGACGCCGGTTGCTGTAGTGCCTCCCAGCTTTACCGTGGCTCCCGCCAGGAAGCCTGTGCCCGTGATAGTCACCGGGGTGCCGCCGGCCGCTGTGCCGCTGCTGGGCGAGATCGACGTCACCGTCGGGGCCGGATTCGATCCGGTGCTGCCCAGGAGAACAAATTTTGCCGTCGAAGGCACACCTTTATTGTTAATCAGGAACAACATGTAATATCCGGGCGGGGCGATCTTGCTGTTGGGCGGTCCCGTGACCGTCAGCGATCCCGACCCGGCCGTGAACGACATCCCCACCAGACGTTGGTCCATGTCAAAAGCGTGGGTGGAAGAGCCCGGCCGCACCAGCACGGCCTGGGAAATAGTGGCCGCGTCCGGCGTAGAAACCGAGAACTGCCCACTCCACGCGATGTTGGCCGGGGTACTCCCGATGGTCGGTCGGGTCGCAGAAATCAGGTTATTGCTGCCATCCCGCGTGAACAGGTATGCGGGCTGGTAAATCTCCATATGCGATTCCCAGGTTCCGCGCAGGGGATTGCTGCCCGCAATCCACACCGTGGCGTCGGGCAAAAGCAATGCCACCGAGTGGTAGAGACGGTCGAAGGCATTGGCTCCGGCGGAGGTGAAACTGTTGCTGTCCGGGTCATACAAATCCGCATTCCTGCTGTGCGTACTTGCGACCTCATCGCTGGACGAGCCGCCCAGGGCCAGGACCTTCCCCGTGGGCAGGATCACCGCATCCATCTCGATGCGCGCTTGCGACATGTCGGGGCCAAAGGACCAGGCGGGCGATGACGCCCCCAGGTCAATCAATTCGGTCGAGGCTGTCGCTGTGGTCCCGCCGCCCAGAATCAGTACCTTCGGGTCGTAGTTATTGGCCGGCGTCAAGGGCAGCAGAACCGAACTGCCGTAGGTCCGCGTGGAGCCCAGGTTCGTGTTGCCGATGGTGGTCCAGCTCTGGTTGGACGGATTGAAGGTGTAGGTCGTGGGTTGGGGCCCGGAAACGAAGACATTCCCATTGGGTAGAAGGTGTTGCCGGGGATACAACGGCGGCGTCCATGGAGCGTTGAACTGGGCGCTCCATCCCGTACCCGGCGTGTAAATTTCAACCGCCTGGTTGGTGCCGCCGGTCTCGTTGAAACCCGAGAAAGTCATGACGCGGCCGTCGCTGAGCAAGGTCACGGTCGGATACCACCGGCCATGTGCCATGCTCTGTACATCGGTAAAGGCATTCGTAGCCGGATCGAACAGGCTGGTCCTTTGGCTCCCGTGAAACGGATCGTAAGCGAGGGTGCCCCCGTTGACCATGACCCGGCCATCGGCGAGCACAGTCATGCTGTTGCAAAACATGTCCCACGATACGGATAGCTGATTGATGCTTTTGGCAACCGGATCCAAAACCACGGCACCGGAGGCATTTGACCCACCGTACGGCGCACCCGACGGGCAACCCGATTGCGAAGGCGGACAGTTCCCTGACCCGGTGACCACCAAAATCTTGCCGTTTCGCATCAAGGCCACATGGATGGGATTGATGGTCATGGAGTAGTTCAACGTGCTCCATTGCCCTTGCATGTCGGCCTGGCCCCATGCTCCCATGGCGAGTCCCACAAGCATCAAGAACGGCCAGAAGACGGTTTTGGAGACACTTCGCACGGAACTAGCGGGCATTTAGGGTCACCTTTCTTGTGGTCTTTCAGTCTTCCAGTGCAGCGAACTACCGAGGCTTGGCGATTTGGGCCAAACCGAACGACTGGGAATTATCGGGGAGGGGCGCGCGACACTACAACTGCACTTCAGTTTACACCAGGTACGTCTCAGGGGGACCATCAAAACCTGGACAAGTGGTCCGTGACGTCATGGTATCCCTCAGAAACTGCGGGGGAAAACGATCAAATCGAGGTTTAGCGATTTTCGCTGAATATTCGCCGTTGGCCCGAATAGTCTCAAAGGCAGACAACAAAGCCGGGGGAGATATTCGATCAAAGTTCGGAGCGCTTCAGAGAATCATTTTCCGGCAATAGAAGGCTTCCGCATATTTCTCTTCGGCGTGCGATTCCACCCCACGCAGCCGCAACATGCCGCGGAGAGTATCTTCGGTAAGCCAGTGCTTTTCCGTCTGGGTCTTGAAGATGTCGAGAATGTTCTTGATCTTTTTCCTGCAGACCGCCTCGTTGAGGTGTACGAAGAGATTGGGTTGCCCCAAGTCACCATCGTATTTTGGGATTTCGTACTCCAGAATCAATTCGCGCCGAAAAGTGTTCCAGGTGAGGTCGGACACCAGACGGTGGTCCTGGTGACGGTCGTCGCGGTAATGAGTCAGAACGACGTCTGGTAAGAAATGCTTCTTGAAGCCCTCGAAATACTCCTTGATTTCCGCGCCCTGGTAAGGAAAATAGCCGTCGCGAAAGCTCTCGATGAGAACCTTCTTCCTGGCCGCACCCTTTAGAAAAAGATTGGCGCTGGTGGCGGCTTCTTTCTTCCGCTTCTGATTTGAACTGAGCACCACCCAGCAGAATTCCAGTCCGGGATCTTCCTGGAGCCAGCGGAGAATGGCGCCTCCACAACCGATTTCAATATCATCGGAGTGCGCGCCCAGGCACAGGATCCGGCGCACGGGATTCTTTCCGCTGGAAAAGTTCAGATTTAGCAAGAGAGATGACTTTCCGGTTGCGCCGCAGTCACGCCCGTTCGCAGGCTGTTCCTGTTCCCTGCTCCGACTGCAAGGCTACTGCTTCAAGCTATGACCGGTTCGCGCCAGCGCAAATTGGCGTCCAGGCGACCGCTGCTGAGCAACTCCTGGATATGCGAGATGCGTTTGTAACGGGGCCCTTCGAAATCGTCCAGCTTCAATCCGGCTTGCTTGACGGCGTCGAGCAATTCCTTCGCACCCTTGCGGGCAGTCCATTGCGGCTTGAAATCCGGCAGGACGCGGTTGATCTTGCTGAAGTCCACACGGTAACAGCGGGTGTCCGGGCTGCCATCCTTGGCGTATTCGATCTTGCAGCCGGGAACGGTCTCATTCACAATCTCGGCCAGTTCGCGGATCTGGTAGTTTTCGTCGCTGCGCCCCACGTTGAACGCTTCCCCGTTGACCAGGTCCATGGGCGCTTTCAGTACGGTGATGAAGGCGCGTGAGATATCCGCGATGTGCACAATCGGACGCCACGGCGTGCCATCACTCTTCATGTAAATACGCCCGCTGGCGTATGCCCACGCCACCAGGTTGTTCAGCACGAGATCGAAGCGCAGGCGCGGAGAAACGCCGTAGGCGGTCGCGTTGCGCAGAAAAGTCGGAGCAAAATTCGGGCTGGCCAGCTTCACCACATCCTGTTCCACCAGGACTTTGGAGCGTCCGTAGGGCGTCACCGGATTGAACTTGGCATGCTCGTCCAAAAGGTCTTCGCTCGAAGCCGCACCGTAAGTGCTACAAGAAGAAGAAAACAGGAAGCGCTTCACTCGGGCTTCTTTCGCCAGTTTCGCCAACTGCACCGAAGCCAGATGGTTGATGTCGTAGGTCAACGCGGGATTCAGATCACCCAAGGGATCGTTGGAAAGGCCCGCCAGGTGAATGACCGCATCGAAACCTTCCAGATCCGACACTTTTAGATCGCGCAGGTCCTTCTTTCGGCTGGGAATATCGGCCAGCAGAGGGCTGAATGCGGAATGCTCGAACAGATCGCTGTCCAGTCCGGTTACGCTGTGTCCTTCTGCAATCAACATCGGCACCATCACTGCGCCGATATACCCTTTGTCGCCAGTCAACAGAATTCGCATTGCTTGAACTCTCCCAAAACCCCAGTGATCAATCAGAAGCTTGCAACCAACTCTTTACTCGCGCCGAGCGATTATTTTCCTCTAGCCGCGTGTCCTGGCTTGGGAGTCGAAGTGGCGGAGACGATAGTCGGACCCTTGCCGTTTTTCTTCCACAGCTGCCAGGGGGCATTTCCCTTGCTGTGCAGATCGTCGAGCTCCTGTTTTTCCTTGAATGTGTCCATGCTCTTCCAGAAGCCGTCGTACTCGTATCCGACAAGATCCTTGGCTTCGATCAGCCTGCGGAAGGGTTCCTGCACCAGCTCTTCGCCATCCCTGATGTGATCGAAGATGGAGCGCTTGAACACGAAGTATCCGCCATTGATAAGAATGTCGGATTGGCCCATGGTCTTGATTTCTTCAATCAGGCCAGTGTTTCCCATCGAAACATAGTGGCAGCTCAGGTTGGGCCGCACGCATAGAAATGCCGCTGTCTTGTTCTGCTCGTGAAAGCGGTCGATCAATTTCGGAAGCTGAAAGTCGGTAAGGTTGTCGCTGTAGTTGGCGAGAAAAACTTCTTCTCCATCCAGATACTTCTCCACCGCTTTCAATCTCTGTCCGATATTCGCGTTGGCGCCAGTATCGACAAACGTTACCGTCCAATCGGAGATGTCCGAGTTGAAAACCTGAACGTCCTTGCCGCCTTTGGACAGGACAAAATCATTCGACATGAATTCGTTGTAGTTGACGAAGTAGTTCTTGATCACATCCGCCCGGTAACCCAGGCAGAGAATGAAATCCTTGTGACCAAAGTGGGCATAGTACTTCATGACGTGCCACAAGATCGGCCGATCGCCCACGTGCACCATGGGCTTGGGGACACTTTCTCCGGCCTCCCGGATTCTCATCCCCAGACCTCCGCAGAACAGGACAACCTTCATTTCGGATCCTCCTCTCTGGGCAGCACTATGCGCCCACTATTACTTTGTTGCCGAACGCAATCCCGGATTTGCCTAAGCCCGCTTCTCCTCGCTTAGACCGCGACGGCGGCAAGAGCACGTTCCGCGGCTTGTTCGCCGCTCTTGAAGCTCTCGTCGGTCCACATGTAGCCCCAGTCGCCGTAGCGGCCGCAGTAGCTGATCCCCAGATCATCGAGGTAGCCGTGAACCGTCTTGAGCGCCGGCGCGCGGTCAAGATCGAAGATGATGTTGGCATACTTCAACAACCGCGCATTGGTGTGCAGGACCTTGTCGTCTTCACGAATCAGGCCCATGCGGCGCAGGTCTTTCACCACCGGCTCGATCAAATCGTCCGGCTTGCTGGTCAAAGGCTTGTACTTGCTCGAGAAGTAAACTTCTGCCTGGATGCTGCCCGTCCCGGGAGGAACGTTGTTACGCGAGAACATGTGCGGGAAGCTCAGGCGCGTGAAGCAGATGTCATCGTCGTAGATGTAGGTCAGCTGCGACTTGGAGAGGTCTTCACGGTTTACACCGACATTCACCAGTATGCAGGTCGAGCAAGCCAGGCGGCTGGCGGCTTCGGCTACATCTTTAGGTGCGCCCTTGATCATGCGAATCATGTCAGGCAAGGGGATCGAAGAGACCAGCGCGTCGTATTTCGTCACCACCCCGTTGGCGAAATGCAGCTCGCGAGCGCGAGCATCGATCGATACAAGCTCGTGATTCAGTTTCAGATTTCCCAAGGGCACGAACTTGTTCAAATACGACTGGAACCCGCCCTGTTCGGGATAACGGAAGTTGGTGATGTAGTGAACGTTCGGCGCGGTCGGTGAAATCGCGCCGCGCAACACTTCTTCGAGACTGGGACGGTACACTCTCGGCCCCAGCCAGTCGGTGCTCATGTTGTCGGCCGTGGTCAGGTGGTACTTCTTCGTGTACTGCATTGGAAACAGCTCGGCGAAAGTGCGGCCAAAGCTCGAGAGCAACCAGTCGGCATAGGTCTTGATGGTGCGTTCCGGAGCGGACCGCTCTTCCACGAAGTCGGTAAGCGCCTTGACCACAATGTCTTCCGGCAGGCCGTGCAGGTGGAGCTGCACCGGATGCTGCGGCCAGTGGCCGCGCCAGTAGTTATTCAGGTTGAGCCCCATGCTCTCGTACTTCCCGCCCACGCTCTCGGCAAACAACTCCTGGATGCGAGTGTCCTTGGTAAAGGAAATGTGCGGACCCTGATCAAAAATGTAACCGCTGTCCGGAAACGAAGCTGTGTGCCCGCCATAGTAGGCGTTCTTGTCGTACATCACGGGCTTGATGCCTTCGTTATGAAACCGGTACGCGGCTCCGTATCCGCCCATCCCGCTTCCCAGGATGACTATGTTCGCCATAAAAGAAAACTCCTCCTGAATTAAACCTTAGGTCTACGCTTTTTGTTGCAGCTCTTCAAGTTACGTTCGGGTCACCAGTGGTTTGTCGGCCCTTTTGAGCGTCCCAGTGGTTTAGCTGACTTCGACCAGCTGCCGGGCCTGGGGTTCAGTCTTCCCTGCCGCCAGGGGCCAGCGCTCATTCTGCTCGTGCCAAAGCTTTTCGACCAGACGGCCGCTGGGTGACTCGACGTCGTCGAACGAGATCACATCATCTTTCGCAATATCCCGCTTCAGGATGCATCCCTCAGACAAGCCGATCGGCAGGGCATTCACAGCTCGAGCCGCAGCCCGGTTGTCGATCAGGCCGTAGGAGCAGAAGCCGCCCACTCCGTCCAGTTTCTCGCCGGCTTTCAAGTCGCGCTTGGCGATGGTCAGCACTTCGCAAACCGGCCCGCCCAGGGGCGCGACCGTCGCGTCCCTATGGACCACCGCGCGACCGATGGTCGACGGAATCTGGATGTGCGGCAGATGAAACGGGGTGTAGAAAACAAAGAAAGGTCCGTCGCCCAGGCGGTAATACGACAGCTGGGCCTTTTTGAGCTCCGACGTTTCGTGAACGATGACCCAGGCGCCGGTCAAAGGCATGGCACCGACCGAGTAGTCGACCAGCCCGGTTTCGAGCATCTGCTCGGCTGGCAACAGGGTCGACAGTTCGCGAACGTATTTGCAGGCCGGACCATACATGCCGCGCCGGCCTACATGGAATCCGGTGGCGTTGGCCACAACCGTGGTCTCCATGGAGAGCTTGGTGGAATCCGCGAACGAAGTTACTTTGCGGACATCCTGATCGTACTTCTTGGCAAAGCCCACCTGGGTTTCCGGGGTCCGATAGTGATCGACCATGCCCTTGATGTTGCCCGCGGCCACAGGACGCAGCCCCAAGGTACGAAGATAGCGCAGCAGAGTCATGGCCACGCCCGGCTCGTCGCCGTCGGTGTGGGTAACGACGACGCCGGCTGCATCGGCTTTGGCCTTAAGGATGGGGCCAACCAGAGAGTCGAGCTCGGCATTGACCAGCACCACATGTTTGCCATGGGCGAAAGCGTCCAGAACCACGTGGGCCGCGGCTTCGACCGTTCCCGTAACTTCGATCAATATGTCGATGGCATCGCAGGCAGTTAGCACATAGGGGTCGTCGGTCAGGACCGGTACCCCGAGGTTGATCGAGGCTTCCGCTTCGGGGGCCGAACTCACCCGGCGCCATTCCTTGAATCCGCCTTCGCGGAAGGACCGCTCCGCATGCTCCGGGGTGCGATTCGAAATCGCCACCAGCCGAATTCCCGGCACCGGCGTCCCCAGTTGCAGAGCGATCGCCCGGCCAGTGGCACCAGCTCCCACCATGCCCACCCGAATCGGATTGCCTTCAGCTGCGCGTTTTAGAAGAAGCGTATCGACAGCCATCATATGGATCCCTCTTTCGTTCGCATGTTGGTTGACATGTTCACCGTGCTGCCTGGGGAGGATTTTGGTAAAACCTGGTCCGGAGGCTCGGTCAGCGGCCAATTGCGATCCTGGTCGGACATCGAGCTCACGGCCAGCGGCCATTGAATGCCGAAGGCGGGATCGTCGAAACGCACCCCGCGGCAAGCCTCCGGCGCGTAAAACGCCGAGGTAAGATACAGGACCTCGGAGTTGTCCTCGAGACTCTGGAAGCCGTGAGCGCATCCCTCGGGCACGTAGAGCATGCGGCCATTCTCCGCCGTCAATTCCGCGCTGCACCACTCGCCATAGGTAGCCGATCCGGGCCGGCGGTCGAGAGCCACGTCAAAGATGGCTCCGCGGGTACAGCGAACCAGCTTGGCCTCGAACGCGGGCGCGACCTGCAAGTGCAAACCTCGCAGCGTGCCCTGACGATGGCTGAATTGCATGTTCGCCTGCAGGGGCAGAAAGTGGATCCCGTGCTCCTCGAATTCCCGGCTGCACCAGGCGCGCATAAAGCGGCCACGATCATCGCTACGCGGGCTGGGATCGATGATCCAGGCGCCCGCCAAAGCGGTCTCCGTGAAAATCATCGTCTCTAGCTCCCGGTCTCGTGAGCCTGGGTTTCGCGGCGCGCTGCGGGTTGGGGATTGGGGTTCGCCGGGCGACTCTTCTTGAAAAGCTTGCGCCACAAACCTTCGAGCGTGCGCTTGGGATTCAGGATGTAGTCCGCGATCCGGTTGAGGACGCTCAGCCCCAGTCTGAGGTAGTCAATCTTCATATCGACGACCTTCAGCCGGCTCTTGTGGTAATCCCAAAATTCCTTGTTCCGCCGTTCGAGAACGCTTTGCGCCAGCATTTTGTAGTATTTGCTGATGGCCTCGCGGAGGCGCGTGTCCTGCTCCTCCTTGGTCAAGTACGCCGGTCCGAACTTCACCAACTCTTCGATATCAGCCACAGGATAGGAATTGACTCGCTCCAGAAAGCCGGTGGTCAGCGAATCATCCCCCCCTTCGCGGTTATAGGAAAGAACTTGATGCACGAACCCGAAATCGTATTTCTGCAGGAGGTCGAGGTAGGCTTCGGTGTCGCCGTGGTAATTGTCGAGCTTGTAAAACGGCATCTGCTCTTTCACAACACTGGCGCGCAGCAGTGAAGCCGAGGGGCCACCGAAAACTTTGACGCCCTTCAGCAGACGGAGCCGGCAGACATCCGATCCCTTCATGAAATTGCTGGGATAGGGCAGTCCGGTCCAGCCTACCCGTCCCCGGCCGCACATGACATAGGAGGTCACCATTCCGACCGTCGGATATTCCTCCGCCCGCTTCACCAGTTCGGCCAGGCACTGAGGGTAAATCCAGTCATCGGCGTCGACGTTCTTGGAGTATTTGGCCCCTTCCGGAATCAGGCTGAAGGCCATGTTGTGGTTGTCTACCACATTGAGGAAGTCGACGTTGTCATGAACGTGAATCCGCGAGTCCTGCTTGGCGAACGATTGCGCGATCTCGAGCGTTCTATCCGTACTGCGGTTGTTTACGATGATGTACTTAAAATTAGTGTATGTCTGCTCCAGTACACTGCGAATACACCCCGCCAGCAACTTCTCGCCGTTATAAACGGGAGTCAGAACGCAGACGAGCGGCTCAGCCCCTCCAGCCATTTTGGACTACCTCCATCGGTTCGATGTTCATTTTAGTAGCACCCTCGTTGCCAATCCAAGTCACCAAAGTCATTGTTTTGATTGGACTTCTGACCACTGGAGCCCTGGATGTGAAAGAAATTGCGCAGTCAGCCTGAGCTTTTCACATCTCCGATGCCGTGGCCAGGCGGGAAGTGGCCTGAACCCCATCGCTCGCAAGTCTGCTGCTCTGAGTATCCATACCCAGACGCCGGGCGATAATATGAGCAATCCGGCCGGTAATTCCCTCCCAATCGTGCTGGCGGGCCACTGCCTGACGTTGCTCCCGCCGGCTGGGCGCGTTTTCCTGAGGTGAGAGCGCCTGGTCAAGAGCCTTCAGCCATTCTTCGCGGGTCCTCGACAGCCCGATGACATAGCGGAATTCTTCCACAGAGCTGATGGGGGTCGAAACCACGGCCCTGCCGCTGGCCAGATATTAATGCATT
>Ga0210384_10006451_pt1 | contig 12526 bp, 13 predicted proteins | sample IncBWH2MmetaG_FD_160574 | JGI IMG/M metagenome (GOLD analysis project Ga0210384, IMG submission 160574) | Forest soil microbial communities from Barre Woods Harvard Forest LTER site, Petersham, Massachusetts, United States - Inc-BW-H-2-M | ecosystem: Environmental > Terrestrial > Soil >... | reverse complement strand
ATGATTCCTCTATGCGAACATCCCGCCTCGTGCGGGATGCGAGAGCGCCCAATCAACTCAGCGGTCTATCCGCCGCGGCGGACGACTAGGGGCACCCGCGGGCTGCTCTCGATGGGGGCTGGCCTAGGCTTTGATTTTGATCTCGCTGGCACAATCAAGGGGGGAGTGCCCCATCCTTTGCGTACTTTGCGAAGGGCGGGAGTGGGAGTGTTAGCATAACGGAACGATCCAAGAGTTGGTGCGGAGGGATTGTAATAGAGAGGGCTGGTATCGCATGCGCGACAAGATCAACATCTTGTACTACCCCGATTTTAACGTCGATTACTCGACGCTAGTGAAAGCGATCCTGCTCTTCGACGAATTACATTTCATGGATCGGCCTTCCATGATGTTCGGGGCAGGTACAGGTCAAATCGGAACGATCGGTGCCGCGTCACCGCTCCGCCAATATCAGGCATCGTTCAGAGAACAAGGCGTCCCCCTTTTTGTTCACCCGGCTCCAATGGGACCAGTACGCGACGACTGGTACAAACAAGTCAGGGCTGACGTGAACGATCCAGAATTCCTCAAGAGGTTTCAAACTGGACTGAAAAACTCGCCTGTCTTCAGAAACCTCCAGATTGCCCCTGGTAGCTACGGAGTTTTCGGCGATCAGGACAATGTGGCCCAGAGGATGATAGCTCTTGATCTCTCAGCGGACCTAAGTACTCATGAGAGTCCGATGGCCCTATTTGAGGACCCGGCGATCCGGCCTATGGATCTGTCGAATACGGCAGGTTGCGTAAAAAATCTGATATTTGAAGCGATGGTCTGTTCGGCGAAGCTAAACTTCGCACTGGACGTGGGTACGCAGCAGGGGTTCACTCCCTTAGCGGATGCAAACCCTTACGGTGACCTGCTCGGCGCGAAGTACGCGCGGGCAATAAGCGCGCTGGATCCCGCTAAGAGCAAGGTTCAGTTGACCGACCTAAGCTTTGCCATATTTGATGAACTCATTTCTGTGGACCAGCTGAAGAAGCGCAAGCTTGTTGATGTCATTCAGTATCGGAAAACCTCCGAGAAAGCCCGCGAGGAGTTCTTAGAACACCTCAACGTGATACAGAGCAAACAGGCTAGCATCGGCCTAGACGGCGACTATGCCGGAGCGATCAAGAAATTGATCATCGATGAGATTGGACCGGCGGTGCAGGTATTTAAGAACAAACTTCAGACGATAGATGAATCACTTTTTGGATCGATTGCCAAGGGCGCTATTGGCGCAGTAGGGGGATCGTCGGTGATTACGCTATTTGGCGATCTTTCGTGGCAAAAGATCATGCTGCTTGCTGGCGCGGGCGCAGCCTACGTGGCCCAAGCCGCGATCGAGGGCATTCTGGCGGAACGAAGCGCAAAGCGTGAATGCAGCTTGTCTTACATCTTGTCTCTTGATGAGTGAGTCCTGCTCAAGGGGACTGGCCTGCTCTCCGCTTTTGCTCGCGCTGACCCAATCCAGAAAAAGGCGCACCCCATCCTTAGTTTTCGCGCCCTTTGCAAAAAACGGCTGGAAGCACTGATCCGGCACAATCCCCAGACTGTTGCCTTTACAATCACTGGATGGACCACCACACGGTCGCAGCCGTCAGCATTACTGGCACCTGTCTGGGTGTGCTGGGAAGTCTTTACCTTGCCTATGATCTGCTCGGTGGTCAACACGGCCCGCTGCGGCTGCTGACCAGGGCGGTAACGTACTCGGTCGTTTTCGGAATCGGGTACGGCCTTGGGCTGGGTCTCTTCTTCGGCCTGGCTACGGGGATTGCGACCGGCGTCACCATCTCGATTGAACTCAGCCGGGCAGCTCGTGGCCTGGACCATTATTCCTTATCCTGGGAAGCATTGTTCAGCGCCATCCGCGGGTTTGCTTTCGGCGCGGGACTGTATAGGATTTTGGGTCTCCGTTTCGCAATCGCGTTTGGCATTCTCATTACGGTCGGCCAAGTCTTCGCCTATTGGCGCGGCATGCGTCCGGCGATTGACTATGCAGCGTCTCGCCGTCCACGCCTTACGCGTCGTCAGTTTTGGGGAACTGTTGTCCGGACGATCGGCTACATTGCCACGGCACTTGTCTGTAGCACACTCGTGCATCATATTGACCACGCCTGGTCCTTTGCGATTCGTGTGGGATTGGTGACCGGCCTCGTCACCGGCGTGGGAGTGACGGTGAACCCCTTCATCGAGTACTACGCTGACAACCTGGCGGAGCGCCGGCTCGGGGCCTTCGGCATTGGACTCATCTTTTGCGGGTTTGCTCTGCAATCCCTTCAGTATTGGCTGGCATTGTTGGATGTACGAATAACGTAGGCACGCGGCTATACTGCGGAAGATGGGAGCACTTGGTCACATACTCACGGTCGCGGTTCTTGCCGTAGTCTTACGCTGGCTTTGGAGGTCATCGGTCCTTGAGCAAGCGAAGTTTGAGGCTGGCAGCCATATCTTTCCGCCGACACGTACCATACGCGGTCTGATCATATTTGGTGGGGTCGTATTTACCGCGCTGTTTGTCTGGTCCCGGTTTGCTTTGCACCAAACGGCTGACTGGTGGGTGTCCTATCTGTTCCTTGGATTTGTCGCTCTGTTTTTGTTTGCCTACCCGCCGGTTTTGTCCATCGAGGTGGATGGTATTGGATCGCGTTCCTGGTTCGGGCGCGAAAAGAAGATTCGCTGGGAAGATGTCGCTAGTCTGCACTTTAACACCGGGAACCGGCAATTCATTGTGCGTGCCAACGACGGCCGCAAGATCACCCACGCTGGTTTTAACGCCGATCCAGGTCTGTTCCAGTCCGAGATCCAGAAGCGTACTCGCCTGCCCCTGAAAATCACGCAGCCAGGAACGTGGAAGAGCGAAACCTTTGAAGTTCCATACGAAGAAGAAGAGCCCCGCGAGCTATCCTGAAAATGCCGGGTGCGGCATTCAAGCCAAAAGAGGGCTTGAATGGGGTAGTTCGAGTGTTGGAGCGAGCTTTCCGCTGACAACTTCCCTTAAAGTTTTGTCATTCCGACAGAGCCGTAGGCGACGAGGAATCTGCTATTCGCATCGACAGCGCCGTCCCCTGTAACCGTGATAGCGTTTCTCCCGCGCCAAGAGCGGATTCCTCACTTCGTTTCGGAATGACAACTTCGAGAGTGTAGTGAGTTATCGAAGGTGTACGTGAGTCATTGAAGTCTCGGGTGCCGGGTGCCCATTCAAGCCCTCTTTTGGCTTGAGTGGGGTATTTCGATTGCGGGACAGAGAATGCCGGCTTCCTTTAAAGTCTTGTCATTCCGACAGAGCCGTAGGCGACGAGGAATCTGCTATTCGCAGCGACACCGCCGTCCCCCACCCGAGGGCAAGATCTTCCCAAGCGGGATTACTAGCCTCAATTAGAGAGATCTTCTTCTCGCGCCGCAGTCCTTTGATTTGCTTCTCGCGCGTGATCGCATTGTTTATATAGCGAAACGTTTCATAGCAGACGAGCCTTTGGATGCTGTACCTTTTCGTAAACCCAGCAGCCTCACCGGCTTTGTGCTGAAGCACCCGAGCCATGAGCGATCCGGTCACGCCGGCATACAAGACTCGGCCAGCGCTGGCCATGATGTAGACGTGATAGCGTTTCTCCCGCGCCAAGAGCGGATTCCTCACTTCGTTTCGGAATGACAACCTTCAAGGGTGTAGTCAGTCATCAAGGGTGTAGTCAGTCATCAAGAGTGTAGTCAGTCATCGCGGTCTCTAGTAGTCCACGAACGGCTGCCTGGCCCGAAATTACTTCTCAAAGTCGAACGGTGACCCTGAAGCCAGAAATAGCGGATTCCTCACTTCGTTTCGGAATGACAATCCTCGAGAGTGTGGCTGGGACTTGCCGAAGGCCAGATCCCTACCCACAAGTAGACTACCCCTCGCAGCACACCCCTGCTACGCTCTCTTCGTCTCCACCCCGAGTCCCAGCTAGGGGTGTGTCTGTGCTCTATAAAACGCTCAGTGCCGCCGTTTACGGCATTGACGCCAGCATCATTGAAGTGGAAGTCGACGTTTCCGGGATCAAAACTAACGAAGACCATTTTCACACCGTCGGGCTGCCCGACGCCGCCGTGCGCGAGAGCCGCGACCGCGTCCGCGCCGCACTCAAGAACTGCGGCTACGACATCCCGCCCACCCACATCACCATCAACCTCGCCCCTGCCGACATTAAGAAGGAAGGCTCCGGCTTCGATCTGCCCATGGCGCTCGGCATCCTCGGCGCTTACGGAGGCCTCAAGCCCAAGGAGATTGACGACTGCCTCTTCGTCGGCGAACTCTCGCTCGACGGCGGCATTCGTGGCATTCGCGGTACGCTGCCTATCGCCATCGAAGCCCGAGGCCGCAAAATTCGCCGCCTGGTTGTGCCTAATATCAACGCCCGCGAAGCCGCCATGGTCGGAGGCGTCGACGTTTACCCCGTTAGCTCGCTGCTCGACGTTATCAATTTCCTGAACAAGAATTCCGACCGCGCGCCGCTCACCGTCGAGCGCGACAGCCTTCTGCGCGAGTCGCAGCAGTTTCATGTGGATTTTAAAGACGTGCGAGGTCAGCATACCGCCAAGCGCGCTCTCGAGGTCGCCTGCGCCGGCGGTCACAACATTCTGATGATTGGACCACCCGGTTCCGGCAAGACCATGCTCGCCAAGCGCATGCCCACGATCCTGCCGCCGCTCACGTTTGAAGAGGCGCTCGAGACCACTAAGATTCACAGCGTAGCAGGCGTTCTCGATTCCGGCGCTGGACTGGTCGGCACGCGGCCGTTCCGCGCTCCGCATCACACCATTTCGGATGCGGGCCTCATCGGAGGAGGCGCCATTCCTCGGCCCGGCGAAGTTTCTCTCGCTCACAACGGGATGCTATTTCTCGACGAGCTGCCGGAATTCCCACGCAGCGTTCTCGAAGTCATGCGCCAACCGCTCGAAGACGGCACCGTCTGCATTGCTCGCGCCGCCGGGTCGCTGACGTTTCCCGCGCGCTTCATGCTGGCTGCTGCCATGAACCCTTGTCCCTGCGGTTATCACAACGACCGCACCCGGGAATGCCGCTGTACCCCACCGCTCATTCAGCGCTATATCTCCAAAATTTCCGGCCCGCTGCTCGACCGCATTGATATCCACATCGATGTCCCGGCCGTGAATTACAAAGAGATGCGCAATGGAGCCGAGCCCGAAGGATCCGCGCAGATTCGTGATCGAGTGATTTGTGCGCGCCACATCCAACTGCAACGCTTCGCCAAGGAAAGGATTTTCTGCAACGCGCAAATGGCTCCGCGCCAAATGCGAACTTTCTGCGAACTCTCCGCCGACTGCGAAAAGCTTCTCGAACGTGCCATGCTGCAACAAGGACTCAGCGCCCGCGCCCACGACCGCATCCTTAAAGTTGCCCGCACTATCGCGGACCTCGAAGCCGCCGAGCAGCTCCAAACCAAACACATCGCCGAAGCCATCCAATACCGCACGCTAGATCGGACATACTGGGCTTGATTTAGGATTGTGCGATGGAACAGCTTCGGGTCCGGCCATCCACAGAAAGTGATGTTGCGGAAATCGCGCGAATCTACGGCCACTATGTCCGCCACAGCACCGCAACTTTCGAGCTCGACCCGCCCACTCGCGACGACATGGCGAAACGCCGCTCCGACATCCTCTCGCTCGGCCTGCCGTATCTGGTTGCCGAGCGAGACGGCGCGATCCTCGGTTATGCCTATGCCGGTCGCTATCGGCCGCGTCCCGGGTATAAGTTCACGATCGAAGACTCCGTCTACATCGATCCGCAACAGGTGGGCCACGGCTGCGGAAGAGCGTTACTAGCCGCACTGATCGAGATCTGCGAACAAGGCCCCTGGCGTCAGATGATCGCGGTCATCGGCGATAACGCGAACGTCGCGTCTCTCCGCCTGCACGAGCGCTTCGGATTCCGCAGCGTAGGAACGCTAAGTTCGGTGGGATTTAAATTCAACAGGTGGGTAGACAGCGTCCTGATGCAGAGAGAACTTGGTCCAGGAAGTTCAATCCCAGCTGCGCCGTCTTAATCGATTGACTGCAATTCTTTCCCCGGCTTAAACCGCACAGCCTTCCCTGGAGGAATCGAGACTTCCGCCCCGGTACGAGGGTTCCGCCCAATGCCGGTCTTCCGCGGACGCACTGTAAACACGCCAAACCCCCGCAACTCAATGCGGTCGCCGTGCGACAAAGCCTTTTTCATGCCCTCGAAGACGGTTTCCACCGCGGCCTCAGCCTTGGTTTTGGTGATACCGGTCTTAGTTACCACTTCATTAATAATGTCGAGTTTAATCACGGGCAGGCTCCAGGCAGACGGTTTCGGCAACGCATCGCCATTCTGACGCGAAGGTCCATCAAGTCCCTGATGCTAAGGAAGATAGCAGCGATTGTCAATGTCACCCGCGGTCCCGTACTATAGCTGGATACCCTCGATCCGCCAGCCAGTGCCACCCATATTTTAAGGAGACCCATGATTAAGAGTGACCGCTGGATTCGCAAAACCGCCCTCGAGCACGACATGATTAACCCGTTTTCCGAGAAGCAAGTCAGCCAGGGCGTAATCTCCTACGGCGTGTCTTCTTACGGCTACGACCTCCGCGTCGCCGACGAGTTCAAGGTCTTTACCAACGTGAACTGCACGGTGGTCGATCCCAAGCATTTCGATGAGCGCTCGTTCGTTACCATCCAATCCGATGTCTGCATCGTTCCGCCGAATTCTTTTGCGCTGGCCCGCTCGGTGGAATATTTCAAGATCCCCCGCGACGTGCTGACAATTTGTGTCGGCAAGTCGACGTATGCGCGCTGCGGCATCATCGTCAATGTGACGCCCTTCGAGCCAGAGTGGGAAGGTTTCGTCACGCTGGAAATCTCCAACACGACGCCGCTGCCAGCCAAGATTTATGCCAACGAAGGCCTCTGCCAGATATTGTTCTTCCAGTCGGACGAAGTCTGCGAAGTCAGCTACGCCGACCGCAAAGGCAAATACCAATCGCAACAAGGGATCGTGCTACCGAAAATGAAGTGAGATAGACCCGTTTACCATCACCGTTTACCATCGATGTCCGGCATAGCGCGGCTGAGGAAACGTCGGGTTTGGGTTACTCAAACTGGGTGACTCAAACGAAGACGTTGCCAGATTTTACACACTCTTGACCGCTTCGTGACAATTACAGTTCTACGGAGCCGTAGGTTCATCCAAGGCAGACAGCGGCAACGACAGAGCATGTCTCGCCAAAATTGAACTAGGTTTGCGGACAGCGTCCGTACCTACGAATCAGGAGATCCGTATGAGCTCGAAATTCACGAAGAAGTGTACCCTGTTTTTCAACTGCGCAATCCTGCTTATCGGCACGGTTTCCGCGAATGGTCAGGCTGGCAAGCTCGATCGTACTTTTGGCGTTGGCGGCATTGCGACGAAGCAGAGCGTGATAACACAACTCACCAACTCCTTTGCGGTTGGCACTGTTGCCATCCAAAGCGACGGTAAGATCGTGGTGGCCGGAGGAGTACCTGGCAGCAACGGTTTTACAGTGCCAGCCGTATTGCGCTTCCTCTCCAATGGAGGCCTGGATACTAGTTTCGGAGCAAAAGGCGTTGCCGTGCCTCCCAACAGATTTGGATCGTATGGCGCGGCCGCGATACAGCCGGATGGCAAAATCGTGGTTGGGACCAGCGGCATTAGCAGCGTAAATGGCGAGGTGGATCGTTTCACATCCACTGGCAAGCTCGATTCATCTTTCGGCAGCAATGGCGCGGTCACTTTCAAACTGAGCTCCGTGAGTGGAATTGCCTTACAACCAGATGGCCGAATCTTGGCCGACGTCCAGAGCCTCATCGAAGGGAAATCCCAAGTAGCGCGCCTTCTGGCAAACGGCAGCATCGACACGAGTTTCGGAATGAATGGTTTCGCGCTTCCTCCCGGCGGAACTGGCGCGCTCGAGGTGCTCGCAAACGGCGATATCTTGGTCTTTGGCAATCTCATCTCGCACCTGACGAGTTCCGGGGCGATCGTTGTCGACTTCGGAGTCAATGGGCAGCTGATGGCCCCCAACGGCGGGCACGCCTTGGCTGCCAACGGTGATATTCTCGCCGCCGGAACGCTCGTCAGCGATCCAGCGGTGCCGAGCGCGGGATTTGCCGCGTTTGCCTATCAGAGTGTCGGCATTGGAGATCCCGCATTCGGCAAGAATGGCGGGGTATCGACGCCGCTCACGAACTTTCCGAGCATCACGGTTGCCGGCATGGGCCTCGAATCGAGCGGCTCCATTGTGGAACTTGGAACCGCCTCGAGCAGGACTCTAGGGGCGTTCGGTCTGGTGCGCTATACATCCCAAGGGCAACTCGACACCGGCTTCGGATCTGGTGGTACAGTCACGACGTCGTTCGGCAACACCAGCATTCCCATCGCTTCCGCTATTGCGATCCAGTCCGACGACAAGATCGTTGTCGCAGGAACTGTTCTCACAAACATCCTTCACGGGCAATTCAATACGGATCTTGTTGTTGCGAGGTACCTGGGCAAGTGAGCTAGGGCGAGTCGAAGGTGAGAAGTGTGGGTCATCGCGAGACTTAATCGAGGTTCGTCGGACTTCCCCACTCAAGCCAAAAGAAGGCTTGAGTGGGGCACCCGCAAAGGCAAATACCAGTCGCAACAGGGAATCGTACTGCCCAAGATGAAGTAATGAAGTGAAGATGAAGTAGTTCGCGTGGCGGCAGGCGCCCCCGCCTGCCGAGGGTGCCCCCCACAACCGATTGTCATTCCGAGCGCAGCGAGGAATCTGCTCTTTCTTTGAAGGCAGGGAACTGCAGATTCCCTTCGGCAAGCTCAGGGCAGCCTCTCGCGCCAAAAGCAAGGAGCTCGGAATGACAACCCTTGGATTGAATGTAGATCCAAACATCCAGCCGGGCCTTTGCTTTTGGGCGGCGCAGCGCTTCAGCGCTGCGATAACGGGCTTGTTTCAGGATCGGCTTTAGCCGCTGAGGCAAGGTTCGTATCAGGGTATGGCTTCAGCCGTGCCGCAGGAGTTGCTCAGAGTTGGAGGGCTTCAGCCTTCGAGGTTGAACCCCGCGCTCGATTGTCATTCCGAGCGCAGCGAGGAATCTGCTCTTTCTTTGAAGGCGGGGAACTGCAGATTCCCTTCGGCAAGCTCAGGGCAGGCTCTCGCGCCAAAAGCAAGGCGCTCGGAATGACAATCCTTGGATTAAATGTAGATCCAAACATCCAGCCGGGCCTTTGCTTTTGGGCGGCGCAGCGCTTCAGCGCTGCGATAACGGGCTTGTTTCAGGATCGGCTTTAGCCGCTGAGGTAAGGTTCGTATCAGGGTATGGCTTCAGCCATACCGCAGGAGTTTCCGGAATTGGAAGGCTTCAGTCCCTGGCGGGTCGAAAGAGGAGTTTTCACGCTGACTCTTGGTCTCCGTCCTGCCAAATACAGAACAGTCTGCACTGGAAGCCAGCCAGACCCCGTTATTGTTGGTAGCAGTCAAGAGATAATTACCCTCGAAGTGGTCGTTATCCTCCCAGGGCTCTCGAAAAGCCGTGGTATTCTGTCTCAATCATGGCCGAAAAAGAGAACAGCGCATTTCGTCTCTACAGATGTATTCATCGAATGGTGCAACAGCCAGATGCTGTCCCCTCCGTCCAAGCGCTCATGCGCGGGTTAGAAATTTCCGAGAACCATAGTGCTCGCCGCAAAAATGCGGAGCTTTTAAGAGGCACCGCATTACTATTTTCCGAGCTTGAGTCCCTTGTTGCAGAGTTGAAGCGTTATGACTATTCCGATGAAGCTCTGATCCCGGTCACCGCACTATTCGACAGGTTGTCGACAGGAGCGTTAATAAATGCATGGCAGCACAACAAAGGCGTGTTCGCAGCAAGTCTTCCGGTCCTACGTTCGTTCGGAGAGACTCCAAATCTCCTTGCCGATGACGGTGCTGCTATCAGCAGCGAAGACCTTGCACAACTGAGTAAGGCAATTGAGAACTTGCGCAAGGAAGTCGAGAATTCTGACTTGCCTGAGGGCGCGAGGCAGTTCGTTTCCGAACAGCTAGACTTCATTGAACGCGCCATTCGTGACTACCCGTTGGCAGGCATAAAGGCGTTCAAGACTGCCGCGACAGAGGCGGTTTTCCACGAAGCCGAAAATCTAGACATTGTTACCCAATACAGCGACAAGCCGCAAATACAAGGTTTGAAAGCGATTCAGGAGAAAGTCGTCAAAGTCTCGCGTTTTTCGATCGAGTTTTCCAAATTTCTCAATGCCATGGATACGATACATCGCCACGCTGGACCAGCTCTTCAATCCGCGGGTGCGGTTGTACATCATCTCAGCGGATGGACGCAACACCTGAAGTAAAACTTTGAGGAAACCGGGACAGACGAGACGTTTTCAATACCTTGTTTTGCTGGGTTCGAGCAGGTGCCCTAGCCGTCATGGCCCCGAAGGGCAGAGTCATCCTCCGGCTACCCGAACGGGTTCACGATCCGCACTCCATCGATCTCCCGGGCATCTCGCAGGTCTTCTGTGAGTAGAACACCACAGTCGGCCTGTTTGGCGGATCGTAGAACCAGGGCATCCCAAAAGGAAAATCCGTGCAGGCGGGTGAGGTCGATGGCTGCAAGAATGTCCGCGACTTCGGGCGTGGCGACGTCGAGCTACAAGCGCTCGTGAATCTCGTCTCGATCAAAGCGCCAACCGCGCGAATGCCCTTGCCCCGAGAGGCTCTTGAACTCCTCGATGCTGCGCTCGGGATCGTCGCCGCACAGCGCTGAACATCTTGCGGAAAACTGCTCTGCGGGACCAAGCCCTTACCTCAGCGGCTAAAGCCGGTGTTCAAAGCAAGGGGTTATCGCAGGGCTGAAGCCCTGCGCCGCCCAAAACCTGAGTAATCAAGCACTTGTTATCCGCCAGAGAATTCGTCCCAAAAAGAATCTGTCCCAAGAAAGAATTCGTCCCCAAAAGGAACCCGTCCCTAAAAAGAACCCGTCCGCGAAAAAGAATCTGCCCCCAAAAGGAAAAGCCGCAGTCCCCTGCGGCTGTCCTTCACTACTCTTGAACCACCACTCTTGAAGCAACTCCGCGCCAGACTACTTGTTGGCTTTCTTGTCCTTGTGAATGCTGTGGCTGATTTTGTTTTCCCGATGATTCAGGTTCTTCTGCTCGGCCTTGGTCAGGTGCCCGTTGTGCGCGGCCATATCTTTCTGCTCAGTGTTTTGCAGCTTGGCTTCGCGGTGCTCCAGGTGGGACGCCTGCTTCGCGTTCAGGGTGCCGTTCTTGACGCCGTTGCCAATGCGCTTTTGCTGGTTAGCTTCGCGGTGGTTGACTTGGTTGACTCGCGGATGGCCGGGATCCTTCACGCCAGGGCCTGCGCCCGAGGTTGTGGTTTGAGCGGCGGCGGAACCGGCGACCATTAGTCCGCCCACTGCCAGGGCTAAAAGCGACTTGCTGAATGTGTTGTTCATGTAGGTAAGAACCCCCACGCACGAGAGTAGTTGTGGAGGGGGCACAGTGGCGAGGTTACCGAGGTGAAGCGACCGAAGTTACTGCGGGACGGCGATTGTAGGCGGTTTCAGATTTCAAATTTCAGAAGTAATGCTACTTCGCTTCCTCACCCTCTTTATACATGTACTTGATCGAGGGCTTGTAGATCATCAGATTTGGGCCATCCAGCCGGTTGAGCTTCAGGCAGGTGCGGTCATACCACTCGATGACGCCGTGGACTTCCTCGCCATCGCGCAGCACCACGACCATGGAAGTCTTGGTCTGCATCTGTTTCTGGTAGTAGAAATTCTCGGCGTGGGTGGTTTCGGCCGGAGGCATTTTCTTGCCGCCAATTGGGCCGCCACCAGGGCCTCCGCGGCGGTCACCGCCAGGGTTGCCGTGGCCATGCCCAGAAACATGATTCGACACATGATTCGAAACATGGCCTGAAACATGGTTCGGGCCGTGGCTCCCGTGCGCGTGGTTCTGAAAATGGTTTGGCGCGTGACTGGGCGCGTGGTTTGGGCCGTTGCCGTGGTCGGGGGAGGAGGAGTGGTTGGGAGCGTGCTGCCCATGATCAACCCGGCTTAGAACCGGGCGAATCAGCTTGCGGTTGGCGAAACCCTCAGGCTCGGCGGAGCGTTCCATGGTCTCAGGCTCGATTGCTTCTTTCATAATCCACCGCTTGAAAACGCAACACTCGTAGGGAATTCTTCAACCGCAGACCTAAGGGATTGCGAGTTCGGGAGTAAAAACTTGCAGTAAAGTTATCACAGGGTTGGGTGAGAGGCAATGCCTCGTATCGGCCATTGATACTCTCTTTGGGTCGAGAGCGGGTTACGTCTGGCGCAGACGTTACAAGCAGGTAGGGACGCTGTTGGTGGACAACTTAAGGCCGCTCCAGCGCCGTGGCAAAAGCGTCTAACGACAACGAGCGCAATAGGTTACGGCGCATTCCGCGCTCTACTTCCGCCAGCCTCTCGGCTGCTTCCTGCACCCAGGCGAAGCTTGCCG
>Ga0210384_10006449_pt1 | contig 12529 bp, 9 predicted proteins | sample IncBWH2MmetaG_FD_160574 | JGI IMG/M metagenome (GOLD analysis project Ga0210384, IMG submission 160574) | Forest soil microbial communities from Barre Woods Harvard Forest LTER site, Petersham, Massachusetts, United States - Inc-BW-H-2-M | ecosystem: Environmental > Terrestrial > Soil >... | reverse complement strand
GGCCGCCATCGGCTACGGCCTGGTCGTCACCCCCTGGGGCGCCTATCCCGGCCACACCGCGCAGGACATCCAGTCGGGCACCGGCGTCGTCCACAACACCCTGATGTTCTCGCGCGTCCAGAAGAGCGTCGTCCGCGCCCCGTTTCACGCCCACCCCAAGCCGGCCTGGTTCGCCAACCACCGCACCGCCAGCCGCCTCACCCCGCGGCTGGTGCGCTTCGAAGCCGACCCCTCGCCCGCCAAGCTGCCGGGAATCTTCAGCCTGGCGCTGCGGGGGTAGGGCCCGGCGCGGCGGCGCGTGCCCTTACAATGACTTCAGATACTCGATCAGGTCCTTCTTCTCTTGCTCGTTCAAACCCAGCTTGAGGAATGAGTCGTAGTGGTTGACCACGTCCGGCAACGTCGCGAACCGGCCATCGTGGTAGAAGCCGCCCTTCTGGTGCGTCCATAGCCCTGCCAGCGGAGCCGTGCGATACATGTGCGTCGGCGAGCGGTCGGCCTGGAACGCGTCGACGCCGATCTCGCTCGGCGCATGGAGGTTGTTGCCCGGCTCGGTGAAGAGCGGCGGGACGTGGCAGGTGGCGCACTGCGCCTTGCCGGCGAAGAGTTTCTTGCCCGACAGCGCCGCAGCCTTGACGAAGCTGCCGGCAGGGGGCGGCGGGGCGGGAATCGCGAGCTGGTAGAAATGGAGAGGCGCGAGCTTCGCCGTGATCTCGTCGGGCATGGTCCGCGTATTGCCGGCGCCGCTCTTGGCGGCCACGGGATACTGCGCCTTGTCGTTGAAGCGGGCGTCGAAGAAGGTGCCCTTGCCGTGCATCTCGGTGGCGCCGACATAGGCATTCCAGTAGGGTACCGAACCGAAGCCCGTCCAGGTGTGCAAGTTCACTCCGGCAAGGCCGAACGCCGGTGGGATGAGCGTGCCTGCCTGTCCGCCGTCGGGCCGGAAAGCCTTGCCATCCTTGTCGAGCTCCGCGTCGAAGCGGCCTGGGCCCCAACTCAGGAGCACCTTCTTGACCGTCGCTGCGTCGACGCCGAGCAGCTCGGTGAAGGGCTTGAGGTTCGGAGCCAGGGACACGATCATCCCGACATTCAAGTCGCGGTTGGCCCAGCCATCCAGCCGATGGCCGATGCCCGGTGCGAGTGAGTCGTCGACCGTCGAGTGACAGAAGGCACAGCGGAGACCGAGCGACGTCAGCTTGGCGCCGCCATCGACGACACCCTTGACACCGACGACCGCATCTAATTTGAGCAACGCGATCGTCGTCGCCGGATCGTCGAGGTTGACCTTCCCGGCCTTGAGTTGAGCCTGGAGCCCCGCGGGGAGTGCGTCGACGTCCACCTTCAGCCCCACGGCAAGCGCCGTCTTCGGGCTCACTCCGCCGCCCACCCCGCCGTGCTTTTCCCCGGCGATGGCCTGGTGGAGCTGGAGCGCGTCACCCCAGAACGCCTCGCTGCCGAAGGTGTCGTAGCGGAAGATGCGGCGGCCTTCCTCGATCATCTGCTGCGCGTGCGCGGCGATGAGGTGATCGGGCCCGGATGGCTGCGCCGCCGCCGCGGCCCGCGGGTGGGCTTTGCCCTCGCCGCCGGCGCTGGCGGTGTTGGCCTTCGGCGCACCGAAGGCAGGCCCGGAGACGGCGCCGCTCAGCAGCGCCAGTACTGTGAACCCAAGCAGACTCCTCGAGAAACGTGCGGTCATCGATCGAACGCTTCTCATGTTCGCCGCTCGCATCGTGAACCTCCTCTTCTCGCCATCGGCCATCGGTGGCGGACATGGATGGTCCGGCTGCCTTGTACAGAGTCAGCAGCGCACCGAAGGTTACAAGTCGGCGCAGCGGGGCAGCCGCGGCCCACCCTCCCGGGAGAAGGGGACGCGCCCACCCCTGCCGCACCAACCCCCTTCGGTCTCAAGCGCCGAAATCGAGGTTCTCGGTGATGCGCGTGCCGTCCTGGCGGAAGGAATCGAGGTAGGCCGCGATGCGCTGGCGGGCCGTCGCCAGGTCTTCGCGGTTCAGGTCGAGGTTCAGGAGATCGATGTACCACGGCGGCTTGACGGCCTCGAGGACGTAGGCCTCGACGATCGCCCGCGCGATGGGCAGGGTCGTCTGCTTCGAGTCGTCGTGGACGTCGCGGTCGCTCGCCCGCAGGAGCTTGCCGTACTCCTCGTCGAGGAGGCGCGCGAAGAGCTCTTGGGTCAGGGGGGCTCCCGCCTCGACCCCGGTGCCGGCGCCTGTCTCCGGGGGGTCGCCGGCGGTGAACGGGGCGGCCTTGTGCAGCCATTCCCAGAGGATGCTGGCGCGGATCTCGCCGGTCGCCATGTCCTCCATCAGGTAGAGGACGTCGTCGTCGCCGAAGAAGTCGGCCGGCTTCAGGGCGGCGGCCTGGAAGCCCTGCAGGAAAGCGTTGCCGTACTGCAGCGCCACGCTCAGCAGGTCGCGCGCGCCGCGCATCGTGCGCGGCGCCGGCTCGAGCAGCACCAGGGCGTCGGCGTCCGCCGGCGTGTAGGTGAGCCGCGGGAACTGGCGCCCCAGCTGGTTGTCGGCGCCGGCGCGCTCCCACACCGGCCGCAGGATGTGCACCATCTTCCAGTGCGCCACCCACTTGCCGCTCGCCCCCTCGCGCTGCTCGCGCTCGCCCCCGGCGACCGCCCGCTTCATGCTCGCGGCGACTCCCGCCTCTGAGCCCACCGGGATGTTCGCCTCCATGCCGCCCTGCCAGAGGGCGCACCGCCCCTCGCGGTCGGGGGTGTTCACGGCGCGGCGGACACGGTCCTCGTAGTTCCGCATGTAGCCGTAGGTCATCACGATCGCGTCGATGTTCGGGTTCTGGAAATCTCGATCCCAGGCCAGCGCGTCCGCGACGCTGTTGATGTAATCCCAACGCCCGGTGTTGAAGCCGACGAAATGCACGCCCAGGGCGGCGCGGATCTCCATCAACTGGAAGCAGGCTTCGATCTGCTCGACCAGGACGTAGACCTTGATCGTGCCCACCGCGAGACCGAGGTGCCGCTCGAGCGCCGCGAGCATGTCGTTCCAGAGCGCCGCCTCCTCCGCGGTCTGGATCTTGGGCAGGTAGAGGACGAGCGAAGAGCCTTCCGCGCGCAAGCGCTGGTAATTGTTCACGACGTAGAGCACGAGGTCGACGATCGACGCGGAGAAGCCGGTGCCGCCGGCCTCCCGCACATGGCGGTCGTCGAGGTGCAGGCCGCGGGCGCGGAAGATCCTGGTCGTGAAGCCAAGCTGCTCTTGCCAGTCCGCGACGATCGGCCGGCCGAGAAAACGTCGAGCCCACTGGTTCATCTCGCCGGCGACCTCTGCGGCGACCTCGAGGAAGACCTGGTCCTTGGCGAACGCGAGCTGCAGGTTGCGCTGGTTGTCGAGCGACATGGTGTCGACCTGCCCGAGCGCGTCCTCGCCGTCGAACATCCAGCCGTCGGCGCCGGAGAGGAGCGCGTAGGCGACGTTGCGCAGCCCGCTCCTGACCGAGGCGCGCGGCCTGGTGGCGGGACCGGTCCCCTGGATCCACTGGCGCCGCAGGTCGGCGGGGATCTCGCTGCCCACGAAGTTGCCGTCGCGCGCGTCCTGGACTTTGATGCCGGCGCGCGGGATCAGCGCCCCGGGATCGAGGAACGCGATCCGCTGGCCGCGGCGCGCCCGCTCCTGCCGCCGCGCGATGCGCCCCGCCATGATCTCGCGCCGGTCACCGTTGAGCGGCGCCAGCGCCTCGAGGGCAGCCAGGGCCGGCGGCGTGAAGACGTCGCCGTAAGACTGGAGCACGCCGCTGCGCAATTCGAGAATCGAGGTCATCTCACCTCCGCCAGGACTCCGCCAGAACGCCCGATGCTACCGCCTGCGCCACGGGGCGGCAAGGCAGGCGGGACCCGATAGTGTCCTTGATCGCTCGATTGCCCTTGCGTCCCTCCCTCCCTTTGGGCGAGGGTCCAAGTCTAGAGGGTAGCGTCGTAAGACTGCAGACCCTCGCCCAAAGGGAGGAAGGGAGGCAAGGGCAATCGAGCCAGGACACTAGCGGGAACCCGCGGGCGAGGGCGGAGGCAGCGGGCCGCACGGGTGTCCCCTTTCGCTAGCCGTGATCCACGAGCAGTCCTTCGGCAGGGAACTTGCGGTCGAATGAGTAGAGGCGGTCCGCGGTACTGTCGAGGGCTTGGGCCCAGAGCAGCGCATCGGTGAACGAGAAGCGAGCCGAGTCGCGGCAAAGGCTCAGTGCTGCAAGGGTCCGGGGCTTGGCGAGGCTTGCCAGCCGCAGGTTGGAGCGCTGCACCAGATCCAGAAGGGCGTCGACGACCTGGGCACGAGGCACCCGGTAGACCGAGGTCAGGACGTACGCGGTCTCCAACAGCACCAACTCGCTCAGCACCAGTTGTCTCTCGCTGTCGATGATCGCGGCGGCGTACGCGGCCATCTCCGGCGGATCGTCCGTCAAGTACCGCACGACGAAGCTCGTGTCGAGGAACGCAGGTGCGCCGGAGCGCGTCATCGCCTCGTCTTCTCGGGGGCGACCTTCCTGCTTGCGGCCCGGCGCCAGGCTTCCTCCCGCGCCTCGCGCCACTCTCCCGCCGGCACCCTTCGCCGGATCTTGGCGGCAAGCACTCCCCGCAGGGACCGATCGTGCTCGGGAGGATAGAAGCGGATCTCGACGTGGTCTGCCCTCAGGTCCTGGAGCGCCACGAACCCCGGGCGGATGCCGAGCGCATCACGGATCGGCTTCTCGATCACGACCTGCCCCTTCACTCCTACTATATTGGCCATAGCAAACCCACTGCAAAGAGTTATACCACGTACAAATAGTAGTACCTCACGCAACTGGTGGTCAAGGGCGCAACGGCTGCCACGGCTACCGCTGTCAGCCGGGTTTCCGGGAACCCGCGGGGGCGTAAAATCGCCGCTCCATGGCGACCCCTCCGTTCGGCGCGCAGAGCATGGTCGCTCCCCTGCGACGGGTGCTGGTCAAGCGTCCCGAGGACGACTTCGCGGTCGCCGACCCGGCGGCCTGGCACTACGCCGGCCGGCCCGAGCTCGACGCCGCGCGGCGCGAGCACGAGGAGCTGGTGGCGGTCCTCGCCGCCTGCGGCGCCGAGGTCGTCGATCATCCCGAGCCGCAGCCAGGGCGCGCCGACGCGATCTTCGTCTTCGACCCGGCTCTCGTCACCGAGCGCGGGGCGGTCATCCTGCGCATGGGGAAGGAGCTGCGCCGCGGCGAGGAGGACGCCATGGCCCGGCGGCTCGCGGCGCTGGGTATCCCCATCCTGGCGACGCTCGACGGCGAGGCCCGGGCCGAGGGCGGCGACCTCCTCTGGCTCGACCGCGGCACCCTGGCGGCCGGCCAGGGCTTCCGCACCAACCCGGAGGGCCTGCGCCAGCTGCGCCGGGCGCTGGCGCCGATCGGCGTCGAGGTCCTGCCCGTGGAGCTCCCCTTCTGGACCGGCCCCGAGGCCTGCCTGCACCTGCTGTCGCTCGTCAGCCTGGTGGACGACGACCTCGCCGTCGTCCATCCGCCGCTCCTGCCGGTCTCTTTCTGGCGGCTCCTGCGCGACCGCGGCATCCGCCTGATCGAAGTGCCCGAGCAGGAGCTCCCCAGCCAGGCGCCGAACGTCCTCGCCCTCGCGCCCCGGCAGTGCCTGATGCTCGAAGGCAACCCGGTCACCCAGGCACGCCTCGAGGCCGCCGGCTGCGAGGTCCTCACCTACCGCGGCCGCGAGATCTCGCTGAAGGCCGAAGGCGGCCCCACCTGCCTCACCAGCCCGCTCTGGCGCCAGAGCGCGGTGCCGGAGACCTTGCCACAGGATCGGGTATCCGGAGAAGCTTGAGCCGCGGGCGTCGGCCGCCCGCGCCGTTCTACGCTTCCTTGCGGATGAGCTTCCCGAGCTTGACCCGGTCGGGCTGCAGCAGCTCGGCGGTCCTCGCCGCGTCGACGTCGGCGACGATGATCTGCCCGATGTCGGTGTTGACCTCCGAGAAGATCCCGTGGGAGCGCATCTTCGCGGCCTGGTACTGGTTGTCGTCGGTCGGGCTCACGTAGTGCACCACGTCCGCCTTGTAGCGGTGCACCAGGTAGAGGTGGATCAGGGTCATCAGCCGCTTCTGTCGCAGCTTCTCGTCGAAGGTGTTCTGATCGCGCACCGAGAGGATCCGGTGGCCGAGGCGGTCCCGGATGGGTGTGAAGACGACGTTCGCCTCCTTCTCCTGCCCGGGCTCCTGCGCGGGGCCGAGGATGGCCAGCTCGAGCAACTCCGAACCGGCGCGGTGCGGCCGCAGGTCGACGCGTAGCGGGCCCGGCAGGTGGTAGTGCTCGCTCCACATCGCCAGCCATTCCTCGAGCAGCTTCTTCGGCACCTCGGTCTGGATCAGGTGCTGGTGCTGGGTCGAGCCCTTGCCCATCGCCTTGGTGGTCGCGGTGCGCCCCGAGGAGGCCAGCAGCGCGGCATCGACGCGCGGCCCGCCGACCAGGGTCTGCGGCGTGCGGTAGGGCGACTCGACCAGGCGGAACTGCCGTTGCAGGCGGGCGAGGGCGAGCATGCCGTCCTGCCGCAGCGCGGTCGCGAACTCCTCGGCGGCGAGGCCGTCGATCTGGTGACCGCCGTAGGTGATGAAGTTGAACACGAAGCCCAGCCGGCCGAGCTCCTCGGGGAAGCGGCGCATCTCGTCGTCGCTCATCCCCGTCGAGTCCCAGTTGAACGAGGGCGACAGGTTGTAGGCCAGCATCTTGTCGGGGAACTCGGCGTGGATCGCGGCGGCATACTCGCCGGCGTACTCGAGGTCCGCCGTCGCGGTCTCCATCCACAGCAGATCGGCGAACGGCGCCGCGGCGAGCGACTTGGCGATGGCGTAGTCGATGCCGCCGCGGACCTGGTAGTAGCCTTCGGGAGTCTTGGCGTGCTCGCAGTCCCAGGCCACGTCGGCGCCGAGCGACTTCGCCCGGCGGCGCGCGGCGAAGCGAGAGGCGCGGCGCGCGAACCGCCGCCACTCCTCGGCGCCCATCGCCAGCGGCTCGCCCTCGCCGGCGCGGAACTGCAGCGAGTCGGCGACCGCCTCGCCGTAGGTCTCGAGGCCTGCCGCGGTCTCCCACGACTCCAGCAGGCGCGAGGCCGCCTGGTCGAACACCGCGTCGACGAGGCCCTCCGGGGCGGCCCGGTGCGCCGCGACGCTCCTCGCCACCAGCGCGGCGAGCCCGGTTCGCTCAAGCCAGGCATCGGCGGCGGCGTACTCCTCCTCGGACAGGGAATAGAGGAGGTGGCCGTTCAGCTCGGCCACCCCCAGGTCGTGGAAGCGCTTCATCAACGCCAGGTAGCTGGCCTTGTAGGACGGCAGGTCGACGTTGGTGGCGCCGAGGATGAAGGGCTGGTCGCGCTCGTCGCCGCGGCTCTCGAGCAGGTTGGCCGCCTCGGCGTCGGTGCGCGCGACGATCAGTCCCGGGACTCCCATCACGTCGAGCTGGAAGCGCGCCGCGTTCAGCCGCTTGATCTGCTCGTCGCTGGCGACCAGCACCTTGCCGCCCTGGTGGCCGCACTTCTTGGTGCCCGGCCGCTGGTCTTCGATGTGGTAGCCGGGAACGCCGGCCTCGACGAAGCGCCGGATGAGATTGCGCACGTGCGGATCGCCGCCGTGGCCGGTGTCGGCGTCGGCGATGATGAACGGCCGGTAGTCGACGGCGGGGGTCGATGCGCGCTGCTGCTCGCTCATCCGCGAGCGCTGGTACCGCTGGTTGCGGTCGGCCGCGAGCAGCGCCCGCACCAGGCCCGCCGCCTCGTCCGGGACCTGGCTCAACGGGTAGCTCGCGAGGTCGGGCCCCGGGTCCTCGGTCGTCGAGCCTTTGGCGGACGTCGCCCAGCCGCCGAGGTAGATGGCCTCTATCCCCATGCGCTTCAGCGCCACCGCCTGGCCCGGCGAATACGGTCCGAAGGTGGTGATGCTGCGCCGCTCGCCGAAGAGCTGGCGCAGGCGCTGGTGAAAGGCCGCCGCGGCCTCGCGGGCGACCGTGTAGTCGTGGGCGATGGTGCCCCGCTGCTCGACCACCTGCCGCGCCGAGTAGAGCCGGGTGATGCCGCAGAACCGGGGGCTGTCGAACCACTCCTGCGTCGCGGCGACTTCGTCGTCGAAAGAGGTCATGGCGCGCCCGATGCTACCGCCTCTGCCGCAGTGCAGCAAGCGACGGCTCCTGGGCTCCGACACCTCCGAGCGCCGGGGTAGTGGGTCAGTCTCTCTCGGCCTCCCTTTGGGCGAGGGGCACAGGCTCCTGGGGCGTATGACTTTGGCCCCTCGCCCAAAGGGAGGCCGCGGGAAACTCACCACTACCAGCGCCGGCGTTCCGGAGTTCCGGCGCCCGCCTCCGGGCTATACTCGGCGGAGACGAATGCGGCCGAGCAAGCCCTACCTCAACTCCCTGCTGCCGCGAGTGCGGGCGCGGATCGAATCCCACTACGGCCTCGCGGTCTCCTTCGTGGCGATCGCGCCTCCCTTCACCGGCGATCTCGACGGCGCCGAGGTGCGGATTCACGAAGCGCACGAGAGCGACGCGGCGCTCTTCACCTTGGCGCATCTCTTCGGCCACAGCGTCCAGTGGAACACCTCCGATCGCGCGCGCCTAATCGGGGGCAACGAACCAGGCAGGTATACCGCGGCAGAGCTCGCGGAGGTGCGAGCTTACGAACGCGAGGCCTCGCGCTACGGCCTGCAGCTCCTCCACGAGGCCGGGATCGCCGACCTCGACGGCTGGCTCTCCGACTTCGCCGCCGCCGATCTTGCCTTCCTGGCCCACTACTACGCCACGGGCGAACGCCAGCCCGTCGCGGACTTCTGGGTCGACGGCCAGCCGTTGCTGCAACCCCTGGCGATCCCCGCCTTCCAGCCGCGCCGCTTCAAGTTCCGCTGGGACGGCGTCGTCGTGCAGTGAAGTGAAGCGAAGTGGAGTGAAGGCAGGCAGCCTGGCGGTCCGGCCGCCGGGGGGTAGTGTCCTTAGGACACGACCCGGGCGTGTCACTCTTTGTAAATATGCGCAAGATGTGTCAGGATGTTTCGATACCGTGTGTTCCAGGGATCCGGGGGCAGATCACGCCCTCGAGCTGCCGGCGGCCGCCGGCTGAGATCGGAGAGTGCATGTCAGGCTTGGCCTTGCTCGCCGCGTGGGTGGTCCTGACTCAGGGTTCGGCCGCAACGCCGCGCGCCGAGGACTATGCCGTCCAGCTCGATCGACCCGCCGTGGTAGGTGAGGCGTACGTCGTTGCCGGTTGGACGCGCTTCGTCAAGATGGCTTCGCTCACCGCCGGACAGCAACCGAAGCGCGACGAAGAGAGCTCCCGTGTCCGCTTCGAGCTCGGCGTCAAGGTTCTCGAGGTCGGTGCCTCGAGACAAGCGCGCCACGCCGTGCTCACGGTGCGGCGGCTGACCCGCGAGGCCAACGGAGTGACGGACGAGCTACTCGCCGCGGGCACCACGATCGATGCCCGCCTCGACGGCAGCAAGAAGGTGTTCGAGGTGGGGGGCAAGAGCGTCGAGGGTGACGCGCAGTCGGCCCTGGTCGCAGCGGCGAGTCTCCATCCCGACGACCGGCCGACGGATGGCGAGGTGATGGGTTCGCGGCAGCGTCGCGGTATCGGAGAGAGCTGGCCGATCAACCCCAGCGCGATGATGCGGGTGATGGGCATGAACGCGGCCGCAGCTCCGCAGGGCGTCTCAGGCAGCGTGACGCTGGTCGCAAGGAGAATGGTCGGGGACATTCCCTGTCTCGAGTACCGATTCAAGGTGGAGGTCCCGGCTCGGCCGAGGTTGAAGGAGCCACCAGGCTTCGAGAACACGGTGAACGAGTTGACCGCCGAAGGTTCCCTCCTCGTGCCTCTCGACCCCTCGCTGCCGGTGATGGAAGAGAGCTTCACGCTCGAGGTCCATAGCCGCTCGGAAGGCAGCGCCCAAGGCGCGGCCGCGACCGTCGAGCTGCGAGTGCGTGATGAACTGCACCTCGAGAGAGAGGCGCTGCCTGCGGCGCCGGCGCACTGATCGCGGCCGGAGCCTTCCGGCGGACCGAGCTGGCGCGGCGGCAGGCGCCTCGCAAGCTGATGATGTCGCCGATCATGGCCAGGGCGAGCACGGCCACCAACACCAGACCGGTCAGGGCCCGGCCGGGCCGCCCTTTGCCTCCGCCTCCGCCTCCCGTGCTACGATTCCGGCAGTTCCCAGGAGCGACCCTGCCCATTCCCCCGGGCCCCGGGAAGGACTATGAGGTCCGACCACCCATGAGCGAGAAGAAAGGCTGGGCCACGAGCCTCAGGGGCTTGTTCGTCGAGGCCGACGAGCCGCGCGCCGAGCCGGAGCCGGAGCCGCCGGCCACGGCCCAGGCCGAGGCCACCGCCGCCCAGGAGCCGACCGGCCCGCCCGGGACGCCCGCCACGCCCGCGGCGGCACTGCGGGGCCCGGCCGGCGCCTTCCCTGGGCAGTCCGCCGGCGCGCCGCCGGGAAAGCTCGACTTCGCCGCCATCTACACCGCCGCCGGGATCGGTCCGGAGGAGCAGGACAGGTTCGCCAAGGCCGCCGAGCTCCTCCATGCGCTGCCGGAAGGCACCGAGGCGGCGCGGCACATCGTCGAGGCGTCCCTCAAGGCCTTCGGGGTGCCCGTCGAGAAAATCCTCGCCGCCGGCGACCGGGAGATGCAGGCGCTCGACGCCTACGCCGAGGCGGACGCCGCCGACACCCGCCAGGTGCTCGACGACTCGAACCGCAAGATCGCCCAGTACGAGCAGGAGATCCAGCGCATCCGCCAGGTCATGGACGAGCGGGTCGCGGCGCAGCAGGGCGTGGCGCGCGGCTGTGCCGCCGGCAAGCTCGAGCTGGCGCAGGTGCTCGGGTTCTTCGGCCACGCCCCGGCCACCCCGGCCGCCGCGGCCGCCCCCGGCGCCCCTGGCGCCCCAGCCACCAACCACGAGCCGGCCGAGACCAGGCGGGCCGCCGCTCCGGCGGCGCACGCTCCCAAGAACACTTAGGACCTTCCCGCCGCCCGCCGCCCCCCCCGGGGGGGACGGGAGGCGTTCGAGGAGACGACATGCGACTCACGCCCTTCGCCAAGCTGTTCATCACCGTGGTGATCCTGGCCGTCCTCGGCTACGCCCTCTGGAATTACAAGGGCAACGACATCCGGCGCTGGGCCGGCGCCGAGAAGGCGGCGAGCACGGGCGCCGGCGGCGACGCGTCGAAAGACTTCGCGGCGCTCAAGGATGCTCCCGCCGATCCCGGCCGCAATGCCGGCTCGGCCGGCGTCGCCCCCGCGTCCCTGGCGGTGAGCGGCAAGCTCGACCGCCCGCTGGTCGTGGGGATCAACACCTGGGCGGGGCACTCCCCGGGCATCGTCTTCAACAACGGGATGGAGCCGAACTCGGGCTCCGGTTACCGGACCCGCTTCGGCTTCGACGTCAAGTTCGTGCTGCTCGAGGATCCGGCGGCGAAGCTCGCGGCCTTCAGGAAGGGCGACATCGACGTCATGTGGGACACGGTCGACACCTGGGCGCGCGAGGCGTCGATCCTCGCCGAGCAGAGCCAGAAGGCGAAGTCGATCGTCATGCAGGACTGGTCGCGCGGCGGCGACGGCATCGTGTCGCTGGCTTCGATCAACTCGATCGAGCAGCTGCCGGGACACAAGATCTCCTGCACCCAGTTCACCCCGTCCCACTTCCTCCTGCTCTACCTGCTGTCGCAGTCCGGCCTCTCGCCCGAGGACCGCGCGGCGGTCGAGAAGAACGTCATCTTCACCCAGGACGCGCCGGCCGCCGCGGCGATGTTCAAGGCCAAGCAGGTCGACGCGGCGGTGACCTGGGAGCCCGACCTCTCGGGGGCGGTCACGGCCCGCGGCAACGAGGCCCACGTCCTGGTCTCGACCACGGCCGCGACCCACATCATCGCCGACACCCTGGTCGCCAGGCAGGACGTGATCGATCGCGCCCCGGACACGATCCGCGATTTCGTCCACGGCTGGCTGCTGGGGATCGAGAGCATCAAGAAGGATCCGACCTCGGCCTATGCCCAGGTCGGCCGCGCGCTCAAGCTCGACGCCGAGACCGTCTCCGGCATGCTGTCGGGGCTGAAGCTCACCGGCTACGCCGACAACGCGCAGTTCTACGGCCTGGCGGGCGGCCACGCTCACTACGAGACCCTGTTCAACACCGCCTTCATCATCTGGCGGAAGAAGGGGCTGGTCACCCGCTCCGTCGACGCCAAGGACTGGGCGGACAGCCGCTTCGTGGCCGCTCTCGCCGCGGACTATCCGGGCGAGAAGGTCGAGGAGCCGGTGCTCAAGGCCAAGGCGCCATCGGCGAGCGACCGGGCGATCATCAACAAGCAGATCGAGATCCATTTCACCCCGGGCTCCGACGAGATCATGTCCGGCTCGTTCATCGTCCTCGACTCGCTGGGCGAGACCATGACCTCGTTCGGCAGCACCTACCTGCGGATCGAGGGCAACACCGACGCGACGGGCAGCCCGAAGGCCAACATGACGCTCTCCGAGCGGCGGGCGCTGGCGGTCAAGAACTACG
>Ga0210384_10006448_pt1 | contig 12530 bp, 9 predicted proteins | sample IncBWH2MmetaG_FD_160574 | JGI IMG/M metagenome (GOLD analysis project Ga0210384, IMG submission 160574) | Forest soil microbial communities from Barre Woods Harvard Forest LTER site, Petersham, Massachusetts, United States - Inc-BW-H-2-M | ecosystem: Environmental > Terrestrial > Soil >... | reverse complement strand
CAGGATGGCTCATGGGGGCGACTCTTAGTTTAACAATCCGGGCATAAGGATTTGATAAAGATCGCCCCAAACGACATCGCTGCGTGCGCGAATAGTAACTATGTCGTATTACGATATAAAGATTGGGAAGTCCTGTATTTTGCACGACTTAGCGAGGAAGGGCTCTATTTCCGCCGAAGCCGCCGCGGACGCTTGCATCTATGGCATTCTTGTATTCCTGTTAACATTCCGTAAGTAGTATATTTTTGATATACTTATGACTTAATAGAAATTCTCTTCGAGGTAACCGACCCATCTCCGGAAGTTCAGTGGTCACTTTCCGATGGGCGCTTCGACCCATTCCCTAGATCACTCCTATCGCGCGAGACAGTTGCTCTGCTTCTTCGATCAAGGCCCCCAGGCTGACCGTTATGCCGTCCTTCCAGAAGGCCTCATCCCGTGCGTCGAGACCGAACGGCCCGAGCAGTTCCACGACGTCCTTGGTGGACCCGGAGCGCAGCAGCTCCAGGTAAAGCGGCTCGAACTTTGCTCCCAGGCGCTGGCGCTGCGCGAAGAGGCTTTGCGTCAGGAGCTCACCGAAAGCATAGCCGTAGACGTAAAACGGGCTATGAAAGTGCGGGATGTAGGCCCACAAGTGCTCGGAGTTTTCGTAAGTAAAAATTTCGCCCTCCTGGCCATAGAGTTCCCGTGCCGTTTTCAGCCAGATCGCGTCCAGCTCTTCGACCGACCTTTTCTTGGGCTCCGTCCAGGCCGTGTAGGACTCGTCCATGCCGTGGAGGCGCCGCTCGAAGTTTGAGAAGCCGATCTGGCGGACGACTGTGTTGATGGTGCTGTCGATCTTGGCCATGATCAGCGCCAAGAGCGAGTTCTTGTCTCCCGACCGAACGAGGCGATCCTTCAGGAAGGTGAACGTGGTCATCTCTCCGAAGACGGATGCCGTTTCGCAGTAGGCGATCGGGGCGTGGAACATCAGCGGGCCCTGCGCTTCTCCGGCGAGGATGCCGTGTACGCCGTGCCCCAGTTCGTGCGCGAGCGTCATCACGTCCCGGTTAGAGCCCAGATAATTCATGAGCGTAAAGGAAACGGGCTTCCCGCCTGGCAGGACGTGGGAAGAATTGAAAGCGCCGCTGCGTTTTTCTTTTACCACCGGCACATCAACGCGGCGTTCGGCAAAGAAACTTTTCACGACTGACGTAAGCGTCGGGCTGAAACTTTCATACGAATTGGTGACAATCCCCGCGGCCTCGTCAAAGGGAATCACGGTCGTATCGGCAAACGGCATCGGAGCGTTGCGATCACTCCAGCGAAGCAAAGTTAGTCCCAAGTGGCGCGCCTTCAACTTGTAATAGCGCCGCGTCAGGGAACCGCCCAGGGTCGTGACAGCGTTGTGGAGGACCTCGACGACGGAGTCTGGAATTCGATTGGCCTTGTTTCGAAAGTCCATTGGGTGGGCGTAGCCGCGTTCCTTGTCTTCCACTGCTTTCAAACCGGCAACCATGTAGAGCGTCTGGGCGGCATATTTCGCGAACGGGCCAACCAGTCCGTCATTTACGCACTTCAGGGCTTCGGCGCGCTCGGCGCCATCCTTGGATTCGGCGATCACGTGCATCATTTCGGTGAGATTTTTGGAGCCGCCACGGAATTCAAAATTCAGGTCGGCTTCCACCTCATCGAAAAAGTCGCCCCAGGAGCTGGAGTCAAATGGGGAACGCTTCACCAGGGCGGACTCGACGGGCTCGGTCAAAAAGTGCGGCTTGAATGTACGTATATGCTCGATCCACGGGCGGTGCTTGGAAACGATGGGGTCGCGCTCATAAAACATCTTCAGAGTGTCGTCACTGAGCTGGACGAGCTCCAATTCAAAAAAGGTAAGGTGTTCCCCCCGGATCGCGCTCAGTTCACGCTGAAACCCGGCATGCTTCGCCTTGATCGCCGCGTTGGTCAGGTCCGTGCTCTCCCTCAAAAACAGGTACGAGGTGATCTTCCCGCTGAGCATCTCGATTTCCGAATAGTCCCGGATCGCCGCGTCCAGCAGTTCCCCCAGCCTGCCCTTATACGTAAGCGAGAAATGCTTGGCCATAGCCGTGAGTTCGCTCAAGTCGGAATCCAGCCGCGGATCCCCGATATCCGCATACAAGATGCTGAGGTCCCAGCGGATTAGGTCGGTACTTTCGATGGTGTTTGCCATAGTGAGCCTGGATCTCCTGACTTCGGTTCCGAATTGAATCTGCCTACTCTACTTCCAAGTCCAGGTGCGGCAGGGATGCAAGCGCCACCCTGCGTACAGCGAATATTGTAACCCGGTATCCCCATCGGCACAGTTGGCGGGCTCTGTAAATGCCCGGGCCAATGGCCAGACGGACAGATAGCTGATTCGGCGCACATTTTACGGACAAACTGGATTTTTGGCACGCGCGGTGCTTACAATCATTGACTCGGGGTATGTCCCTATCCAATGCCAACAACACTCACAGTATGTGGCGAAAAGGGTTGCAAGGGGCAGGTCCCGGCGGCGCTCGAACCGGTCCACCTGTGTGTGCTTCATTTCACCCTGAAAGTCGAGACCGATTGCGCCCAATTGCGCCGGGAAACCGTCTACGGAAAGACCCCCCACGCGCGCCAGGTCGAAATCATTCGCTTCATTGCCGACCATGGCGAAATGCTGGCCCGTGCTTCAACCAGCGGCCTGCCCCTGGCCGATGAGATGAAGGCGCGCATCTTGAACACGTTCCTCACCTTGATGAACCTGCGCGAAAACCTCGACCGCGCCGCTCTCCGGCACCCCATCGGCCGAAGCGGGTAGCCCGCCGCTCTCACCGCGGGCAACTTGGGAAATCCGTCCCTGTGCTAAACTGGCTTGCACGAGCATACCTCCGCAAATGCAAACCAATGCCACTGCGAGCCCTCGCGTCTTCACCATCGGACATTCCAACCATACCGTGGAGCACTTCCTGAGCTTGCTGAAGGCGCATGCTGTTCTGGTGGTTGTGGACGCGCGCTCGCAGCCGTACTCCAAATACGCCACGCAGTTTGATCACGAGGCGCTGAAGCTGGCCCTGCAGGACGCGGGGATTCGCTACCTCTATCTCGGGCGGGAACTGGGAGGACGCCCCGAGGGAGAGGAGTTTTACGATGAAGAAGGACATGTCTTGTATGACCGCGTCGCGGCAACATCCCTCTTTCAAGAGGGGTTGTCGCGGCTGGAACGCGGAATCCGCGAATACAATGTCGCCTTGCTTTGCGCGGAGGAAAATCCGGCCGCCTGCCACCGGCGATTGCTTGTAGGCCGGGTGCTGCTCGGTCACGGAATTCAGGTGGAGCATATTCGCGGTGATGGGCGAATTCAAACGGAAGAGGAAGTCGCCGCCGAAGTAGACCCCCATCGGGATCAATTGTCGCTCTTTCAGAAAGTCGAGGCGGAACCGTGGAAGTCTATTCCATCGGTTTTACGAAAAAAACGGCCAAACAGTTCTTCGGCATATTAGGAAAAACCGGGATTCGCCGCCTGCTCGACGTGCGCCTAAAGAACGCGTCTCAACTGGCCGGCTTCACCAAGCGCGAAGACCTCGAGTATTTTCTCCGCGAAATTTGCGCCGCGGAATACGTGCACGAACCTCAGCTCGCGCCAACAAAAGAGATCCTGGACGAATACAAAAAGCACAAGGGAAGCTGGGAGGAGTACGAGCGCAGGTTTCTGGCCTTGATGGCGATCCGGAAAGTCGAAGAGAAACTGGATACTGGGATTTTCGCCGTTCCAACGGTCCTGCTGTGCAGCGAACCAACGCCGGATCATTGCCACCGCCGGCTCGTCCTGGAGTACCTTCAACAAAAATGGTCTAACTTGACAATTCACCACCTCTAGGCTGTATATAGGCACGTGCAGCAAGTCCAGTTCATATGCCTTGCCCATTCCAAGAAGTATTCCGAGCGTTGTGTCGCCGGAGTGCTGGTCGATACGGCTGAATGGGTCCGGCCGATCAGCCGGGAGAAACACGGCGAGCTGACGCCTGCACAACTGAAATTGCCGGATGGCGGAGAGCCGCACAACTTCGACGTCATTTCCGCGTGGCTGGGCGAGCGCGTCCCGGTAAAGAATCAGCCGGAAAATTGGAGAATTCAGAATTCACCGTGGAGATTGGTGAGCAGGCCTGCTCCGATCGAACACGCCGCCATCCTTAAGAAGGCACTCTTTCGCGGGTCGATTTTGTTTGGGAACACAGCGGACAGGGTCTCGTACCGGGTATTTGAAAGCGTCCCCGCCAAGGAATCTCTCGTTCTTGCAAGACCTGCCCATCCGCGATGGACCGTGAAGCGAACACTCACCTGGAAGAAGCAATTGCGCGTCAGTTTTTGTCTCGACTCGGTGACCTATGACCTGGCGGTGACGGATATCCCTTACGATGACAAACTGAAGGAACTGGAATTGGGGGAATATTCTTCCGAACAGCTTGGAATCCAGAATGAAAATGCCATCTACTTCACCATCAGCCTGGGCGAGCCGCTCGACAATGGTTACTGTTTCAAGCTCGTCGCGGCAGTTCTGCAACTGCCGAAGGGCTGGCCTTCGCTTGAGTAATGACTGCATACTACGGTTTGTTGGTTTAACCCATGAAACGCCATCCGAGTTTGCACCCACTTAGCCAGCACCACCACTTCGCGCTGATTCAGGCGCTGGGGATGCGGCGCGCGGCGGAAGCGCCGGCGGAGAAACGCGCGGCGGCGGTCGAGCGTCAGGCGGAGAAGTTTGTCCGCTTCTGGCACAAGTCCGGGCATGTGCATTTTCGCGAGGAGGAGGAAGTACTGCTGCCTGCGTATGCGCGGCACACGAGGCTTGACCGGGACGCCGAGGTCATGCGAATCCTCGCCGATCACGCTGAGATTCGCGCCGCCGTGCTGGATTTTGAGCGGCAGCTGGCGGCGAAGACTCCGATTGCAGCGGAAGAAATGGGGCGCCTCGGAAAACTTCTTCACGATCATGTGCGGCTGGAAGAAAACGAATTGTTTCCGCGCATCGAAAAAATTCTTGGCGAAGAGCAACTGAACGCGATGGGGCGCGGGCTCACGCGGCTGCATTCCAAACACGATGCGTGTGAGATCTGAAATGCTTCGAGAGATTTTTTGAGGGTGTTTAGTAGCGCAGGCTTTAGCCTGTGGGTATTGCACGAGCGAGACTTAAAACCCACAGGCTGAAGCCTGCGCTACTAAACACCAATATAGCGCGCGTAAAGGGAGCGCGCCACGCTTGAATCGCGCGTGCCTTTGATGATGGCGCGGCCGTCCGCGAAGACGGTCATTTCGTAGGGCGGGACGCGGAAGCGCAAAAGAAAACCATTTTCTCGCACCTCGGCAACTGTTGGGGCGATGCGCTTGCCCAGCGCGGAGAGATCGAGCTGCCGGCGGCGTTCGTGGATCTGCACGGAGTCGCGGCCGCACATCGTCAAGTGGGGTTGCGCTTCGCCTTCGAGGTAGCGGAAATCGTGGCGGACGCACGCGCGGCATTGGGGATTGCGCGCCACGCGGACGGATTGAAACTTCCCGGACCAGACGTCGAAGGAAATGAGGCGCCCTCCCGACGATTCGGATTTGCCGGTGAGCAGCTTGATGGCTTCCGCGGCTTCGATGGAAGCAATCGCCCCTGCGGCGGCGCCGAGAACTCCGATGGTGTCGCAGGTATCCTCCGTGCCCGTAGCCTGCGAACCGTTCCCGGATTCGGATTCGAGCGCGCATGCCAAGCAGGCCGTTTCGCCGGGACGCACGGTGAGCGTCACGCCGTAGCTGGCGACCACGGCGGCGTAAATCCAGGGAACGTTCAAATGGATCGCGACATCGTTTAGAAGAAAGCGCGTCTCGAAGTTGTCCGTTCCATCGAGAATGAGCGGGAATCCGCGCAACAATTCCTCGGCGTTTTTTGGACTCAAGTCGGCGACGATACCCTCGACCGATACTCCGGAATTAATGGCGCGCAGGCGGCGCTCGGCAGCAACCGCTTTAGGCAAGGCTTCCTGCGCGTCGGATTCCTCGAACAGAGTCTGCCGCTGCAAGTTGGACGGCTCGACGAAATCGCGGTCCACGATGCGCAACTTGCCCACGCCCGCGCGCACGAGCAGATTTGCCAGCGCGGTCCCCAGCGCTCCGCAGCCTACAATCACAGCTGAAGATTGGAGCAGGCGCTGCTGGCCCGCCTCGCCGATTTCGCTGAAAAGAATCTGCCGCGAGTACCGTTCGTAGGATTTTGCGTCCATAGGGCCGAGCCGATCTCCGGAGCGTTTCAGTAGGACGGGCTTCAGCCTGTCGGGGTTACGCCTGAGCGGCTGGCAACTCTAAACCCGACTGGCTGAAGCCCGTCCTACTCACATCATAGCGCCACGGATGCTTCGCGGGGAAATCGAGTGGCGTTTTCCGCGTGCGGGCAGAATTCGCGCCGGGCAGGCAACCTCGGCTATGCTACCCTAGCTCTGTTGTGAAGAGTGATGCCGATCGCTCATCGTCCCTTCGTTCGGTTCGCCGCGTGGCTGCCGGCGTTCTGGTTACTCTGTGCAGGCGCTCTCGCCGCACAGAGCGGTTTTCCGGGTGAGCCGCCGCATGTGGTCGCAGTGCGTGTCGTCGCCGAATCCGGCGCCGTGCTGGAACAAGATCCTCCCAAGCTGACTCTTCAGCCCGGCGAGCCCTTTTCCATGGAAGCGGAAAGCGCGAGCCTTCGGGAGCTGTTTCGCTCAGGCCGTTATGCGGATTTGCGCGCCGAACTGGCCGATGTTCCCGGAGGAGTCCGCCTGGATTTCGTTGTCCGCCAAAACTTCTACATCAACCGGGTACAGATTGAGGGATTGCGCGAGCCGCCGGGAGAGGCGCTGGCGCTTTCCGCGCTGCGGCTCAACGTCGGAGAACCGTTCCGTGCAGGCGACGTGAAGGAGGGACTCGATCGACTCCAGCAAACCCTTGAAGATGATGGACAATATCAGGCTAAGCTCGATTATGCGACGACGCCGCATCCCGACACGCTCCAGATGGACATTCTGGTGCACGTGACGGCAGGTCCGCGGGCCCGGATTGGCGCCATTACCATCCAGAACCAGACGCAATTTGCGAATGCAGAGGCTCGAAGCCAGGTGAAACTCAAAGAGGGAGCCGAAGTGACCTCCGACCGCCTGAATCGCGCGGCCGACCGTACACGAAAATGGCTGGCGGGGAAGAACTATCTCGGAGCGCGAGTGACGATTCATCGCGGCGCCTATGATGCGAAGTCGAATCGCGTGCCGATCGATTTCACCCTGTATGCAGGGCAGGAAGTGCGCGTGACGGTGCAGGGCGCAAAGGTTCCGGCGGGAACTTTGCGCAAACTGGTTCCCATTTATCAGGAAGGGGCAGTGGATGAGGATCTGCTTCAGGAAGGGCGCCGTTCTTTGCGCGATTGGTTCCAACGCGCCGGGTACTTTGACACGCAAGTGAGTTTTGCCGTATCCGATGCTCCGGCGGAGGAATCAAGCAATGTAGTACGCGAGGCGGCGAGAGTGGTCAATTATCAAATAGAACGCGGGGATCACCACCGATTGGTTGATGTGGCATTCACCGGCAACAAATATTTCAGCTCGGATATTCTCCGGGGCCAGACAAAAGTTCAGCCCGCGGCCTATGCCTCCCCGGGACGGTATTCGAGCCAGCAGCTGCAGGATGACGTCACTTCGATTCGGACCCTCTATGAAGCCAACGGTTTTCAGGATTGCGAAGTGCAAAGCCAGCTTGTCGATGATTACAAGGGCCACCACGGGGACCTGTCGGTGAAGTTTGTCATCCAGGAAGGACAGCAAACCCGTGTCGAGAGCCTGGCAATTGTGGGCAACCAGCAACTGAGCCAGGATGAACTTCTCGGCGTGGTGGGCTCCTCCAAGGGGCAGCCCTATTCCGAATTCAATGTGTCATCCGACCGTGACAACATTCTAGCGACCTACTATGACCAGGGATTCTCAGAAGCTCAATTTTCAGCCACCGAAGAGAAATTGCCGCCGGCGGGGCCGAAGGCCGGTCCCACGGTTCGGCTGACGTATCACATCACCGAAGGACGCCAGGTCCTAGTGGCAAAGGTCCTGTTGGGCGGCTACGAGCATACTCGCCCTGGGATAATCTCGCGCCAGGTGGGAATTCGGGCAGGCGAGCCGCTGAGCGAAGGCACTGTCGTGGAGACCCAGCGGAAGCTCTACAACCTGGGGATTTTCAGCCGCGTTTCGATCGCGCCGCAAAATCCCGAAGGCGAGGACGAGAAAAAGACGATTGTCGTCATGGTAGACGAGGCCAGACGCTACACCATCGCTTACGGCCTGGGATTTGAAGCGCAGCGCCTGGGCAGCTCCACCAGCGCGACTTCTCAAACGTTCAGCGCGGCGCCGCGTGGCACTCTGGAACTTACCAAGGCAAATCTTACCGGACGCGCGGACTCTCTTTCCTTCAAGGCGCGGGCCAGCACGATTCAAGGCCGCGCGCTCGTTACCTACCTAGCGCCCAATTATTTCGCGTCTCCCAATTTCAACCTGCAGCTTTCCGCCTTCTACGAAACTTCGCGAGATGTGCAAACCTTCGATTCCCGGCGGGCAGAGGGTTCCGTGGGGCTCGCCCAGAAGCTCTCTTCCAGCAGCTCGGTCCTCTACCGGTATGCCTACCGTCACGTGGTCGCCAGCAATATCCAGATCGCGGTCCAGGAAATTCCGCTGTTCAGCCAGAGTACGGAAGTTTCCGAATTCGAAGTGACCTGGCTTCGAGACCGCCGCAACAGCCCCTCCGATCCCAGCCGCGGGGATTTTGAGAATGTGGACGTGAGCATGGCCATGAAAGCGATCGGCTCGTCCGCGAATTTCTTCCGCGTGTACTTGCAGAATTCAACCTACAGCCCCATCAGCCGGAGACTAGTCTTTGCGCGTTCCACACGGTTCGGCATTCAGACGGTTTACGGGCACTCGCTCTCTACCGATATTCCGCTCCCGGAACGGTTCTTCGCCGGCGGCGGCACGTCCTTGCGCGGATTTGGCCTCAACCAGGCGGGGCCGCGCGATCCCGTCACGGGCTTCCCCATCGGTGGACAAGCGGAGCTTATCTTTAACCAGGACTTGCGCTTCCCGATGCATTTGCCGCTGATTGGCGACCGCCTGGGCGGCGCCGTGTTTTACGATGCCGGCAATGTGTTCCCCAGCATCCGGAAAATCTCGCTTCGCACCAAGCCGCTGGCGCCAACCTTCGATCCAGCCAAACCGAATGTGTGTTTGACGAACTGCACCAACGAGCTGAGATACTTCTCGCACACAGTCGGAATTGAGTTTCGCTACGGAACGCCGATCGGACCTGTGGCGCTCGATCTCGGTTACCAGCTGAACCCGCCGCAATACCTGATTCAGAGCGGTGGGACGTGCCCGGCCACCACGACCGCGGCCTGCTTGACAACCCTAGCTCGGCTTCCCGGATTCCAATTTTTCATCAACTTGGGGACGACGTTCTGATGCGCCACGCGTGTTTCATTTTCGTCTTGCTTTTGTCTGCGGCAGAGGCGCCGCAAACGTTTGGCAGATGCGCGCCGCCTCAGTCAGCGCGCGTAGTGGACCGCATCGTGGCGCACATCGAAGGTGACATTATTCTGCAGAGCCAGGTACGCGAACTCGGCGCTTTCCAAGAGTTGATCGATGGCCATGCGGAGAGCGACGACAAGCTGCTCGAAGAATTGATCGAACAGTGGGTCGTCGAGACGGAAGCTACGGCGTCTCATTTCCCGCAGCCTGCGCAATCGGAGATCGAGCGCGAACTAACGCGGCTCAGGGAACAGTTTGCGAATCCGGAGAAGTATGCATCCCGTCTGAACGAGCTCGGCCTTTCCGCCGCCCAAGTGCGGCAATTGTTGAGCCGGCAGATTTACGTTGAGCGCTACCTCGATTATAAATTCCGGCCGTCCGTGCAAGTCGAGCCCGCGGAAATTCAAGCGTATTATAAGAATGAGTTGCTGCCGGAACTAGCGAAGAAGAATCAGCCTGATCCGGGCCCGGCTGCGGTCGAACAGCAGATCCGCGAATTGCTCCTCCAGCGAGGGATCAGCACCCTGACGGTGAAGTGGCTGGACGATACGAAATCGCGGTTGAAGATCGAAATCGAAGCTGCGGGCGGCAAGCCGTGAAGCGCAATCGAAACCTGAAGCGATGAACGCAACGAAGCGAAAATTCCGACTGAAACACGGGCTGGGCCTCTTCGTCGCCTTGGCGGTGGTCGCAGGACTGGCTATCGCCTATGTGATCGCCAGCGGGCTCGCGGATCGCTGGGCCCGGCGGACGATCGTGGAGCAGCTGGAGAGGAGCACCGGCGCGCGCGTCGAGTTGGGAAATTTTCATATTGGCTGGCGGCTCCTCACCGCTCGTTTCGACGGATTGACCTTGCATGGCCGCGAGCCGGCTGGAAGTCCTCCGCTATTTCACGCGGGCGTCTTGCAGTTCGGCATCCACATCGAATCGTTCTGGGGCAGGAAGATTTCGCTCGGAAATGTGGAGATGTCTCACTTCTCGGCCAACGTGCAAGTTGAAAAAGACGGCTCGACGAACTTTCCGGGACCAAAGATTCCCGTGAGCGCCGGCAAACCGGACGTCCAGAGCCTGTTCGATTTGAAGGTTGCACAGTTGCGTCTCGAGGACGGAGAAATTTTATGGAATGACAAGCGAATCCCGCTCCAGGCCAAAGGCGGAAACTTTGAGTTCACAATGAACTATACGAGCGAAGGCGGACGCCCCGTGTACCTGGGCCAGACCAGCTGGCAAAAAGTTGAAGTCGCGGCACTGCGCAACTTGCCATTCGTGTCGAATTTCTCCGCGCGATTCACGCTCCGGCAGGATTCGTTTTCCGTGACGCAATTGCAATGGAAAACGGCGGGCAGCGAAATCGACGCGCTGGCCAATCTTGCCAGTTTCGCGCAGCCCGTCTGGACCTTCCGGTACCGAGGCCAGCTGCGCCTCGAAGATCTTTGGACGATCGTGCGCCAGCGCGATGCGCCGGGCGGGCATATTGAATTTGCCGGCGAGGGAGGATACTCCCCTGAACAGATGAACTTCGGCGGACGTTTCACGGCTGACCGGATCACTATAAAAAACCAATGGTTTCATCCCGGGAATATTTCTGCCCATAGCAGCTACCACGCCGACAATCGCAGTGTGGAATTGCCGGATTTGGAAGCCCTGGTGCTCGGCGGGAACGTGAGCAGCCACGTGCGGGTAAATCTCCCGAAGCTGGATTTCCGCGCCGAAACGAAAATTCGCGGTATGGACCTGCGCCAGGCGCTGGCCGCGGAAGACAACCCGGGTCTTCCCATCATTCCGTTGCACTGGGGCAGCCGCATGGATGCGGACGCGACGACAACCTGGGTCGCCGATTTCAAGCACGTCGATTCGCGGGGGGAGTCGGTGTGGACGCCTCCGGCCACGATTGCCCCGGGGCAGATCCCCACCGCGGCGCACTTCGAGTTTCACTTTGACATGGACCACAAGCAATTCGAGCTCTCACCGGGCGAGATTACAACGCCCTCCAGCCGCATCCAATTTCGCGGCGCTCTCAGCGAGATCGACTCTTCGCTGGAAATGACACTCGACACGGATGATCTCACGTTGTGGGACGATTTCATCAACCGCCTGCGCGGTCCAAGCGAGCAGCCCGAAGTGATCGGAGGCCGTTTCCATTGGGAAGGTGGGTTGACAGGGCGTCTGGATCATCCCACCTTCACGGGACGCTTCAAGGGGACCCAAGCGCAATATGGCTCATTGTATTGGGACGATCTTGAAGGGGAGCTCACCTACTCGCCCGACGAGTTGCATATTGTCCGAGGCCGCGCGCGCAGGGGGCGGTCTTCTGCGGAGCTGGAATTGTCCCTTGACCTCGACAATTGGGGTTTTTCTCCCGAAAGCGGATGGACGTTTGACGTCAATCTGGTGGGGGCTGATACGGACGATCTGCAAAAAATGCTGGGGACGTCCTATTCGGCGCAGGGGTTGCTTACCGGGCAATTTCATGGAAAGGGTACGCGCGCGCAGCCCGAGTTTGCGGGTTTGTTTGACCTGTCGAACGCAGCGACAGGATCGTGGCGCTTCGAGCGAGCGCGTGGACAATTGTCCATTCATACGGGCGATGTGCGAATTGCCAACGCCGAGTTGCGGCTAGCGGCGCACGCGCCGGGCGCGCCCGCAGGCATTGTGACCGGCAATCTCGACTACCACACCGGCACGGGCGAGGTGACTTTTGACTTCACAGGCGCGGCGATTCCGCTTGAGGCGATCGAGAAAATCCAGATGGCGCGGCTCCCCGTTGGAGGCCGCCTCAATTTGCAAGCCCACGGGCAGGGACCGCTACGCGCCCCCGAATTGCACGCAACGCTGCGATTGGTGGACTTGAAACTCGGCAATGACGTGGTGGGAAGCTTTGACGGGAAAGTCGATTCAGATGGGCGCCACCTGAGTGCAACGATTGATTCGGCGATGACGTCGGGGCGGCTTGCAGGCAAGGTGGACATTGGGCTCGGGGGC
>Ga0210384_10006447_pt1 | contig 12532 bp, 10 predicted proteins | sample IncBWH2MmetaG_FD_160574 | JGI IMG/M metagenome (GOLD analysis project Ga0210384, IMG submission 160574) | Forest soil microbial communities from Barre Woods Harvard Forest LTER site, Petersham, Massachusetts, United States - Inc-BW-H-2-M | ecosystem: Environmental > Terrestrial > Soil >... | reverse complement strand
CTCGACAGCAGGGTTGCTCGGCGGATTGATTCGCCAGGCCATTCCCAACAAGGAAGATCTCTGGAACTTCGGCCCGTTCACATTTCTTAATATTCCGAAAGCCGTAGTGCGCCTCCTGAAAAAAGGCCAATTGTCCTGGGAAATGGCGCCGCTCGGCGTGTGCGTCGGATTGGAGTTGGGGCGCGTAGCCCTGGTGCAGGCGACGAAGCCCAAGTGGCTCTTTGCGATTCATCCGCAGTGGGATTGGTGGCTTCTCTTGACGGTGATCGCGACGCTGATGTCTGTCGCCGCGCCGCTGAAAATCTGGAACAACACGCGCATCGAGATGAACCTCGAGCGCCACCAGCAACTCCTGCTGAAGGCCCGCATGGACGCGCTGTCCCGCCAGATCAACCCGCACTTTCTTTTCAATACGCTCAACACCGTCTCCGCGCTCATCCGCTTCGATCCGGACAACGCGCGCGGCGTGGTCCTCAAGCTCAGCAATATTCTTCGCCGCCTCCTCCGCAAGCACGAAACGTTCGTGCCGCTGCGCGAAGAACTCGAATTCATCGACGACTATCTCGATATCGAAGTGGCCCGCTTCGGCCGCGACAACCTCGATATTATCAAGCAAATCGACGAAGAAACCCTCGAAGCCTTCGTCCCGAGCATGCTTCTCCAACCCATCGTTGAAAATTGCCTGAAACACGGCCTCGCGCCCAAGCTCGACGGCGGAAAAATTCAACTGCGCACCACGAATCGCGACGGCCGCCTGCGCATCGAAATCGAAGACAACGGGGTGGGTATCTCCGAAGAAAAAATGCCGCACGTCTATGTCGAGGGCATCGGCTTGAGCAACGTGCGCGAACGCCTCCGCGTCCTCTACGGCGCCGATTTTCATTTGCAAATCGAGAGCCGCACCGGCCAAGGCACGCTCATCAAAATTGACATTCCAGAATTGGTCTCCGCGGTGCAAACGGTGGGATGAAGGGCTTGGCCCCAAGCGATTGGCAATTATGGAATGAGGGTGGGCGCCAACGAATGTTGAGGCGGTAGAGGGAGAAATCGCGGCGGTCGACAGTGAAGATTTTGCGGAGCCCCTCCCGCTCGGCGACGCGCAAGGGCGCGGCGTCTGCGAGATCCATCGGGCGGTTGGCGCACTTGCGCATCAGCTCGCGGATCCTAGGGATGTCGCTTGAATCGAGTGGTTGCAGAAAGGAGCGCCCCTCGCCCCAGCATTTCCTATAGCGCCTCTTGCGCCAGCGGCTGATCGGACAAGAGGTACATCGCTTCGACGAACCAGTGGACCAGAACAAGGCGGGAGGTTGGCCAGCGGATGTGGCGTTCCACGCATTTCGATTTCACCTGCAACGCGACAGCTCCCGGTTAGGTCGGCGGACAGGAAGTGATTCGGTTCCTTCCGCTGAGCCGACAAGACGTTCGCTTGGCAGAAATGGTTCACTTGCTTCATAAGAATCACGCTGATGCCCACCTTCACGGCGGAAGTCTTAGCCCCCAAGGCATTTCATCTAGTTATTCCCATTGGTCCACTTCTGACGCAGATGAAATGCCCCCGGGGGCTAGAATGGCTGCTTCAGGCCAGCTTTGGAATTCGCGAGAGCTCCCCTAAGACGGTAAAGAACTGCCGTTACTCAATCGCCGCAGTCTTTGTCGTCACCGGTTGCGTCTCCGCAATTCGCTTTAAAAAAGTCGCTGAGATCCTTTGTTTCGGGGTCCGCGGCAGCTCCGAGGAAGGGCTCGACGTGGAAGATTTCCTGTAACGTTTTCAGCGTGGAGCTATGGTCGTAGTGAATGGAATTGGTGAAGGGCTTCTTACCACCACCCTTGGCAAACGGCGAAAGCAAGAACATGCCGATGGGGCCATCGCTGAACTTCCCGCTGTCCTCAGCCTCATCCCAGATGATGAACAAGGCGCCACCGTCCTTGTATTCGTCTGACTCGGTAATCAGGGGCACATTCTGCTTAAGCCATGTATCAGAGCGCAGCGTATTATCGCCGGATTCCGAAGCAGCACAGGGAGAAACTCCCTCGTGCCCGTCATGGCACAGGTTCGGCGTAATGAAGTTGTACCGCGCCGAGGTGTGGTCGGCCAGATCCGTCGCCAGCTGGTAATAGGGTTTAACGTGCGAGATGCATTCGGTGGACTGCGGATTTAACCCATCGTTGACATCGTTGAAGTAGACGAAGGCCAGATGTTCCACATCGAAGAACGTAAAATCCAACGGGCAGTTGTCGAACACCGGGCTGCCAAAGTCAGGCTCTGCATAAGCTCGCCACGAAATACCCGCATTTTCAAGAAGTCTTACCAAATGCTGGTCTGTGGATAGCTGGGGCTGGCCAGGTTGGGTATCCGCCAGGACGCCAAAGTTGGTCCCTGCTTCCAGCCACAGATAATTCGGCTGGCTGGGGTGGTTCTTGGGAGGATTGAAATACTGCTCGGCATGCGCCGATGTTTGTAGCAGAGTCCCGTTGATGTACGGGGCCAACGGGTTACCTTTGATATCGGGTGCACCAAATGCAGCACCGGCGTTGTTACCGGTCCAGTTGTGATTTTCCATCAGAATAACCCACACTGTCTTTACTTTGTTCAATTGGGCATTCGTGGATACCGGCATCACGACCATCGACAATAGCGTCGCCACACTAAACGCAACCATCTTCAGCAAATATTTCACAGAACCTCCATGTTCTTTTGACCTAGTGCTAAGTCTTTGGACGATTGAGTCAGATTCTCAGAATCTGACTCACAGATCGACGCCTTGGGCATCAGGCTCCAGGTGCGGCTGGAACTTCTATGCTCCGCTTTGGACTGGATTGAAGCTGATTTCGACACTGCGTTGACCCACCCAGCGCTGACCGTTCGCTCGCGGCCAGCGGCGGGAGCGTTCATTTACACTTGTTCCGCAGTCCAACAAGCACGCAATGCGAAACGGGCATCGTGAGAACGAGGCCCGAGCCTAGAGACCCTCTGTTACGCTCGAATGACTGTGCGTTAAAAAATTTATCAACCCGTCAGTCGAGAAAGAGACCGGTTGGATCGACGCTACATTTCTCGCGCGGCATGGTCTCGGCGAACCGGAACATTGGACGTGGAATCAATGTTCGCGCCCTTTGTAAGGGCTGCCCGGGGCCACCCAGATACCCGCGTCGTACTCCTGAAGCAAGTCGAGGTGGATATCTTGCGTCGAGAGCCATACTCCGCGGACGTCGGCACGAAGGTGTTGAGACGAATGCAGAATCGCGGCATTTGTCGCTGCATGCGGACGAAACTCTGGATCGAACTCACCTAATATTGCGATCTGTGGCGGTCGAGACGCTCCCATCGTGCCGCTGGTATCTTTCGCCGAGCTTGTATCGGGTCCCATGTTTGTCCCGCAGTTTCTTCTGCACCGCCTTATTCTGGAAGTTTGGTGCCCAGCACTTCCATGCGCTCGATCACCGGAGGCGAGGCCAGCAGGTTCGGAGCGTGCGCCATGAGAGCCGCGGCAATAGGCCCGCTGAGATGCTTCTGGCGTCCTGCTTCATCATGGAAGGCGTCGAATATCGCAAATGTGGCTGGCCCGAGCCGCAGCGCGAACCACAGTGGGGTGGTCGTCTCCTGGTTGGCGAGTTGGAGACCCTGCTTTAAGAACGCGGCTACCTCCTCCTCCTTGCCGGGTTTTGCCTCCAGACGAGCGAAAAGACTAAGCGTGAGCATATTGAATCTCCTTTGAGTGGAATCATGGCCAGGCAGAGCTTAGGCCTCGATGCTCCCCTCCGCTATAGGCAAGAACGCCAGATTTAGTATCATTATTGCCATGCTCGTGGATGTCCTTGCTCTCGATGACGTCTTTGATTTGGGATTGTCCGCTGTCCTCGATGCCTTTCAGACGGCAAACGAACTGATTGGGATGGCCGGTCTTGCGGTACCGCGATTTGAAGTAAAGATAGTGGGAATGCGAAGGGCGATCAAGACTTCGCAGGGCCTGAGCGTTCCAGTTCATGCTGTTGGCACACGAACACCCGACTGCGTCGTGGTCCCGGCAATTGGATTCAAAATGCCCGGTCCCCTGGAGGCCGCTCTTGGTAGGCCGGACGTGCGGGACGCCACTACTGCGCTTCGCCAATGGGCGCGCCGCGGCGCAACGATGACCGCCGCTTGCATCGGCACTTTCGTAATGGCGGAGTCCGGCCTACTGGACCATCATCGGGCCACTACCACGTGGTGGCTCGCACCGTTGTTCCGCAAGCGATATCCCAACGTGCTGCTGGACGAATCGAACATGATTGTGAAATCCGGCCGCTGCGTGACCGCGGGAGCAGCCTTGAGTCACATGGATCTTGCGCTTTGGCTGGTGAGAGGGGTCAGTCCGCAGCTCGCTGCTCTCACCGCGAAATATCTCATTGTCGATTCCCGACCCTCGCAGTCTGTTTATGCACTGACCGATCATCTCATCCACTCCGATCCCATTGTGCAGCGCTTCGAAAGTTGGGCACGTGCGAGGCTGGCACGCGGCTTTTCACTCGACGAGGCAGCAAAGGCCGTAGGCTCCAGCAAGAGAACGCTTGCGCGCCGCATCCAAAGCGTACTCGGGAAATCACCGCTGTCGTACTTTCAGAGTTTACGTGTGGAACGCGCGGTGCACTTGCTGAAGACGGGCAGTGCTAGCGTCGACGAGGTTGCGGCGCGCGTGGGATACGCCGAAGGTGCGACTCTGCGGACGCTTCTGCGCCGTCGGCTCAACATGGGAATCAAGGAGATCAGAAGAACTCCCTGACAGCGGCACGCTGGACCGTGACAACCTGTCACAATCGAAGGTGCGCGGCAGAAGACATGCTGCAGGCGACCTCAGTTCGACAACCGTTATTGGGTCGGCGGGCCTTCCACAACTACATTAGGCAAGGTTCGCGCGTATTTGTTCGCGGATGAGAACCCGCTTTCTCTATTAATAATTCATTCAGGGGCTATGGGGTCGTTGACTTCGCGGAGAGAAAGCGCAGGATCTCCCGCATTACGCGCTCTCCTTGATCCGTCTGGAACAGGAACTGAGCATGCGCGGAGCCATCTAGAACAATCAGCTCCTTCGGCTGGGGAGATTTCTCGTACTGTTTCCGAATCTGAGGAAGACGCGGTCCATCCGAGTCGGCGTCGTCGCGCGCCACGATGTACAGAGTGGACGATTTGAGTTTGTCGGCTGGGCCATTCGGGGCTGCGCCGAGCAATACCAAACGATCAATCTCTCCTGGGTGCGAAGCGATGGATGCATCACCCGCGGCCCCTCCTCCCATGCTTCCGCCCACTACTGAGACACTCTTCGCGCCATTCTGCCTGAGATAGCGAACCGTCGCCAGTATATCCAAGTGGAGCGGCGCATTCATCGGGTCGGACTCGCCGGGACCACGAGACTTACCGTAGCCTCGGAAGTCCAGCGCCAACACTTGAAATCCTGCCGCCGCTAGTGTTTGAGCCTGCTTGGCCCAGCTCTCTTTGTTGAAACGGCCCCCGTGGGCAAGCACGATACCTCTGTCACCCGTTCCGAAGACATCGGCGAAAACGACTCCGCCATCCTCGGTTGGAAGAGAGATAGTTTTGGGGGCGGTCGCTATTTGCGAAGAGAACCAGGCTGCAAGGATGGCAATGAGGGTTCGCACCGTACAACTGTACCATCGCTTTGGCAAGGTTTAGCCGGAGCGGCGCGCTAGCCCACAAGCTGGACAGATAGAAGCTTCCTCGAGATCAGAGCGCGGACGGCATTCAGCAGGACAGCTGCGCGAACCCGCCTTCTGGCTCGTTAAGCTTGATACTATCGGTGGGACCCGATGGGTCCCACCGATTAGCAAGTGGACGTGGGACGTGGCCTATTTCCCGTCCTTATCTTCGTCGGCTTCGACCTTCGAGAAGCGGGTTTTGGCAACTGGAGCAGGTGTTCCCTTCAGACCTTCCCAGAGGATCTTGTTGTAGAGTTCGGCTGGAACGCGGTCTTCTCCCGAGAAGTCGAAGCCGCGGGTTTTCTCCGCCCAGTATTGCGCGTCATGAGTCGGCTTCAAGTCGGGACCGGCAGCAAACTCCACCTTCGTCGGATCCAGTCCAAGTGTGGTCAACTTGAGAAGCGTCGACGCCACGGCTTTGAAGGTCCACTTGCCTGAGGACTTGGTATCGAACGCGTCCGCCATGGGCCGCGCATAGTAGGTGTTCAAGTTCAGGTGCTCCGTGCCCAGGAGGTCCTCGATGGTGCGGAGCACGCTGGCCTGACTGTAGCGGGTGCTCACCACCGCATGCTTTTTCACGTAGGGGCCAACGAAGTAGGTGGTGGCGCGATGAGAATCGACGTGGTCGGCTCCGTCCTGGGAGTCATCTTCGATGATGATGACTAGCGTGTCCTTCGCGTAAGGGCTGTTAGCGACGGCTTGGACCAACAAGGCGACAGCGTAATCGTTATCCGCCTGTTGGAGTTCCGGCGTGTTGACTCCGCCCAGCGCCGAACTGAAGCTACCCGTGTGATCGTGGCTGAGGCCGCGGATCATCTCAAGCGACGGCAGATTGCCGTTGGCAACGAATTGCTGGAACTCACGGTTCCATTCGTTGAAGCGCCAAAGATCCGGGTAGGCCTGGTCGTAGGCGCGGAAGTACGGATCATAAAATTTATTCTCAAAGATGACTTGATTAGCCGCGGTGGTCTGGATGACGCCGGCTGTGAAAGGATCAGAGATGGGGTTTGCGATTGTTCCGATACTGCCCGGAGTGTTGGCCATCCAGCCGTAGTTACGAATGGTTCCACCGGCGTTCAGTACAGCGTTGAAGATATAGCCCTGCTGATAACCCGTTGGGCCGTCGGTGGCCGCATGATCCCCGTCGCCAGCCAGTATGTTCGCGGTGCCGCCCTTCAGCGACGCAGTGGCTTTGCTATAGGGGGTCGTTGCGCCGGTTGGGTCAAAGAAAAAGTCGCGTGCGGCAACGGTGTCCAGGTTGCTTGGAATATTCCGGTTCTGGCCTTCTCCTTCGTACGAGAGGCCGCGGTTCACGCGCGCGTAGTTAATCTGCTGCGTGAGCGTCTCCGTATTGGTCACCCGGCCACGCATAGACCAGGACCAGCCGTCCATCGATCCGTCGCCGGGGTCCATGAAGTTGTCGAGGGTCACGAAGTCCCGTGCCATGCGATGAAAGCTGGGGGTGACCAGTTCGCCAAAGAGAGCCAGCGAGGGGTCGCCGTTGGAACCATTACCCAGATCGCCGAGGATCTGATCGAAGGTACGGTTTTCCTTCACGATGTAGATAATGTGCTTGATTTTGGAATGAAGGAATTCCATTGCGTCCTCGTCCCGATCGGAGTGTCTGGCCAGGTATCCGTTGTTGGCTGCCACCCGAGAGGTCAATTCCCAGAGATCGTCCGTGTCCGGGACCGCAGCGCTGACCAGCGATGCGTGTTCCAACTGAAATTGATACTGGTTGTTTGAATTCAGCTTGGCAGACTCCGCCGCGTTGCCGCCCGGAAAGGGCCCGCCCGGCGGCGTAATGTGCTGAATAAAGGCGAAGTTGCCGTATCCATAGCCGGGGTTCGGGCCTGTGTCGCTCTTACCGTTGATGATATACAGCCAGCTACCATCGGCGCTGAAGGCAACATCGGTCGGGTCGTACGCCGTCGGGATAAGGCCGATCGTTTTGAGAGCTTGTGGTCCACTTAGAGGGATCACAGCGATAGAGTTCGAGCCGGCGTTGACGGCATAAAGCGTTTTCTTCGCCCGGTTGATGGCCACTGCGATCGGCGCCGCACCGGTTGTGTTCCTCGGAAAATCCAGACTGGCAGGGCCGCGCGTGTCGATCCTGTGGATGACCTTATTGCTTGCGGTATCGATAACGGCGACCTGGTCCTGATTATCCTGCGCGACATAGAGATGTGAGCCGTCTGCGCCGAGCGTCATGCCGTTCGGATTGCCATCCAGTTGAATGCGGGCGAGGAATGCGCCGGCGGTTGCGCTGGCCACGTTCACCGCGACGACTTCACGATCCCGATCGCAGCCGACATAGGCCACGGTGCCATTCAAGACCACGGAGTACGGGAACGTTCCGCCTTTGCTGCCGTTCGGGGCGCCCGAACTGGCATAGGGCCGCAAATCGTATTCGTACCGCACTGTTCCGGTCGCTGTGTCAATTACGCTAATCGAATCGTTGTAATTGTTGGCGGCGACGAGCGTTTTCCCGTCGGAAGAAATGGCAAGTCCTGCCACATTAGGCTCGACGCCGAGACCGAGACCGGTTCGATTGGCAGCGTTGGACACACAGCCATTCGGGGCATGTCCAAGGCTGATCTTCTTGCTTAGCCCGAAACTCGTGCCATTGTTGCTGTAGACGTATACAACGTCGTCACAGCCCCCTGCCGCATATAGCGTCTGGCTATCTACCGCCCAAACGAGACCAACGTGTGCATTGAGCTGCTGGATGACTTGCTTCAAGACAGGTTTGCTCTTATTCGCACCGGTGATGTCGTATAGAAAGAGGAACTGCGTGGAAGCCGCCGTGTCGATCGTACCGATAAGGCTCGGGGATGCATCATTAGGGTAATACAGCGAGTTCATTCCCGCTGTCAGGATCGCCAGGGTATTGCCATCCGGACTGACCACGGCCTTTACCGCCTCGCCCGCGACGAAATTCGGATAATTTGTGAGGCCAGGATTCAATGGCTGCTGGACCGCGTTAGCCAAGGCCGTTGGTGTGATATACAGTCCTGGCGGCGTCGGTGATTTCTTATCGTCATCATCGTCAAGCCTCGCGCTAGCTTGCGCGTCTGCGAGACCCGCAAAGACCAGAATGGTCCAGGCGACAACAATCGCCTTGGACACTCCGTCGAACCTGAACATTCTCATGTCGCAACTCCTCTCCCTTGTGAGTTTCCTCACGATCCAGCCGTGAGGCGAGTGTCGGACCGTAGCATGCCGTCCGAGCGATCACAACGGACTCGCGAAAAATTCACGCAGCTTTCTCTGAACTGTAGGAATTCCGCGCGACGTACTCGCGGAACTCGACTGCAGGAACCGCAGGCGTGCGGTCTGACGAGCTCGGCCACCTTAGTCTCAGGGAAAGCCGAAGCGGCGGCGAAAGCCAATGCAGTTTGTAACTTCCGCCGAGTGCACTTCGAGGTTTTGAGTGAGGCGCTGGTTATGTGAGAAGACCACAACGCCGATGAATTGGGAGTCGAACTATTCGTACCGCAGGGCGACCATGGGATCGAGGCGCATCGCGCGACGCGCCGGGATGTAGCATGCAGCCAGCGCAACTATGGCTAGCAGAATGGTCACCAGTGAGAATGTTGCCGGATCCGTGGGCGTGACTTCAAACAGTAGACTCTTCATCACCCGCGAAAGGACAATTGCACCGGCGATCCCGATCGCGATGCCAAAGAATGCGAGCTTCGCTCCGTCACCCAGCACAAGCCGCAACACGTCGCCCCGCTGGGCTCCAAGAGCGATGTGGATGCCGATCTCGTGCATGCGCTGGCCGACGCGATAAGCCATCATCCCGTAAATGCCCACGGCTGCGAGAATCAGCGCGAGCGCGGCGAACAGTCCGAGAAGCAACATGTTGAACCGTTGCTGCGCCAGCGAAACACCCATCAGGTCTTCTATGGTGTGGACTTCACTCACAGGAATCTGGCTGTCCACGCTCCAAACCTGCTTCTTCACCTCTTCGAGGAGCTTAGCGGACGCGCCAGGTGTTCTGATGGCTAGCGTCATCCACCGTCTCCAGGCCTCGTCGGATTGTGGAAACGGAGCGTATACGGCGGGATCGACCGGCTGATTGAGTCCGGAATGCTTCACGTCCCGCGCGACTCCTATGATGGTCATCCACTGATGAGGTCCTACTCTTCGCGACCAATCGATACGTGCGCCGAGGGGGTTTTCGTGCTGGAAAAACTTCCTTACCATTTCCTCGTTTACGACCGCCACTCGCGGTTGTCCTTCGCGATCCATAGCCGTGAAGCTGCGCCCCGCGCGAATCGGGATCTGCATCACACGGAAGTAGTCGCCCATCACCGAGAGGGTCTGCGTTTCGGGTTCGGCGCCCACAGGTACCTGGGGACGCCCATCGATGACGAAACTGTGGCTCAGATAATTTCCGCCAAACGGAATGTCTGTCACCATTGCAGCGTCGACGCCCGGCAGCGCATTTAGGCGTGCCAACACCTGGCGGCGGAACTCCGTCTGGGGTGGAATCTCCGCGTAGCGTGTTGCTGGCAACTGCAGATGCATGGTCATCACGTTTGTCGGATTAAACCCGGGATTCACGGAGCGGAGCCGTGAGAACCCTTTCATCAATAGGCCGGCTCCGACCAGGAGTATAAGCGCGAGGGCGAATTCCGCGGTGACCAACAATTGCCGCAACACTTGACTGAAGGGACTTGACGTTGAACCACGCGCACCTTTTTTGAGCGAATCCGCGATGTCCGCGCGAGCCGCCGACCAAGCAGGTATGAGTCCGAAGACGGCGCCCGTCAGCAGTGAGATACCGAAGACGAACAAGAACACGTGCGCATCCATATGAATTCCCGTGAAACGTTCCAGCTCCGCTGGTTTGAGCGAAACCAGAAAGCCCGTTCCCCATTTCGCAAGCAAAAGTCCTGCAGCGCCGCCGATGATGGCCAGAATCCCGCTCTCGGTCAGCGTCTGCCGAATCAGCCGGCTCCTTCCCGCGCCAAGCGAAGCACGAATTACAAACTCCTGCTGGCGCGCAATTGCACGGGCCATCAGCAGCCCCGCGAAATTCGCGCAGGCAATCAGCAGAACCAATCCCACGGCTCCGAAAAGAACCAGCAGCGCCTGTCGAACGTCGCCGGTCAACCATTGCTGCAGGGGGACGAGCAACGTCTCCCGATCTCTCTCGTTGTCTGGATACTCCTCTGCCAGTCGGCGGTCGATCGTGGATATGTCCGCCTGTGCCTGCGAGAGCGTTACGCCTGGCTTCAGCCGCCAGTACGTCCTCATGAAATGCACGCCGCGGTAAGGAGCAGCCTCCGGATAAGCCACCCAGAGCGAAACGAACACATCCGCATGCTCCCTCGGCAAGGCAAAGCCCGCCGGCATTACACCAATCACGGTGTAGTCGCTTCCACTCAGCAGGATCGTCTTTCCCAAGGCGTGCGGATCGCTGTTCAGAAAGTTTTGCCAAAAATGATAACTCGCCACGATGTTTCGGGGTCCGCCCTTTACGTCTTCGTCCGGCGTAATGATGCGGCCCAGCATCGGCGGAACCCTGAACGTTTCAAGCAGCCCGGCATCGACATACGCCGCGAGAATCTGTATCGGTTGAGTTCCGCCGGTGTAGTCCATGGCCTCGATATTGACTCCGCCCCCCTGAGAAAGCGTGCGTGTCTGTCTTTGGATATCGATCACGTTTTGCAGCGAATCGTTCTGCTTCGTCGCGACGAGCTGCTGTGGCTCCGGGTAAGAGAGTGGACTGAGAAGCACGCAGTCAATCACGCTGAATATTGCGGTGTTCGCGCCAATTCCGAGCGCCAGCGTCAGCCCGGCAACGGCGGCGAAGCCGGGAGACTTGCGCAGGATGCGCAGGCTGTAGCGAATATCCTGGGCGAGGTGCTCGAACCATTCCCAACCCCAGGCCATGTGACTCATCTCCTTGAACGCTGTTACGCTGCCAAACCGACGTCGGGCTGCGGCCCGAGCGTCATCTTCCTGCATGCCCCACTGCAAATGTTCCTGCTGGCGCATTTCGAGATGCAGGCGCATCTCCTCTTCGAGGTCGGCGTCAAATTGACGCCGATGCGCGAGCATCCAGATCCGTCTTCCGAGTTCACGCAGCCAGTTCATAGAGGAGCTCCTTTCAGACCGCTTCAATCACACGCGTGATCGCCCCAATGACGCGTTCGAACTGCGTCATCTCGAGAGTGAGCTGTTTGCGTCCCGTCGGAGTCAACTGATAGTACCGAGCGCGGCGGTTGCCAGCCGTTGCACCCCACTTCGCAGTCACCCAGCCCTTGATGAGCATCCGTTGTAACGCAGGGTAGAGGGAGCCCTCTTCAACTTGGAGGACATTGTGCGACGTCCTCTGAATCGAATTGGCGATCTCATATCCGTGCATCTCGCCGGATCGCGCGAGGGTTTTCAAAATCAACAGATAGAGGGTTCCTGGAGGAATCTCGTCTGGGTGCAAATCAGCACCTCACATAGTTAGACTATGCCAGTGTCGAGTGGTTAGCAGTGTCTGTCAAGGGGATCAGCCGTGGTTTCAGGTTTCCACAAAAGAAAAGGCCTGGTGGGAAGCCAAGCGAGATTCCGGATGGATGGTCGACACTACCGGCCATCTCGCCAAGGTAGGCGGCTACCTGCCGTCACCATGCATTTTCAAACGGCAGAAAGTCTTTTGTGAGGGAATACCTAGCGCCATTGGCGTCTCGGATGACAGTGTCGGAAAGACGTTGCACGAACTCTGACGATTCGAACGCCTGGCACGCACACCGAGAAGCTGAAACTCTGTCAGATTCTTGCATGGTCGCATCGATTGATTTGAAGCCAGTGTGCCGCCGTCTCCATGGCGATC
>Ga0210384_10006445_pt1 | contig 12534 bp, 8 predicted proteins | sample IncBWH2MmetaG_FD_160574 | JGI IMG/M metagenome (GOLD analysis project Ga0210384, IMG submission 160574) | Forest soil microbial communities from Barre Woods Harvard Forest LTER site, Petersham, Massachusetts, United States - Inc-BW-H-2-M | ecosystem: Environmental > Terrestrial > Soil >... | reverse complement strand
GATGAAGTGAAAACGGGCCGAGAGCCATTTGGTTGGACACAAATCATCGACGCAAGATCGTTACTCTCTCAAAGGGAACCAGTGCCTGTGCGCTGACGTGAAAAGTGTGTTCGAAATCATAAAAAAAACAACCCCAAGTACCTTGACACGGCCGACCTCGTTAGAGATGTTGTAAACGCGGCCAGGCCATAAGGAAAAACCTGCATCGGAACATCGGCGCCATCCTTCGGTCTGCGTTTATTCTATAAAGTACGTGCAGTGTCCTGTCCGAGACTGGAGCGATCATCGTGAAGCGTGACAACGTGCCTCCTGACCACAACTCAGCAACTCTGCCTGCGAATCTCAGGCAGATTATCGACGCGATTCCGGGGTTAATTCTGCTGTTCGCTCTCTTTCTCGCGGCCGCTAATTTAGCCAGGGCGGCGGCCAGCTCTGAAGAAAAGCCTGAGCAAAAGAATATGCTGTTGATCGGCCAAGAGAACCTGAACAACCACGGGGATGGGGGCGAGGGACTGGCAATTCAGCAGCGTCCAGACGGCCACCGCATCCTCTTTATTGCGCACGAAGGAGAAACAACCTGCCTGAGCATCGTTGATGTCACGCACCCAGAAGCACCTGCGCTCCTTAACCAACTGCCGTCCCCGGCCCCTGAGGTCACGCGCTGCAACTCGCTTGGTCTTTCGGGGAACTTGCTGGCGGTGGCGAATCAAACCATGAAGGTAGGACAATCACTGGCAGGGATGTGGGTCCTCGATGTGTCAGATCTGGCCCGCGTCCAGAAGGCCCGGAGCATGCGGGATCTCGCGCTCTCATTCTTCGACACCTCCGGCCCAAATTCACGCGGCGTTCACTGGGTGTGGTTTGTCGATGGAGAATTTGCCCATCTCTCGAGCGGCGCGCGTGACTCCAACCCTGCCAATCCAAAAGATGACCAGTTTTACCTGATTGTGGACCTTCGCGAGCCGCGCCAGCCCCGTGAAGTTGGTCGCTGGTGGCTTCCCGGGACTCAGAAGACTGACGACTGCCTTCCCGGCTGCCTCCCCCAGCGACATCCTATTGATGACGGCTATCGTGCGCACAATATCGAAGTGTTCCCGGAGCGGCCCGACCGCGCCTACATCGGTTACATGGACGGCGGCCAGATCATTCTGGATATCTCGGGATTGGCGGGTGTTCGGGCGGGGAGCGTCCAGAGCTTCTCTCCTAAACTCGTGAGCCGTTTAAAATTCTCTCCTCCCTATCCGGCCTGGACCCACACGGTGCAGCCGCTCTTCAATCGCGGCCTGGCAACGGTTTCCGACGAAGCGGTAATGGAAAAGTGCGGCGACGCGCCGAAACTGATCTGGCTGGTGGATATCCGCGATGAGACCAACCCAGTCATCATCGGCACGACTCCCCTTCCGGACAATGCAGGAGATTTGTGCACCCGAGGCGGCCGATTCGGTGCGCACAATCTTCATCCCAACTTCCCCAGTCCCACATCCGCCCACTTGAAGAATACGTTTGTGGGAACATTTTTCAATGGCGGGGTTCGCATTTACAGGTTGCTGGACGCGCCCGTTCCGCATGCGCCTCCGCAGATCCGGGAGATCGGTTTCTTTGTGCCCCCAGGTCCGCCTGGAAATCCAACTCACACCATCCAGATCAACCATGCCATCGTTGACGAAAAGGGATTGATTTACGCGACGGACCGGATTAGCGGAGGCCTCTACATCATCAAGTACACCGGACAAGAGCCGATGGACTAGCAGACATGATGCTCTCCAGGAGTAACTCATCGTCGCCAATGTCTTTTGCGGTAAACTGTCAGCCACTGGATAAGTCCACGACTTGTGCGGAAGAGCCCGCTCGGGAGGCTCCCAGCGAGTCTAGGTTAAGGAGTCTCTTTATGGACAGTGTCCTCGAGCAGACAAACGACAAAACAGCAAGAGAAACTCAGCCGGAAGATGCTTCCAATCGGGCGCTTCCGCCCGGGACGCCCGCGCCCGAGTTCCATTTGCAGTCGACTCCCGATCAGCGAGTTTCTCTCAGTGAATTCCGGGGACGTCGGCTGGTCTTGGCATTCTATCCTGCTGATTGGAGTCCGGTGTGCGGAGACCAGATGGCTCTGTACAACGAAGTGCTGCCGGAATTCCACAAATTACACGGCGAGTTGGTTGGGATCTCGGTCGATGGTGTTTGGTGTCACCTGGCATTCGCGAAAGACAGGAAGTTGCATTTTCCGTTGCTCGCTGACTTCGAACCGAAAGGCGCAGTCGCTCGAGCGTACGGAGTCTATCGTGAGCAGGACGGCACATCTGAACGGGCGCTGTTTGTGATCGACGAGTCTGGGACGATCCGTTGGAGCTACGTCTCGCCGATCGGTATCAACCCCGGTGCCGACGGAATTCTCGAAGCTCTCGAAGAATTGGAAGAAAAAGGAGCAGCAGCATGACGAGACGAAGAACAGATTACGCGGTTCGCAGCCTGGAGATCAGGCCGGACGATCACATTCAGGGAGCGGAGGATGCGCCTGTAACGCTGCTGGAGTATGGCGACTACCAGTGCCCTTACTGCGGCGAAGCTTATCCCATCGTCAAACAGCTTCAGCACACGGTGGGCGACAAGATGCGCTTCGTTTTTCGCAATTTTCCACTCACCACGGTCCATCCGCACGCGGAAGACGCTGCTGAGACAGCGGAAGCAGCGGACGCTCAAGGAAAGTTTTGGGAGATGCATGACCGCCTCTACGAACATCAGGACGAGCTTGCGCACTCACAACTTATCGGACATGCGCGGGGGTTGGGACTGGATATTGGGAAATTCGAAGACGAATTGGATCACCATGTTTACTTGCCCCGGGTTCGGGAAGATTTCCTGAGCGGTGTACGCGGCGGCGTAAACGGAACGCCCACATTTTTCGTCAATGGCGTTCGTCACGATGGCTCCTACGATTTCCACACTTTGTTAGAAGCGGTCCAGACACAGAGTAAACGGTCAGCTGCGTAGCCGGAGATTCGACGGAGCAGATAAAGCTGCGTCATCCTGATCGCCATCTCACCAGTGCTAGATAGCGCATTTAATTTATCAGACCGACTGTAGGTACCACGCTATACTGCGTCCCCAATATGGCCGCGCCCGCTAGGAGCACGCAATGACCGAAGAAGCGGGCATGGCGCCTGCGGCAACACTGGTGGATGTTGCGGCGCTAATCGATCAACAAAAGATCGGCCGATTCCAGATCCAGGTGCTTCTGCTTTGTGCTTCGGCCATGTTCGTCGACGGCTTCGATACTCAGGCGATTGGCTATGTGGCCCCAGCCTTGAGTGCGGCGTTAGGCCTTAGACCTGGCGCTCTTGGACTAGTATTTGCGGCTGGCGGCCTGGGCGCTATCCTCGGCGGCTTGGTGCTTGCTCCTTATGCCGATCGGGTGGGCCGCAAACCAATCATCATCGGTTCCATGCTTTTCTTCGCAGTTTGCACCCTGCTGATATCTCTCGCCAACACCGTGCCGCAATTGATGTGGATGCGCTTCGCCATTGGCCTCGGGCTCGGAGGAGTGGTCCCCAACGCCCTTGCTCTTACTGCCGAGTGCGTGCCCAAGAAATTCCGGGTAACTCTCGTGTTGATGACCTGGCTGGGATTTTCTTTCGGCTCGGCACTTGCCGGGCCCATCACTGCCCACATCCTGGATGCGCACAGTTGGCGCTGGGTTTTTGTTTTTGGCGCAATTCTGCCGATCGCGATCGCCCCAGTGCTGATCTGGAAACTACCGGAATCCTTGCATGGCCTCACCCAACGTGGTGCGGACGAACGCCAAATCGCCGGCACGCTGGCCCGAATGAATCCAAGGCTGATATTTCCTGAGCCTGTCCATTTCATCAACTCAGAGAAAAAAGAGAAAGGCTTTCCGGTGGTGCTGCTGTTTCGCGAAGGCCGTGCCCGCATGACCCTCCTGCTCTGGGTCATGTTCTTTATGAATCTTCTGGCCCTATTCTTCTTGAATAGCTGGTTGCCAACGGTGCTTCACAAAGCTGGGCTGGCGCAGCATGCGGCGATTGTCATTGCCGCGTTGTTACATTTCGGCGGCATTGCGGGCGGACTTGCAATCGCGCCGCTCTGCGACCGGTTCAACCCTTATCTTGTGCTGGCTTTTGCGTATATTCTGAGCGGAATCTTCATCACGGGGATCGGTATGGCTGGGAACAAAGCGATGTGGGCGATGGCGGCTACGTTCTGTGCGGGCTTCTTTACCTTTGGGGCCCAGAATTCGGCCAATGCGATCGCGGCCACTCGTTATCCTACGGCGATGCGCTCCAGTGGAATCGGCTGGGCCCTTGGCATTGGACGAACCGGACAGATTGTTGGACCGCTGATTGGCGGCCTTCTGCTGTCTCTTCATTGGAGTACAAGCGGTATCCTTTATGTTATTGCCGTGCCTTCCGTAGTCGCAGCAACCGCCGCTTTCTTGTTGAGTAGCACTTCTTGGCCATCGACCTTCGGAAGCACGTCGGAGGCCAAGTGATCTCGGAATCTCACCCCGTTCCAGCCAAAGTACGACCAAGAGCAGGGATGGACGATCGCAGAATCGCACGAATCTCCGTCCAGGAACTCGAACGACGCTGGCGCCTCGTGCGCGACCACATGACAGAGCATGGTCTCGATGCTCTGATCATCCAGACCGCCAGGGATTTCACTGGCGGCTACGTCAAGTGGTTGACTGACATTCCCGCGTATTATCCGCGTACGGTGGTCTTTCATCGCTCCGATCTGATGACGGTGGTTGAGCATGGCCCAGCCGGGCGGAGGCGAAACCTTGAAAGCGACGACGCCGACAATCCCGGAGTGGGGGAAATTATCACTACCTCGGCGTTTCCATCGGTCAACTATACCCAGACTTATGACGCGGAAGTCGTGTGCGGCGTTCTGAGGCGGAGAGGGTACCGCCGGATTGGGTGGGTGGGCCCAGGCACAATGCCGCATGGATTTGTCTCCTATATAGAGAGGGATCTGTCTGGCAAAGCGGAGATTTCGGACGAGACTGATTTCATCGATCACGCCAAGGCGGTTAAGAGCACGAAGGAGATTGCCTTGATTCGCGCGACGGCTGCAATGCAAGACGCAGTCTTCAGTAAGGTGCTGGCCGGCATCAAGCCGGGTATGCGCGACCTGGAAGTGGCTGCGCTGGCGCAGTACGAAGGGCAGTTGTTGGGAAGCGAACAGGGGATTTTTCTCGGCACGTCGGCAAAACTGGGAAAGCCGGCGTTCTTTGCGCAAAGACACTTTCAAGGCCGCACGATAACCCCCGGAGACCATATGTCATTGCTGATCGAGAACAATGGTCCGGGCGGGTTTTATACCGAGCTTAGCCGCGCTATCGTCTTTGGAAAGGCAGCGCCAGAGCTGCTCGACGGATTTGAGATCGTTAAAGAAGCGCAGCAGCACACCGTGCGACAGCTTAAACCCGGGGCTTCATGCTGTGAGCTAGCTCTAGCGCATAACGAGTTCATGAAACAGAAGAGCGTACCGCGGGAGTCCAGGGTATATGCGCATTCGCAAGGATATGACCTGATCGAGCGTCCACTGGTTCGATCCGACGAGACCATGCCGCTTGAAAAAGGCATGAACATGGTGGTTCATCCCGCCTACGCCACCGCGTCCATGTTCGCGCACGTCTGCGACAACTATCTGGTAGAAGAGCACGGCGCGAGCGAATGCCTTCACCAGACGCCGAAAAAAATCTTCGAACTATGAACGGACCGCCGCTCTAGAAGATCAGTTTCAGCCCCAACTGAATGGCTCGGTTACTGCCCGATCCGACCACGGGATTACCGCCCGCCTGGTCAGGCGTGGCACAGCCGCAGCCGAACGAACCAATCGAAGAAGGATCGTCAAACGCACCAGGACCATAGCCGCTCGTGCCTCCATACGGATTAGCGAAGCTGGGATGGTTGAGGATGTTGAAGAACTCCGCCCGAAATTGCGCCTTCAAGCGCTCCCCAAGCTTCCAAGCCTTGGTCACGGACATATCGAGGTCGCGGAAACCTGAGTCCCGGAACAAGTTGCGGCGCATGTTGCCGAAGGTGTTGGGAGCGGGAGGAGTCATGACCGAACTGCCCTTCATATAACAGCCGAAGGCCAGGAGTTGGGCCATTTGTGCGTGTGCGGTACAGGCCGGATTGTTGATGGCGAAGGCCGGGTCCGTTAGGCCCAGTGGATCACCAGAAGGCGGCGTACCTGACAGAAAATAAGGAATCGGTGTGGGCCCGGAGGTAAAGTCGGAAGGCTTCCCGAAGAAGTCCCAGCGACCAGCGTTCTCGTTGGTTCCGTCGATATTGTCCACCGTGTCGTTCACAGTCCATGGTTGAGCGCTTTGCAGAGTCACGACGGAGTTGATTTGCCAGCCCTCCAGCATCTGTGCGAACGATTTCCTCCCGGGAATCGCATACGTCAGCGAGAGAGTGAAGCGATGCCGGATGTCATAGTCGCTGCTGGCATACTCCAACTCCGGATGTGTGCTGTCCTGGGGCAGGAATTGGTTCTGGTTGGTAGAGGAATCGTCGAGCGCATGGGAGTAGGTATAACCGGCCAGGAAGGATAGCCCGTGGAAGAGCCGCTGAGTTAGGGTTACTTGCAGTCCGCTGTAGTTAGACCGGTACTGATTCGACATCATGTTGATGAATCCCAGGTAGGGAAACTGCTTGCCAAACGGTAAGACACCGGTGCCTAGGGCTGCCTGATTGATGTCCCGGATGCCGATCAGATTCGAGCTATGGTTGCCCACGTAAGCCACGTCAAGGGCAAGATTGTTGGTGAAGGAATGCTGGACTCCGAGGGACCAGGTGCTGATGTAAGGCGTACGGAAATTGCGGTCAATGCCCAGAACATCGCAGGGAGCAGGATCTGTGCCGACACCATCACCGCACTGGATCGGTTGGGACGGGAAGATAGGGCTTCCGCCCACGGATGAACCGTTCCAGTTGAGATTAGGAATTACCACCGAACTGACGGCGATGGTGCCGCTGGCGGGGGTCGTAACGCCGTTGACAACGATGGGAGCTCCGGTAGGAATAGTGGCGAGACCAATCGTGGTAGCGTTCTGAACATTTTCCTGCACCAGCAACGTTTCCATCGAAATTGTGTCGTATACGATGCCGCCTCCGGCCCGGAGCACGGTGGTCCCCTTGCCGGTGACGTCCCAAGCCAGGCCTAATCGCGGCGCAAACTGCGTATGATCGGGATTATAGGGAGAACTGATTTGGTGGCCCACCTGCACCAGCCCACCGAGATTGGGATCGAAGTTGCCGAGCAGGTTATGGTCCTCCCGAATGGGCGTCGTATACTCGTAGCGCAATCCGAGGTTCAAGGTCAGATTCGGGGTAACCCGCCAGTCATCCTGAAAGAAACCTGCGTATAACCACTGGGTCTCGTGGCGTTGAGGATTTCCGTAAGTGATTTTCCCGAAGGTCGGGGCGCCAGCCAGGAAGTCTTCCAAATTCGTAGAGCCGGCAAAGGCGCCGCCGCCGTTGAAGAAAATCTGACCTTTGCTCCCGCGGAAAGAACCCTCGTTGACGCTGCCGTGGCGTATTTCGCCACCGAACTTGAAGGCGTGCTTACCACGCAAATACGAGACGTAGTCGCTGCCCTGATATACGCTGTCAGGCCCCTGAAACTTCGGCCAGTTAACACCGCCACCTAGTGAGTTAAACGGAGCCACATTGATCTGCGACAACCCCAAACGCTGGGGGTCGGTCACCCCGGTGTTGATGCCGTATGCCGTGGCGGGCACATTGTGATCCACTGCCAGGTTAGCCTTGTTGTCATAGAGGTAGCCGAGTCTGGCTTCATTCACCCAGCGCGAATTCGGGGTCCAAGTCCAATTGCCCCCACCCGTGATTGGTTTCTGACTTTGGGTCGATAACCATTGCGGCTGGAGAAAGGCTTGGTCCTGGGCGACCTCAGAGTCGCGGCCCCAAAAGACCATGCCATTGAAGGTGTGACGATCACTCATGTGGTAATCGATCTTTCCTAGGACGCTGTCGGAACTATTCACGTTTGGGAATCCGATGGTCACACTCGCGGTTTGCCCGGCGTTGGCTGGATACAACGGCAACAATTTCAGGCTCTGCTGGCTCAGTGTAGTAATGCCGTTTGCTGCCAGCTCAGCCTTCGCATCGGGTATGCTGATGCTCGGATCTCCCACCGACGCCGTCGTGGGAACGGTTACAACAAACGAATTTCCCACGGTATAACGTTGGCCCTCGTAGCCCACGAAGTAGAAGAGTTTATCTTTGATGATCGGGCCGCCTCCGGTAGCCCCAAACTGTTTGAAGTCCAGGGGCACTTTGGGCTGGGGTGCCGGATTGAAGTAATTACGCGCGTCAAAACTGTCACTGCGGCCAAAGGCGTAGGCGGTGCCGTGGATAGCATTGGTGCCCGACTTCAATCCTACCGTGACCGTGACGCCGGGCTTCCAACCGTATTCCGCCTTCGGGTTTATCTGGGTGTTGAATTCCTGGATGGCGTCGATCGGGATGACTGTCACCGCATCGCCCACCAGCCCCGGAGCATTGATGACGCTCAGCGCGGAAAAAGGTTCGTCGTTAGTCATGCCATCCACAATGTAGGCGTTGGACTCGGGACGAACCCCGTTGGCACTCTGGTCCCACCCTCCGCCTCCCGGATAAATCATTACGCCCGGGCGCAGAGTGAGGAGTTTTTGGTAGTCGCGGCCGTTCAAGGGCAGATCATTGATGGTTTGATTGTCGATGGTTCCGCCAAGAGTGGCACTGGTGGTGTCCACCAGCGGGACTTCCTCCTGGACTTGGACGACCTCCATAACATTGCCCGGCGGGAGTACAAGATCGATGCGCACATCGTTGCCGACTTCCAACTGAATGTTGGAGCGCTCCAGGACCTTGAAACCGCCTGCTTGGACCCGCACCTTGTACATCCCTGGAAGCAAGTTGGGAGCAAAATACTGGCCGGCTTCATCGGTGACCAGATTCCGGGAGATGCCTCTTTCCAAGTCCGTGACAGTGACCGAGGCACCCACTACGGCGCTTCCGGTTTGGTCCGTGACAGCCCCTAAAATGCGGCCAGCATTGCCTTGCGCGAACAGGGGAAGAGAAAACAGGCAGAGGCTGACGCCCATAGCCAGCGCTCGAGCCGTGTTGCTTCGATCGACCCAAACCGATGCCTTGCGCCTTCTCGCAGAGAGATTCATGCTGCCCCCTTTGAATGGCGGATCCAACTATGAGCGGGATCTGAACATGTTCACAATTTGCCAAACGAGTTGAACTCCATTCGAGGAACGATGTCAAGCATTTTCGTATTCAAAGGCTGATTAGACACATACCGGCAGGTCCGCAGCCCGCTTGTTGAAAACACAAAAGGCTTGGCCTCTGGCCCGGCTGATGGGGAAGGTGGTACAACTTCGGAACAGGTGAAGGTCCCATTCAGGATAGGGAAGGCTTGGCCAATCGCTCGGTGACCAGTCTGCTCATGCTTTTAGCCATGCCGCCGGAGATCAGGGCGCAGTACAACTCCCGCCTTCGGGCAACATTTTCGGAGCTGGCCATTCACCTGGTCGACCACCATAGCAAGGTCGGTCCTTACATTCACGATGCAGATATTTTAATGACTTTTGCTCCGATGCTGACCGACGAGGTCTTCCGCCAAGCCAAAAATCTAAAGTGGATACAGGCGCTGGGAACGGGGGTGGACAATCTGGTTGACTTACCCTCGCTCAGGCACGACGTCATCATTACCAACATTCGGGGCATTCAGGGCCCTGCCGTGTCCGAGGCGGCGATCATGGCGATGCTCGCGCTAAGCCGCAACCTCCCTCGCGTCGTACGAAACCAGGATCGGCATGTTTGGGAACGTTGGCCGGCAAGCCTTCTCGAAGGGAGAACAGTCGGGATCCTCGGAGTTGGAGTGATCGCGGAAGCGCTGGCGCCGAGGTGCAAGGTGCTGGGGATGAATGTGGTGGGCATCAGTTCCACCAAACGAGCAGTCGCAGGTTTTGATCGAGTGTACGGTAGAGATGAACTGCTAACCGCCGTTCGAGAATTCGACTATCTAGTCGTGCTCACCCCTTATTCATCGGCGACGCGACACATGGTAGACGCGAACGTTTTGTCCGCAATGAAACCTACCAGCTATTTAATCAATCTGGCGCGTGGCGGAGTGATCGACGAGGAAGCCTTGATCAGAGCTTTGGAGGGCGGTCAGATCGCCGGCGCTGCTTTGGATGTGTTCAGCCAGGAGCCTCTCCCCGAAAATCACCCGTTATGGTCAATGAAGAACGTGATCGTCACACCTCACCTTGGCGGTTTCTTCGATGGTTACGCGGAGCGTGCACTACCGGTGGTCGAGGAGAACATCCGAAGGTTTCTCGCGGGAGATACGGCGAATATGATGAATATCGTAACGAGATGAGGAGGCCGCGTCACAATTCAATGGCGTCGGTGAATAGATGGGCTTGCAATCCTGGAAAGGATGCACCTTGGGTGAGATTGGATTCCTCGAGAATAGCGGAGTTGCGCGCCGTTTGAAGCAGGAGGATTGCACCCGCTATCCTAGTGCTATTTCCCGGCGTGAGTTTTTGAAGTCAGCTGGTCTGGCCGGCGTGGGCGCGCTACTTGAGTCGGGCGGACTGAGCCCGCAGAACCCCCCGCTGACAGGTGCCCGAGTAAAACGCATCGATGTGCACCATCACATACTGCCCCCTCCATACATGCTCCGTGCGCGCGATCGGGTGCTAGCGATTTCCGACAGAGATCACTTCCGCCTGCTGAACTGGACGCCCGCGGGAGCCATCGAGGAAATGGACAAAACGGGCATTGCCACCGCCATCACTTCCCTCGGCCTCCCAGGAGTGTGGTTTGGAGGCGCGAGAGCAGCGCGTACTCTGGCGCGCACTTGCAATGAGTACGCCGCCAAGATGGTTGGTGATTGTCCTGGTCGCTTCGGCTTTTTTGCCGCAGTACCTTTGCCGGATCAGGAGGGCAGCCTCTGGGAAGCGGAGTACGCACTCGATGTACTCAAGGCGGACGGCATCGGTCTGGTGAGTAGTTATGACAATAAATGGCCCGGCGACGTCTCATTTGCTCCGGTTTTCGAGGAGTTGAACCGCCGCAAGGCTGTCGTGTTCATTCACCCAGCCGTGCCCGGTTGTTGTGACCATCTCATGCCTGGCATTCCCGCATCGACAATTGAATTCCTGTTTGATACCACGCGTGCAATCACCAGCCTTCTGGTGAACGGAACTTTCTCACGATTCCCTGACATTCGATTCATCTTCTGTCATGCCGGTGGAACCATGCCAGTGCTGGCGGCGCGCACGGCGGCATTTGTGCAACGCCACAAGGAAATTGCCGATCGGCTGCCTAAGGGCGCCGCCTTCGAACTCAGGAAGCTTTATTACGATGTCGCCAACTCCACTAATCCATCTTCAATGGGTGCGTTGATGAATCTGGTGCCTACGTCGCAGATGTTGTTTGGCTCTGACTTTCCTTACGTGCCGGCGGCGGTGACCGCCGACGGCCTGGACCACTTCGGACTCTCGTCCGCCGACTTGCAGGCGATTAGCCGCGAAAATGCGACGCTCCTTTTTCCGCGACTAAAAGGGCGAGATTAGTTGCGTTCCAACTTGAAGAAGGCAGCGATGCTTTCGGCCTAAACTCGATAAGCCTGTTTCCTGCCGCTTGACAACCAATCCTCCGTGGATAAACTGATGCACTCGCTATCTTGAGCCCTAGAAAACGTACTTGTTCACTTTTCACCTGTTCCACTTTTCGATGGGGTTCGACAGTTGATGGTACATACCATGAATCGCAAAACTACTCCCCTTCTGACGAAGGTTCCTCTAGTTCTCCTTCTCGTTGTTGCTTTGGCTGCTGTCGCGTCTGGACAGAACCCATCACCACAGGCCGGCTCCGGCTATCACCTCTTGAAAACGATTTCGGTCGGAGGAACGGAAGGCTGGGATTACGTCACCATGGACAGCGATGCTCGGCGACTCTACATCGGGCGGGACGATCACATCGACGTTGTGGATGTTGACGTGGGCGCGGTCGTGGGGAAAGTTACGGGTTTGTCGCATGTCCATGGCATGGTGCTTGCACCCGACCTGGCCCGCGGGTTTACTTCTGACGGTGACTCAAACACTTCTACCATCGTCGATCTTAAAACTCTGAGGAAGATCGGCACGGTGGCGACCGGCAAGGACCCTGACTCTTTTGTCTATGACCAGCTTACGAAGCGTGTCTTCATCATGAACAGCGCTGGCAACGATGTAACCGCCATCAATGCGGTCGATGGCAATGTCGTCGGCACGGTTCCGCTCGACGGCCAGCCAGAATTTGGTGTAGCCGATGGTAAGGGCAAGATCTTTGTCAACATCACTGACAAGAACCAGATTGTCGAGTTCGATGGTAAGACGCTCGAGGTGCTGCATCGCTGGTCGCTGGCGCCGGGTGAGGGACCGTCGGGGCTGGCGATAGATCGCCAGCATCGCCGTCTTTTTTCGGTTTGCGACAACCTGATGAT
>Ga0210384_10006443_pt1 | contig 12541 bp, 11 predicted proteins | sample IncBWH2MmetaG_FD_160574 | JGI IMG/M metagenome (GOLD analysis project Ga0210384, IMG submission 160574) | Forest soil microbial communities from Barre Woods Harvard Forest LTER site, Petersham, Massachusetts, United States - Inc-BW-H-2-M | ecosystem: Environmental > Terrestrial > Soil >... | reverse complement strand
GCCGGTGACCGAACGCATCACCACGGTCTCGGTCTCGATCACGTCCTTGCGGAACTTGACGCCCGACAACAGCGAGCCGGTGGTGACGCCGGTCGCGGCGAACAGGCAGTCGCCCCTCGCCATGTCTTCGATGCCGTAGATCATCCGCGGGTCGGTGACGCCCATCTTGCGGGCGCGCTCGCGCTTCTCTTCGGTGTCGAGGATGAGCCGGCATTGCATCTGGCCGCCGATGCAGCGCAGCGCCACGGCCGCGAGCACGCCCTCGGGCGCACCGCCGGTGCCGATATACATGTCGACGCCGGTGTTGTCAGGGTCGGCGCAATGGATCACGCCGGCCACGTCGCCGTCGGTGATCAGGCGTACCGCGGCGCCGGTCGCGCGCACGCCGGAAATGATGTCGGCGTGGCGCGGACGATCGAGCACCAGAACCGTGATCGCGGAAGGATCGACGCCCTTTGCCTTGGCCAGGCGCTGGACATTGTCGCCGGGCGAGGCATCGAGCTCGACCACGCCCTTGTTGTAGCCCGGGCCGACCGCGATCTTCTGCATGTAGACATCGGGCGCGTGCAACAGCGTGCCGGCATCGGCCATCGCCATGGTGGCGATCGCGCCCGGCATGGCCTTGGCGCACAGCGTGGTGCCTTCGAGCGGATCGACGGCGATATCGACTTCCGGGCCGGTGTTCAGGCCGACCTTCTCGCCGATGAACAGCATCGGCGCCTCGTCGCGCTCGCCCTCGCCGATCACGACGGTGCCCTGGATCGGTAATTTGTTGAGTTCGCGCCGCATCGCGTCGACCGCGGCCTGGTCGGCCGCCTTTTCATTGCCATGGCCGCGCAGCCGCGCGGCCGAAACTGCCGCGCGCTCCGTCACCCGCACGATCTCGAGCGTCAGGATGCGCTCCAGCAATAACTGCGGCGGAACGGAAATATGGGTCGACATCAGCGCACTCCTTACAACTTTACTGCGGGCGTTTCTGCTCGCAACCAATCATTCAACGCGCGACCGGTTCGAATCACCCGCTAATTCTTTTCTATCCGTATCACCTGCGGCCGGCCGGAGATCACCTTGTCGCGCTGCACCGCCTCAAGCGCACGGTACACCGCGTCCTCGCTGGTCGCATAAGTGATCAGGATGACCGGGACGGGCGAAGCCTTGTTCGCACTTCCCGTCGCGCCGACGCCGTCGGGATGGCGCTGCACGATCGATTCGATGGAAATCTTCTGCTGTGCGAGCCGGGTGGCGATGGTCGCGGCGGTGCCGGCAAGGTCGCGCGCCATCAAGCGGATATAATAGCCGCCCTCGTGACGCTCCATCGGCGCCTTGGTGGTGGCACGCAAGCGCTCCACCGGCCGGCCGAACGGCTTGGCGCGGATACCGCGGGCGACGTCGACGATGTCGGCGACGACGGCGGAGGCGGTCGCGGCACCACCGGCGCCCGGGCCGACCAGCGTGATCGGCGGAATGCCCTCGCCGTCGATGGTGACCGCGTTGGTCACACTCATCACCTGCGCGATCGAGGACGATCTCGGCACCATGGTCGGGTGCACGCGCTGCTCGATGCCCTTGGCGGTGCGCACCGCAACGCCCAATAGCTTGACGCGATAGCCGAGCTCGGCGGCGGCGCGCAGATCTTCCGGCGCGATCGACGAAATGCCTTCGACATAGACCGCGCTTTGCGCGACCTTGGTGCCGAAGGCAAGGCTCGCCAGGATCGCAAGCTTCTGCGCGGTGTCGTGGCCGTCGACATCGAAGGACGGATTGGCCTCGGCGTAACCGAGACGCTGGGCGTCCTTCAGGCATTCGGCGAACGACAGCCCCTCCTCTTCCATGCGCGTCAGGATGTAATTGCAGGTGCCGTTGAGGATGCCATAGACGCGATTGATGCTGGTTCCGGAAAGACCCTCGCGCAGGGTCTTGATGATCGGGATCGCGGCACCGACGGCGGCCTCGAAATTCAACGCGCCGCCATGCTTCTCGGCCGCGTGCGCCAGCCGCAAACCGTGCTTGGCGATCAACGCCTTGTTGGCCGTCACCACCGACTTGCCCGACTTTAGCGCCGTCTCGATCGCCGACAGCGCGGGGTCGCCGGAACCGCCCATCAATTCGACCAGGCAATCGATGTTGGGGTCGCTCGCGAGCGCAAGCGGATTCTTGGCCCACTCAACGCCGTTGAGACTGACGGCGCGCTTCTTCGCCTTCGAGCGGGCGGTGACCGCAACCACGCGCACGCCGCGTCCCGAGCGCGCCGACAGCGCGCGGCCCTGCTCCTCGATGAGGCGGACGACCTCGGCGCCAACGGTGCCGAGCCCCGCGATACCCACTTTCAGGGGTGCGACCATGGCGAGAAAAACCTGCCGGAAAGACATCTACTAATAGGCATGAGTCGAAAACCGTCTCCATCCTCGGGTCAAGCCCGAGGACATGCTTTTCGAGATCATGCCTAACGCCGATTGGCGAGAGGAACCACGTTGTGCAACGTTTCAAGGCCGCTTTCAAGGAAACGGCGCACACCGCGGGCGGCCTGGCGGATTCGCTGCTCGTTTTCCACCATGGCGATCCGGACATAGCCCTCGCCATGCTCGCCGAAGGCGACGCCGGGCGAAACCACCACGCCGGATTTTTCCACCATCAGGGTCGCAAACTGCATGCTGCCGACCTCTCGGAACGCCTTGGGCAATGGCGCCCATGCGAACATCGAGGCTTCCGGCGGCGGAATTTCCCAGCCCGCGCGTCCGAAGCTTTCCACCAGCGCATCGCGACGTTTGCGATAGGTGTCGCGCATCTCGCGAATGCAATCCTCCGGACCATTCAGTGCGGCGGTCGCCGCCACTTGAATGGGCGTGAACGCGCCGTAATCGAGATAGGATTTGACCCGCGCCAATGCGGCGATGATGCGGTCATTGCCGACGGCAAATCCCATGCGCCAGCCGGCCATCGAGAACGTCTTCGACATCGAGGTGAATTCGACGGTGACATCGATCGCGCCGGGAACCTGGAGCACCGAAGGCGGCGGGTTCTTGTCGTTGAAATACACCTCCGCATAAGCGAGGTCCGACAGGATGAAGATCTCGTGCTTCTTCGCGAACGCCACCAGATCCTTGTAGAAATCGAGGTCGGCGACGTAAGCCGTCGGATTGGAAGGATAGCAGACCACGAGCGCCAGGGGCTTTGGGATCGAATGGATGATGGCGCGCTCAACCGCTTCGAAGAATTGCGGCGTCGGCTCGGACGGCACCGAGCGGATCACGCCGCCCGCCATCAGGAAACCGAAGGCGTGGATCGGATAGCTCGGGTTCGGACAGAGCACGACATCACCGGGCGCGGTGATCGCCTGCGCCACATTGGCAAAGCCTTCCTTCGAGCCCAGCGTTGCGACGACCTGGGTCTCCGGATTGAGCTTCACACCGAAACGCCGCGCATAGTAAGCCGCCTGCGCTTTCCGCAGGCCGGGAATGCCGCGCGAGGCGGAGTAGCGGTCGGTCCGCGGCTTGCCCAGCGTCTCCTTCAGCTTTTCGATCACATGGGGCGGCGTCGACAGGTCGGGATTGCCCATCCCGAGATCGATGATGTCGGCGCCGGCATTCCGCGCGGCCGCCTTGGCCCGGTTGACCTGCTCGAAGACGTAAGGCGGCAGACGGCGGATGCGGTAAAAATCTTCCATGGGTCGTTGGCTCCGGTAACCGGATAAGAGGCAGAATCGCCCCCACTGGAAAGGCGAAACGGAATTCGGCTTTGTCCGGAAATCGCGCTAAATCAGGGACTTAGGGCGAAGTCAGGCGCAAAAACTTTAATCCTCGCCCGGATCTCACGTTAAATTGGCCTCTTTGTACCATGGACGCGGGCGCGCGCCAGCTTCAACTCACTTCGCCGCCGAGTTCTGGGCGTTGGCCGTCGCGGCCTGAGAGTTAGCAGTCGAGGCTTGTCGGTCCCGGGCCGCAATCAGCTCGGCCTCGATCTTGGCCCGTTCCTTTGGCGGGATCACCTCCGCATCGCGGTCCGGAGGCAGATCATGCACCGGGAGGTAAGCGCCTGGGTCCTTGGGCCGCGCCGGCGCGTCCGCAGGCGTGCCGACCAGCGGCAAATCGGCGATCGAACTCGAGCAGCCACCCAGCGCAAGCGCGGCGATCAGCAGCACCCCCCAAGCGACCACCTTGTGTTGCCGGCTCGCCGACATCTTGCGAACGTCCCCGTTTCGCTGTCCCGCACGCGCTGACCGATATTTGGCCCGCAATCGCACCCCAACCAAACCATTGTCGTCCGAAACGATTAAAGGCTGAAGAGCAAATCGTACCGTTGGGACCGTAATGTGTCGGAACCAAGATACTTTGACGCAGTGCAACACGTCCAGGATCTGATCCAGGTCCAAGGTTAACCTCAAATCTGGCGGCCGCGACGGTGCGGTGACGAACCCGAAATGAAGCGTTAGTGTCGGCAGCATGAGTGACGTCACGGTTGAGACCAAGGATACCAAAAAGTTCGACCCGGAAGCGTTCGCGTTCAATATCGCGAAGGCCATGGAGAACAGCGGCCGCGCCCTTGCAGCCTATCTGAAGCCGCTCGAATGCGGCGAGGTGCAGGACAAGCCACCGAACGAAATCGCCGAGGTGGTCAAGACATTCAGCACGGTCGCCGAATACTGGCTGACCGACAACGCACGCTCGTCGGATCTCCAGACCAGGATCGCCAAGGACTATCTGGACCTGTGGGGCTCATCGGTGCGCCGCCTTGCCGGCGAGGAAGTCAAGCCGGCGATCGAGCCCTCGCCGCGCGACAAGCGCTTCAAGGATCCCGAGTGGAAATCGAACCAGTTCTTCGATTTCGTGATGCAGCTCTATCTGCTGACGACGCGGTGGGCGCAGGATCTGGTGCGCGACGCCGAGGGCATCGATCCGCACACCCGCAAGAAGGCCGAGTTCTACGTCCAGCAGATCACCAACGCGATCGCGCCGTCCAATTTCGTCTTCACCAATCCGGAAGTGCTGCGCGAGACGCTGTCGTCCAATGGCGACAATCTGGTGCGCGGCATGACGATGCTGGCGGAGGACATCGAAGCCGGGCACGGCACGCTGCGCATCCGCCAGTCCGATCCGTCCAATCTTGAAGTCGGCGTCAACATGGCGACCACGCCCGGCAAGGTGATCTACCAGAATGAGCTGATGCAGCTCATCCAATATGAGCCCACCACAGAAAACGTGCTGCGCACGCCGCTTCTGATCGTGCCGCCCTGGATCAACAAGTTCTACATCCTCGATCTCCGGCCGGAGAAATCGTTCATCAAATGGTGCGTCGATCAGGGCATCACCGTGTTCGTGATCTCCTGGGTCAACCCGGACAAGGAACTCGGCAAGAAGACCTTCGACGATTACATGAAGGAAGGTCCACTTGCCGCGATGGACATCATCGAAAAGGTCACCGGCGAGATGAAGGTCCACACCGCCGGCTATTGCGTCGGCGGCACGTTACTGGCCACGACGCTAGCCTGGCTTGCCGAAAAGCGCCGGGTGCGCGTCACCTCGGCCACGCTGTTCGCGGCGCAAGTCGATTTCACCCATGCCGGCGACCTGTTGGTGTTCGTCGACGAGGATCAGATTTCGGCGCTCGAGCGCGACATGCAGGCCTCTGGTGTGCTCGAAGGCAGCAAGATGGCGATGGCCTTCAACATGCTGCGCTCGAACGATCTGATCTGGTCCTATGTCGTCAGCAATTATCTGAAGGGACAGCCCCCCTCCTCGTTCGACCTGCTGCACTGGAATTCGGACGCAACGAGGATGCCGGCGGCAAACCATTCCTACTACTTGCGCAACTGCTATCTGGAAAACCGGCTTTCCACCGGCAGCATGGTGCTGGACAACACGCTGCTCGACCTGTCGAAGGTGAAGGTGCCGGTCTACAATCTGGCGACGCGCGAGGACCATATCGCGCCGGCGGAATCCGTGCTCTACGGTTCGCAATTCTTCGGCGGCCCGGTGAAATACGTGCTGTCCGGGTCGGGCCATATCGCAGGTGTCGTCAACCCGCCGGCGGGAGGCAAGTACCAGTTCTGGACCAACGACAACATCAAGGACATCATGCTTTCCGACTGGATCAAGGGCGCGCAGGAGCACAAAGGCTCGTGGTGGCCGCACTGGCGCGAATGGCTGGAGAGCATCGATGCGGAGCAGGTGCCGGCCCGCGCGGTCGGCGGCGAGACCGCGCCGCCGATCGAGGACGCGCCCGGCAGCTACGTGCGGGTCCGCGCGTAGCGCATCCTTGCGCCCTTGGGTATAAACGGCCGTCTCGCAGGAACGAGACTGCAAATGAATTGAGGGGAATGCCTATGACGCGTGAATTGTTCTGGCTGTCGCTGACGGTGATTCTGACCGGGCTGTTGTGGATTCCCTACCTCATCAATCGCTGGCAGGTTCGCGGTCTTTCCGGCACGATGGCCAATCCGTCGCGCAACGACAAGCCGCATGCGGAATGGGCCACCCGCCTGATGTTCGCGCATGACAACGCGGTCGAGAACCTCATCATCTTCGCGCCGCTGGTGTTGATCCTCAACGAGATCGACTATTCCACCAAATGGACCGTGCTCGCCTGCGCGGTCTATTTCTGGGCCCGCCTCGCGCATCTCGTCGTCTACACCCTCGGCCTGCCGGTGTTCCGCAGCCTCGCCTTCACCGTCGGCTTCCTGGCGCAAGCGGTGCTGGCGCTGGCGATCTTCAAGATTCTGTAGAGATCAGCCCGCGACCTTCCGGACGACGAGATGCAGCATATTGGCGGGCGTCTCGTCAAAACTCTTGATCAGGCTGGTGTCCGATATCAGCTGATCCCACTTCCCTGCGGCGGCGTAGGTGGCCGCAAGCCATTCCGGCGAGGGATAATTGTAATAACGGCCGAGATTGTCCCGGCCGTCGCCCTCGCCGACCTTGAAGCTTGCATAGAACACGCCGGACGGTTTTAGCGCGTGGCGGATTCGGCTGAGGATACCCGCGAGTTCGTCCCTCGGCACATGCAACAGGCAAGCACTGGCCCAGACCCCGTCATAGGCTTCCTCCGCGTTGAGTTGATGGAACAGCATCGCTTCAACGGGATGGCCAAGACGGCGCGAGGCGATCTCGGCCATTTCAGGTGAGCCGTCGGTGGCACGGACCTGGAAGCCCGCCTCCAGCATGACCGCGGAGTGATTGCCGGCCCCGCAACCGAGTTCGAGAATCGAACCGCCCGGCGGCAGCAGCGCAAGAAAGCCACGCAGCCGCGTCGAAGGCGCCTTCGCCCAGTCCGCATAGGACTGGGCGTTGCTCCGGTAGAATTGCAGGGTCTCTTCGTCCACCACGGCCTTCCTTGCGCGAACAATAGACCTGCTCAAGCCGAAGGATAGAGCGGAATGACGGTTCGAAGAAAAGTCATCTCGCCCCTAGCTCTCGGCAAGGCCCAACATCAGCCGCATGTTCTGCACCGCCGCGCCCGAGGCACCTTTGCCAAGATTGTCGAGCCGCGCGACGAAAACCGCCTGACGGTATTTGTCGCTGGCAAAGACGTACAGCTCGAGTCGATTGGTTTCGTTGAGGGCCTCGGGCTCAAGCTTCCCGCTCTTGGAGGCCGTGTTTTCGAACGGCATCACCGTGACGTAACGGCTGCCGGCGTAGCGCTTCGCCAGCACGGCGTGCAACTCGGCCCCGCTGGGGCCGCCTGGAAGCGTGTCAAGTTGCAACGGCACGGAGACCAGCATGCCCTGCCGGTAGTTCCCGACCGAAGGCACGAAGATAGGCCGGCGCGTGAGCCTTGAGTAGAGCTGCATCTCCGGCAGGTGCTTATGCTCGAAGCCGAGGCCATAGAGTTCGAAGGCCGGCGCGGAGCCATCTTCGAAGCTTGCGATCATCGACTTGCCGCCGCCCGAATAGCCACTGACCGCGTTGACGGTGACGGGATAGTCCACAGGCAAGACAGACGCATCCACGAGCGGCCGCAGCAGCGCGATCGCGCCAGTTGGATAGCAGCCTGGATTGGAGACTTTCCGTGCAGCCCGTATCTTGTCTGCCTGATCCGGCGCGAGTTCCGGAAAACCGTAGGTCCAGTCGGAGGCGACGCGAAACGCCGTCGATGCGTCGAGAACCTTGGGAGCCGCAGCGCCCATGCCGTCAATCAACGCAACGGTCTCCTTCGCGGAATCGTCCGGCAGGCAGAGGATGACGAGATCCACCTCCCCCATCAGCGCGCGCTTGGCGCCGGCATCCTTGCGCTTCTCCTCGGCAATGCTTTTCACCACGACATCGCCCTGCTGGTGAAGGCGCGCTTGAATGCCGAGGCCCGTCGTTCCGGATGCACCGTCGACAAAGACTGACGGTTTTGTGGTGTCGCCGATCGACCGCGGCGGATGGGTGTCGCTGAGGGTCATGGCACACTCCTTTCGAACTGGTTGGTTTCGTTTGCGAAGGCTTCCGGCCGCGCCTCGCGCATCAGCTGCGCGATCTGTTGCGCGCCTGCCTCTGGCTGCGACGCCAGCGCGCCGGCAACCGCCGTGTAGTCGGCTTCCGATTTATGCTGGTTGAGCTTGAAACTGCCCTCGACGTCCTCGACCGTCATCACAAGACCCACGATTGCCTTCTTCAGCGCCTCCAGACGCCCGGCCGTCATCTTCGACGTCGTCCAGGGTTTTTTCGGCGCCAGCCAATTCTCGTATTTTGCGCTGAGCGCGCCGATCTGCACTGCGAGTTCGTCGTCGGACAATTTCCGCACCGTACCCGTCAGATGCACGGCCTGGTACAGCCAGGTCGGCACCTGATCGGGCGAGACGTACCAGTCCGCCGATACATAGGCATCCGCGCCACTCACGGCCAATAGCCACGACGTTGTCCCATTCGCCAAATCTACCAGCGGATTGTGACGCGCGACATGAAACATCGCCCGCGCCGTGCCGTCGTCGGCATAGTCGAGATAAAACGGCAGCAGTGATGCGATCGGTTTATTGCCGTCGAAGGCGCAGACCGTTGCGAATCCGCGTCGTTCGGCAAATGCCAGGCTGGCGGCGCGATCAGGCTTGAACATCGGAGGCGTATACATTTCAACTCCCGCTTTGACGTAGGAGCCGCCGGGTCAGATCGCGCTGCTTTTTCAAGGAAATGCCGCGGACCGGATCCGGCGGCAGAGGCGATGATCTTAAACGCAGACAACCGCCCATACCGCGCGAGCGCGGCGGCGGCGGGCAATCAGGATGGTTGCGGCAATGATCATGGGCGCGGCTATAAGGCCGCGCCCGCGTGTCGTCAAGATACCCACAGCGTTTTCAAGCGAAGTGGGCACCGGTTCGCGTGAAGAAAACGCGTCAAGCCAAAGCTAGATCGTCGGATTCCACGGCGCCGGAACGACCCGGTAGCCGTCGCCGTCCTTTTCGATGTTGCCGAGCCCGGGGAACGGATAGTGGAAGCCCTGCACCTGCAGCTTCTCGGCAACCAGCATGTCGTAGACCCTACGGCGGGTTTTCTCCGCCACATCCGCGTCCTGATCGAAGAACGCGTGCCAACCCGGATGGGTCGCGAACAGGCAAGGGTTGTTGGTTACATCGGATTGGATGAACACCTTGCCCGAACCCGACGACAACACATAGGAAGTATGGCCGGGCGTGTGTCCGACGCTCTCGACCGCGAGCAGACCCGGCGCAGCCTCCTTCCCCCATTCGTACGGCGTCACCTTCCGCTTCAATCCGGCATCGAAGATGTTGCGGTTGTTCTTGAACAAGCCCGTCATGCGCTCGCCGGAAGCGCGACTCATCTCGCCGTCATCCATCCAGAACTTCCACTCGGTCGCCGGCACCAGCACCTCGGCGTTCGGGAACGCCGGCGTGCCGTCGGCTGCCAAGAGGCCGTTCACATGGTCGGTGTGGAAGTGCGAGATCACCACCATGTCGACCGCCTTGGGATCAAACCCGGCGGCGGCCATGTTCTCCGCAAATGCGCCGTTGGTCTTAACCTTCTGCCTTGCCACCGGCCCGTTGCCGGTATCGATCACGACCAGCTTGCCTCCGGTATTGATCACCAGCGGCGCGAAGTAGATCGTGAAGATGTCCCGCGGCAAGAACGCGTTCTCGAGCACGGCGTTGACTTCTTCCTTCTTCGCGTTGGTGATGAAACTATCCTGCAGCGGGAACGTAAATCTGCCGTCGGACACCACGGTGACCTGGATGTCGCCGACCTTGTAGCGATAGAAGCTCGGCGCCTGTTTGTCCGCCACCGGTGCGGCGGCGCGCCCAGGCGTTGCAGCCAACAGCGGTGCGGCCGCGACCGCGGCAGCTCCGGCAAGTGCGTCACGTCGTGATATTTCCATGCCGATGTCCTCCCAGTAAGACTTAAGTTTCGGAACGGTTTGCCCGCTAATTGTCGTGGCCCTTTTAGCAGCGATTTCGCTCGGAGGCGACGACAGGGGAGCAGTTGGAGAAAGCGATTTGCTGGGAGTAACCCCTGCGCTACCGGCTTATTCCGCGACTCGCGGTCAGACCACCCGCCAGAGCCATTCCATGATTTGCGCAATCACGTCGCCGAACAATAGCAGCGCCGCCGACCAGACCAGCGCCGAGACGAAATTGGCGATCTGAAAGCTCCAATAGGGCATCTCGAATATCCCGGCGGCAAGCGGCACCGAGGCCCGCAAGGGTCCGAAGAAGCGGCCGATGAAGATGCTCGGCACGCCCCATTTCTGCACAAAGGCCTCGCCGCGCGGCAACAGGTCGGGATAGCGCGACAACGGCCACATCTGCGCGACGTGCTCCTTGAACTTGTAGCCGAACCAGTAGGAGACCCAGTCGCCGAGTGCCGCTCCAATGCCGCCGGCGATCCAGACCGGCCAGAACGAGATGCCGCTGGCGCCGATCAGCGCGCCGATCGCGACCAGCGCCCCCCAGGCCGGAATCAACAGCGAGATGAAGGCAAGCGATTCGCCGAACGCCAGCACCAGCACGATCGGTGCCGCCCAAACCTGATGGTCGCGCACGAAATCGGCCAGGGCGTGCGCAAAATCTTCCATTTCCGTAACGCGCTCCCGCCCCTTGTTTTTTGGCCCTGAACCTTTTTTAGATTCAATGCCAAAAACAGCTAAGCCAGCCGCTCGCGTGACTTCAAGTCAGGACGCCCCGGGGCTGGCGCCGGGCTGACTTGCCAAAGAATTCAGATACTTAGACGAAAACCCCAAAAATCGTGGAAGCCTCGTGTGGGCATTGTGTTGGCAAAACGACTGCCGGACCCTCTCGGGAGCGCCTGCAACATAGATACCACGCCGGTCCGCCTACAAATCAAATGGCCGCGTTCATGAGGCCAGGCCCCTGCATGACTCTAGGAAGGCCGCTGATGAGTCCAAATTTTGCGGGCTTCGAGTGCCGGGCGATGCCGGCCACCGCATGGCTCGCCAGCGCTGCTTGGTCACTCAGGCGTTCGGTGCTGTCCGACCCCCACGATTTGAAAACTAGGACAATGAGCAAAACTGAACAGCGGCGGTGAGCTGGATGTGATTGGCTGTAGCCGAACGTCGCGGGCCGCCCCCCGCGCCGTTCCCCTAGATGGCCTCAGCTTGGCCCCTCAGAACTGGGGCCGCTACGCACTCGGCGTTCCGGTTAAAGCAGACATCAAGCGATCGCGCGCGTTTGAGCCTTGAGACCGGGGCGACGACAACCGCGGAGCTTTGGTTATGAGCGGTATTCCTCTTCACATACAAAGAAAGCTCGAGCAGCGTTGGGCCGCTAAACTAGCCTTGTCGGGTGCATCAGTCGCGCCCAAAAGCATCGACTTGAAAGGCACCGTCAACAGCTTGCCGCGCCCCGCAGCAGCAAAAGAAAAACCCGTCGCGAACGATAACCAACTGGCCTGGCCGTTCATTCCATTTCCGGAGGGTTGGTATGGCGCCTAAGCCGGGCCGCCCGGCATGGAAGCGCGAGCGGCCCTGAATTCGGTTTGTGGTCGGGCACCGATCTTTCGACTTGGGACCGACGCGGCTTTTTATGCCGGCGTAACCAGCGCGGGGGACGTGGCGTAAGGATGAGTTCGATGGTCGAGTTAGTAGTGGCCGCCGTGGCTTTGGCGAGCGTCTGCATTTTTCTCGCGCATGCGATCGAGGCCTATCGCGCCCATTAGAAAGCGCGGGACCGAAGCCCCGCTCTATCGACGGGTGGCCCTTTGCCGACTCTAGGAAGGCCGCTGGTGCGGGTTTGGGCATCCGAGCCGCCGCACAGGGTTCGCCAGCGCTACCTGATTGCGGCGAAGCTTTAACCCTGGCGCGAGCGAATTTGACTCGCGTTTGAGACCCCCGGAGGCGCATACTTGGATAATCACCGCTCCGCCTCCTAGGGCATTACCGGTGACAGAGAGTGTTGTGCTCCCGCCTATGTCGAGGGAAGCATCATGCCCCAGTCTCAACCCCTGTCGTCCGTCATTCCATTCGCTGCAATTGGGCGCCCTGCCTGTCCGCGGTGCAAGGCCGAGATGATGCTCGTCAGCATCGAGCCGGCACGCGCCTTGGACGTCGACTTGCATACGTTTAAATGCGCTGTCTGCAATCAAGTCCTTCAGGCCCT
>Ga0210384_10006442_pt1 | contig 12542 bp, 13 predicted proteins | sample IncBWH2MmetaG_FD_160574 | JGI IMG/M metagenome (GOLD analysis project Ga0210384, IMG submission 160574) | Forest soil microbial communities from Barre Woods Harvard Forest LTER site, Petersham, Massachusetts, United States - Inc-BW-H-2-M | ecosystem: Environmental > Terrestrial > Soil >... | reverse complement strand
AAGAAATTCGTATTGCGGCCCGGTCTATATAGAAAGAATCACAGAAGGAGAGTATTGCACTGGTTCGCTTTCTCCCCTGTCGCCTTAACCCATCGTTTCGCGGTCGACTGATTTCTATTTCAACAGGCTGTTAAGAAAACTGACAAACTCTTGATCCACCAGCGTTAGGTCTTTCAACTCGAAGACGATGCGTCGATCGCTTGGTTCCGCTCTGATCAAAGAATCGAAGGGTCGATCAAGTCTCCAGGCCTGAGTGTTCCCAACGCAGCTAGTAACAACGATTCCGCAGTTGGGAAACACGCGCTACTACATTCTTATGACAGCGCCAGTTGACCTTGGATACGTTCTGGGGGAAGGCCTTTCCGTTCAACAATTTCCCTGCCACCCATTTACACTACACATCCCGAGCATTCGGTCGCGAGCCGAATGCTCTACCCAAATTCTGTAAGTGCTTGAAGGAAAAGATTTTTGGCTCCCCGGGGAGGATTCGAACCTCCAACATTTCGGTTAACAGCCACTTGCGTAACTTAATTACGATTTGCCGGAGCGGGAGTTTTCCGAGGAGTATCAAGCAGTTGCGATGATACGCGAGAGTCAACTTCTCTTCCGTATTCACCCTTTGTTCGACGCTTTTCAACGTTTTTCTACGACTACAGTGACAGTGGCGTGACAGTCGACCCTTCGGCTGAGAAACGAACGGTTGCGTCCTGTAATCGCTGCGGTTAGTCGGAAGTCATGGCGGCGGTTTGCTAATCTAATCATCCCTGTCCTTGCTCATCGATGTTTACGTCTTTTGTTAGAGTTACGAGATCTCAGTTGCACTCAAATAGCCTCATTTGCAGCCCGTTGGCCAGCAACTGGCCAGCGCATTATCTACAAATACATCACTAAGTAACTAGAGCTAGCCGATTCGAGAGTGAAGAGGACTCGCACTCCGAGTCGATTTTTTGGGCCCCCACTTGCTGCCTCAGGCTGTCCTCCCGAAATAGATGCACGCTTTGCGAGGTTTTATCCACAGTCCGCGCCCTTATCAGAGCTGCACGAATAGGTTTTACAACAACTTACAAGACCGCGGGGACTGCCAAAATACGCGGAAGTCGTACAAGACATCGAATGTTGTGGGTTGGATTGTGGGTTGGAAGAGTCCACGAATTCTGTGGCAATCCACATTTTCGTTTCTCGGAAACTCGTTCATCCGTAAGGATCATTCTGAGGCGGCGGTTTGGAAAACCGCCGCGGAGCTACCTTGATAAGATAGAGGTCTGTAGTTACAACGGTCTGTGCAACCGTTGCGCTCCGGAGTGTAACGGTGTTTGAAACCGTTGTACCAAAGGGTGGGAGATTACTTCCGGATTGCCCGTGACTCGGGCGGAACCATGCGGACAGCCAAAAACAAGAGCTGGAGTACTGCTTAGTGGTCAACAGATTTGACGTGGACGTTGATACCCACAATCTTCCAATCCGTAAACCGATAGACATATTTGTAAGAGAAGTTGACGTGGGTTTCTGCAAACGGGAAGTAGCCTTCCACTTGCAATACACCCTGCGGCGACACACCCGGCTCGGATGTAAGCAAAGGAGCGACCTTCTCTACAGGTGCCAAATTGATGTGGTGCTCGATGAAGGGAGAGAACCCTGCATTGAATTTCTCAAACGGCACGTCGTGTTGAAACTCGGCAGCGGTCTGCGCGTAGAATGCCTTCAAATCATTCGCATTAACGGCACGGGCAAAAGAGAGTGTTGTATCAACAGCAAGTTTCGCTGCTTCGGTCTTTGAGGGGATAGCTTGACCGCCAGACTCGGCAACCAGCCCTGCCTGCGACTTTTGGATGGAGTAAATCTTCCAGCCGCCATTTTCCTTCACAAACGTCAATGTGAGCGGAATCTTCCCGCCTGACTTTGTGCTTACGTCACCTTCAAGGTGGCCAGTGCCTCCGATACTCACCTGCCGGTTGCTCCAGTGCGATTGTGAATAGTCTAGCAAGGCGCTCCGCCCGAGGAATGAGCGGAGTTCGTCCTCTGAGGTGGTCGCGCGAAAGTCCGCTGCTAAATAGGAACGTGCACGCTGCATGTCTCCGGCCGCGACATCTTTGAAGAAGGTATCGCTAACGTCCACCATCCCCGACGAGAAATAGAAAATCGCCGCGACGCCCACGACGAAGAGTGCTGCTAGGGCTCCGAAGACGCTAAGTAACTTTTTCAAATCGCCCTTTCTTTGCCATTGTCGCGGAGTCTCCTGAGACCTGGTTGGACTAAGCTTTCACCTCCACATCGAGCGCTATTGATTCAGTCCTTTATTGACAGTGTCCCGACACTTCTGAAACTTCAAGGCGTTTTCTGGCGTGTGGGGAATCTGGTTGAAGTTGTAATCGTGAACGAAGGCCAAAGCTTCGGCGTTTTCGGGATTACTCAAGAATCTTTTATGTTTGTAGCCGTAGTTGTCCATAAAATCCTTTTTTATTGAATCACCGGCGGCTTGCCATTGGTTTTTTGGAAGCACATAGGCGCCATACATTGTTTTGACGTACAGCGCATCATCCGCGGGAACAACCTGCCATTTGTCGAGCATATCGATGACCTCAGAAAATTCCTGCGGCTTGCGAGTTATCGCCGAGGGAACAGATTCCACGAGGGTCTGGTTCAAAAATCCCCAGTAGGTCTGAATATTGTCGCCGTTGGCCTTGCCGAGACCGTAACGTTATAGTCGAAATGCTTCCGGATTTGTGCGGCGTAAAAGAGAAACGCAGCTTCTTTTATTTCACCGATCCGATAGGCCGTGTTCGCGGCAAGATATAGACCCGTGGGGTCCGACTTTGAATTGTCCTCGACGAAGGCGCTGACAATATTTTTTTGGTCTTCACGGGAAGCGATGAAGTAATCCCCGGCCGGATCGTTGATAGTCGCCCGTAGACTTTCGATTTGTCTCGCGGTGAGTGGAGAAGTTATCGAGAGCGAAGCAGCGGTCCGGGATAACTGCCCGGCGGCGGCCTTCGACGAAGCTTCTTGCCCCGTAGCGGCCAGACTTGCAGCTAGCAACAAAAAGAGAATCGATTCCATGCGATGCATCGCTAACCCTCCCAATAGGTTCACTCAGGGGTGGCGCGCTGTCACCCACCCCTGAAGCACAGTTTCAACTTTGAGGTAGGTGTCCGCCCTGGTCTATAGGCATATGGTACCAACGGTCGAGACACTGCATAACTGACTAGACACGTCTGTGGGACTGAATAGCCGAGCTGTCCACAGAACTGGCCACTCTGGGCCTTTTCGCTCGGGTGCTAACTCCCGGATCGTCGGCTTTAGGGAAAATCAGCTTCATAAACCGAGCGAAATACCGGCGTGGAGGTAGCGTCGCTCAGGCACAGGAACCACAATGCGGTTCACGCACGATGGCCAAAAAGGGCGCGACATTGTGCCCTTTTGCACCCTCTCTGGTTTCATGCAAATCAGCGGAAGTTCTTTGGAAGGAATCGCGAGGACGAGACTCGAACTCGCGACCCCTGCTGTGACAGGACAAGCGTCGAGCTTCGATCGGGCCAGGACCAAAGAATCCCCTACATCTCGACCAGCGCGTCGTAATCCGAACGCGTCAGCAGCCGATCAATATAGGCGTCGGAAAAGCGCCCCATAATTTTCTAGCGGCCCCAACAAGCGCATCGCTCGCCGCGCGCTGGTACCTCTGAGGTCGTATTCCGACTTCCGTTCATGTGGCGGCGAGATACTGTTGCCAGTTCTCGATCACGTCCATATGCCTATCAGGCTTCCAAATGAGCGGGATCTTCCATTCTTCGCCGCCAACGTCTCGGATACACAGGGTCAGCTCGTCATCGAACTTCGAAAACAGCGTACTAACGAAAATCCATTCTTGGCCAATGGGGTGTTCGTCACCGTCGGCGTCTCGGAACGGTTTAATAACCCGATAGCGCTTTCCCCGCACGAGTCGTGTTCGTTCCCAATCTCCTTACAGGATCGGAAGCCTAGGCAGTACTTTGTCCTTCCAGCGCTGGGCGTCCGAGTTCGGTGGTACTGGGCGGCTCTGAACTGCCTTAGCCAGCTTCTCCAAGTTGTGGTCGGCTAACCGGAAGCTAACCAGCTTCGACGGCGGGATTAGTCCTGTGAAGTCGGCTTCTCGCCACGCTCACTGCTAGCGCCTTTCTCGGTACTGACTATGAGGCCGCTTCTCGGGTCGTCAGAGCTCGTTCTTGTGTATCTGCGACACCGCGAAGTCGCAAGCTCGCGCGGTCAGCGCCATGTACGTAAGCGATGGGTTGACGCAGGAATTGGAGGCCATGCACGCGCCGTCGGTCATGAACAGGTTTTTCGCGTCGTGCGCTTGATTGTGTTCGTTCAGCACAGACGTTTTCGGGTCGCGTCCCATGCGCGCTGTTCCCATCTCGTGAATCGCCAGCCCTGGGGGCGAGATTTCCTGGAAAACGTAAATATCCTTTGCGCCCGAGGCCGCTAGCATCTCCGCCGCTTGCACGGCGACATCGCGCGACATCGCGTGCTCGTTCGCGCCCCACGCGCAGTTGATCTTCAGCGTGGGGATGCCCCAGGCATCAACCTTGTCTTTCTGAATTTCTATGTAATTGTCGTGGCTCGGCAGGCATTCGCCGAACCCGCCGATCGACATGCGCCATTGCCCGGGCTTCTTCAGCGCGTTCTTGTAATCCGCGCCAAACCCGCTCATGCGATTGCCCCGGCCCCAACCTTCGCGGCTTCCTCCGCCCTGGTAACCGTAGCCGCGCAAGAATTCCTTCTGCTTTGTTTTCACGTTGCGAAAACGCGGAATATAGATTCCGTTCGGCCGGTTACCAAACGGCATTTTGTCTTCATGGCCCGGCATCGTTCCGCTGGCGCCGGCGCCCATGTGATGGTCCATTAGATTGTGGCCCAGTTCGCCGCTGCTGTTCGCCAAACCGTTGGGGAATTCAGGGCTCGTGGAATTCAGCAGGATACGCGTGGACTCAAGCGCCGAGGCGTTAATGAAAAAGATGCGGCCTTTGAATTCCATCGCATTGTGCGTTTGCGCATCGATCACGCGGACGCCGCTGACCTTCCGAGTTTTGGAGTCGAAGATCAAGCTATGCACCACGCTGTACGGCCGAAGCGTGAGCTTCCCGGTTTTTTGCGCCGCCGGCAGAGTTGCACTTAGGCTGCTGAAATACGATCCGGTGATGCATCCGCGATGACACACGCCGCAATAATGGCAAGGCGCGCGCCCGTTGTGCACCTGCGTCAAGACGGCGGACCGCCCGATGGTCATGATGCGATCGTCGAATTTCTTAGCGAGCGCGTCGCGCATGTCGCGTTCGACGCAAGTCATGTCCATCGGAGGGAGAAACTTTCCATCCGGCAATTGCGGCAAGCCCTCTGCCTGACCGCTAATGCCGGCAAACTGTTCCACGTAGTCATACCACGGCGCGATATCCGCGTAGCGAATCGGCCAGTCCACCGCGATGCCATCTTTCAGGTTGGCTTCAAAATCCAGGTCGCTCCAGCGGTAACTCTGCCGGCCCCAGGTAAGAGACTTTCCGCCGACCTGTCGGCCGCGAATCCATGAAAATTTCTTGTTGGGATCGGTGGAATAGGGATTCTCTTTATCGCTGACGAAAAATTTGTTGGAATACTCGTCGCACGCGTAATAGCACTCGCGCTGAATCGGCTGCGTGCCCATGCGCTCCGCGCGATTGTCCCAGCCGCGAAATTTCAGCTCCCACGCGGGCACATGCTCAACATAATCGCGTTCCGGCAAAATCGTGCGGCCCGCTTCCAGCACCAGCACGCTCAGCCCTTTTTCCGTGAGCTCTTTCGCCGCCCAGCCGCCGGTTATCCCCGACCCGACAATCACCGCATCATAGGTGTTCGTAGCCGCCATGTTCGCTCCCCCTCCTATGCCTGGCCAATCTTTTCGCAACCATGTTGCGCGCCGGGAATAATTTGCAGCTTTAATTCCTGCGTGAATCCTATTTCCGAGGTGTAGTAGCCGTGCAGCGTGATCCCTCGGAAAATGTCGTAGAAATTTCCTCTTAGCTGCGTGTCAAATTCCGGCACGGTATTGCCGTGCTTCGGAGGTGTGTCGCCGCGCTCTGTTGCCGCATAATCATCCATGGCCCGCAGTAATGTGGTCTGCTGGACAGGCCTTGCGTCGACGAAAGTCTTTCCAAAAAGTTCCTGGCTCTGCTTATCCACACCGGCAAGGCCCTGAAGGAAGTTTTGCCGCTCCTCCGGTGTCGCCCATTCCGTCAAAATAACGTCGATGAATTCGTTCACGCGCGCGGCTTTTGCGCCGGGCGTATCTGTTTCCGGAATGATTAAATCCGTCAGTACCACGACCGTTGCATTTTGGTGAGGATTCAGCGTCCGCAGCTTGTACCCGGGCCCAGTCTGCGCTTGCGCTTCTCGAAAAAAAGCCGCCAACGGCGAAGAGAAAACCGGGAGCACAGCTCCCGTCGCAAGCATTTTCAATATGTCACGTCGCTGCATAATTCCCCCGTGAGAATTGAGTTTTCGCCCGAGTGCCTCGACCTGCCGCACCTGTAATTCGGGTTAAGCGGTTCAATGCCGATGAGCATACTCCAAATTCTGAATCTAGAGAATCGATTTTCTAGTGGGATTCGACCAAGTCCGATATCCGTCCGTGATAGGCTCAGAACTTATCTTGGAGACGCAAAATGAGCGGACCGTGGGCAGGGAAGTGGGCGCTGGTGACGGGAGCGAGCGCGGGAATTGGCGTGGCGATGGCGCGCGAGTTGGCGGCGGGCGGCACGAATTTGGTGCTGACAGCGCGGCGCAGAGAGCGATTGGAAGAATTGGCCAAGGAACTGTCTACCACGCATAAGATTCGCGTAGAGATCGTCGCCGCGGACTTGGCGCAAACCGCCGCGCCCCAACAAATCTTTGCCTTCACGCATTCGAAACAGATTCCGGTAGACCTGCTCATCAACAACGCGGGATTCGGCGCGTACGGAGAATTTGCAACCGTGGAGACGCGGCGCCTGCTCGACATGGTTCAGGTGAATTGCAGCGCCGTGGTGCACCTGACGCGACTCTACCTGCCGGAAATGTTGCAACGGCGCCGCGGCGACGTCCTGATCGTGGCTTCGACGGCATCGTTTCAGGCTGTGCCGTTTATTTCCACGTACGCCGCCACCAAGGCATTCGATCTGCTATTTGCAGAGGGGCTGGCGGAAGAGGTGAAGCCGTACGGCGTGCGCGTTTGCGCCTTGTGCCCCGGGTCGACAGAGACGGAGTTTCAGGAAGTAGCCGGGCAATCTGGCGTTGTCAGCGCGATGAAGAATCGGGAAACGGCGGAGAAGGTCGCACGTGTGGGTTTGCAGGCTTTGGCGGCAGGGAAGAGCTATGTGATTTCCGGCACCAGAAATTACCTCGGTGCGCAGGCGCAGCGGCTCGTTCCTCGCCGGTTTGTCACGCGTATCGCGGCGAAAATGTTTCGCCCACCCGCAGACAAGCCCGCCTGAAGACCCGGCTCAATATCCCTCCCTAATACGTCCCTTACGTCCTGACACGCCCGCGCAGCCGCGAACGTCCAACGATACGTATCTAGGAACGACTACGTACCTATGATTTGCACGCTGCAAAGCGCCGGGCGCGCGGGAACCTTTTTCCGGGCCGCCGGGAAATATATAAGAGCGCAGGGCAGGGGTTGCCTGCCGCGAACGCCGACCAGGGGAGATGAGTATTCCTGAGCAAGACAGGGACGACGTTCTGCTGCGGCGGGCGGCTAAGGGCGACCAGGAGTCGTTCGCTCTGCTCTATCGCCGGCATCAGGCGGCGCTGTATCGCTTTGCGTTGCGCATGACCGGCAATTCCTGGGCCGCCGAGGAAGTAGTGCAGGAAGTCTTCATGACGCTCATGCGCGAGCCGAAGAAGTACGACGCAACGCGTGGTCCTGTCGGCGCATACCTCTTTGGCATAACGAGGAATCGCGTGATGAAGCACCTGGAGCGGCTGCCGCGAGAGCTTTCGCTGGAAGAGCCGAATGGAAATGGCGCTCACGCGAACGAAGCGGCGGTCAACGGATTTACGCCGGTGCATTGGGCCGAGCAACAGGAACGCAGCGAGCGCGTCCGCGCAGCGGTATCGGAACTGCCGCCGGAATTTCGTGAAGCGGTAGTTCTATGCGAGCTGGAAGAGCTGAGTTACGAAGAAGCGGCGCAGCTAAGCGGTTGTCCCATCGGCACGATCCGTTCACGACTGCATCGAGGGCGAGCGCTATTGCTAGCCAAGCTGGAAATTCTGCGGGATGTGCCTCGGCGCGTCAGCGCGGCAACGTAGAAATGAAAGAAGGAAGTGTGTGATGAAGTGCGAGGAATTTGAAGCGATTGGTCTTGAAAAAAGCGGTGTTCGGGTTAGCGAACTCGACGCGGCTTTGCGGCATGCCGCTGCCGAGCACGCGGCGCGCTGCCCGAACTGCGCGGCGCTGCAGGAATCATGGCAAGAGGCGCGGATTGCGTTGCAGGCGTTGCGTGAGGCGACCCGGAATGCGGAAACGCCGCGGCGCGTTGAAATGCGTCTGCTGCACGAATTCAGTATGCGGCACCGCACGAGGAAGATGCGCGCCAGGGCAGTTTTTGCGGCTTGGGCGCTGGCGACGTCGGCGCTGCTGTTCGCGGGCGTGAACTGGTGGAATTGGAGGCTGACGCAAACGCACGGCGACGCTTCCGCCGGAAATGTCGTAAATACCAGCGCGCCGGTGCCGTCGGTGACTCCGGCCGAGACGTCTGAAGAACCGACTCTTATAGCCGGTAACGAAGACGGCGACTTTACGCTGCTGCCGGGCAGCCTGCCGCAAGAGATAGACGATTCCGCGGTCGTGCGCGTGGGGATGCAGCGCGGGGCGCTAAGCGCGCTTGGTTTGCCGGTGAATGAAGAGCGCCTGAGCGATTGGATCCAAGTCGATTTGCTGGTTGGCCAGGATGGACTGCCTAAGGCAGTGAGGTTGCCGCAATAACGGATTTGCGCGTAACAAATGAAGTAACAAATGACTTTAGGACGAACGGGAGAGAAGAGGAGAAGAAACGATGAATCGCAAAGTTTGGGCCTGTTCGCTTCTGGCCGGAGTTGTGTCGGTTGCGGCGGGAATGGTGAGAGCGCAAGACCCGCCGCCTCCGCCCGCGTTTGGTCACGGAGACGGCCCTGGAAGGGGTGGGCCTTCGGGGCCATTTGGCGAAGGCATCGAATTGCTGGGATTTGAAGGAATGCATTCCGGGAAAATTGTTAAGGGTGTGCCTTTTTCGGCGACCGGAAGCTCGGAGACCATTCAAACTTTACAAAATGGGACCAAGATTGATCGCACAACGTCGACCGCAGTGTACCGAGACAGCGCGGGACGTCTTCGCAGAGAAGTGACGCTTTCGGGGTTCGGGCCTCTGCAGACCTCCGGGAAGCCGCACACCATGATCATGATCGGCGACCCCGTTGCCGGCGTGCATTACCTGCTGGACCCGAATCAAAAAGTGGCCCACAAGATGACCCTGCATAATGGGGACAAAGCCGGCTCGAATGGGAAGGCTGGGGCGTTTGAGCACAGGATGCAGCAGCACATCGCCAAAGAAGAAGCTTCGGGCGAGGTGAAAAAGGAATCGCTTGGCACGCAACCGATCAACGGTGTGAATGCGGAGGGTACGCGCATCACTCGCACCATTCCGGTGGGACAGATTGGGAACGACCAGCCAATTCAGATCGTGTTCGAGCGTTGGTACTCGCCGGACTTGCAAATGGTGGTGAAGAGCACGCGGACCGATCCGCGTTTTGGAACCACCACCTACACGTTGAGCAACGTGCAGCGCACGGAGCCCGCGGCTGCGCTGTTCACGGTGCCCTCGGATTACACAGTGAAGGAAGGTGGGCCAGGCGGGCCCGGTGGTCACCGGCACGGATTTCACGGTGCTCCGCCTGCGGGGGCGTCCGCCGATGCGCCGCCACCTGCCGGCCCGAGCGTTTGATTTTGTAGCTTCAACGGTCTTCTCTCCTGAAGACGGAAGCGCCCTTTCTGCGGCGTCCCCCAATGCCGCAGGGAGGGCGTAGCCGTTTCAAGGGTCTGAATTCGCCGCAATTGCTGCGTGTTCGCTAGAATGATGGAATGGACGAGAAGCAACTCACGCGGACCCTGGAGCAAGAGGGCTTCGGGCACACGTACGTCTGGCAAGATGGGCCGAATGCGTCGTACCCGGATCATACGCATGGGACGGAGACGGCGCACATCATTCTGAGCGGCGAGATGACGCTGACGATGGCAGGTAAGGGTCACACATATCGCGCAGGGGAACGCTGCGACGTACCGGCAGGGGCGGTGCACTCCGCGCGGATGGGTCCAACCGGTTGCCGCTATCTAATCGGTGAACGCTAAGGGGTCGGAGCCTAGGGCTGGCCGGACGTCTACCCCCCTCCCCCCCTTTTTTCATAAGTGTTCATTCTAAAGGAAGTTAAAGTCGTTTGTTTTCACACACTTTTGCAAGTGTTGATTCCACAAGGGTTGGTACGGGACTGAACGAAGCACGGGTTGATAGTCGCCGGCACAATAGCTAAAGAAAAAACGCCAGCAAGATGCTGGCGTTACGAAAATTGTGTGGCAAGTGCGATCGCTACCGAATGCGGGGCGCAATATTACCCAGGACGGATGATAGGCGAGTAGTAACCGTTTGTCAATGCAAATCCTGGAAGTGTAGCGGATCAGTTTCCGGTTACGGCGTTTACCAGGACCTGCGCCAGAGCTTCAACAGGCCTGTACGTTTTTGCCCTACAGGGCGAGTTATATTGTCCGTCAAGGTGAAACCCCCAGTCGATTTAGCCACAAATCGAAGGAGAAGCCATGAAAGCTGCACAAGGGACAAAATCTCCAAGAGTCCTTGTTATCGACGTCGGTGGCACAAACATCAAGATGCTGGCCACTGGGCAAACGGAGCCGCGAAGATATCCATCTGGCCCCACCATGACCCCAGGCAGGATGATCCGCGTGGTCAAGGAATCGGTTCGGGATTGGAAATTCGATTGTGTGTCCCTGGGGTTCCCGGGCCCCATCATTAATGAGTGCCCTCTTCGCGAGCCCCACAACCTGGGCAGCGGCTGGATAGGATTCAACTTCCGCAAAGCTTTTGGCTGTCCAGTTAAGATCATCAACGATGCTGCCATGCAGGCTCTGGGCAGTTATCAAGGTGACCGCATGTTGTTTCTCGGATTAGGCACCGGCCTCGGAGCAGCCATGATCGTGGACGGTATGCTCCAGCCGATGGAGTTGGCACACCTTATCTACAAAAACGGCAAAACCTATGAAGACTACCTCGGTTTGCGTGGGCTAAAACGATCGGGCACGAAAAAGTGGCGCAAACAGGTGACCACAATTGTGAAAAAACTTAAGACCGCGCTAAAAGCCGATTATGTGGTGCTAGGTGGCGGGAATAGCAAGAAATTGAAGAAACTACCTGCAGGCGCGCGGCTCGGCAACAACAGAAACGCTTTCCTAGGTGGTTTTCGCATGTGGCAGAAATAGCGAGCGTCACATTTGAAAAGAAAGGAAGGTCGACACCGCACGTCGATAGGTAAGGCCAGTACGCAAGTTTCCGGTTACGGCGTTAATCAGGACTTGACTCTCAGTGCTACTGCGTCTTCGTTGACTTGCCTCCTGGCGCAACCCAACATGTGCGGCGCATGTCAGGCAAACGACTAACTCATGGGTCAAACCGTATCCCACTACCGGATTCTGGAAAAGCTCGGCGGCGCGTGGCGTGACGCCCACCACCGCGTGAAGCGGTTGGCGGGGCCGCGAATGAACGAGTATGGAAGGAAGGCCAGAATCATCGCGGCGTACAGACCTCCTACGAGATCAAACCTCCGAAACGCCATGAACTGATAGATGGCATCAAGCACTAGGGCAAGCACCATCACTTTGGCGACGGACTTCAGCCCGGCCCATAGGTACCTCCGACCAAGCTGGAATTTGGTACAAATCGTCCATAAGTAAGGCGGACCACCCTCCCGCGCATCCTTGATGCCGTCGCGTATGCCCAAAAACAAAGCCATTGCTGGCTGAAAAATAAAACGGAGATGCAAAGGACCGTCCAGCCGAGCGACCAATCCTTGATAGAAGGTTAGCGGTACATCCATCAGCTCACCTCACACCTGACTGTTCGCGGGCTCCACGCAACCACGGGCGTTCGCTGCTGGCTAATCGTGTGCGCCAGCCACGCGCATTTTGTGGAGGTTGTTCACGTCCCCCGCACTCAGCTTCACTTCCTTGGCTTTGATCGTCACCGACTTGATGTTTCCCGTGAACTTGAACGGCAGTTTGTAGGTTGGCGACACCGGCGTGCACCAGTCCTCGCCCACATCGAATGTGTCGCCAAACGAGAAGAGGTACGGCACTGTGTTCGCGACGCGGCCTTCGGCCATTTTTCTGTCGTTGACGGACAGTGTGGCCGTGCCGCCCTTGCCTAACCCACCGCCGTCGTAGGCGAAGTCCAGCTGAATCGTGCTCTTGCCTTTCGGCAGTGGATCGGGAGACGCGATCGTGTAACGCTGATACG
>Ga0210384_10006439_pt1 | contig 12548 bp, 12 predicted proteins | sample IncBWH2MmetaG_FD_160574 | JGI IMG/M metagenome (GOLD analysis project Ga0210384, IMG submission 160574) | Forest soil microbial communities from Barre Woods Harvard Forest LTER site, Petersham, Massachusetts, United States - Inc-BW-H-2-M | ecosystem: Environmental > Terrestrial > Soil >... | reverse complement strand
GACAGAGGCAGGCCGAGAGACCGAAGCTCTAACGCTTGCTGAAGGCGAAAATGCACCTCTCCCAAAACTTCACGCTCTACTCGGTACTGCACAGGGGCTCCTTACACGCGTTGCATCTAAAGAGCGGACATCCGCAAGCAAGTGAGACTGATAACGTGGTAACCGGTAACTTGGGTACGGGGATCGAGTCGCCTCGCAGGGCAACTCGCCAGGAGTTAACTTCGCCAGCGCAACTGAACCACAGGACAGTTACCGACTGAAACCTGAAATGCTAGGCTGACTTCAAGCCACGAAGAAGTGGCCCTGGTGCAAACTGGCACCAAAGACTCGGTGATCAGGAATAGGTTAAGGTGCTGCGACTGGATTACATCTCGTGCGTTCTTACAGTTTTTTCGACGATTCTTATAGGAAGGAAATTCTGGCAAGGGTGGATGGTGGCGGGTGCAAACAGCGTGATCGTCTGCGTAATTGCTGCCCGAACCGCCCAATTTGGATTCATACCCGCGAATCTATTCTGCATTGCCCTTTACTCCTACAACGTGCGGAACTGGCGAAGCCCGCGAGTGCCGACTTCCTAGTCTAGTAGTCTTGGTAAAAGCTAGTGCTTAATCGGACGCGCGTTTTCACCGATACGTGAGGGCAGGTACGGTGCTCTGCGCGCGTTCGATTAAGCCGTTTGAAGGTGCCGCACGGTTTGCGGCAGACGCGGCTGATATATTTGCAGCAAAATGACTTCCAAGTTCAAAACGGTCGCGGTCTGGCTGCCGTCTGTGCTCCTGTTGGTCGCGTTCGCTTGGAGCCTCAATCTAACCCTTTTCAATTGGTGGGCGAGCGGCGGCCCTCCCGTGCAGCACCCTGAAATCTATCGCCATCGCGGCAATGTTTTCTGCGGGATCAGTTTCGTATTGTTTTTGAACTTCATAGTCGCCGCATGGGTGCTTGCTCGTCGCCGGAAACGTGGCCTTCTGCTCGACGGCAAGCGCGAATCTTACGGGTACTACCTGAACCCACTGACCAAGCCCATTCGATAGCCATCTGACTCCCGGGTCGCGTAGCCCAAGACGTAGCCCAAATAAGAAGGGGTTTTGCACAGTCAGACTTCGCCGATTCAACGCTAAGTATTTGGAGGACCCTAAAAGAAATGGTCGGGGCGAAAGGATTTGAACCTTCGACCTCCTGGTCCCGAACCAGTGGACAAAATCACATAAGTCGCTGCCCTGGCGTCACTTATTGGTTTTAGGCCCGCTCTCTGATGGACAAGTCGGGACAAGTCAGAACCGAATGCTGTCGAGAATTCTGGCATAATCAATTCAAAACCGGCTTGAACGCCTCAAGGGGGAATGCATTTATGGTGTACAAACCGAGTGATCGTTCAGAAAGCCGCCTCAAATGCTCGTTCCGAGCCATTCTTTTGCGCCTTGTTCTCTCAGGCGGGGAGCCGTTTCACGATTGAAGCTATCCAGTCTCGAATCATCGGGAAGCGAAATCGGTTTTTCTCCATCGCCTCCGTAATTAACTTGTGGCCTTCGAAAGGCTCTACGTCCAAGAAATAGCCGTTGGCTCGGAGCATGGCGTCTGTCATGACAAAGCTGACGCGCTTATTCCCGTCAATAAAGGCGTGATTATTTGCTAGGGATTCCATCAGCGCAGATGCTTCCTCGATAAGATTGCCGTAGTAGCCATTTTGTGGACGGAGAACGACCGACTCCAGCAGTCCCTTGTCACGAATACCGTGGAGTCCGCCAAATTCCTCGATTAGCAAGCGGTGAGCTTCGATGGTTTCAGCTACAGTCGGGTAAATCCGTGGTGGCATCTACTCAGCCAAAAGCTGAAGCAACTTTCGGTTCTTATCCACGGACCGTCGCACATGCGCCATAATCTCGGGACGCACGACACCCTGCGTTGGAGCAACAAACCGAATGTAGTGTTCTGCTGCTTGTTCCAAAACATAGGTCGTGGTCTGGCCGTTGTCCTTCGCCAGTTTGGCCAGGTCATCATAGAGAGTGGCCCGCATGTTGAGCCCAACCTGCTTTCTTGCTTCCTTTGCCATAGTCGAGTCTCCTCACAACCTGGGTTAATTATATCCGAGAATCCTCTCGTGTCAAGATATATCTAGACACATCAAGGCCGGCCAAGGCCTTCTCTAACATGTGCTGAAGCAGGTTTTCGGGCGAAAGGATTTGAACCTTCGACCTCGTGGTCCCGAACTATGAGTACCAATTCCATAAACGCTTTCTCTCGCGTCGCTTACGGGACGAGAAGCATTATTTCCCCTCTCTTAGTTGTACCTAACTTGTACCTGGCTGTTGAAAGGCGGAGGAGGTGGTCCTGGAATGTGCAGGATGGTGCTCGGGTTCCGTCAACTTGATTCAGAGTAGTAGCCAAATCATGCCTTCACGGTTTGGCGTCGCACTTTGACGGAACTGCCTATTGCAACGGATTGGTAAAGCGCAATCCGGAGAACCGCGCGAAGTCGCGGTCCGTTGTATGTAGAATGCCGCCGTACTCAGTCGTCAACGCGGCGAGTTGCGCGTCTGTCACGAGAGGACCCCGGGCTTGGCCATCGAGCAAAAGTTGACGCAGCAAGACCCAATGTTGATCACCAGGAGCCAACAAGCGAACGTTCGGCTGCTCCAGCCATTGATCAACAAGCTCAGTTGCCTCTTGGGGCGTGAATCGCTTGCCAGGAAGCCTTGGGTTCGTCACAACCCTCAGGAAGGCGGCGACTGTCTGCCAAGGCAATCCGATCGGTTCTCCGCTCGAGAAAATCTGCTCAATCCAAGCTCGCGCCTTAGCATGATGCTCCGAACTCGTGTCGTACGCGTATAAAAGTATATTTGCGTCGAGGACAATCACTTGTGCGTTGTACCTTCTATCGCCTCGATTAAGTCCTCCACGTTGTCGTAGCTCAACCCTGGAGGCAAACCCAATTCCCTTGGATGAACCGAGAACGGCTTTCGATCCGGCTTCCCGGAGCCCATCAAACCCAGCCGTAGAAAATGGTTCACCGCCGCCTTCAGGGAAGCGCCAGATCGGCGAATCTCGCGGCGAAGCAACTTGGCAACATCCTCGTCAAGTGAAAGAGTGGTTCGCACACACTGATGATCGCAAAGCAGACATCATGATGTCAAGCTCGATCATTCGTGTGACCAGACGAAACGCATGCAGAAGCTGACCCAGCCCCCACGGCAGCCGTCGATGCCTGCTACGAACATTTTCTGCACCTTTAGTAGTGTCGTTCAATCGAAGTGGTGGCACCAGACGCCGACCGGGGCGGCTCGTTTCGTCTTTATGTTCTTGACCGCCCTGCCCCCACAGGAGTACAAGCGGCCCTGAGCTCGGCGCTCCGGTTCGCGACAATGAATAACTCCAAGATCGGACGACGCACCTTCCTCCGGGGAGGCAGCTTCGCGGCACTAGGCGCAGTCGCAAAGCTTGATGCCCGGGCACAACTGGCCGCGCCGAATTCGAGCGGCACCGAATTGCCGAAGCTCAAAGCCCCTGCGCTGGCTTGCGACTGCCACCATCATATCTATGATCCCGCTCGTTTCACGCCCCTCCAGCCCGGAGCCGTACCCAATGCGCGTGTAGCGGAATACCGTTTACTTCAGCGGCGAATTGGTACGACACGGAATGTGGTGGTAACGCCAAGACCTTATGCCACTGATAATCGCGTGACTCTCGATGCCATCGCTCAAATTGGAAGTAATGCGCGAGGCGTTGCCGTCATTCACCCCACCATCACAAATGCAGAACTAGAAACTCTAGACCGCGGTGGAATTCGCGGCATTCGCTTCTCCCTCAACGCCAACCCCACCACCATCGCCGCTACGACAGCCGATATGATCGAGCCCCTGTCGAAACGTGTGAACGGGTGGGGATGGCACGTTCAAATCGCCATGGACGCTGAGCAGATCGTCGCGGTCGAGTCTCTGTGGAACCGCATTCCTTCCGTAATCGTCTTCGATCACATGGGGTACATTCCGCAGCCAATCGGCTTGAAGCATCCAGCCTTCGCGCTCATTCGTAGGCTAATCGACAAGGGCCGAACGTGGGTGAAGCTATCGGTGATACCTGCCAACACAAAGGACGGCCCGCCCACATACGCCGATGTGGGCAAGGTTGGTCAGGCTTACGTAGAAGCCGCACCTGAGCGAATGGTATGGGGAAGCAACTGGCCACATCCCAATGAGGCCAAAACGCCGGACGACGTCATTTTGTTCGACTTACTCGCTCAATGGGCACCCGACGAGTCCACTCGCCACCGCATTCTCGTGGAGAACCCTGAAGCTCTGTACGGCTTTGTGAAATCTGCTTGACGCTCGTGACCAAAGGGCTTCGCGTATGACCGACAGCGAATCAGCCACTCTCGTCTTACTCGTCTTGGTCCCGAACTCATCGGGACTCATCGCGCCTAGACCCTTGGAACCTTGCCACCTTGGTTTTGAATCTCGAAACCCTCAGTACCAGATCGTGGTCTCCAACCCGACTGCGTCTCCGCGCTAATCAGATGAGGTTGAGAAGTTCGGTCTCTGGCGGGGATGCAATAAGCTCCCAAGGATCGACGCGCGCCCCTCGTAAAACTGTTCTTAACGGGGGTCTTTTATCACTCTCGCGTGTTCGGCACAAACATGAGAAGTGAACTCTTTGTCGCACTGGGTTCGAGCGTTAGACGACCGCATGGACTCTCCAAGCATGCCGACGCCAGCAATCGCCGGTGCCGAGGAACCAAGTTGGAATGCCGGGAAGCCCAAAGGCTTCCCGGCGGGGAGAGAGTCCATCGGCTCCTGACTGGAAGATTAGCTAGAACGTAAACCGCAAGCCGAACTGCATTTGCCTCGGATTGTTGCCTTGCGAGTTGACGACGCCGAAGCCCGAGCTGGTCGGGTCGACGCCCTGTACAAAGAACGAAGCGTTCGGATCGGCAAAGACTGGATGGTTGAAGACGTTGGTCACCACATACTGGAATTGCAGGCCAATGCGCTCCCTTATCTTGATGTCCTTCACCAAGCGCAGGTCCATGTTCCAGTACATCAAGCCGCGGAACACGCCGACGCCACCGGTGCTTGTGTCAAGACCGAGAATGGGTGGACGAAGGGTGTTCAGCACGGCGTCGGCGTTCGAGAAGATGTTGAACCCGGGAGTGCCGGCATTGCTTCCGGTGTTGGCGTGGAGCGAGGACGAGCCACCGGAGGCCGCCTTCGTGAGCACGCAGTTTTCCATGGTGAAGAAGTTGCGGCCATCGGCTGAGCCAAAAGATTGGCTGTCCGTCTGTGTAGCGCAGCCGATCGGCGCGCCGCTGCCAATGGCGAAAATCGGCGCCAGCGACCAACCGCCGACGATGCGCCCGATTACGCCGCGCTGGCTCTTGTACCAGGGATCCTCAATCATGGCGTAGGAGTTGAACACGAACTTGCGGTCGAAAGTCTGCAAGCCATACTGATTGTTGATGTTGAAGGGATCGTTTAAGGTGTACTCGCTGGTGGCCTGCACGACAGCGCCGGTGCCCAAGGCCTTGCTCCAGGTGAAGTTTTCCTGAAGCGTGATTCCCTTCCACTGGTTAATCTTTGTAGAAATAAACAAGCCGTTGTAATTGCCGTGACCAACGCTGGCATTGACCCCGACGCCCGACGACAACTGACCGTTGCTGCCGCAGGTGGCCGTGCCCACGGGCACGCCGCAATCCATTGGACCGCCGATAATGGGGCTGTTCAGCATGCTGCGGGCGAAATTGAAGCCCGGGAAGGTGGTGCCGCCGGGACCGCCGCCGATACCACCCTTGTCCAGAGCGGACCATAGGCTCCAGACCTGTTGATTCTCGAACTTGCCCAACTGATTGTTGACGACCGCCTGAGTGCAACTGGAGAAGCCGGTGCAATAGCCGGTACCAGCCAGCGCGGCCTCAAAGAAGGGTTGCGGGGCGATTGACGCCGGGTTGCCCGTACCACAAGCAGCAAAAGATGTGGCGCATCCCAAACCTTGCTCCACGGCTGCATAGGCGCTGGCAAACGTCTGACCGCCCATGGTCGTCATGTAAGGAACGGCGTTGATGTTGATTGGCTGATACTCGTGTGTAATACGACGGCCGATGTAACCAACTTCAAGAAGGATTTTGTTGGTTAACTGGCGCTGAATGGTGAAGTCAAAAGAGTCAACGACGTTCGGACGGAAGTGCGGATCCAAGGCCTCGCCAGCAGCCGCGGAGGTGCTGTTGATGCCCGGGAAAACCGGCTGAGGCAGCGTGGGGGTAGCGGCCGGGATGGGAGCAACGAGGCCGTCTTTTCCGATGCGGAAAGCGTTCGCGACGGAAACAGGACCGACACAAGTCCCGTTCATGTTGTTGTTGCCGCACTGAACCGCCTGAATGAGGCCAGTGCCGAGGAGCGGTACGAGGACGAGATCCACGCCATTCAAGCGTCCGTAGATGCGGCTATACCCACCGCGGATTACCGTCTTGCCGTGGCCCAAAGTCTGACCCAATATTCCTGAGTCAAAATTCGGATTCCAAGCGACAGCGACACGAGGGCTGAAAGAGCCGTAGAAGGGATCATAGGGGTATTTCTGACCTGAGCCGGTGTTACCAACGAGAGCAAAACCGACTTGAGGATTATAGACCTGGCCTTGAAGCGCAGCAGCTTCGCGTTGTTTCAGGTAGGCTTGCACGTCGAGTTGTTGGCCGCTGGAGTCCACGAGTTCCACCTGTTTCCCCTTGGCTTCGGTGGGCGGCATTTCGAGCGTCCAGCCCAAGCCATAGGTCAGCGTGATAGTCGGCATCATGCGCCAGCTATCACTCCAATAAACGTTGTAGTAAGGAATGGTACTCTGATCAAACGCGTGGGTGAGCGGAGGATTCAGGGCCAGGTTGTTGCCCGCCCGCGTATAGGCAATCTGCGAATCGGTGACGATGCCTAAGGCGGCCGCGGAATCGCGAGCCCAATTTGCTGCGGTCACGCCCGCGGGATTCGTTGCGCTGAAATCTACGAGGCCGCCACCCAGCGAATCACCCAGCTGATAGGTAGGCTGATAGTTGATACCGCCGCCGTTGTCCGAGCGTTGATGGTAGTCCCAATTGCGCTGGTAGGAACCACCGAAGGTGAAGAGATGATTGCCCTTCAGCATTGTGATGTCGTCACGGATGAAATCGTCGTGGCCATCCCAAAACCGCGTGCGGACACTCTGCGTGTTGACGTTATAAGGACCGAGTGTCACCGGGCAACCCTGGCCGCCGTAACACCCGATGGTCGTCTCGCCCAGCGGTTCCAGAGCGCCGCCAACGGAGGGGATCTGCGCTATGCCGCCTGGATCGGACCAAGACCAGTAATTGCGCAAGTGGCTGTAGTGGAAGTCATTGGTAGTATTCGAGGTGATGTTGGTGGTCACGCCAGCTACAAAGTACCAGGGAACCTGTGGGCGCACAGAAAGAGCAGTACCAGTGCCGAGCTTGTCGCCGGTGAAGGCGCCGCCAACGTCGACCTGATTCAGCGTCGAGCGCGTTAGTTTGTAGTAGCGATAGCTGGTATTGAAGTGCCACTTTGGGCCGAAATCGTGGTCCATGCGAACCACGCCGAAATTAGAAGTATATGGGAGGGTCACATTGGTTTTGAACCCTTGCTCGTTGAGCCCATCACAGTATTTCCCAACCAGGGGGCCGCAACTCGGGTCGTTAGGCGCCGGCTCGAAAGCCCACAACTGAGTGACCAGTGGGTTGAGTCCCAACCCGCGGGGATCGCAGGCAACATTGCCTTTCGGCCCGCAATTGTTGCCGGTGTTCAGGTTGTATTGAACAGGATTGCCGTTCGCATCGGGGAACGTCAGAATACCAGCGCGCATGGCCGCGGTTGGGACGGGAACTTCATAAGTCTGAGAATTGTTCCAGCGAAAGCCCTCATAGTTAGCGAAGAAGTATGTTTTTCCGCCGAGGATATTCTTGGGGATGATCGGACAACCGCCGGAGGCGCCGAAGCGGTTGTAGTGATAGCTGGGCAGCGGCGTACCGGAAGTATTGTTATCCCATGTGTTAGCATTCAGATGATTATCAAAGTAATATTCGTACCCAGTGCCGTGCCAGGAATTGGTGCCGCGCTTGGTGACGACTTGAACCTCGGCGCCTGCGGAGCTGTTGAAGTCCGCAGTCTGGTTGGCGGTATTGACTTTGAATTCTTCCACGCTATCGAGCGGTGTGGGCATGACGCCGGTAGGGCTTCCGCCAAGCTGACTGGAGACAATGCCGCCGGTCGGATCGCCAGCGAAACTCGGAGTGTAGACGGTCATACTACCGTCCATATCGTTCGAATTCTGGCCGCCGTCGAGCATGAAAGTGCTCTGGTCGACGACCGCACCGGCCACGCTACCATCAGGAGAAACGCCGGGCTGCAAGGTCACAAAGGTAGCAGCATCGCGCTGGATGGAAGGCAAGTTTTGTAAGAGGTCGCCACCGACTGTGTTGCCGACCGTTGCATTCAGGGTTTGCAGTTCAGCATTGGATACAACAACTTCGATCGACTCCGTGACAGCTCCTATCTCCAAGGATACGTTTAAGGTAAGAGCGAGACCGACGCTTACGACCTGTTTCGCGAGCTTGGTGACGCGAAATCCAGTTCTAGTTACAGCAACGTTGTAACTGCCCGGAGGAACGTCCACGAATATATAGCGGCCGGTGTCATTTGTAACAGCGGTGCGCGCCGTGTTTGTCGAGGTATCCGTGATCGTCACTGTCGCTCCGGCCACGGCCCCACCTTGAGGGTCCAAGACCGTTCCTGCGATGGAACCAGTGTTTGCAGCTTGGGGAAATAGTGTTATCGGAGTTAAAGCAAAAAGGCAGACTAAACTACAAACCACCAAGACGACTCGCCTGTTGGACATTCCACCACCTCCTGATTGAGCGACTTTAGAATCGGAAATCGATACACCTTGGAGTTCAGACCCCCACATATCACCCGGCGCTCCGGCAGTTCAGAGCAGAGTTGGCTCACAACTCCACAAGATTCCTGCTGAGTGACAACTGAGGAAGCAAGGAGTGTTCCACATTCAAAACGATTACGTGACGCAACAGGCCAAACATTTCAGATTACGAAGCAGAGTGGCGGACTAACAACCCATTGAGACGACCCCAAAACAGCGAAAGCGACTGTTTCTCCAACTTTTCATACAAACTGGCGAGAGGTTACGAAATTCGAGAGGACCGAGCAGCCAAGAGCAGGCAGATCATTTCGATTGACTTTTAAAATGGTTTAACATACATACTGGTTGGTATGCTAGTTGCTCACGAGAGGAAGCGAAAGTTCCGTGATGCGGAGCGTACACGGGGACGCTTGCTGCAAGCCGCCTTTCGAGAGATTCACAGATCAGGCTTTCAGAGTGCCAGCATCGATACGATTCTCGCGGCCACCAACGTCACCAAGGGAGCGCTCTATTACCACTTCGAGAGCAAGGAAGCCCTAGGCTATGCCGTCGTCGAAGAAAAGATCGCAAAACTTACGCGCGACAGATGGTTGGTTCCTATGCGTCGCGAGGGGGAACCCATCGAGATTTTAATCGGGGTTGTCCGGCGGATACCAGCTGGGCCCCAAGACGTTCGCGCCGGTTGTCCGCTGCTCCTTTTGTCACAGGAGATGTCTCCGCTGGACGAGCAATTCCGCAAGCGACTGGAAAGGATATTCCTGGACTGGCAGGAAGGTGTTGCAACGCTTTTGCGGAAGGGGAAGTCCCAAGGAACAGTTCGCCGCGACCTGAATCCAGGCGAGGCTGCCAGCTTTTTGATCGCGACGGTCGAGGGGTACGCCACGTTAGCAAAGAATGCTCAAGATGCGAAGGTGTGGAAAGCGGGAATCAGAAATATCGTGGGATGGCTGAGGTCTCTTCGGCCGCCGGACAACTACAAGCGGGGCTGACCGCATAGCCTCCTGCGGAGGGGGTTGCCAAACTACATAATGAATAAGGAGAACGAACAATGACAAGGATCACAATGGCACGCAGGAATCTGCTCGAAACGGGAGCCTGCGCGCTCGTCGGCGCGCTGACCCTACCCGGACTGGCAAGGGCCAGCGCATCGGAAGGGCATGACTTAACAAACGAGGAGATCATCCGTAAGTGGTACACGGCGTGGGAAAAGAAGGATTTGGGCACGTTCAATATGCTGCTCGCCGACAACTTCACCTTTACGAGCGCGGCCGGCGACGACCACATCAGCAAGAGCACTTTCAAAACGCAATGCTGGGACACACAGGTTGATTTCATTGGACACTTTGACCTCGAGCGAATCACCACTGGCGCGGGGGATGCTTTTGTGAAGTATCTTTGCCACACCAAGAACGGTAAATCATTCCGGAACGTGGAGTATCTCCGCATCAAGAACGGACGGTTGGAATCGATTGAGTGTTATTTCGGCGCACAATCCACCTTTCCGTCAGCGGTGAGCACTCGGCAGAAGTAACGTGTGGGCCGGCAGTCGCTTCGAGTAGCGCGAAGTCGGAACAAGCGGGCATTGCGAGGTTCATCATGAGCGGCCCCAAGATTCAGGACCAGAAGGCCATCGCACGTGAGATGTTTGTTCAACAAGTTGCTTACGCTAATGCGGACGTTTCGGCTAGCCCACTGCCGGGGGATACGATTTGCTCCATCAAGAGTAGACGGGACTACACTCTTGAATCGAAGACAGAAGATAGGTTCTACGAACCTGCCGATGCATCATTGCTTCCCGTAACCCGGGTTGATGCTGCAAACCTCATCCGAGCCTTGCAGCAGTTGGAGGTTATGGCAAAACGACAGGCGCCACGAATCGCGTTCAAGGCAAAGGGTAGAATCTTATTCGTGGATTTAGCTGAAATCGTGGCAGTGCAAGCCGAAGGAAATTACGTTTCGCTGCGACACCGGCCCAATCCCTATTTGCTGCGCGAGTCCCTCTCGTCCATGGCGGAGAAGCTCAAGCCCTATGGTTTTATTCGGATCCACCGCTCGGTCGTCGTGAATATTTCGGCCGTGGAGGAGATCCAACCTTTACCTACGGGAGAGTACAGGCTGCGTGTAAAAGGTGGGAAAGAATATTTGGTAACGCGCACATACAAAGACAACCTCAGAAATCTGGCTCAGCTATGGGTAGGCTCAGAGCGCCTTTGCAGCTAACAGCCAGAGCGTCAGGGCTAGATTCAATACCGATTGTCAGAAAAAGGCAGAATTCTCACCTCACAGTTCGTGTGGTCTTGTATGACTTGCGCGGCGTTTCGCAGTCCCCGCGTTGTTCTAAGTTGTTGTAACACCAATTGACGCGCCGCTGTCACAGCAGAGGCCGCCTGCACGCGTACAGCGTAACTAGTCCTCCTGCTTGGCAGGCAGGCGCGTAAGGACGGCGGTTTTCCAAACCGCCCGGCTATCGTAATCCAAGCTGGTCTGAGCTGCTCGCAAGTGCTGCGAGGTGTTGTGAGCTTACCTGATTCGCAGCGGTTTTCCGGCGTTTCGGTGAAGCCGTTCTGCAACGCAGGGATGTACGGCAAATCCTGATCGATTACCGTTACCGGCAGGACCAATCAAGAAGGTTGATCTCGGTTGCGAGCTTCCCGAATCGCTATTTGGGCTACGTGAGCTACAAATTCTGGACGCTGCGGTAGCAGCGTAATATATAACCCGATGACAACAAGGGAGAAAGTGGTCTCGGCGATTGGATTTGAACCAACGGCCTCCTGGCACAGCACCAGGAGGTCATCGCCTAGATCGTGCGTCGTAAGTTATTGATTTCACGAGAAGTGGTCGGGGCGAAAGGATTTGAACCTTCGACCTCCTGGTCCCGAACTATGAATACCAATTCCATAAACGCTTTATCTGGCGTCGCTTACGGGACGAGGACCCGGCTCTCTTCCCCTCTTAGTTGTCCGTATGTTGTCCGTAAAATGAAAAACCCTGATTGACGCTGGGATTTTAATGCGATCCCATCGCGAGGTCGGGAAGCTGAAGTGCGGTTTCCTAATTCTCCCTGCCCGATTCGTACCCACGGATTTTCACGTACTCAACGGCGTGCCCGCGTGAGTCCTATCGGGTCGCCGCGAAGGTGCCCAGATCAGTTTCGCCCGAACGGAGGAAATCCAAAAAGCGTTTCCCGTCCCAGCCTCCCCACGTGACCGAAGGAAGCATTTGGTGGGGCATTTAAGAAAGGTTTCAAGAAGATCGTCAGTAATAGTCATATTCACTAGCCTACAAGGTGACCGATTCCGTCGGCCCGCCTCCCAAGTGCAGCATCCCATTGTGCTGAAGCAGGTTTTCGTCTTGTGGAAAGTATGATATATAGGAAACTTTTCCTTTGCAAGATACTTTCCCGTTTGAGAAAATACCCTCGTGCAAGCCAGAACACTCCAATACGAGAAGGCGGCCCAGGAGGCGCTACGGAATCAGATCCCCGTCCGCGGCCTCCCGGGCGTTCGAATCCGTGCGGTCAAAGCACAACCCACCGAGGGGTTTGACGTCCAATTCGAGCTCGAGTCCGGGAAGAAGCGCGTCCTTGTCCTCGGGGAAATCAAATCTGTTGTCTCTCCCAAACTGCTCGAGGGAATCGCCCCCTG
>Ga0210384_10006438_pt1 | contig 12549 bp, 8 predicted proteins | sample IncBWH2MmetaG_FD_160574 | JGI IMG/M metagenome (GOLD analysis project Ga0210384, IMG submission 160574) | Forest soil microbial communities from Barre Woods Harvard Forest LTER site, Petersham, Massachusetts, United States - Inc-BW-H-2-M | ecosystem: Environmental > Terrestrial > Soil >... | reverse complement strand
GCGTGCTGATCGGCTTCCTGATCGGTGGCGGGCTGGCGCTGCCGCTGGGCATCGTGATGGGCGCCAGCAAACGCGTCTATGACCATTTATATATCCTGATACAGGTGCTGCGCCCGATTCCTCCCAGCGCGTACACGCCGCTGGCCATGCTGTGGTTTGGCCTGGGCAATCCGCCGGCCGCCTTCATGATCTCGATAGCCGCGTTTTTCCCTATCTTGATTAACACCATTACCGGCGTGCGCCAGGTCGACAGCATCTACCTGCGTGCCGCGCAAAACCTGGGCGCCGGCAGCCGCACGCTATTGCTGCGGGTGATGCTGCCGGCGGCGACGCCGTACATCCTGGCCGGTATCAGGATCGCGATAGGCTCTGCCTTCATGATCGTGATCGTATCCGAACTGATCGCAGTGCCTAACGGCCTGGGCTTTCGCATCAATGAAGCGCGCGAATATGCGTGGACCGACAAGGTAATGGCAGGCATGTTTACGATAGGCTTCATAGGCCTGGCCCTGGATTTGGGCATGAACAAGCTCAACAATTATTTGCTGCGTTGGCATCGCGGCCTGGAGAATTGAGATGCAAAGCGCACAGATACGCGTAAGCGCGGTCAACAAGATATTCCAGAGCGCCGACAAGGAGGTCGTGGCGCTCAAGGATATCAACCTGGAAATCCCGGAGGGCCAGTTTGTCTGCCTGCTCGGCCCATCCGGGTGCGGCAAGTCCACCTTGTTGAATGCGGTGGCGGGATTTTCGCTGCCGTCGTCCGGCACCATTGTTACCGACGGCCAGACGGTCAGTGCCCCCGGTCCGGACCGCGGCATGGTGTTCCAGGAATACGCGCTGTTTCCCTGGATGACGGTGGAGCAGAATGTCGCGTTCGGCTTGGAAATCAAGGGCAGCGGCAAGGCGGAGATACAGCACAAGGTCGGTTCCTTGCTGGCGATGCTGGGCTTGAGCGACTTCCGGGCGCGCTTTCCCAAGGATTTGTCCGGCGGCATGCGGCAGCGGGTCGCCATCGCCCGCGTGCTGGCGCTGGATTCGCCGATCATGCTGATGGACGAGCCTTTTGGCGCGCTGGACGCGCTGACCCGCCGCAATCTGCAGGATGAATTGCTGCGTATCTGGTCCGAATTGAAAAAGACCATCATCTTTGTGACCCACAGCATAGAAGAGGCGATCTACCTGGCCGACCGCATCATCGTGATGACCTATCGCCCCGGCACGGTCAAGCGCGACATCCTTGTCGACTTGCCGCGCCTGCGCGATCCGTCCGCCGCCGAATTCAATGTACTGAAGCGCGAACTGGGGCAATTGGTGATGGAAGAGCAGCAGCGTCATCATAATGATGAATTGAAACTGGCGGCAATCGACTAGCAACGCTGGAATGCGTGCTTGGCTCTTGAACCCGGCGTATGCAGTAAAAAGGAATCTCGGCTTATGGCGGCACCCAGGCGTATTGCCTTGCTCGTATGCATGGCGACAATTGCGGTCGCGATGGTTTTTGCCGCCTATCTGTTTGCCGCAAAAAAAGCGCGCGAAGACTACCGCTATGCTGCTGAACGTCAATTGCAGATCATTGCCCTCGATCTGGAATCGACGCTGGAAAAGTACGAAACCCTGCCGTATTCGGTAGCCTATCTGCCGCTGACGTCGCAGCTATTGTCCTCGCCTGCGGATGCCGCGCTGGCCCGCACTTTGAACGCCACGCTCAAAGACATACAGTTGCATGCGAAGGTTGCCGCGATCTACCTGATGGATAGTAAGGGATTGACCGTCGCTGCCAGCAATTGGGATGCGCAGCAGACCTTCATGGACCAGAATTTCAATTTCCGCCCCTATTTTACCGAGGCCATCAAGGGCAATGCCGGGCGCTTCTATGCAATAGGCAATACCACCAGCATACCCGGCTATTTTATTGCGCAGCCGGTCTACCCGGCAGGCGCGCAGCGCGGCTCGACCGCGCCGATAGGCGTGATCGCGGTCAAGATCAGCCTGAACGAGTTCGCGCAGGCATGGCGCAGCAGCGAAGAAGCGATTGCGCTGGCCGACAGGCAGGGCGTGGTCTTCCTGAGCAACCGCAACGCCTGGCAATACCATAGCCTGCATGCACTGGATGTGGTAGTGCAGCAGAATATTGCGAATACCTTGCAATATGTCGGCAATCGGATCACGCCCATCCTGGATTTGCCGAAGCCGGAGCGGCAGGGCTTTGGCGAATACGTTGCCCGCCCGATAGGCCGCCTGGGCTGGCAACTGATGCTGTTCCCCTCGGAGGCCAAGGCCGTTCGGGCCGGCGTGCAGGCTGCCGTGCTGTGTTTCCTGGTATTGATCGTGCTGGCGGCCTTTATCGGTGTCTACGACCAGCGCCGGCGCCGGCTGCAAGAGGGGATGGCGGCGCAATTTGCCTTGAAACAGGCCGCGCTGGAGCTGGACCGCAAAATAGCGGAGCGGACCGATCAATTGATGTCTGCCAATCAGCAATTGGCGCTGAAATACGACAAGCTGAAGGAAACCGAGTCGCTGCTGCGCTCCACGCAAAACGAGCTGGTGCAAGCCGGCAAGCTGGCGATGCTGGGCCAGATGGCGGCCGGGATCACCCATGAGTTAAACCAGCCGCTGACGGCGATACGGGCGTTTGCCGACAATGCAGGCACATTTTTGTCGCAAGGCAAGCTGGCGCAGGCTGCCGACAACCTCCGCCATATCAGCCATGCCAGCGCCCGCATGGGACAGATCGTCGGGCAATTGAAGGGCTTTGCCCGCAAGAGTCCGCAGGCGGTGTCCGCCGTGGACGTGGGAGGCGCCATCCATGCGGCGGTGCGTTTATTGCATAGCGAGTTTGAGCGGCAGGCGGTGCAACTTGAGCTGCAGCTGGACGATGCCTTGTTTGTGCCAGGTGATCCGGTGCGCCTGGAGCAGGTGTTGCTGAATCTGTTGCGCAATGCCTTGGATGCAGTGGAAAACTCGGCGCTCAAGAAGATATCCATTCGCCTGACTGCCGAGGATAATAGGGTAAACATCAGTATCCTGGATACGGGGCCGGGCTTGCAGGATGAAGCCGTGCAGCATCTGTTCGAGCCTTTCTTCACGACCAAACCGTCCGGCAAGGGATTGGGGCTGGGGCTGGCGATTTCCTCGTCCATCGTGCAGGCGATGAATGGCGGACTGAGCGCCAGGAACATTGCCGGCGGCGGCGCCGAGTTCGTCATAGAGATACCGCTCAGCGCGGCCGGGCGCACCGATCAATAGGAATATGGCGGGAATAGGGGGCAGTAGATGGAAGCGGTGCTAATTGAAGATGAACAGGCGGTGCGCCTGGCGACGGCGCAGACGCTGGAGCTCGCCGGTCTTGCCGTACATGCCTGCGCCAGCGCCGAACAGGCGCAGCAATGGCTGCACGCCGGGTTTGCCGGAATCGTCGTGACCGATGTGCGCCTGCCTGGGCAATCGGGGCTGGACGTGCTGGCGCAAGTCGTGGCTGCAGATGCCGACCTGCCGGTGATTGTGATTACCGGCCACGGCGATATCAGCATGGCGGTGAACGTGATGCGTACTGGCGCGTATGACTTCATAGAGAAGCCCTACGCTGCCGAGCGCCTGCAGGAAACGGCGCTCAGGGCGCAGGAAAAGCGCAGGCTGGTGCTGGAAAATCGCAGCTTGAAGCAAACCCTGGCCGCGCGTCCCGACATGCCGGACCTGATAGGCCAGTCTGCGCCGATAGAGAAAGTGCGCAAATTCATCCAGAATATAGGCCCCACCCAGGCCGATGTATTGATCAACGGCGCCACCGGCACCGGCAAGGAAGTGGTGGCCAGGCTATTGCATGCGAACTCCGGGCGCAGAGGGGAATTTGTCGCCATCAATTGCGGCGCCTTGCCCGAATCCATGTTTGAAAGCGAGATCTTCGGGCACGAAGCGGGGGCTTTTACCAGCGCCCAGAAACGCCGCATAGGCAAGCTGGAATATGCCAACGGCGGTACGATATTTCTTGATGAAATAGAAAGCATGCCGCTGGCGTTGCAGGTGAAGCTATTGCGGGTGTTGCAGGAGCGCAGGCTGGAGCGGTTAGGCGGCAATGTCCAGATCGACCTGGATTGCCGTGTCATTGCCGCCAGTAAAATGGATCTGCTGGCCTTGAGCGCGGACGGAAAATTTCGCGAGGATCTGTATTACAGGCTGAGCGTGGTCAGCCTGAGCCTGCCGCGGCTGAACGAGCGCAGGCAGGATATCCCCATGCTGCTGGCTTATTTTGTGCAGAAAGCAGCGCTGCGCTATCAAAAACCTGTGCCGGACTGGCACAGCGCCCAGATAGAACTGTGGAAGCAGCGCGACTGGCCGGGTAATGTACGCGAATTGCGTAATTTTGCCGACAAACTGGTGCTGGGCGTGCTGGATGACGAGGCTGGGGCTGGCGCGGCCAGCGGCAGCAACGCGGCTGCGGGCCCGGATACTTTGCCCAGGAGAATGGATGCCTACGAGGCGAGCCTGATTGCCGAGGCAATGAAGGCCAATGCCGGGAATGTCGCGTCGGCCGCAGAGAGCTTGGGCATACCCAAGAAAACCCTGTACGACAAGCTGAAAAAATATCAGTGGTCGGGGGGCGCGCGCCATCCCGAGTAGGTCGCATCCATGCGGTAAAGGCATGGACGAAGCAGGTTGCGATCCGGCACGAATGAAGGCAGAATCAGCATCGAATAGAATTTCAATGCTGACATAGTGTAAACTTGTGTCATGCAAACCTATCTCTCGTTTCTGGCAGCCGCGCTCTACCTTGGCTGCGTTTTCATCTCCGCGCAACGGCGCCTGCTGGTGTCTATGACGACAGCGGCAGGCTGGGTAGCGCACGGCCTGGCCCTGTGGCAAACCATGTTTGCACCGGATGCGGTCAGGGTCGGCTTTGCCATGATGCTGTCCGGCGCGTTATGGGTGTCGGTCATGGTGTACTGGCTGGAGAGCCGTAATTTCTCGTTGGACGGCTTGCGCGTCCTGTTGCTGCCGAATGCCTCGCTGATGGCGGTCTTGCCGGTTTTTTTTCCTGGCAGTGTGATTACCCTGGCCGGCAAGACGGCGATGTTTCCATGGCATATAGCCATCGCCTTGCTGGCATATAGCACTTTGACAATTGCCGCCTTTCACGCGCTGGTAATGACTTTGCAGGATGCCCATTTGCATGGACATCGCCGCAACAAGACGCCCAATTGGCTCAGTGCGCGCCTGGCGACGGCGGTAGAGCGCCTGCCGGCCTTGCTGACCATGGAAAAAATCCTGTTTCGGCTGGTGTTTATAGGATTCTTGCTGCTGAGCCTGACTGTATTGTCGGGCGTGATCTTTTCCGAGCAGGTGCTGGGCGTCGCTTTCAAATGGGACCACAAAACCATACTGTCCTTACTTTCCTGGGCCTTGTTCGGCATCTTGCTGGCAGGCCGTCAATGGCGCGGCTGGCGCGGCAAAACGGTGCTGAGTTTTACCTTGACCGGTTTCCTGACCCTGCTGCTGGCTTACGTCGGCAGCAGGTTTGTGCTGGAAGTCTTGTTGCATAGGAGCCTGGCATGAGGGTACTGATCTGGCTGGCCTTGTTCGTCCTGGTTATCCTGGCGCTGAGAAAAAGAATACAGACGGCTGTCTCACCGCCCCGCGAGCAGCAAACTGCACCGCCGCCTGCTGCCGATAGCGCGGCCAGGGATGCTGAAACCATGGTTTGCTGCGCTGCCTGCCAAATCTACATCCCGGCATCGGAAGCTGTGCATAGGGGACCGCAGACTTATTGTTGTGAAGAGCATGCGAATCAGGACGGCGCTCGCTGATACCGATGCCAGTCTCCCCTTCCTTCCGGTCAAATAGCCATACTTTCGGGCGTTCGCTGCAAACCCTGAACGTGTCGCGGGTGGTGGTGGCCCTGGTCCTGCTGGGTTACCTCGGCCTGAAAAGCGTACATTTGTTCTGGTCGCCGGAGAATGTGCTGTTTCGCGAAACCTGTATCGTCTATCTGTTGCTGGCAATCGCTTTTGTATTGCTAAAGATATATTGGCCGCAACGCTTCATGTTGCAACTGGCGGCGCAGACCGCGGTCGACATCACGATTATTTCCATCCTGTATGTGGGGACCAGCGGCGCCAAGAATGGCCTGGCTATCCTCTACCTGTTTCCGCTGGCGGGGGCGGGCGTGCTGGCGCCGCTGATCTGGGCCCTGTTCTTTACCTCCATTGTTGCGCTGTTCTTGTTGCTGGAGAGCGCCTATCAGGTATTGCAACTGGATGAGGGCATATCGATTTCACAAGCCGGGTTGTATGGAGCCGCATTTTTTGCCGTGGTGTATGTTCTCAACCGGCTGGCGAGCAAGCTGATCTGGCAAGAGGAACTGGCGGCGCAGCGGGGCAAGGAACTGGCGATCCAGCAAGCGATCAATCGGCTGGTGATCGCCGACATGGGCGATGGACTGCTGGTGGTGGACCAGTTCGGCCGCCTGTTTGAGATCAATCCTGCCGCAGAGCGCATGCTGGGGGGCATGGTCAGCACGCGCGAAATCCATCTCAAGCTGCAGGATTTTGCCGGGCTAAGCCCGATCTCGGTTGCCCTGATCGCCTGGCAGCAAAAATTCTTGGCCAAATCCGACCTTGCCGATTCGGACACGGCGCTGGTGGCAGTCAGGCTTTTCGAGGACCGCAGGGGCGGCGGGACCACGGCGGAAAACCCGGACAGGGAAGCCGGCAGGCGCGATTTTGTTGCCCACCTGAAGCTGAGGTTTGTGACTATCGACAATGACGATATTGCCGACATAGACAGCGAGCAGGGGGCGTATACCATCATCTTCATGCAGGATGTGTCGGAGATCGAGAACCAGGCGCAGCAACTGAAACTTGCGTCGATGGGGCGGCTGACCGCGAGCATTGCGCATGAAGTAAGGAATCCGCTGTCGTCGATTTCCTATGCCGCATCCCTATTGAATGAAGACATTCCTCAAGATGCCCAGGCACGCCGCCTGTTGAAGATAGTCGACGATAATGTGTTGCGGCTGAATCAGCTGATAGAGGACATTCTGAAGCTGTCCCGCAAGGCGCAGACTGACCATGAGCCGTTCTTGCTGATCCCGGCGATCCAGGAAATAGTGCTGGATCTGAATGAAACGCGCGGGCTGGCGACCAACCTGATCTATGTTGATCACAGCGTCAATTTCACAGTACAGTTTGATCCCTTGCATTTGCGCGAGATCGTGATGAACTTGTTGTCGAATGCGATACGGTATGCCAGCAACTCGCCCGCCAGCATCCGGATATGGGCCAACGCCGGCGCGCCGGACCGGAAAGAGTTGCATATCCAGGATGATGGGCCGGGTATTACGCACGAGGTAAGGTCGCATCTGTTTGAACCTTTTTATACCACTTCCAGCAAGGGTACCGGTTTGGGGCTGTACATGGCGCGCGAGCTCTGCCTGAATAATCACGCGTTGCTGGACTATGAATACCGTATTGATGAGCCGCAAATGTCCCCGCAAGCCTCATTTCTGGCCGCGCCGCCGGCGAATACCGCGCCCACCGGCCGTTTTGTGATTAATTTTTCTTTAGCTGGTAAACCATGAGCACCAAAGACACTCAAAGTGTTCCGCGCATCCTCGTTGTCGATGACGAAGCGCATTTGCGCGAATTGCTGGAAATCACCTTGATCAAGATGGGGCTGGATGTGGACAGCGCAGAGTCGCTGGCGGCGGCCAGGGCCTGTCTTGCAAAAAATAGTTATGCGCTGGTGTTGACGGACATGCGCCTGCCGGACGGCTCCGGCATGGAGTTGGTGTTTGAAGTCGGCGCTAATTACAAGACGACGCCGATCGCCGTGATCACGGCGTTCGGCAGTGCCGACAATGCGGTAGTGGCGCTGAAGGCCGGCGCGTTTGACTATGTGTCCAAACCCGTCGCCCTGGATCAACTGCGCAAGCTGGTCAGGTCGGCATTGCAGATGAATGAAGCCCCGGCGGATAAGCAATCCGGCCAGGCTGCAGCCGAGCGGCTTGAACATGCCGGCGCCTCGGTCCTGATAGGCCAATCGGCCGGTATACAGGGAGTGCGCCTGCAGATCAGCCGGCTGGCGCGCAGCATGGCGCCGGTCATTATTACCGGCGAATCCGGCAGCGGCAAGGAACTGGCCGCCCGCGAGATTCATGCCAATAGCGTGCGGGCCGCCAAGCCATTTATTGCGGTCAACTGCGGTGCGATACCCGAAACCCTGATGGAGGCTGAGTTTTTCGGCTACCGCAAGGGCGCCTTTACCGGCGCCCATGACGACAGGGAGGGTTTTTTTCAGGCGGCCGGCGGCGGCACGCTGATGCTGGATGAAGTGGCCGACCTGCCTTTGGCCATGCAAGTCAAGCTGTTGCGCGCGATACAGGAACGCCGGGTACGCAAGGTGGGCGCTACCGCGGAAGAGCCGGTGGATGTCAGGATTATCAGCGCCACCCACCAGAATCTGGCCGATTGTGTTGCTGCGGGCAAGTTCCGGCAGGATTTGTACTATCGTCTGAATGTGATCGAGCTGAGCCTGCCGCCTCTGCGCGAGCGGCTGGAAGACATCGTCGAGCTGTCCGACGCGATCCTGCGGCGCCTGGGCCAGTCCGGCGAAAAAATTTCCTTGTCGGAGCCTGCGTTGCAGGCACTCGTCGCCTATGATTTCCCCGGTAATGTGCGGGAGTTAGAAAACATACTGGAAAGAGCGGTGGCTTTTGCCGATAACGGCGTGATTGAGCTTGAAGACCTGGCTTTGCGCGGCGGCCGGCATGGCGCTAATGGCCAGCCGGGAGGGAACTCCCATGCTGCCAGAGCTTTGGCAGAGACAAGCCCTGTCCCGTCACACGGCGCATCGCCGTCCGCTGTCGCCTTGTCGCCAGCGGCCGCCGAGCATGCAGCGGCAGAGCGCGGCAGTCTGGAGCCGCTGTCGGAGACGGTATTCGCGGCGCCGGATTTTCCATGCTGCCTGCCGGACTACCTGGAAAGGATAGAACGGGAAATCATCCAGCGCGCGCTGGCCAGGACCCGCAATAATCGCACCCAGGCGGCAGAATTGCTGGGCGTGAGTTTCCGCCAATTGCGTTACCAGATACAAAAACTGAAGATCGGCGGCGAGGAGTGAACTGATGGATACGCCAGATACCGGTTCTTCCGGCTTGCTCATCGCCAATGACGGCTGGTGTCCTGACGCGGCGCGCTACGATTCTCCCCATTTCAACGAGCGCCCGGCAGGCACCCGGATATCGTTGCTGGTAATCCACAACATCAGTTTGCCGGCGGGGCAATTTGGCGGGCCGCATATTGCCGACCTGTTCCTGAACCGGCTGGATTATGCCGCCCACCCCAGTTTCGAGTCCCTGCGTGATTTGCAGGTGTCTGCGCATTTCCTGATACGGCGCGATGGCGGCCTGTTGCAATTCGTTTCGGCCAATCGACGTGCCTGGCACGCCGGCTCGTCCTGTTTCTACGGCCGCAGCGGATGCAATGACTATTCCATAGGGATAGAGCTGGAGGGCAGCGATGAAGTACCGTTCGAGGAGGCGCAGTACCGCGCCCTGACGGAACTTAGCTTGGCGTTGGCGGCGGTTTATCCGCTTACCCATATCGTCGGGCATGAGCATATCGCTCCCGGCCGCAAGACCGATCCCGGTCCTTGTTTTGACTGGAGGCGCTACCAGCGCCTGACACAGGAAAAATTTACGGCGGACTCAAGGTTAGCACTCACTCACGCTATGCCAAGCTTTCCGTTCGGGCTTTGAAAAAGTCAACCGGCACTTGGAATTTTATATCCTCTAAATAATTCTCTTTTTAACAAAAAAAGCGGTTGCATTGCCGGCACACCGGCACTAGAATTAGTGCAAATCAAAGCTTCTTCACTATATCTAGTGGTTTTTATTTGTTTTTCCATCTTGCTTTTGTTTTCGGTCTGAAGTAAAAAAATGATGCCATTTATGCTGAAAGTGACCGGAAAAGGAGCAAATCCGGCTTTGCAATACACCGCAACACCTTGTTTATATTGATTAATCCGGTAATGGCCGCAACTAGTTTGTAGCATTGCCGATCTAGTACTTATTAATGCTGACCCTGGAGGCGAAATGCACTCTTCAATTGAAATATCCACCCCTTCGACACCTGAGCTGAGCTCGGTTGCATCCAACCCTGCGCACAATGCCGCTGCTCACGGATCCGGTTATAGCGAATTTCGCGTGATTCGCCGCAACGGCGCCGTTGTCGGTTTCGAGCCGTCCAAGATTTCCATCGCCGTGACCAAGGCTTTCCTGGCGGTGAACGGCGGCCAGGGCGCTGCGTCCGCGCGTGTCCGCGAACTGGTGGAGCAATTAACTTCCAATGTGGTGTCTGCCCTCGTGCGTCGCCAGCCTACCGGCGGCACCTTCCATATTGAAGACGTGCAGGACCAGGTGGAACTGGCCCTGATGCGCTCCGGCGAGCATGACGTAGCGCGCGCCTACGTACTGTACCGCGCCAAACGCATGGAAGAGCGCCGTTCGCTGGTGACCCCGGTAGCCGCCGACACGGCGACGTCTCCTTTATATATGGTGGTGGATGGCCAGCGCCTGCCGCTAGACGTGGCGCAGGTACGCGCGCTGATCACTGCGGCTTGCGTAGGCCTCGATACGCTGGTTGATCCGGAAGCGATCCTGGCAGAGACACTGAAGAACCTGTACGACGGCGTACCGGTGGAGGAATTGTACAAGTCGGCCATCCTGGCCGCCCGCGCGCTGATGGAAAAAGAGCCTGCCTATAGCCAGGTGACAGCCCGCTTGCTGTTGCATACAGTCCGTAAGGAAGTCTTCGGCAAGGAAGTCGCGCAGCAAGATGCGGCTGCCGAGTATATCGAATATTTCCCTAAATTTATCAAGAAGGGCATAGAGGCGGACCTGCTGGATGCGAAACTGGCCCAGTTCGATTTGAAGAAACTGGGGGAAGCCCTGGTTGCCGATCGCGATCTGCAGTTCGGCTATATCGGCCTGCAAACTTTGTACGACCGCTATTTCCTGCATATCCGCGATATCCGCATAGAAATGCCGCAGGCTTTCTACATGCGTGTGGCGATGGGCCTGGCATTGAACGAGATCAACCGCGAAGCGCGCGCGATCGAGTTCTATAACCTGTTGTCGTCGTTCGACTTCATGAGCTCGACCCCGACCTTGTTCAATTCCGGCACCCAGCGCTCCCAGCTGTCTTCCTGCTACCTGACCACCGTCGCCGACGACCTGGATGGTATCTATGAAGCAATCAAGGAAAACGCCTTGCTGGCCAAATATGCGGGCGGCCTGGGTAACGACTGGACGCCGGTACGTTCGCTGGGCGCCCATATCAAGGGCACCAACGGCAAATCGCAGGGTGTTGTGCCTTTCCTGAAAGTGGTCAACGACACGGCGGTAGCGGTCAACCAGGGCGGCAAGCGCAAGGGCGCCGTGTGCGCCTACCTGGAAACCTGGCATATGGATATCGAGGAGTTCCTCGACCTGCGTAAGAACACCGGCGATGACCGCCGCCGCACGCACGACATGAACACTTCCAACTGGATTCCCGACCTGTTCATGAAGCGCGTCATGGAAAAAGGCGACTGGACGCTGTTTTCCCCGTCTGACGTCCCCGACCTGCACGACAAATACGGCAAGGCCTTCGAACTGGCGTACACCGGCTACGAGGCGAAAGCCGCCAGCGGCGAGTTGAAGCTGGCCAAGAAAATCGCTGCGCTGGACCTGTGGCGCAAGATGCTGTCGATGCTGTTTGAAACCGGCCATCCATGGATCACATTCAAGGACCCTTGCAATATCCGTTCGCCGCAACAGCACGTCGGCGTGGTGCACTCGTCCAATCTGTGTACCGAAATCACGCTGAACACCAACGACAGAGAGATCGCGGTATGTAATCTGGGCTCGGTCAACATGCCTGCGCACATGAAAGACGGCAAGCTGGACCACGTTAAATTGAAAAAAACTGTAAGTACAGCGATGCGCATGCTGGATAACGTGATCGACATCAACTATTATGCAGTGAAGAAGGCTCGTGACTCCAACCTGCGTCACCGTCCGGTCGGTCTGGGCATCATGGGCTTCCAGGATTGCCTGCATATGATGCGTGTGCCGTATGCGTCCAACGATGCCGTACAGTTTGCCGATACATCGATGGAAGCGGTTTGCTATTACGCTTACCTGGCATCAACTGAACTGGCGGAAGAGCGCGGCCGTTACAGCTCCTATCGCGGCTCCTTGTGGGATCGCGGCATCCTGCCGCAGGATTCGTTGAAGCTGCTGGCGGAAGAGCGCGGCGGCTACCTGGAAGCGGATATGTCGGAAAGCATGGACTGGAGCCTGGTCCGCAATCGTATCAAGCAGTACGGCATGCGTAACTCGAACTGTGTGGCGATTGCGCCTACAGCAACGATTTCCAACATTATTGGTGTCTCAGCCTGTATCGAGCCGACCTACCAGAACCTGTACGTGAAGTCGAACCTGTCCGGCGAATTCACCGAAATCAATGAGCATCTGGTGCGCGACCTGAAAGAGCGCGGTTTGTGGGATGA
>Ga0210384_10006437_pt1 | contig 12549 bp, 11 predicted proteins | sample IncBWH2MmetaG_FD_160574 | JGI IMG/M metagenome (GOLD analysis project Ga0210384, IMG submission 160574) | Forest soil microbial communities from Barre Woods Harvard Forest LTER site, Petersham, Massachusetts, United States - Inc-BW-H-2-M | ecosystem: Environmental > Terrestrial > Soil >... | reverse complement strand
ATCGCCATCGAAACGATGCATGCGACTACGAAGGATTTGAACGCCTATTTCGTCACCCATGCATGTTATGGCGCATTCGAGCAGATTTATCCGGGCATGCTCGAACTTGCAGTGGATAATTTTGATCTCGAAATGGCCAACAATGGACTTGGGCTGCTGGATGTTTTTCGCCACAGACCGTTCACGAAAGATATCAGCTTCGGCGTGGTGGACGTGCACTCGCACACAATGGAAAATGAGGACGCAGTGCGCGAGCGCGTCGAAAAGGCGCTCACGATTCTCGACAAAGAGCAGATTTGGGTTGATCCCGATTGCGGCCTCAAGACGCGCACCGTCGAGGAGGCGATCGAAAAGCTCCGTCTCTGCGTCGCAGCGGCTGAAGCGTTTCGCAACTAGCGAAAATGACAATAGTAAATACGCACGCTGCGCCGAATTTCAAATTAAATTAGACACTCACCCTGCGCTAGTATCGATTTCCATGACACCCGAAATTATTAATTTTGTCCCGTCTCCCCCGCAAGTCGCCGAAGCCCAGAATCAAGCTCCAAATGATCTTGCGTCGCATATGCGCGAACTTCGCCGGCGCAACCAGGGCGCCCCGCGGTGGCTCGCTCTCGCAGTGTTGGCAGGTGCTTTCGTCGCTATGGCCCTGGTGCGCCTGCTCATCCGCTGACGTTTCACTCCGCTAACCGTTTACTTTTTCTGAGTGCTGACATCGCGGAACGGCTTACTAAATTCAGCGATCCCCGCATTCCCCTGAATCGAATGCAAATCCCATTGCGAACTCCCGCCTCATTCACCTATTTCGTGCCATTCGGTTGCAACGCGGAATGTTCCTGCAGGCGTTGATTGATGCGTTGTTCCCATTCCTGACGCATCGCGTCGGCCTTGATACGTTGGTCGGGATTCAACACATTGTTGTACACCTGAGAAATGAAACGTTCCTTCTCGATCAAGAGCTGTGCGATTGCTTGCGACTGTTGATCCGCAATGGTTTTTACTTTCACTTCGTCAAATGTTCCTTTAGAGGTTGCCGCAAACATCTGGTTCTGCTCAGCAGCGAGCTGTTGGAGCAAGGGATGAAGAGTTGGCCATTCGGAGTTAAACATGGTCTTCACTTGCGTGCGTTGCGCGTCGGAAAGATCGAGCTTCCAAGCCAGCATGGCTAATCCGCGGTCGAAACCGCGGCCATGGTGAAAACCACTGCCATGATGCATGGCGTGCGCACGCCCTGCCTCCAATGCGCCGCCAATCAGAAGAATGATTGCAGATACTGCGATGATGCTCTTCGTTTTCATGTGTGTGCTCCTTTATTTGAAGGCTTCCTGCATTACTGAACCCAAATAGTGCTTGTCAACTTCACGTAATCCATTCATGAGATGAGCTGATGTCACGTTTTTGTTGTTTCAGTTGGCGGCTCAAATGGGTCGCAGCGGCCGCGCATGCCTTGGCGGAATTTCTCGCGTTCCTCCGGCGTCATTTGTTCCCACCGTTCCATCATGCGCCGCCGCCAATGCATCCCGCCGCCAGGCCGGCCGCGGAATCCCCCGAGCAAGATCTTGCTCAATATCAGCAGGCCCATCGCCTGCCAGAAAGTGATGGCGCGTAAACCGAACAAGCTTGGGATGAGCCAGTTCCATAAACTCATCACCACGAAGCTGAGCGCCAGCACAGCCAGTACAACGAAAAACGCGATGTTCAATCCTCTCCGTGCCCATACACTATTCATTTGTCTTGTCTCCACTCACCTATGAAATCTTCATGAATCTCCCGCAGTCGCTCGCGGAGGTGAAGAACCGCGTAGTGCTTGCGGGAGAGCAGCGTGTTAACGCTGACACCGGACTCAGCGGCCAGCTCGTTGAAGCTGCGGCCCTCGAGTTCATGCGCGACGAACACTTCCCGCTGTTCTTCCGGAAGTTCATCGATGGCGGCGTCCAATTCATCCAACAGCACGCTGCGCGCATACGCTGCTTCCGGCCCGGCATCCGGCGATGGAAGTAGATCTTCGAGTGTCAGCCTTTCACCTTCCCCAGCTAGGCCCGCGATTTCGCTCTCGAGGATCTCCGGCTTCCGCTTCCGAAAAAGATCAATGATGCGATTGCGAGCCACTCGGAAAAGCCAGGCGCCAACCTGCTCGACCGGCTTCATCATGCGGTAGGTTTCGACGAGCTCGTAGAAGGCATCCTGAAGAATGTCTTCTGCATCGGCTTCATCCCTCACGCGCTTGCGGATGAAGTTCCGGAGCCGACCACGCTCGCGTTCCACCGCCTCAGAGATCCGCTGGTCCTGTTCGGCTTTCATCCATTCCGTAATAAGAGCCTCTTCCATCCTGATATGAAGACGGATGAGCGCTTCAAATATTGTAAGGGTACGCCGGTTGGGGAATTGCGGGGGACTCTTAGTCCTCGCGGAGCGCCGCTGCCGGATCGATTTGCATTACTCGCGCGCCGGGGACGGCGCAGGCGAGGGCCGCGACCCCGAGCAGGAAAAAGGCTCCGCCTGCGAACGTGGCTGGATCAACTGGTGAGATTCCAAACAGAAGCCCGCTGGTCAATTTCTGCATCGCCCATGCGCCAAACAGACCTAACCCCGCTCCAATCGTGGCCATTACCAGACCCTGCTTCAGTACGAGCCAGAGGACGTTAAAGCGGCTCGCACCGAGTGCAAGTCGCACCGCCAGTTCCTGCTTGCGTTGTGTCACGAGAAATGAAATGACGCCATAAATGCCGACGATGGCAAGGGCCAAACCGGCCAAGGCAAATAAAGCCAACAGAACTGTCGTGAATCGTTGTCCGCCGGTCTGTCGCTCGACGAGCTCGTCGATGGTTTGCACCTCGGCCAGGGGCAAGTCGGAATCCATCGCATGAAGCTGCCCACGTATGGCGGATTCCAGCGAGTGTGGATCGGAGGTGGTGCGAACGACAATATTCTTGAACCCGTAGTTCACAAGGGGGTGCTGGCAATACAAGACAGTGATTTGGGGCTCAGGTGGGAGCGACAGCCCAGCATTCTTGAAATCGCCGATGACTCCCACGACTGTGACGTCTGAAGCATCCGTTACATTTTCTCCGGGTTGGATCTGCAGGAATTGCGGAGGCCCGACGTGGATCTTCTGACCGATGGGATCATCTGTTGGGAAATATCGCCGACGGAATTCCTCGCTGATGAGGGCCACGGGTGGACTGCTGACGGTGTCGGATTCGGTGAAGTCCCTGCCGCGAATCAGTGGAATACCCATTGTTCTAAGAAAATGAAAGTCCGTTACGCCAAACTGAGCCGTGGGAATGTCCTGCATGCGTGTGGCGGGGCGGCCGGGAAGACCGAGCATTTGTGTCCAACCGTTATTTGGAGGGTAGATGGTCGTTACGGTGGCTTCCGCCACACCCGGCAACGAGCGGACCCTTTCTGCAAAGTCGTCGCTAAAGCGCGTGATTGCTCCGGGGTTCGGATAGCGGACCTTGGTTAGATAGATGTGACCTTTCAGCAAGTGGTCCTGTTGAATTCCCAGGCTCTGGCCCTCTAAACGTATAATGCTTTGAACCAGCAGGGTCGCTCCCACTAAAAGCAGCAAGGACATCCCCATCTCGGTCACGACGAGGATGTTCCGAAAACGCTGGCTGGCTCCTCCAGAAGCGCAAGAGCGCCCACCTTGTTTCAAAGCATCGACGAGATCTAGCCGCGTACCCATGAACGCGGGGGCCAAGCCAAAGAGCAAACTTGTGGCAAGCGAGGCCAATAAAGTGAACATGAGCACTCGCCCGTCGATTCGCACATAAACAAGTTGCGGCAAGTATTCCGCGTGCATCCTGGCGAGACTTGCAAGCCCAATCTGCGCCATAAGCAGTCCAACCGCTCCGCCGAAGAGTGAGAGCAACAATGTCTCGGCAAGCAACTGGCCGATGAGGCCTCCCCTTCCAGCACCCAAAGCAGCTCGCATGGCAAATTCCCGTTGACGAGCCGCGTTGCGCGCCAAAAGGAGATTTGCCAGATTCACGCAAGCGATCAACAAAATCAGACTGACTGCTCCCATTAACAGAAACAGCATCGGCCGCAGTGTGCCAGCGCGGGTTTCCGAGAGACTCTTGACGACTACGCCGACGCCTTGATCAACCGGATGCGCCGCAGCCAGCCCAGCCGCTATGGTCGAAAGATCCGCCTGGGCTTGTGCGAGGGACACGCCAGGCTTCATCCTTGCAAGTGTGGCGAATCCTCGTGATCCCCGTGACGTTTCTGACCACACGTTTGGAAATGACAAGGGAGTCCAAACATCAATCAATCCCGGGCGGGCTGCTTCCAACCAATCGGGTATCAAATCGGGTAGGACCGCCACTATGGTGTATGGTTCGTCGTTGATGTGAATCTTCCGTCCAAGTATTTCTTTGTCGCGGGCAAAGCGGTTCCTCCACAAGCGGGCACTAATTGCTGCCACATAGTTTTTACCTTCCTGACTTTCTTCCTCGGTGAATAGTCGCCCCATGATTGGCCGAATGCCGAGCATGTCGAAATAGGCCGCGGGGACCAGGCCAATTCGCATCTGCTCTGGCTCGGCCGTCGAACCGCCGAAGCTCACGTTCTTGCGCCAAGTGTCATAAGCGACGATCTTCTGGAAACTATGACTGTTCTGCGCAAAATCGCAGATGTCCGGACCCGACGGTCCGCCGGGATTCGCGAACCCCGTAATGGGAACGCCATCCTTCGTTGAGTAGATACGCACGAGTTCGTCTGACGCATAAAAGGGCAGTGGTTGAAGCATCAATGAATCGATTGCGCTGAAGATGGCTGTATTGGCGCCAATACCCAATGCCAAGGTAAGAACCGCAATGAGAGTAAACCCGGGGTTTTTACGAAGAACTCTGGCTCCGTACCTTAGGTCACCGAGAATTCGTTCCAACCAGACCAGACGCCAGATTGCGCGCACGTCCTCCTTGACTAGTGCAGTGTTGCCGAAAGCGCGTTGAGCGGCGTAGTACGCCTCCTGCTTCGACAAACCAGACTCCTCTTGCTCCTCTGCCTCCAGTTCCAGATGCGAGGCCATCTCCCGATGGAAATCCTGTTCGCGATCCTGGCAAACCCCGAGCCGAGAGAGCCGTGAGCCAATCCAACTCCACGCGTTCATGAGTGATCTTCCGGAGCCGGCCGCATGACTGTCGCCACGGCGGCGGCGAGTTGCTTCCATCTCGATTCTTCACGGACAAGCTGTTTCCTGCCCGGCGGTGTTAGGCGGTAATACTTGAATTCACGATTCCGGTCCTTGGCCAGTTCCCACTTTGAGAGGATCCAGCCCTTGTGCTCCATGCGATGCAAGGCGGGATATAGGGAGCCGTGTTCGACCTGCAACACGCCCTCGGTAGTGCGCTGGATATGTTTTGCGATTTGATGGCCATGAGCGGGTCCGAAGAGCAGCGTGCGCAAAATGAGCATATCGAGCGTTCCTTGGAGGAGTTCGCTTCGGTTTGACGATCCTGGAGAGGTCATGGCAGAAGGAATTCTACCCTCGGAGAGGTAGACGCCCTACCCTCGTTGAGGTTAGCAAAAAGCCCTTCTCGGGAGAAGCGACCGTATCCGCTAAGGACCCCGTTTGGTGCCTGAATTGAGAAAGGGCGTCATTTGCGCGACTAATGTGCAATTTGAGTTCGCAGCTTGACGCGTCTGGGGGATTCTCATAAAGTCGAATTCAAGATGAAAGTTCAGCATCGGTACCACTGCCTCGGTTTCTTTCTGATTCTTATTCCTGTGATCGTGTGTGCGCAGACGCCTCCAGCGCAAGAGCCGCGCGAATTTAAACACCTGGCTGAATCAGCCCGCGCAGAGTGGCCTGCGACACCGGTCCGGGCGGCAAAGGGCATGGTCGTGAGCGACGAGAAGCTGGCATCGGAGGCCGGAATCGAGATACTGCAGGAAGGCGGAAATGCTGTGGATGCAGCGGTGGCGGTTGCATTTGCACTAGCGGTAGTCGAACCCGAAGCAGGCAACATCGGGGGCGGGGGATTCATGCTGGTGCGGCTTGCTGACGGCAACGCGAAATTTGTGGACTATCGCGAAGTGGCTCCAGCGGGCGCGACTCGCGATATGTACCTTGACAAGAACGGCGCCCTTGATCCTGAGTCCTCGGTGATCGGTTATCGAGCTGTGGGCGTTCCCGGCACCATTGCGGGATTGGCGCTGGCGCTGAAGATGTACGGCACGAAGAGACTTCCCGATGTGATGGTTCCTGCAATTCAATTGGCAGAAAAGGGTTTCCCAATAAGCGATAGATTGGCGGAGCTGCTGAGCGAGTCGGGACCCACGCTGGGGCGTTTCGCAACGAGCCGGCGGATATTTTTGAAGAAGGGCTCACAGTACGAAGCAGGAGAAATCCTGCGCCAGCCTGAGCTGGCAGCCACCCTGCGGCGCATCTCGAGAAATGGGCCAGCCGAATTTTATCGTGGGCAGACGGCACACGACCTGGCAAAAGAGATTCAACGCGAAGGGGGGCTGATCACGCTTGATGACCTCGCCCACTACCAGGCAAAGATTCGCGAGCCCGTGACTGCAACATATAAGTTCAATGGGCATGACTGGCAAGTAATCACCAGCCCGCCGCCTAGCTCGGGCGGCGTAGCGATAATCGAAGCTTTGAATATCCTCGCACCGGTGGAATTGAAATCCTGGGAAGATCCGCGATCCGTCCATTGGGTGATTGAGGCGATGCGGCGGGTCTTCGCAGATCGTGCTGAGTACCTGGCGGATCCCGACTTCGCGCCCATTCCCGTCCGTGGGCTGGTCTCCCGCTGCTACGCAGACGCGCTGCGGGGAACTATCGATCCCGCGCTAGCTTCCACCAGCCACAAGATTCGCGCCGGGAATCCGGCAGCGTACGAAAAGCTCGATCCCGCGGCCGGCGGCTGTCCCCAGGTTGCTGGTGGACCTTCGGCACCGGCGAATGATCGTGCAATTGATTTCGCTCTGGCGGAGACATTGCACGGCGGCCATACGACGCACTTCTCAGTTGTGGATGCAGCAGGCAATGCGGTCGCCAACACGTACACTCTGAACGATGATTTTGGCTCTGGCGTGACAACCAGCGACGGCTTCCTTCTGAATAATGAAATGGATGATTTCACGACGCGCATCGGCTCACCGAATATGTTCGGGCTGATTCAGTCCGCTGCAAACGCGGTGGGCCCGAACAAGCGTCCTCTCAGTTCGATGACGCCGACCATTCTGCTGCGCGACGGCAAGCTGAGTTTTGTCACAGGATCGCCCGGTGGGCCGCGCATAATTTCTGCGACGCTTCTGACAGTGCTGAATTGGATGCGCTTGGAGATGAACGCGCAGGCGGCCATCAATTCGCCGCGGTTTCATCAGCAGTGGATGCCAGAGGGAGTGGTGCTGGAGCCAAATTTTTCAGAAACAATGGGGAAGGAATTGGAAGGGCGTGGATTTCCGATCGAACAGAAGCGAAGATGGATCGGGCAGGTAGAAGCGATCGGAATCGACCCCAAGACTGGTGAACGTCTTGGTGCCCCAGATCAACGACGCAAGGGCGCGGCCGCGAGTTATTGACACGGGCGCTCGCTATTGACGCCAGCGCGATTTCCACCGACCATAGTCATTCTTCATCTGGCTTCATCTGGCTTCACCTGGAGCTGCCAAAGGATCTGCACTGAGGGCTGAATGCAAAGAATTCTTTCGACGTACCGGTATGTGAATCAGCCGCTCACTGTGTCGCTGCTGGCGGAAATTGCCCAAGCGGGGATGGATGGCATTGAGATATTCTGCGCGCCGCAACATTTCAGTTACCGTTCGCCTGAGCGCGTGAGGGAAATCGCCGAGGCCCTGAGCGAATACAGGCTGGAGTTACACGCCCTGCATTCGCCGACGGAGCGGGACCTTGCGCCCGGCCGCGAAAGCGGCGTTGCGATTTCAATTTGCGACACCGAACGAATCCGGCGCCTGGATGCAGTGGACGAAATCAAACGCGCGCTGGAGGTGGCAGAACACATCCCTTTCCGGTTCCTGGTTCAGCATTTGGGCCACGGGCGGCAAGCAGCCGATCAGCGAAAGACGGATGCTGCCTTCAGTTCGCTCGAGCATCTCACGGTGTTCGCCAAAGCTCGCGGCGTCACCATTGCACTCGAGAATAAACCAGACGAGCTGGGCTCGCCTTCCTCGCTCCAGCACTTCATTACCGACACGCATCTGCACGATCTGCGGCTTTGCTTTGATATGGGACACGCACATCTGGAGCCGGGTGTCGAGGCGGGTTTCGACATGATGCGTGACCGTGTCGCTACGACACATGTCCACGACAACCATGGCGAGAAGGACGAGCACCTCCTGCCCTTCGAGGGAACCATACACTGGGATGCGGCATTAGGTTCCTTCAGTGCCGCGCCCGACCCGCTGCCAATCGTTCTTGAGCTGAAAGAGCAGGCGGGTGGAAAACCCGGGCTCGACGAGGTGCGTGCGGCATTTGACAAGCTCGAAAAAACCCTGGAGAGCAAGCGCGGGCGCGCAGCCAAATCTTAAGGGATGCGCGAGGAAATTATCAACGGATGAGGCGATGAGTCAGGAAGCCCAAGCGAGCATGCCGATTGTGACGATTGACCAGGCGAGTCAACACGCCGGGCACACTGTTCAAATTCGCGGCTGGCTCTACAACCTGCGTGAATCGGGAAAGCTGCTGTTTCCGATTTTCCGCGACGGCACGGGAATTATTCAGGGTGTGGTTTCGCAAAAAGAGAATACGGCCGCGTTCGACGCGCTGAAAGGGCTTCCGCAGGAATCGAGCGTCATCGTCACAGGAAAAATTCAACCGGAGCCACGGGCGCCTGGAGGCCACGAACTGCACATCAACGCGATCGAAGTGGTACAGCGCGTTTCCGACGCCGAGCCTTATCCCATTCAGCTCAAAGAGCACGGCGTTGATTTTCTCCTAGACAAACGTCACTTGTGGATTCGCACGCCACGTCAGGCCGCAATTTTGCGTATTCGCGCAGAGGCTGAACGCGCAGGGCGAAATTTTCTTGACAGCCAGGGATACACACTGACAGACACGCCGATTTTCACGCCGGCAGCGTGTGAAGGCACGACCACGCTTTTTGAAGTTAAATATATTGATGACGAGAAAGCTTATCTCACTCAGTCGGGGCAGCTTTATCTGGAGGCGACGGCCGCAGCGCTGGGCAAGGTGTATTCTTTCGGACCCACTTTTCGCGCTGAGAAATCGAAGACGCGCCGGCATCTGACGGAATTCTGGATGCTGGAGCCTGAGGCGGCCTATGCTCACCTGGAAGATATGGTGCAACTCGGTGAAGGGTTGGTGAGCGCAATTGTACAATCAGTGGTGAGGAATCGCGCCGCAGAGCTTGCGGCATTGCAACGCGACGCTTCAAAACTGGAAAAGATCACCGCGCCATTTCCCCGAATCAGCTACGACGAAGCCATTAAGGTGCTCGAGAAAGCCGGGAATCCCGCCAAGTGGGGCGATGATTTCGGCGGCGACGAAGAGACCATTATCTCGAAAGAATTCGATAAGCCAGTAATCATTCATCGTTATCCCGCGGCTATGAAGGCTTTCTACATGGCTACGGATGCGAACCGGCCGGAGCTTTCACTCAGTTTCGACATGATTGCTCCCGAAGGCTACGGGGAAATCATCGGCGGCGGCGAGCGTCTGGCAAGTTACGAGACGCTGGTCCGCCGCCTGCGCGAACACAAACTGCCGGAAGCATCGTTCCAATGGTATCTGGACCTGCGGCGCTACGGCAGCGTGCCGCATTCGGGCTTTGGCCTGGGGCTGGAGCGGACCGTGGCGTGGATTTGCGGCACAGAGCACATTCGCGAGGTCATCCCCTTCCCTCGGATGCTCTATCGCGTCTATCCTTAGGGGTCCCGCCGGCAGCTCGGGGTCACGAAAGATAACTTCAAATGCCAGAGAAAATACGCATCATCGGTGTGCCGATGGACCTGGGAGCAAGCCGCCGTGGTGTGGATATGGGGCCATCGGCGCTCCGCGTCGCAGGACTGCAGTCGCGCCTTAAGCAATTGGGACGGCAGGTGGAGGATATCGGCAACGTGATGGTTCGCCAGCCGGAAGAACAACACTACGGGGAGAAAAACGCGAAATACCTGGAGGAGATCGCCGAAACCTGCAAGGGGTTGGCGGAAATGGTCCGCAAGACGCTCGATGAGGACCTAGTGCCGGTGGTACTGGGAGGGGACCATTCGATTGCGGTAGGAACGACGGCCGGAGCCGCGGCACATTTCAACAAGAAATCGAAGCGTATCGGAATGATCTGGCTGGATGCGCATGGCGATATGAACACGCCGGATTCCTCGCCTTCGGGGAACGTTCACGGCATGCCCCTCGCGTCGATCATGGGCTATGGGCCGGCGGAGCTGACAGAGCTCGCGGGAATCAAGCCGATGGTGGAACCCCGAAGTGTAGCGCTGGTGGGCATACGCGACCTGGATGCTAAGGAGCGGCGGCTGGTGAAAGATTCCGGGGTGCACATTTTCACCATGCGCGATATTGATGAACGCGGAATGCGCGAGGTGATGGCGGAGGCGCTCAGGTTCACAACCGATGATACGGCTGGCGTGGCAGTCAGCCTGGATATGGATTTTGTGGACCCGACGGATGCACCTGGTGTTGGCACACCGGTGCGCGGGGGTGTGACGTATCGCGAGGCACATCTTGCACTGGAGATGATTGCCGACAGCAAGAGTATGGTTTCCTTCGAGTTGGTGGAAATCAATCCTGTGATTGACCTGCACAACACGACCGCGACACTCGGAGTGGAATTGGTACTTTCCGGGCTGGGAAAGAAAATCCTGTGATGGCAGCGCGCGAATTGAAATCGTCAGAAGTGGTGCCCCGATGAGCGGAAAGAAGAGGCTGCGCATCGGCGTGATTTTTGGCGGGCGCTCCGGAGAACATGAGGTGTCGCTGGCATCCGCGGCATCGGTGATTCGCGCGCTTGACGCGGAGAAATATGAAGCTGTGCCAATTGGGATCACGAAGGATGGGCGGTGGCTTGTCGGCACAACTGCCGTGAAAATGTTGCCGGAAGTCTTGAGGTCGGGCGATCGCGTGATGTTGCCTGCGGATCCAAGCGCAGCCGCACTAATGCCTGTGGGGGCAGGCAGCGGGCAGCCGAGTGTTTCGGTAGATGTAATGTTTCCGGTTCTGCATGGGACATTCGGCGAGGATGGGACTGTCCAAGGCTTGCTCGAACTTGCTGGGTTGCCTTATGTCGGCGCGGGTGTGCTCGCATCGTCGGTGGGAATGGACAAGGATGTGCAGAAGCGGTTGTTCGAGCAGGCGGGAATTCCGATCGTGCCGTATCTCGCGGTGCGGCGATCGGAGTGGGAACACGATCGCGTGAAGGTGTTGCGCGAAATTAATAAGAAATTTCGATTCCCGCTCTTCGTGAAGCCGGCGACGCTTGGATCTTCCGTAGGCATGACGCGGGTGAAGGCGGCACACGAAATTTCCGCAGCCATGGATCACGCGGCGGAGTTCGCGCTGAAAATCATGGTGGAACGCGGCGTGATCGGCCGGGAGATCGAAGTTTCTGTGCTCGGCAACGATGATGTCCGCGCTTCGGTGCCCGGAGAGGTTGTTCCGCACCGCGAATTTTACGACTACACAGCGAAATATCTGGAAGGCGGCACGGACCTCTTGATACCTGCCCCCCTCTCGAAAAAACAGGTGGCTACGTTTCAAGATTATGCGGTGCGAGCATTTCGGTCGATTGACGGAACAGGAATGGCGCGTTGCGATTTTTTTCTGGAGCACCGCACGGGAAAGATTTTCATCAACGAACTCAACACCATCCCCGGATTCACTTCCATCAGCATGTACCCGAAGATGTGGGAAGCTTCGGGGCTGCCTTACAGTCAGTTGATTGACCGCCTGATCGAGTTGGCACTCGAGCTGCACCGCGAGAAAGCGCGGACAAAATATACGATTGAATTGCCCGCGGGCGCCGGCGGAGCTCTGGAAGTCTAGCGCCTCCCTCACGACGCTAATTTGACATTTGCAACTCTATCTATTAAACTAACCAGTTAGTTAAAGAAATAAATTGGTAGGCTGAAGGAGTACGGTTATGCAATATCGGCGACTGGGGAAAAGTTCGCTTGTAGTTTCCGCGCTGGGACTGGGATGCATGGGCATGTCCGAGTTTTATGGCAACACAGATGACGCAGAATCCATTGCTACCATCCGGCACGCCATGGACTGCGGCGTCACCATGCTGGATACCGCCGACATGTACGGAACCGGGCACAATGAAGAACTGATCGCCCGTGCCATCGACGGCCGTCGCCACGAAGTTACAGTAGCCACTAAATTCGGAAACGTACGAGGTGAAGGCGGCACATTTCTCGGGGTCAGCGGAAAACCGGAGTATGTCCGGCAAGCGTGCGAAGCCAGCCTCCGGCGGCTGCGGGTTGCCACGATTGATTTGTATTACCAGCACCGCGTGGATACGGACGTCCCGATCGAAGAGACGGTCGGAGCGATGGCGCGATTGGTCGAGCAGGGGAAAGTCCGCTACCTGG
>Ga0210384_10006435_pt1 | contig 12553 bp, 17 predicted proteins | sample IncBWH2MmetaG_FD_160574 | JGI IMG/M metagenome (GOLD analysis project Ga0210384, IMG submission 160574) | Forest soil microbial communities from Barre Woods Harvard Forest LTER site, Petersham, Massachusetts, United States - Inc-BW-H-2-M | ecosystem: Environmental > Terrestrial > Soil >... | reverse complement strand
CATCGGGCAGTGTGTCGGCACGGCCAAGAGTGACACCTACGCCGGCGATATCGAGGAACTTTGCGACGACGTGTTCTTCGTGGCTGCGAGCCCGGCGATGAAGAAGATCCGCTCCCAGGCGGCACTCGTCGCCAACGTCGACATTCCGGTCCTCCTGCTCGGTGAAAGCGGTACCGGCAAGGAAGTGCTGGCGCGCCTGATCCATAAACTTTCTCCTCGCGCCCACCGCACCTTCCTCAAAGTCAACTGCGCCGCGGTGCCCGCCGACCTGCTCGAAAGCGAACTGTTCGGATACGAAGCGGGAGCCTTCACGGGCGCGACCCATGCCAAGCCCGGGAAGTTCGAACTCTGTAACAAAGGCACTATCCTGCTCGACGAGATCGGCGAAATGCCGCCGCTCTTGCAGGCCAAGTTGCTGCACGTCCTGCAGGACCAGACATTCTCGCGCCTTGGCAGCCGCACCGTGGTGAAAGTCGACGTCCGCATCCTGGCCGCCACCAACATCAACATTCCCGAAGCGCTTGCCAACAAGCGTCTGCGCGAAGACCTCTATTACCGCCTGAATGCCTTCACGCTGTCGCTGCCTCCGCTGCGCGATCGCAAGGAAGAAATCCCGATCCTGCTGAAGCATTTCATGTCGCGCATGTCGGAATCGTATGCGCGTTCCCCATTGCCACTTTCGGGCCCGTTGATGGAGGCATGCCTGCGACATTCCTGGCCGGGCAACCTGCGCGAACTGAGCAACTTCATCAAGCGCTACCTGGTTCTGGGAGATGAAACGCTCGCCGCATCCGAGCTGCAACCCCGGCCCGATGGCGGTGGCGGACAGCACTCCGATGGAACCGGCAGAAGCGCGGGTGCGGATTCCGGCGGCGGCCTGAAATCCCTGTCGCGCAATGCCAAAGATGAGGCGGAGGCGGAAGCTATCGCCCGTGCCCTCGACGAGACGAACTGGAATCGCAAACAAGCCGCGGCGCTGCTGAAGATCAGCTACAAAGCTTTGCTCTATAAAATTCGCCAGTACGGGATCGCGCAAAGCCGGAGTACGCACCGGCTCTCCGCCGGGGCGTGAGGGTTCAAGGCGCGAAGCCGCAATCTTCCACAGACCAGCGAAAAGGCTAAAGGCTAAGAGCTGTTTTGGTGCGGATGAGAGGACTTGAACCTCCACGACCTTGCGGCCACTAGGTCCTGAACCTAGCGCGTCTGCCAGTTCCGCCACATCCGCATAAAAGAAAAAATCGGCAAGAGCCCATTTTAAGAGCGACTACACTAATATCTACTGGCCGGCGTCTGGTGTCAAACGAGCGCGACGTCATAACCCTTCCCGCGCGCCGTCATCTGAAAAACGCCAGGCGGTCCAAGAGCATGGGAAATACCTCCGATCAAATACCGGCGGAAGTGGCGCGGGAACTCCGAATGCTGGCGCACGATCTCAGCAATGCGCTCGAAACGATCGTGCAAGCCACCTACCTAATTTCGCAAGCGGCGCCGCCCGAAAACCTGCGCCGCTGGGTCGAACTGATCGATCAGGCCTCGGAGGAAGCGGTAAAAATCAATCACAAGCTGCGCCAGGTTTTGCGCTCGCAAAGTTAGATTCGAGTTCGTTCGTGGAGAGCCGGGCGTTCTCGCCCGGCCGCCATCCTGCCGGACCCTTCGACTTTGCTCAGGGCAGGCTCGCGAGACGCCGTCACTCCACCGTAAGATTCATCACGCGGTCAGACGCTAGCCCAGCTTTGCATCCATCGTAATCTTCGCGTTCAGCACCTTCGATACCGGACAGCCCGTCTCCGCATTCTTCGCTGCGGTGCTGAAGGCATCCGCGCTCGCGCCCGGCACCTTCGCGACCACGTCCAGATGCACGGCCGTGATGGTCCAGCCCGCATCCTGTTTCTCCATCGTGAGCGTGGCGGCCGTATTGATGCTCTCCGGCGTGAGGTTCGCGGCTCCCAGTTGCGCCGAGAGCGCCATCGAAAAGCATGCCGCATGGGCCGCCGCAATCAGCTCTTCCGGATTGGTTCCGGGAGCGTCTTCAAACCGCGTCTTAAAAGAATACTTCGTGTTCGAAAGAATACCGCTGGCAGACGAAACCGTACCTTGTCCGTCTTTAAGACCACCCTTCCAGACTGCACTCGCTTTGCGTTGCATGCCAATCTCCTCAACTCAAGATGAATCAAGACTCCAGCCATTGTAAAAGGGATAGAGATTTTCGGCATGCCACGCCCGCCGCGGGCAGCCGCAGTCACCCTGAGCGGCTGAAGCCGGCACTGAAAACAATTCTTTGGTCGCAGCGGTGAACCGCTGCGGCAATCAAAAGCAACAACAAAATCGAGTTTTTCAGCGATCATTTTCAGCGATCTGCAGAGGCCAAAGGCCGCGCTGCCAGTTACCCCCGACTCGACCGGAGTAATCTGTTCGACTCCAACCTCTCCTTCTATACTCTCCCCGTGAACCCTAATCCCGATCCGCCCATGGAGCAGGCCGCGCCGCCGCCGGGAAACGATCCGCGCTTGCTGGGAAACGCCAACTCTCGCCGCTGGCGGGTGATCGCCAGCGCGGTGGGCGGGATCCTGGCGGGGGCGCTCCTTATGGGAACAGGCACCGCGCGCGCGGCTTGGCAGGAGATTGCTCAGCTTCTCAGCTTGCACGGCAAGCCGGAGCCGGTATCGGCCAACGTGCTCTCGGAACATGAAACCGAAGTCCTCGACCGGATGACGCCGCAGAACCAAGCGCAGCTTCTGCTCGAACGTTCCATCAATCACTATCGCGGGGCTAACGATCAGATCGCAGAGCGCGTGGACCGGTGGCGCGGAAAAATCAAGCTCGATCAGAAATTGAATTCCCTTTTTATGACTGCGCTCAATTCCGACGATCTCCGCGTACGTGCCGCCGCCATCGAGATCGATCTCGCCTGTCGCCATCTCGAAAAGAGCGTGGCCGCAGTGGACGGCCTTGAGCATGACGCTCGTTTCGGAGAACAGGGCCCGCGCGCCAATGCACTGTGGGATCTCGCGCTGCTTGCCAATCGGGGAGTCGAACCCGGGCGCGTTGCCGAGATTCTGCTGGCCTCGGTCCACGATCAGAATGTGAACATCCGCTACTGGGCAGTGGAAGGATTAGCTTATCTCGGCACCGATGACACCATCGCTCCGCTCCTGCAGGTTTTCCACGACGATCCTTCGCCCATGATCCGTGAGCGCGCCGCTTGCGGCCTGGCGCAGTCGGGTATGCTGAGCGAAAAACAACGCCGCAATGCAGTGCCGCAACTGCTCGACTTCGCTGCCGACACGTCTCTCGATGCGGAAACTCACAAGTGGGTCTTCCAAGCGCTCCGCGACATCACCGGACAGAGTCTGCCCCACGACCCTGTCGCCTGGAGAAACTGGTACGACTCTAGCGATGGACACTGGGCGCCGGTGACACGCGATAGCGAGTAGGAGAGCCGCGCAAAGGCGGTTTTCAGCGCGAGTTTTTCTTAGTAGAAATCAGAGCAGCTCAAATAGAAGCCGCACTTCTCACAGACCACCTTGCATCGGAGCCCGCGCAACTCGGAGGAGCAGTTGGGGCAGATCGAGGACGCATCATTCTTCAGATTCGTTGGAACGGGATTCGCAGGTCCGAGACTCGCGGGAACGCCAGTCCCGGTCTCAACTATTCTCGGCGCAGTCGTGGAATCGGGCGAACTCACCATCGAATGTGGGGTCAAACTCAACGTCGGCCTCATGTCCGGTGTTGTAGCACAGATCCAGCCGCGAGAAAACATGAACGCTCCGGGACACGAGTGTGAATCCGGGTCCGCCCCGGGGACCTTCTAGACAAACCCACGCCGAGTGTCTACTGTGAACGCGACCGGATGCCGTACCCAAGTGGTAAGGGAGAGGTCTGTGGAAATCCCTTTGATTCGATTGTCCTTACTGCGCTCTCTTCGGTTTTTTCCTCAAAAAGTAGCCCCGCAAAACCCCGATTCTTCGCTCAAATCTTGCTCAAATTTCAGGTGCGAGAGACTCTTCCCATTCGGCGTCCCGAGGAGCTGGGTGGTACGCTCAGTCCCCCTCGCCCCGCCGCGTCGGCTCCACTACGCCTGACAACGGCCAATGAGCACTATTGCTCGGATTCGCCTTCGCGTTACAAGTAGCTTAGGGAGGTAGGTTGGTGCTGGAGCTTTCGGTCCTTGAGAGTTGTCGATGAAAACACACCCTCAAGCTGGCTCCCACTCGAATGGTCGGACAAGAGGATGGATAGACCATGTACAAAATAGACAAAACCGAACTTGGATTTAATCTCACCTTCGCTGGCGATATGACGAAAGATGAAATCGAGAAGTGGTACACGGAGAGTGAGCAGGCTCTCCTAGGGCAGCAATCCCCTTTTGGTGTAATCATCGACATGAGGACGCTCGCTCCACTCCCGGTCGAAGCCCAAGAAGTAATGGTACGGGGCCAATCGATGTATCGCAGCCGTGGTATGGAACGCTCCTGCGTCATCTTGGACGATGCCATCACGACAATCCAGTTTATGCGGCTGGCAAGAAAGTCCGGAATCTTTAAATATGAGCGTTACATCAACGCTTCAGAGCATCGAGACTGGCTTGCAAGAGCGCGAAACTGGGTCAGGCACGCCATCGCCCCCGCGTAGTGAATCAAATCTGCCCAATCACTTTTTCGCCGGAGCCACGATCTTTCGAAACAACTGCGCTGCTTGCCACGGACTTCCAGGACGAGGGGATGTGGTTGCGACAATTGAGTTGGGTTGTGGGTCAATCGGCATCGAGCCGCCGATAGAGTAATCGCGAGAGAAACACGGCAATGACCAAAAGTAGGATGTAGCCTGCGGTCGTCCAGTAAAGCGGTGAAACTGAACGATGGTCGGCGCGGAAAGGTGAGACCACACGCCCCGAGTCTCAAGCTGGCACCCGCCAGCCGCCATTACGTTCTTGACCCATTCGCTTTCGCGACCATAGGCGAGCGCAATGAGAAATCCATCCGGCGTGCGAAAAACATTCACTGGCGTCCGGTAGACCTTGCCCGACTTGCGACCCGCGTGCCTCAGAATGCCGAAGCCGGGCAATCGGTCGGCGAATCGGATTGTGATTCCATTCGTAATCGACCGATGGAAGGCCGCTAACTTTCTCTTATGGAATCGCACTAGGAGCACTGGAACCAGCGGGACTGCGAGAAGCGACATGACCGATGCAACGATTACCAAAGCCGACTACCTTCCTATAACCTATGTGTCCCTTGAGGGTTGAAGCATTGCCAGCTGAAGCATTGCCAGCTTCGAACCCTTCGCAAACTTTTTCTGGAGTAACCGTGAAAGCGGATACCCCAGTCTGGCGAGCATCTGCCGGGGACGAGAAAACGCAAGAATGTCGTACCAGACGCTATCATCTTCTCGATTCCATTCAACCGTGAATCGTTCTTCTCCGCTCTCTGCATGTTCCCCCAAGGTGCCGTAGGCAAAGCCAAACCGCTCAATGGGGCCTTCCTCATCGACGACGTAGACGATGCGACAGGCATTCAGCGAATAGAACCCGAAGTGATGGGTGGAAACCGCAACGTCGGTTCCGACCTGTATTGGGGCACTCGGCCAATGGAGCCTCACCCATGGCATGCTGAACATTCGCCATGCGCGAATCGCCTCTACTGCCAGCTGCCATGTACCATCGCCTCTGCCAAGCCGAACCCGATTGTGGTCTACGTTATATCCCGCTGGGGCGGTCGTGGCGGACGCTCCGACCTCCGGGTAGGAGAAGCCTGTGTCCTTCACCTTCGAAATGAAGCGTCGAATATCGGAGTCCGATGGTGCCGTCAGGCTGAACACGTGAACCGGTTCTCCTCAACTATTCGGCCGCAGCCACACGTGCCAGATAAATAGCCCGAGGTAGCTGGCGGCAAGCACAGAGAACAGCAGCGTCAGGAGAGCGTGGCCGATGACAAACACTCTTCCCTTGGGCCAGTCCGCGTGCGAAAAGTAGAGCGCATCCACGAGAATCCGCGCAGTCCAGTAAACCCCGATGAAGCACGCAAGTCCCAACGCCGCACGGTCGCCTCGGAGCAGTTCCGTGTGCAGCACTAACGTCAGGGTGCCAAAGGCAATGATGGTCAACACCGTGAATCCGCTCTGTACCCACAGCATTTTCCTGTTGAAGGGCATCAACTGCCGCAAGTCCTGTTTCCACCCCAGTCGATATGGCACTTGAAAGCTGGCGAGGAGGATTACGAAATGCGCCAAGCCGACGAACCACAGGTCGATGTCAAAGAGCCGTTGCGCGAGTGAATCAGTCATAGTGCGTGAATTGCTCGCATGAATGGAAGTATGACACGCAGCACGAACCATGGGTGAAAGAGGCAAAAGATCGGTACCGTGAGGAACACCGCCATGAAACACCAGCCGCGCATCCCATGCCCCAGTCCGAGCCGCTTGCCGAACCGCGAACGCTCGACGGTCACTCCAGCGCCTTGCAGCAAGAAGTAGAGCGTCGGGAGACCGTAGCCGCCCCGAGCGGGCAGCGAGATCACAAAATCGTGTATTAGTCCTGATGCCACGAACACCAAGAAGGCCGCCGCGCCAGCGCCTAGAGTTCGATGCAGCGGACGAAAGATCAACTCTTGGGCAAGCTGCCGGAAACCGAGGTTCCAACGCTTCCCCCAGAACTCTCCGAGGGATGCGGAGCGGAGTGGCGCAGACATGATGGCCTTTGCATTGACGCCAACGCTTTGCCAGAGCAGCGCGACGATTTGGAAAATGCCGAAGTGAAGGAGCAGGACGAGTCCCAACATTGCCACCCATCCGCGTAGAAGGGGTTCTCCGTGCGGAACGGATCGTGCCACAACCCAGACTAGAATCGCTCCGAGTCCCGTTTCGATGATCGCCCACAGCCATATCGTGGGCACTGGCCGCGGCACGCGCTGACTCGCATCCAAGAAAGCCTCTGCGTTCATTCCCGGCCAAGCGAAAAGATAGGCTGCTGAACGCCATGCCGAATGTGCAATTCGTGATCGGGCCCTCCACCATGTTAGCCACTTGAGGCTGATGAAGATGGCAAACGATAGAACCCACATGAAGGCCCAAGCTGGCAGCAGACTGCGGCAAGCCACTGCCATCAGAGGCAACACCGAGATCGGAAGCCAACCGATCCACGAAGAGCCTCGCACAATCTCAGTCGATTCGATCTCTTTGGTTTCACTCAAAATAAGGAGGTTACTCTCCGCAGATGCGGACTTCGTAGACTGTTGGAAGTTGGTCTTCATTCGTGCGAACGAAGCTGCGGACCAGTTCAGTGCGCGAAAAGTGACCAAGACTTAGGAGCCGGACGCATTCGTCCGTTGCGCAACTCTCCCATGAAGTACGCCGTCCCCATGGAAAGCAACTTGCCTCGATGACGCGCACCGGAAGCCGTTCTTGAAACCCGGCTTCAATCTGTTCGCGCAGCCAACGCAAATACTCCAACTTCTGCGCGATCGCAACTTTCGGGTCCTGCCGGATCACCACTCCGGGGAAATCTGGGATGTCAGACCGCAAGGTGTGAATGTGACCATGTCCTTCGACCAGAATCTCGATGTCGAGTTCCATCAGCCGTTCGAGACTCGCGAGCCACTTCAGGCTGTCCACGTCGGGATTGGGAGTTGCGAAGTAGCTTCCCATGAAGGCATCACCCGCCAACAGGACCTTTTCCTTGGGGTCGTAGAGCGCGATGTGGTCGTCACAATGGCCGGGAGTCTCGATCACCTGCAAGTAGCCAGATTCGGTGTCGATGGTCTCGCCTATCAGATGGTAGGGCTGCTTCAAATTCGGAGGCTGACCGATTATCGTGGCGCGTACCCACGGGAGCTTCTTGAATGGCGTCAGGAAGCGGGCGGTCCTATCCGAAACGTAGACGGGAGCACCAGTAACTTCGGCCAGCCAATTGAGGTTGCCAACGTGTTCTTCGTGGGCATGGGTAGCGACGACTTTTGTGATTTTCGGTTTCACCTGCCGAAGGTGCCGGGCGAGTGACCGTCGCATCTTGGGGGAGCCGGGGTCGATTGCGATCCCGTCGTAAATGATCGCCGTGAACAGTTCCCCGAACAACAGCGGGACGGTGTTAGGCAGCATCCCATTTAGAAACAGAATCGTGAGCTTGCCGCTCAGCAAGTCAACGCGGTTGTGGTACGTCCGGCCGAAAATAGTCGTTCTTTGTACGGCAGCCTTGATGCCCGCCCACAGGACCAGCGGCAACCGAATGAAGAAGCCCAATGTGTAGCACGACCAAAATGCGCCTAAACGAGCTTGTCTTCGTACCGCTTCTGGTTTTGCAATGCGGCAGGCACCGCCGCGACATTTGCTGAGGGAATATCTGTTCTTAGCAATGAACCCGTAGAGAAAGCGTCCTGCATTGCGAAAGGGGAACCGCCGTCCCAGTGCGCCGATGAGCCGCGTGGACGAGAATAAACGCGCGAGACATGCGACAGCGTCCCAGCCGACATAGATTTCACCTTCCGGAGTGATGATGTGCAACTGCCGCAGGCACTCATCCATCTGGAGCCGGAAATCAACCGCTGCCAAAACCTCTGCGCTGATGGGCAGGCAGATCGTCTTGTGGTCGTGATCGAGAGCCTTCAGCCATGACACACAGGACTGACAAATCTCGCATTGACCGTCGTAAAGCACTCGGTACGCCGCTGTCGTGGCGTGCTCTTTGTCCGGCCTTCTGGCGATCTCGGCCAGTGATTGGTCGCCCATCTGTTTTCTCTCATGCAGGGCCGGTCAGGTCTGCCCCTGCTCAGGTCTGCCCCCCGCAACTCCCAGCTTATGCTATCCAACGTCATCTACCTTGAACAGGACATAGCCGCACCTCATTGAGACGGTGTGGGCAGTTCGGTTATGTCGGCCAAAGTTGTCACGAGGTTTCGACAGCCGCTTTACTCGAAAGTTTTGTGGACAAAGTTCCGAACCCGCTCCTCCTGCTCAAGAGTGTCCGGTATTGAGCATCCACGGGACTCGGAGATCGCTCGGAACGCCGCGTCGGCTGTCCATCCCAATCGTCCAAGCACCAAAGCTCGAACGGCTCGGAACTCTGCGCCTACACCCCGTGCGTCAATGCGAATCGTAGGGTTCTGAGGCACGTCTTGTACCACTGTGGTTCCGAGCCCTGCACGGGCAAGAGGTAAAGCTTGTCACCTTCCAGAACGAACCAGACGGGGATCGAGATAGTCTTCCCGGACTTTCTCTCGATCACGCTGATCTTGATTTGGCGGCAGCGGGAGAGGCGTTCTTTGAGGTTGTCCTTTGGCGTTGGCATTCTGTACTCCTTTGGATCGAGCGTGCTCGAACCTAACAACAGCCGCAAGCCTTCCCGCGCAGGGCTTCCCGACCTTCCCAAATGACGAGAGGAGTTATCGTGGCGGGGAATTGTGTGCGTTGAAGGTCGAAGACTTGAATCTCGATCATCGCGTGCTCGCAGTTCGGCGCTCCGTGTGGAAAGGCGAGTTGCAGACTACCAAGTCGAAGAAAGGGGTTCGGACATTCGCAATCTCATCGCAGCTTCGCGAACATCTGAAATCCTACTTTCTCGCCCACTGGAAAAATAACCCCAAGAAGTTGCTGTTCTGCACCTCGCGACGGAAACCCGTATGACAATCGGGATATTGTGGATCAAGTCTTGCACCCGATCCTTGCGCGTCTCGGGATAGCTCGTGCGGGTTTGCATGCATTCCGCCAGGGCAATGCAACGATCATGGACGGCCTGAATGCTCCTATGCGGGTCCGTCAAGACCGCCTCGGACATGAGAAGACTGAAACGACAGTGGGCTATACTCACGCAATCGGTGAAGATGATCGTAGAGTTGCAGACGAAATCGGCCCCATTCTTTGCTCAAGTTAGCCTAAATCGTCTGAGGTCAAAGTGGGTAAGCAGGTGCCGGCACAGTGAGATAACGTTGAAAGTCTTTGCTAAAGAAGAGGGCGCGGTACCCAAGTGGTAAGGGAGAGGTCTGCAAAACCTTTACACGTGAGTTCGATTCTCACCCGCGCCTCCATATCTTTTCTTGTAGTTGCTTGATTTCACTGTGCTCCGTTCGTTTTACTAGTTCGGTTCTGGAGCGACTCTTATCATTTGGGCCGATTCATGGCGAACCATGGCACTCTTCTTGTGCTCATCCGTCGGATGAAGATAACGTTCGACGATGCGGATTGAATTGTGGCCGAGAATTTTCGCGAGCGTCGCCAGGTCGATGCTCGTCGCGAAGATATGCCTAAAATCGTACGGTTAGGCCATATAATCTGACGCAGCGCACCACGCTTTCGCCATCAGTTTCTTCATGGCATTGGGCGTTACCGTCTTCGCAGCCACTACCGCTTCGTATGTTTCAGGCTGTACCACTCTCACTTGTTGTGCTGGGCGTTGCCGCCCCAGCCATACCAGCCATCGGCGTCTTTGTTGTTCGTTTGCAGGCAAATCAATAGCCCGTCGCCGGTTCCTACGCACACGCTTCCGTCGACGAGCGCAGGTTGGAAAATCAGCGGCTTCTTGAATGAGTACGCGAACCCCACTTGTCCGTCGCGCTGCCGAACCGAAATCAGGTTGCCCTTTGCACCGCTGAGATACATGTATTCGCGACCAAGTGCCGGTGGAGCAAATACTTGGGTCTTCTCGTCCGCATTCTTCCCGGTGATCTCCGCTTGCCATTGCTGACCACCGTCTTTCGAGCTGACCGAGTTCAGATATCGACCTTGAGCGTTGAAAAGCGAGCCTTGGCTGTACGCAGCGCGTGAGCCTTGATACGCCCAACCGCCGGCCACGGTGTTGACTCCCACGTTTTCGTCAGCCGCCGAGAGTTTCGCCGCGGCTGGTGCAGAGCCGAAACCAACCGACATATCCAAAGACTTCTGGGCTCCGATTGCCAAAGCCGAGCCTCTGCCCTCTCCCTTTGCCAGGTAATCAGCGCGACCCTTCGCAAGCAGCTGCTTGTCCTTATCCTCGCCTTTGAGGGCATCGACTCGCGCAAAACCCTCATACTGTGATTTTCCGTCCTGTTCCTTCCTCGTGAGGATGATCTGATCGCCGACCGCAAGCGGTGCGCTGGTGGCGGTCCCCTTTTTCTTCCAGAGAACACGGCCCGTGGAAGCGTCGAGAGCTAACGACGTGCCGTCAAAACAAGTTACGTAAATATACTCTGCCTTCACGACGGGGGCGGAAATCACGTCCGTGGGAATGTCCTGCTCCCAGAGGTGATGCCCCGTCTTCAGATCCACTGCGAGCAGTCTGTAATCATCGGTTCGTACCTTGGTCAGCTTCGGCGCCTGCTGCGACGAATGTTTGGGGTTGTGCTGTCCGGCAGGGTAGGCGATGAACAGGTGGCCATTCGAGATCGCTGGTTGGCTCATCAGAGGATCGCCCAGCCACTCTTGCCAGATGACCTTGCCGGTCTTTTCGTCCACGACGATCACCGTACAACTCTCGGTGTTGAACGCCACATAACCACCGTCGACCACGGCGGCAGTCGGCCCGTCGTCCGAGGTATTGATCTTCCAGGCGATCTTGCCCGTCTTAGCCTTGAAGGCGTAGAACTCATGGGATCCGTACCCACCACCAACAAATAACAGGCCGTCCGCGTAGGCGGGCGTTGCGATCGGTCGGTTGCCGGGAAGCCGCAATACCCAGCCCTCTTTACCATCCGAAGTGTGAAAACCGACCGCACTGAGGTCTCGAACTTCTGGTAGCTTCACTTCCACGGAGGTATCAAGATTGATCTTCAGCGACTTGGCTGGCTCGGTTTTTGCAGGACTTTTCTGATCTCCGCTTCCTGTCGAGCTTGGGTTGACACTGCCCATCAAGACAGCGACCAAGAGAAGTATGGCCGCAAGGGCCGACGACTGTTTCTTCGACTGAGCGATCGGAAGCCGCAAGCTGCACCTCCCTGAACTCTCTGACACCGAGAACTGATCTGCTGTTCCTGCTGAACAGAGAACGTGTCAAGGAGGAAAACTTGCATGGGTGGTGACGGCGGGCCTCCATGCCTAGGTTCTGGATATGAAACATGGGCACTGGAAATTGTGCGTACTCGCGGTCGGAACGGTGGTCCATTTCGGCGGTGAACCCACGTCAGTTGCTGAACCTCGGCAGGTCTATCCGCTTCGCGATGTGATCCTTGATCCAGTGGCTGTCCCACCATTCCTTCGTGTCGATCTGGATGCCATCGAGCTGCATGGCGAAGTGGATGTGGTCGCCTCCGGCCATTCCCGTCTGGCCACTCGTGCCCATGACTTGGCCTCGTTTGACCGTATCGCCTTCGTGCACAGCAATCTGGCTAAAGTGGCCGTAGATCGTCTGTAATCCATAACCGTAGTCCACTACGATGCAAGTACCAGACAATTGCATCCTACAATAGCGATAGGAACGATTCCGATGAAAACAACAGGCAACACAATTCCGATTGCCAGTCGTAAATTCGGAGGTGGCTACAGCATTACGCAAGCCTTCAAATTCATTGGTTTACCCGCGGCGCTTTACATCGTGTGGGGAGCAACTCGATAGCATGGAAAACCCCGGGCCGAACTCCCTAGCAGTCCGCACCGA
>Ga0210384_10006434_pt1 | contig 12554 bp, 13 predicted proteins | sample IncBWH2MmetaG_FD_160574 | JGI IMG/M metagenome (GOLD analysis project Ga0210384, IMG submission 160574) | Forest soil microbial communities from Barre Woods Harvard Forest LTER site, Petersham, Massachusetts, United States - Inc-BW-H-2-M | ecosystem: Environmental > Terrestrial > Soil >... | reverse complement strand
GAATGATTTCCCATCATGAACAGCAGGCCTCCCAATGGAATGGTGAATAGCAGCATCACTGGCCTGCTTATAACGTGAACCTTACATGGCCACAAGCATCAACTGAGGGACTTTTTCAACAGACACACCCGGTTACAACCAGTGAAGAGGCTTCCGGCAACCGCTCGAAATCATGTATACGACTATTGAGGACCTTGGTTTTGAGCGAAGCGATTATCCAGACTCGCGGCGTGGAAAAGTTCTATGTCCAGCCCGACGGTAACTGCATCCAGGTGGTGGCTCCAATCGACCTGTCGATTGAGCCTGGCAAGATCATCGCGCTCCTCGGTCCTTCGGGCTGCGGAAAATCCACGCTGCTGCGGATTCTGAGTGGACTCTCCAAGCCTTCCTCGGGAGACGTGCTCTGGCATTCCAAACCTCTGGATCAGCAGACTCCGAATGTCGCCATCGTGTTTCAGAGTTTCGCTCTTTTTCCCTGGCTGACTGTCCTGGAAAATGTGGAAGCGCCGTTGGAGGCTCGCGGAACCGGCGCGGTCGAACGCCGCAAGCGCGCCCTGAAGATGCTCGACACGGTCGGCCTCGACGGATTTGAAACCGCCTACCCGAAGGAGCTTTCCGGCGGCATGAAACAGCGGGTGGGATTCGCGCGTGCGCTGGTGGTCGAGCCGGAGGTGCTGTTCATGGATGAGCCTTTCTCGGCGCTCGATGTGCTGACGGCGGAGAACCTGCGCAACGAATTGCTGGAACTCTGGATCAACAAGAAGATGCCCACCAGCGCCATCTTCGTGGTGACCCATAACATCGAAGAAGCGGTGCTTTTGGCGGATCGCATCATTGTGCTGGGTCGAAATCCAGCGCGCATTCGCTCCGACTTCGAAGTGCGATTGGCGCACTATCGGGACCGCAAGGACCCGCGCTTTGCCGAGCTGGTCGACTACATCTATAAAGTCATGACGCAACCGGAGGTGGAGCACGTGCTGCCGGGAACTCCTGCCCCGGCCGGTCCCGCGACGCGCACTCGGCAGAAGTATCAGATGCTGCCTCACGCCCGCGTCGGGGGAGTGGCCGGATTAATCGAACTTCTGCAGGATCGCGACGGCCACGAAGAACTGTCGCAGCTTTCCGAAGACCTGAGCATGGATGTTGAAGACCTGCTGCCGATCGTCGAAGCCAGCGTGCTGCTCGGTTTCGCGACCTTGACCGACGGCGAGGTCAGGATCACACCCGAGGGCATCGCCTTTGCCGATGCGGACATCCTGACGCGCAAGGTCCTGTTCCGCGAGGCCGCAGTCCAACATGTCACCATCCTCCAGCAGATCGCAAGCATCCTGAAAGCGAAGACCGATCATTCGATTCCAGTAGAGTTCTTTCACGATATCCTCGACGAGCATTTCAGCCAGGACGAGGTTGAGCGCCAGCTCGAGACAGCGATGAACTGGGGTCGTTACGCGGAAATCTTTGACTACGATTCCGAGCGCGGCCGCCTGGTGCTCGCCGAACCTTCTCCCGAAGCCCAACCCTCTGTTCCCGCTGCGAAATCATGAGAAGGCGAGCGGCAGCAGGGGCCTTCTCGCCCTATCGATTGTGGTCGCTTCTGCCGCGCTTTGAGGTATCACACGTTCCCGATCTGCTGATGTTCGCGGCGGGCCTGGCAATTTTTTACGGAATTCTGCTGGTCGGGCGTCACTGGTTCGGCCCCTTTACGCCCTCGGTTGAAATTTCCCGCAGCCCGCGCTTTGTTCCTGTCTACGCCGGCTACTCTCTGCTGCGCATCACGGTGGCCTATGGTCTCAGCCTTCTCTTCACGCTCGTCTACGGCTACATCGCGGCCTACAACGCGCGCGCGGAAAAGTTCATGGTGCCTCTGCTCGACGTGCTGCAGTCGATTCCGGTCCTCAGTTTTTTGCCGGGCGTGATGCTGGCCATGGTGGCGCTTTTCCCGGGCAGGCAATTGGGCGTGGAACTGGGCGCGATTCTGCTCATCTTCACCGGGCAAGTGTGGAATATGGCGTTCAGCTTCTACGCCTCCTTGAAGAGCATTCCGCGCGAGATGCGGGAAGCAGCCAAAATCTATCGCTTCAACTGGTGGCAACGCTTCACCGAAGTGGAATTGCCTTTCGCCGCCATCGGACTGGTCTGGAACTCCATGATGTCGGTGGCCGGCGGCTGGTTCTTCCTGATGGCGTGTGAGATGTTCGTGCTGGGGGCGCGCGATTTCCGCTTACCCGGCCTGGGATCGTACTTGCAGGTGGCCGCCAGTGCGGGCGACACGACTTCAATCCTGTGGGGTGTCGCCGCCATGATCGCGGTCATCGTGTTGCTCGACCAGTTTGTCTGGCGGCCCGTGATTGCGTGGACCGAGAAATTCAAGGTCGAGCAGGTGGAGAGCACCAATCTTCCCCGCTCCTGGGTGCTCGCGGTATTTCAGCACTCGCGCGCTTTGGCCGGCATCCGCAATCAGGCGATCCGTCCCGTGCGCGAACGCTTGATGATGTATTTTTCACGCCGTCATCATTCGGCGACCACGGCGGAGGAGAGTCGGCCTTGGAAGATCTGGGTTCTGCGCCTGGTGGGTGTGTTGTTGCTGGGCTTGATTTTCTACGCCGTCGCTCGAGTCGGCGTGATCCTTGCCGGGCTGCACCGTGCCGACGTGCGTGAACTGGGTCTAGGGCTCGGAGCCACGTTCCTGCGCGTCACGGTTGCCCTCGTGATCGGCGCCGCCTGGACCATTCCCGCCGGCGTGGCCATTGGCTTCAATCCGCGGCTGGCCCGCATCGCGCAACCGCTCGCGCAGATCGCAGCCTCGGTTCCGGCCACGGCGCTGTTCCCGGTGGTGCTGCTCGTCCTGATTCGCCTGGGCGGAGGACTCGGCTTGGGCTCGGTCGTGCTCCTTCTGCTGGGCACGCAGTGGTACATCCTCTTCAACGTGATTGCGGGTGCGATGGCCATCCCGACGGACCTCAAGGAGTGCTGCTCGACTTTCGGGATTCGCGATTGGGAGCGCTGGCGGAAACTGATTCTGCCCGGCATTTTTCCCTACCTGATCACCGGCATGGTGACCGCGTCCGGCGGCGCCTGGAATGCAAGCATTGTCGCCGAATATTTTCATTTCAAGGGCCAGATCTACACCACCATGGGCCTGGGCGCGATTATCAGCAAGGCGACCGACGGAGGACGCTTCGACGAATTGCTGGCAGCCACCATCTTGATGGCGGCAGCCGTGGTTACGGTCAATCGGCTCCTGTGGCGTCGTCTGTACGCGCTGGCAGAAAATCGTTACCGCCTGGAAACCTGACCGCACGCAGGTAACACGTTACTCCGCGGCTTCCTTCCTGATTTTTTCTCCGAGATTTCATTTGCCTTTCATCCTGACGCAAAGTGCGCGCGTTATGGATGTAACCATGCCCATTCTGTCGCCGCGTGAAGATGCTGTCGGTCCCGGTGTGCTCGCCCATGCGCCTGCGCTCGCCGGCTTGCCCGGTTTCGCATCCCGGTTCTTGCCCCTGGAGCAGGCCCACCGCCTCTACCAGAGAGCCCGCCGGGGCTGCGAACACTCGGTTCTCGAAAACCTGCTGCGCGAGATGAATGTCGATCCCCAGGTGAATCCGGATGACTTGCAGCGAATTCCGAAGAAGGGACCGGTGGTGGTGGTCGCCAATCATCCCTATGGGTTGCTCGATGGCGCGGTGTTGGCCGTGGTTCTGGCGCGCGCCCGTCCTGACGTCAAAGTCATGACCAACTTCCTGCTGGCGGGCGTGCCGGAGCTCAACGAGGTCTGCATCTTCGTCGATCCCTTGCATACGCCGAAGTCCCAGGAGCGCAACCGGCGCGCCTTGAAGCAATCGATGGAATGGCTGCAGCAAGGCGGCGTGCTTGCCATCTTTCCTGCGGGCGAAGTGTCGCATTGGCAGATGCCGAAAGCGGCGGTCGCCGATCCGCGCTGGAACCAGACCGCGGCGCGGCTCATCCGCAGGACTGGCGCTACGGCCTTGCCCGTGTATTTCTGCGGACAGAACAGCCTGGGATTCCAGTTCGTGGGAGCGCTCCATTCGCGGCTGCGGCTGGCTTTCCTGCTGCAAGAGTTTCTGCAGCAACAGGGCAAGCAGATCGCCTTGCGCATCGGCAGCCCCATTCCCGGAGATGCAGTTGCTGAGATCAGTAACGATCAGCAAGCCACCGAATATCTGCGCTGGCGCACCTACTTGCTGGCTGAACGAGGCAAGCGAAAAGGGTCCCGTGCCGTAGCCTTTCGCGCAGTTTTCCCGACGAAGCAGGACGAGGCGATTCTTCCCGGCCTGCCGCGTGAGCTGCTGCTCCGCGATCTGGAAAGGCTCGGTCCACGGCGCCGTCTTGCCGAGAACGCCGAGTTCACCGTGTACGCAGCCAAGGCCGAGGAAATCCCGCATCTGCTTCCGGAAGTCGGTCGCCTGCGCGAGGTCACGTTCCGTGGTGCCGGCGAAGGCACAGGTCGCCGCTCCGACCTCGACGAGTTCGACTCCTACTACTGGCACCTGCTGCTCTGGAGCAAATCGAACCAAGAGTTAGTCGGAGCCTACCGCGCCGCCAACACGGCAGAAGTCGTCGCCGAACGCGGCATCGAGGGCCTCTACACCAGTACGCTCTTTCGCTATGACGTCCGGCTCCTGAAGAAGATGGGCCCAGCGCTGGAGTTGGGCCGGTCCTTCGTCCGCCCGGAATATCAGCGCCAATACGCGCCCCTGTTGTTGCTGTGGAAAGGCATCGCCCGCTTAGTGAGCAGCAGACCGCAAACACCAGTGCTGTTTGGCGCTGTCAGCGTCAGCAACACTTACAGCCGCGCCTCCCGCGAACTCATCTTTTCCTTCTTCGAAGAGCGGAAGCGACAGGACGAACTCGCCGGACTGGCTGGACTGGTAACGCCGCGACGCCCATTTCGTCCGGGAAGGCTCCGCCAGTGGGACTGCCGCGCCGCTTGCAAAGCCCTGCGCGATCTCGACGAACTTTCCCAGCCCATTGCGGATGTCGAAAGCGACGGCAAGGGACTTCCCATTCTCCTGAGGCAGTACGCCAAGGTCGGCGGCAAATTCCTGGGCTTCAATGTCGACCGCAAATTCTCCGACGTATTGGACGGACTGGTGCTGGTCGACTTGCGCGAAACCGAGCCGACCGTGCTGGAGCGCTACATGGGCCGTGAAGCCGTCGCGGAATTTCGCCGCCACCACGGGCTTACGTAGTCGCGTTTGCCACGAGTTCGTGCGATGAGTTGGTGACGCGTCGAAAGGCGCGGCATCAGCTTCGAGCGTTTGAAACGGGTGCCCCATCCTAATCTCCCGTTCTGTGCGAGGTTAGGGTGGGGACTTTTCCGGCACGCCACGCGCCTCAATCTCCTGCTCTGGCGTTCTTGTCATTCCGACGCCGAACGCGGCGGAGGAATCTGCGATGCTACGGCCGTAAAGAATTGGAATCACATCACCGCCAACCGTCCTTCTGCGCTGGAGTTGCCGCCGCGTGGCTCTTCGTTACGTGAAAACACTATTCCCGAAAAGGGCGAGAACAAAATCCTACCTGGATGGATTAACGTAAGCGGCTGTGACTCGGAAGATTCCTCCGCCGCGTTCGGTGTCGGAATGACGAGGTCGGGTCGGCCGTTCCCAGCCACAGACAACACTAGAGATTTTTCAATATCGATTCGGTTGGCGTGATGCAACTTTCGGGTCCGGCTCCCAAAGCGTTATCAATCTGCTCACCGATCTCTGCGAGCATCGGCGGAGTCATGCGTCTCTGGAGTTCTTCAAAGAGCTGCCGTTCTTCCTTCCGGATATGGCCGGAAAGCGTCTCGGCGAACCGTCGCACTCCCGCTTCATCGAGCGTTCCTGCAGCCGATTGCGCAAAGTATTCGCGCAATTGCTTGTGTTCTGCCGCCAAATCATCGGCTAATGAGACCAGTTCTGGATACTGCCGGGCGGCAGGGAAGAGATGCTTCTCTTCCGCGGCGAAATGAAACCGGATTTCCTGTTCGAAATGCTGTTGAATTTCCGACTGCCATGCCTTCACTTCCCCCGGCGTAGCCAGTGCAGCCCGGTTGATTCGTACGCACAAAGCCAAAGCATGCTGGTGCTGGCGGGAAAGTGGGACGAGATTCGGATCGCGAAGCATGCCTTCCATTATCTGCCAAGCGGCAATCTTTCACGTAGCCGGCCCATTAAGACAAAGTCTAGGAGGGAATTCTTTCGGGCCACATAGCCGTCAGCACGAGCGCCACCGCGATTCCCAACGATACCTCCACACAGCGATGAATCGCGACGATCCACGGCGAAGTCGCTCGTGGTACCAGCATAATGATAGTCAGCGTGATTCCCGCGAACCGGTAGGCGCTGCGATCCACCTTCAAAAGCAGACAAACCAGCCCGGTGCCGGCCATGGCCGCCCCGAAGACAATCAGGTTTGCTCCAACATAGGACGACAGGAATCCTCCCACGGCGCCGCCGAGCACGGTTCCCGCCAGCCGCTTCCACGATACCGTCCATGCTGCACCCAGCGAAGATTGCATGACCACGATGGCCGTCACCGTTGCCCAGTAAGGCTCGGGCATATGCAGACTCTGCGCGATTAGCTGCGAGGCCAGCGCCGCAATCGTCGTGCGCGCAATGTGCGAAAGCGAGTTTTGTTCCTCGGCAACAACCGTGACCGCACTCCCCATGGTGCTCTCCTGAGGTTCCGACATTCTACGTGGGAATTGGTATTGGACGCTTCCCTCCGGTGCTTTACTAATTTCCCTCCACCATTGAGAATGGAAAGTTCGCTTGCGTCCGATGCCGCGGCCCGTGGCGCTCACTCCGCCACGTCCGCAATGCCCTGAGTCGCGAGCGCAGGAGCCCTCATATGCCCGCAAGTGGTGAACTCATCCGCATGATGAACTACGTCGACGACATCAGCACAACCCTGCGCCGCATCAGCGCCAATCTCAACACCATCACAGACGAAGAGCGCAAGCGTCTTTCCGAGTACATGGGAACGGCCGCGAACGGCTTCGGCGAGGTCCTGTCGCAACTGCAAAAGGGCGGGAACAAGTAGTGGCCGAGGTGCAGGCCATTGCGGTGATCGGGGCCGGCACCATGGGCCGCGGAATCGCGCACGCCGCCGCGCTCGGCGGTTACCGCACCATCCTCGAAGACATCCTTCCCAACGCGTTGCGGCGAGCCGAGTCAGAAATCCGCACCAATCTGGACAAGGCGGTCGAACTGGGCAAAGTCACAGCCAGCGACGCGAAAGCCGCGTTCTCCCGCCTGGAATTCGCTGGTTCAGTGGATGAAGCGGCCCGTCAGGCCGATGTGGTCATCGAGGCGGTTCCCGAAGAACTCGAGTCCAAGATCGAGATTTTCACCCTGCTCGATAAAATCTGCCGCCCCACGACCGTGCTCGCCTCCAACACCAGCTCACTCAGCCTCACCGAAATCGCCAGCGTCACCTACCGGCCCCGGAAAATCGTTGGCATGCACTTCTTCAATCCCGTGCAAAAAATGAAGCTGCTCGAAATCGTGCGCGCGCTCGAAACCGACGACGACACGCTGGCCACGGCCATGCACGTTGGCCAGCGCATGGGGAAAGAAGTGGTCGTCATCAAGGAATCTCCGGGCTTTGTCACCAGCCGCATCAACGCCATGATCGGCAACGAAGCCTTTTACATGCTGCAGGAAGGGATCGCGAGCGCCGAAGACATCGATAAAGCGCTCAGGCTCGGCCTCAATCATCCCATGGGTCCATTTGAGCTGGTCGATCTGGTCGGGCTAGACACACGCCTGCACATCCTCGAATACCTCCACAAAACGCTGGGTGAGAAATTCCGCCCCGCGCCCCTGCTGGTGCAGTACGTGAAAGCCGGAAGGCTGGGCCGCAAGTCCGGACGCGGAGTATTTGAGTATCCGGAGAAGAAGGCCGAGCCGGCACCGGTCGCCGCCAGATAGTTAGACCTTTGCTATTCCTGATTTCCTGACAGGCGCGAAGCTTTTGTGGTCGCAGTGATCAGGTAAACCGTAGCGTGGTCTCTATGGGCCTCATCAACCAGATTCACAACATCCTGCCACGCCACCTCATCATCTGCGCCGATATAAACCACCCAATGTGGAGGTCGGCTCAGTTCCTGCTTCAGCACCCGGTCGAAGTCTTCCCACGCCACAAGTTTCGAGTTCACCTGCAAATCGGGCGTCTGCCCTGGCGCGGAGTGCTTCACCTGTACTATGAGCGGCTCGGTCCATATATCGCTGTTCTGCGGTACAGTTCCCTGCTTGAGCAGGCCCACCCGCAAGCCTTTTGACCGGTACGCACCGATCCCCATTAACAGCATCATCAGCATAGCGACGAGGGTGTAGAAGATTCCTGCCACAAGTCCGAAACTAGGGAGGCCCGAAATCTGGGGTTGCAGGGGCAGCTCCCGTGCCCATCGAAGATCCTGCCCGACAGTTGCTGACTCTGTGATCGTTTTCGACTGCTCGAAAGAATGGACGAGTCGAATGATTGGTACGAACATTAGCCAAACGAGTCCGATGTACGTGACGATGGACAGCCCTGCCCTTCCGAACAAAGCAGCAGTCTCGTAGTACTCCGTGTTTGCGATTACTTCTAGATGAGGGGGAAGCCGATCGAGGCAACTGAAGTCGGACATTACTTCGACATCAAGCTCGTAGACACCAGGTCCGGCCCTAAATCCTGAAGGCCAAGGTAAGACGATCGGCTCATCCAGCCGGTCGACAACTTTCCCGTTTTTGTATAGCGTCCAACGGGTTTGTAAATGGCGATAGGGGTCACACTCCGGGTGCGCAGAATCCCACCGCCAGTCTGTGCCAGGATTCAGATCAACCCAATAATCGGTATCCAGATTCAGCCGGAAAGATCCGGTACGGATGTGTCCCCGTGCAAGAGACACGGGCATGTCGACTGGGCGCACGATTCGCGTGCGCATCCAGTGGTCGATGGCCGCACGCCCCCCTACGCCCAAGAGGATCAGCCCGATGCCAATCGGGACCGAAATCGGCAGTCTGAAGCGCATATTTTATTTAGACACTGGGTGCTGCTCGTCCGTCAGATACCGGAAGTCACATTGTCGCTTGTGAGTTATTGGAGAGCAGGTGTGGCTGTCGATTGGTATAACATCCCCGTTACGCTCAAAACCCCAGTCTGACGGGCGAACAGACAGCGCAAGCTTGTGCTAAGGCCTGTTTTCATCAACGGCAATGGCCGGGTAGGATAACCTCTTCTAAACCGTGCCGATACGGCCGACTGTACGCCAGAGATGCCGGAACCCATTCAAGACGAATCGCCTGCCCTCGTAGAGCATATGGAGCTGTGCTTCGGAAGAATTCAGCATGGGTTTGATACACCAACAACTGGCGATGCCGTAGATGAGGTGCAGTTCGTTGAGTGTCGTGGTGGTTTCGTGCGAGGCGTATCGGTCTTGAGCACTTTAGGACTTAGCCGCTTCGCGCTTGAGTCGTCCGCCAGTGAAAAGAAGATTCGACAAGAACTCTTCTTCATGGGGAAAGAGGATCAGCTTCCCGACAACGCAGCGGCGGTACTTCACCAAGTAGTCGGCCACCTCACGCACACCAACAAGGCCGTTCTGCGCGGACATGCAATCAAGAGACCGGGAGCCCTATTCCACAAATGGGACTTCGTCGCACTCTACTCAACGTTGCCGATCTACTACCCGAATGAAATGTGGACATGTCGTAGTGAAGGTATTGAAGTTGTTCTGTGCTGGCTCTTGCCGATAACAGAAGCGGAGTGGGCGTTTCACGCACGAAACGGCTGGTCTAAGTTTGAGAACCTTCTGAACGATGCAAGATGTGATCTGTTCGACCTCAATCGTCCAAGCCTCGTCTAGGTCTCTGGTCTGGGGGCCGTTGGCGTAACATCCCCGTTACACTCATCATGGCGTTGCGCTGGGCACTTGAGTGAAATCGCCTGTGTCTGTTGAAAAACTCTTTTCTAGGTGTTCGAGGCAGAAAATGCAGCCCTGTAAGTGGTTGATTTCTTGTTCGAGGAGCCAACCAAAATTCTTCAAAATTACTTAGTTGGTTCCTTTTTCAACAGACACGCCTGATAGCCACAATTGAGCAGGGGCGAATGTAATCTAGCGTGCAAGACTGGGCGGCCCCACAATGTTTCTCGTTCCCGTTTCCCGCTGAAAGAGCCGACCGTGAACCTAGGCAAGGTGACAAATTCGCTGCTCGTATCCGCCGCAAATACTCTGCTGATCGTCCTTACCTTTATCTTCCTAATCTTTCCCAAATTCACCAACTGGGCTCGCTTCCTCTCACTAGTAATCCAGGTGGTCGCAGCCATCGATGTGGTTCTCGTCCTGCGAGATCTCTGGAATTCCGGCACACGCCTGAGGGCAGTTGGGGCCATAGCACTCTGGTTACCACTTTATTTCTTAATCTCAATCGTGAACGTATGGGAGGGCCCGCTATACGCCGTAACCAGCGGGGACCCGCCACACTTTGAAATCCGGGGAGCTGCTTCGTTCTGTGGCTTGGAAGTTTACGGCCCCGAGCAGGATAACGCTGAATGGTCCGGGGACAACCTTGGGTTGGTGTGGAGCGTCGGACAGGCGGCAACGCACCACTTTCCGGTCAGTGTGGAGTTTGCTTACGGTGAAGTTCCTGCCGACTTTGTACAACGATTCCCCGCGCCTAGTGTATTGCCGTCTCGCCTCGACCCAACAGTTGCTTACAAAGTGGTCATAGAGCGTTGCATGGGGGGACCTCAGACCTTGTCGCTCCGTGGGCTCGCATTGACTGAATATCAAGCGAATCCGAATGTGTGTTGGGGCGACCTGAAGATCGGAGAGCGTCAAAACTCGGCGTCGGTGCGAGTGGATTGCCAAAGCAAGCAACCTCTCCCAATGTCAGAGAGAGCAAAGCAACGTCTTGAAGAATATCGGAAGGGTCGGATTCCGTTCTATTGATAGCGGAGATGCCTACGGAAGCGGGCCAACTGGCGAAAAATCCTCATTTCACTCAAAACCCCTCAACGAGCTACCGGGCCGATAGCCTCAAGTCAAAGAGACCCGGAATCGGCATGCTCAGCAAAGTTGCGGATCAATTCTGCCGTATCAGGGAGCACGCCTAGCTGTTGAAAGAGGCCGAGCGATTCCACTAATACCCAGTCCTCTGCAATTTTGCTGTTTGCGATGCGGTGTATGGTGATAAGGCGGATCTGTAATTGTTTTCCCGTCGGCGAAATTCCCATCCATGTCCCCTGATGCGTGCCTTCCATCACTAAATGGCTCACAACGTGGTCTCGCTCTGCGATCATCTGCTCGACATGGAAGCGCAAATCGGGGAAGCTCACTAGCCAACCCGATACGTGTTCCTTCATTGCCTGAGGCCCACGATGGCCAGGTTTGGCTAGGACGCCAGAGCGAAGCTGATGGGTCACGCAATCCTCAGAAAAGATCTGGTCCGCAACATCGAGTCTGCGAGCATTCCACAATTCCTCAACGAATCTTTTGATGATGTGTTTTGCTGGCTCCATTCGCTGGCTCCCTACTCGAATCTGAATGTGGTGGGTTCTGCCCCTTCTAGTTGCTCTAGAGCAACGACCGTTGGTCTCGTGCTTAGTTAGCCTATACTGGGCTCGGTCCGTTGCACTGGCCTGTTGAGGGGGTGCATGCTCCGGGCCGGTTCCCCCACTTCGGGCCGAGCCTCGTTTTTTTACGGCAAGCACAGAACGGTAGTCCCCGCAGTCCTTTACTTTTCCAGCATCCTATACCGCACGGTGCCAGTTGTTGAAAAATCCCCATAACGCTCATTGACCCGGCAAACGGCGAATAAACGGCGCAAGCCTGTGCCCTCGCCTGGTTACATCAACTACGTGTCGCGCCGTAACTCCAAGCGCTGGACTATCAAAACTAGCAGCGGGCACCTAGCAGATTTGTTCTACGTCGGAAGAGAAAGTAAAGGTCCGTCTGGGCTGTCGTCGGGCAGGGGTACCTGAAGGGGCTGACGACGCCCTTTCGAAAACCCTGTGCTCATCTCGTCGCCCTGCGAGCATATACTCGGCTCTCCCAAAACTTCCTCGTAAACTTCACATATCGAGACCCTGTAATGCTTGCCATCACTAGATGCGGTCACCTCAAAAAGCGTACTCTTGGGTACGCGGTTCGCGTCTGCTGCGGTTTCTGTGGATTTGTCGGACTCGAAAATCAAATCTTCCAATAAATGCGCATTACGTAGACCAGTGAGATCTGCGTAAACGCCGTATTTACCTTTGTACTTTGTTTCCGCAGCTCTGACAGTTCCGAGCCAACTAGCAAGTATTCTATGTCGGTCCGTCACAACCTGCTCGGATTGGGCTAGAGCGGTGGAAGCAAATATTCCAAGGATCAGGACGGTGCTTATCGGCCCTTTCACGGTGCAGCCTCACAATTTCACTTATTGATTTCGGTTGTGTCTGTTGAAAAAGTCCCTCAGTTGATGCTTGTGGCCATGTAAGGTTCACGTTATAAGCAGGCCAGTGATGCTGCTATTCACCATTCCATTGGGAGGCCTGCTGTTCATGATGGGAAACCATTC
>Ga0210384_10006432_pt1 | contig 12558 bp, 4 predicted proteins | sample IncBWH2MmetaG_FD_160574 | JGI IMG/M metagenome (GOLD analysis project Ga0210384, IMG submission 160574) | Forest soil microbial communities from Barre Woods Harvard Forest LTER site, Petersham, Massachusetts, United States - Inc-BW-H-2-M | ecosystem: Environmental > Terrestrial > Soil >... | reverse complement strand
GAAGGAAACGTCGCTGCTGGCGGAATTCAGCCGCGACCTCACGCAGGCTGCTGGCGAAGGTTCGCTGGATCCGCTCGTTGGTCGCGAAGGTGAAGTCGAGCGCGTGATCCAAATCCTTTGCCGCCGAACAAAAAACAACCCGGTTCTCATCGGGGAACCCGGCGTCGGTAAGACGGCCATCGTCGAAGGACTTGCGCAGCGCATTTCCGATGGCGACGTCCCGCCGTTCCTGGCGGACAAGCGCATCCTCTCGCTGGACCTTTCCTTGATCGTCGCGGGCACAAAATACCGCGGACAATTTGAAGAGCGGCTCAAAACCATCATGAAAGAATTGATGGAGAGCCAGAACTCCATCGTTTTTATCGACGAATTGCACACCCTGGTGGGCGCGGGTTCCGCGGAAGGCTCGCTGGATGCCGCGAACATCCTGAAACCGGCTCTCTCGCGCGGAGAGATTCAGTGCATCGGTGCGACGACCCCCGGCGAGTACAGAAAATCGGTGGAAAAAGACCGTTCGCTCGAGCGCCGCTTCCAGGCCGTAAAAGTTCCCGCGCCGAATGAAGAAGAAGCCGTTCAAGTCATCCAGGGTGTCCGCGAACGCTACGAAAAATTCCATGCCGTCAGCTACACCGATGAAGCGCTACGCTATTCCGTTTACCTTTCGAACCGCTACATCCCCGACCGTTTCCTTCCCGACAAAGCCATCGATCTGATTGACGAAGCCGGCGCGCGCGTAAAGCTCCGCCAGGCCACCGTTCCCGAAGAAGTCGGCGAAGTGCAAAAGCGCGTAAAATTCATCACCCACCGCATGGAAACGGCCATTGCCAATCACGAATTCGAAAAAGCGCGTTTCTATTCCGAGGAGGAACGCAAGGAAAAGGAAAACCTGCGCACCCTTCGCGAACGCTACAAGCTCGACGACGCGTCGACGGGTATCGTGTCCCGCGAAGACATCGAGGAAGTGGTCTCGCGCTGGACCGGCATCGGCGTGACCTCCATTAAAGAAGACGAACAGCAGAAGCTTCTGCGCATCGAGCCGGAGCTTCACAAGCGCGTCATCAGCCAGGACAAAGCCATCACCGCCCTGGCGCGTGCGATTCGCCGCAGCAGAGCGGGCCTCAAGTCTCCGCTGCGTCCGGTGGGTTGCTTCTTCTTCCTTGGGCCTACGGGCGTCGGAAAAACAGAAGTCGCACGGCGCCTTGCGGAATTCCTGTTTGGTTCGGAGAAGTCCTTGGTACGCTTTGACATGTCGGAGTTCATGGAAAAACACTCCGTTTCAAAGCTCATCGGCGCGCCTCCGGGGTATGTGGGCTACGAAGAAGGCGGGCAGCTGACGGAGCGGGTCCGCCGAACGCCCTATTCGGTCATCCTCCTGGATGAAATCGAGAAGGCTCATCCGGACGTCTTCAACATCTTGTTGCAAGTGTTCGAAGACGGGCAATTGACCGATGGTCTCGGCAACACCGTGGATTTCCGCAACACCATCATCATCATGACTTCGAACCTCGGTGCGCGGCACTTGCAGAGGCGCACTTCCATAGGTTTTCAGTCGGGCGCCGATGAAGCCAGCCAGAAGTCCATCGAAGAAATGGTGATGAACGAGGTAAAGCGCGCGTTCAATCCGGAGTTTCTCAACCGGCTCGACGAAGTGATTATTTTCAATGCGCTCGGCGACGAAGACTTGCTGCGCATCATCGATTTGCTCGTGGGCCAGCTGAACGACACGCTGATCCACCGGCAGGTGCAGATCGTGGTGTCACCGGAAGCACGCCAGTGGATCCTCGAGAAAACGTGTGCGGACCGCAACTATGGGGCGCGGCCGCTGCGCCGGGCGCTTCAAAAGTATGTGGAAGACCCGCTCTCGGAGGCGCTCATCCAGGGGGGAATTCAAAGGCCAGCGACGCTCCAAATTTACGTCGCGGGAGAAGCTTTGGCCTTCCGTCCGGTGGTTGAGGCAACCCCGGTTATCCACTAGCGAATCTGACACAACGCACGGGAGACCTCGACCAGGTCGGGGTTGACGAACGACCGGCCCACACCGGGTCCGGCGGGAGAAAAACAAATTGTGTTTCGGGGGCGCGGCCTTGACGATCTCAACGGCCGCTCATAGGAGAGTCTGTTTGCCGTTCGGAGTTTTGGCGTTTCGGGTCACCTGGATCGCGACGTTTTCCCTGTTTCTCGCATCCAGCTCACCAGCAACAACGCAAAAAAACCTCCTCGCGGGGCCGTCTCTATCCGCGGACACGCGACGCTTGTCCCGAGGCTCCCATTCTGATTCTCCGAAAACCGATTCTGTTGCGACGGCCCAACCGGACGCGCCGCAAGCCGCGAGCGGCCATCCGCAGGGTGTTATCGAACGCATCGAATTCTATGGCAATCGCAGAATCCGCAGCGACACGCTGAAAGCGCGCATCTTCAGCCGCGAAGGCGATCCCTACAATGAAGAGACACTTCGACGCGATTTCCAGGCCCTGTGGAACACGCAGTTCTTCGAGGATGTAAAGCTGCGCGTGGAAGATTCACCGGACCGCGCCGATGGCCGAATCATCATCTTCGACGTGAAAGAACGCCCGCAAATCCGGCGCATCCGCTACGACGGCATTCACTCCATCTCGGAATCGGATATTCTCGACCGTTTTAAAGAGCGCAAAGTCGGCCTCTCGGTCGAAAGCCCGTTCGACCCCACGAAAATCAAGAAAGCCGAAGTGGTGCTGAAGGAACTGCTCGGAGAGCACGGCCGCCAATTTGCGAAAGTGACTCCGCAATACGAACGCATCGCTTCGAGCAACGCGGTGATCCTGGTCTTCAAGATTGACGAGGGCCCCAAAGTCAAAGTCGGCACAATCAAGTTTGTGGGGAACCACGCATTCAGCGACCGCAAGCTGATCCGCTCCATGCGACACGACCGACCCTACGGAATTCCGCTCTACTTCCTGGACATACCCGTTTTGACCAAGACCTACGACCGCGAAAAACTCAACGAGGATCTGGAAGTCGGCGTCCGCGGCCTGTATCAGGACAACGGTTACTTCCGTGTCGTGGTGGCCCCCAACGGCCCGGTCCTGGAGAACATAGATGTTCCGCACAAGGGTGTTCCGCTGCCCGGACTGAAGCCGCACAAGGGTAAAGCCGTCAACATCACCATCAAGATCGAAGAAGGCGAGCAGTACCGGATGGGAACGCTCAAGATCGTCAGCTCGGACCCGGACAAAGCCCTTTCGCTCAAGGTAGAACCGCTGAAAGCTCTCTTCCCGATGAAAGAAGGCGATGTCCTCAATGTGGACAAGCTCCGCAAGGCGCTGAAGAACTACACGGATGCTTACGGACAGTACGGCTTCATCGATTTTACCGCTGAGCCGGATTTCGACATTGACGATGCCGCAAAGAAGATCAACCTTACGCTGCACTTCGACGAACAAAAGCAATACTACGTCCGCCGTATCAATTTCAGCGGCAACACCACCACGCGCGACAAAGTCATCCGCCGTGAGCTGCTGATCGACGAAGGCCAGCTCTTCAACAAGCGCTATTGGGACATCAGTATTCTGCGCCTGAACCAGCTCAACTATTTCGACAAAATCGAAGCCGACAAAGCCGTCGAACTGCAAAAGAACAGCAAAGACGGCACCGTCGATATCAATCTCAAGCTCAAGGAAAAAGGCAAACAGTCCATCGGTTTGCAAGGTGGCGTCAGCGGCTTGGCGGGCGGTTTTATCGGCCTTACGTATCAGACCAACAACTTCCTCGGCTTAGGCGAAACGCTCACGCTGTCAGCGCAATTTGGCGCTTACCAGCGCACCTTGCAATTCGGCTTTACGGAACCTTATCTCTTCGACCGCCCCATTTCGACTGGATTCACGGTCTTCTCGAGCAAGTACAATTTCAACCAGGCCCAGCAGGAAGCCCAGTTCACGGGCCAGCAGGTCAGCGTCAATCCGCAATTCATCCAGAATTACGATCAGAACAGCACAGGATTTACGGCTTTCGCCAGTTACCCGCTAAAGCGCTTTTCTTTCGCCCGGCTCGGCCTTTCCTATGGACTGACGCGCACAAATATCACTGCGTTCAATGCGGCCTCCACCCTGTTATTCGAACAATTGCAGTTCCGCGCCATCGCCGGTCCCAGCGCGCTCAACGGAATCGTCTCGAGCACCATTACTCCCTCCATCAGTTACAACACCATTGATAATCCGATTAACGCGACGAAGGGCAAGAGTTTCTACTATTCCGTGTCGTTCCAGGGCGGGCCCTTGGGCGGCAACGTTAAAACTGTCAGCAATGTGTTCGACATCAAGTATTTCCATCCGATTAACAAGCGCCGCAACGCCGTCGGCCTGCACTTCACGACCGCCTATATCACTGGATACGGCGGCGGAGAAGTGCCCCCCTTCAGCCGTTTCTATATGGGCGGCGAAAACGATGTTCGCGGTTTCGACATCCGCTCTATTTCGCCGGTGGTCTTCATTCCCACGGTATCCGCGCAAACCCTTACCTATCACGATCCCACTTCCGCCGGGCTGGCGCGATCGTTCACTGTGCCTGTCTTGGTGTACACCGCGACTTTGCCCGGCGGCGACTATCAAGCCTCCGGCAACATCGAATATCGCATCCCCATTGCTGGTCCCGTGAGCATGTCTCTGTTCGCCGACGCCGGAACGGACGGAATTTTTAAAACCAGCGCCCTGCACCTGGATCCCACCGGCATAGCGAATATAGCATCCACGTTCCCAACAGCGCCCCTTACCAAGACCCTCGGCATTTTTCCCGGAACGAACTTCCGTATCCGAGACTCCGTGGGAATCGAGTTTGGCGTCAATCTTCCGATCGTCCAGGCGCCTTTCCGCATCTACTACGCCTATAATCTGAACAGACTGCACTCGCAAATTGCCGCCCCACTTCCGTTCGTTAACCAGACCACGCTCGCGAACTGGAAGAACACGCTCGACGCCATAACTCCGAATCTCTGGGAGAACGAAATAGCGCCTCAACTGGTGTTCTTGAACAATCCCGGGCGGCTGAACTATTTCGAGCCCAAAACGACTTTTCGTTTCACGGTAGGAAAAACTTTTTAGCCGCGCGGAGCGGCGGAGAAATTCGAATCGTCCGGCGAGAAAATCAGGCCCGCGCGGCCGCAACCTTCGCGGCGCACGTGAATCTGGGAGGCAATGGAAATGAAGTTGTGGAAGACTTCGAGCTACCTGACGCTGGCAGTCCTGGCGTCCTGCTTGCTCCTTAGCGGATGCGGGAGCAAAACAAACGGCGCCATCAGGACTAGCGTATCGCTTACCTCATCCGTCGTCAGCGACGTACTCATTTTGGGGCAGTCGACGACCCTCACCGCCATGGTTACCGGGCCGTCCAATACGAATGTCACCTGGGTGGGTTGCACCTATACGACCACCACCACCAATTCTTCCGGCACACCTACAACTGCGACAGCCGTGGCGTGCCCGAAGGACGGTTCCTTCGGTACGCTATCGAACGAACAGCCCACCGGGACCGCGACATTCACCGCCCCGTCGATTCTCCCGGATCCCACTAAGTTTCCCCTGCTCGCCATCATCATCACCGTGCAATCCGTTGCGGACTCCAGTAAGAACGGCACCCAGACCATCACGCTGCACATCGACTCGGGCATCTCCGTCACGCTCAACCCCGTTACTGCGGCTGTGCCCACGAACGAAAAGCAGCCCTTCTTTGCCATCCTGACGAACGACCTCAAAATCCAGGGCGTGACCTGGACCCTCACGCAGACGACTCCCAGCAGCACCACCACCTCGACTCCCAACATATATGCGGGGCTTCCCACCTGCACGGTGAGCGGCAATGCCACAGGATGCGGCTCGATTGATACGAACGGAATCTACAGTGCTCCTACCGCTGTGCCTACTGCCAGTGTGCCCGCGAACGCTAGCACGACGCCTACAAACGTGACCATAGTTGCGACCTCTGTCGAGGACCCCACGCGCTTCGCCATCGGCACCATCACCATCACGGCCGGCGGACCAATCACCTTTAACGGAATCAGTCCCACCATCGCACCGCAAGGCGCCACGTTTTGGGACATTTATTTGAACGCCCCAGGCATATCTTCGGCTTCCACGATCACGCTGACAGACGCGCATAACGGCATAACGACACTCAATTCTGCGACCGGCCAGATCAAAGTGCTGTTTCCGATTCCAACCGCGACAGTCACAAATCCGCCCTCGACAGGCGCCCGTGTGCGCCTTTTCTCAAATAACCTGGTTGTGGCGGGTCCGGTCACGGTCTCGGTCACCGACCCCGGCGAACCGGTGACGACAACCGCCGGAGGGGTCTTCACCTACAACATTTTGCCGGTACGCCCGACGACTTTGGCTTCGTCTCCGAATGACCTTGTCCAGGGGGCCGTGTCTTCAGGCACTATCCCCGTGACGATTGACGGAGGTTACTTCGGATCGGGCGGCCAGTTTGCAAACGTATTTTTTGACAATACCATTCCCGCCACGACCAACGGCCAGGGGCAGCCTCTGTCAACGGCTCGGCAACTGCAGATACAGTTGCCCGTCGGTCCGATTAACTCTGGGCTGCCGGGACTCTATTCTCTTTCTGTGTCGAGTGACTCGCTGCCAGCTCCGTTTGCAGCTAACCCCGCTGTCACGGATTTGGCCGTGTTCCCGAACTATTCGGTGACTCCGCCCGTACTGGCAGGAACCGTTATGGGCGTCGGCACCAATCCAAGCGCCATCGATATTGATTCCACGTTGGGTGTGGTCGTTGTCGCTGAGACGGGTTCAAATGCCGTGCAGTTCTATAGTATTGGGACCGGCACGCTGACGCCAATCGGCGGTCCGGTGGCCGTGGGCAAGGTTCCCACGGGTCTCTCCGTGAATCGCAGCAACCACACCGTTGCGGTGGTCAACTATCAGGATCAAAGCGTGACCGTTCTCCCCATCCCTGGGGCGCTCGTTCAGGCTCCCGGCACTCCGTTCACTCTCGATATTTCCGGTGTGCTGCAGGGCCAGGTTTCTCCGGCACCGTTGCCATACGCGATTGGCGTGGATCCCGACACGAATATGGCTGTCGTGGCCTATTCCTCGACGTCGGCCTCTTCGGCAGCGAATCTCGGCTTCCTCCTTAATTTGAACACTGGCAGCGCGCCGCCGTTTGGATGCATTGATGATACGACGATCACCAAGAACCCTGGCCCTTGCGTCTCTGCGCAGGTCACTCTAAACACGGGCGCCAATCCACAGGTGGCCATGGCGCCTCACGGCCACCTCGCATTCGTTACCCCCGGAGGTTCAGGTGTTTTGCAAGGCGTGGATGTGACGAAAGCTTCGAGTTCGGCCCAAATTAAAACGCTTACTCTCGCCGCCGGAATCGTGACGGTGACTACGACGACGTCGAATGGTTTGGTGCCTGGAAATTCCGGCACGGTCCTGATCAGAGGCGTGCCCGGGCCCGGAACGACGGGCAATAGCACCACAGCGAACTTCAACGGCGTCTACACCGTGGCCGCGGTCAGTGACACAAGCTTCACGTATATCGTGAATTCGACGGCCAGCGGCTCCGTGACTCTTACTCCTGACGCCAACGGGAATACCGGAGCCGCCGTGTTCTTCAGCACGCCGAATTTGATTTTTGGCGGCCTTTCACCGTTCACGCAGGGTATCGCCATCAATCCCGTTACCAACACGGCTGCACTTGCCGATGCTAATGCGACCGGCGCCAATAACCCGCAGGTCAATTTGATCAACAACCTGGATCAGACCATCAGCTCAATATCCTTCTTTGCTACATGCACGTTTTATACGACCACGCTCCCGTGCGCCAATTCCGCCGAGCTGCTGGGCACGGCAGACATAGCTTGGCAGCCGTACTCGAATGCCATCGTTTCCTATAACCCCGGTATCAACCAGGTTTCCATTTCCGATCCCGTCAGCGCAAGGCGCTATGCTTTTGTTTGCAATGCCGCGCCTTCGGCGTGCCTGGTTAACCCGCAAACCCCGGCGCAACAAGCCATATTCAACAGCCAAACCAGCTTAGCGGGAACAGGCACGGCCAAACTCGCCGTCACGAATGGCACCACCAACTCACTCACGCTTTTCGGAGGCCTTGCGGTCGATCCAGCCTCGAACCAGGCCTTCGTCGTTATGTCCGGAAGCAGCCAGATCGACATCATCAATCTCGGCCCGTCTCCCACGAATCAGCTGAAGGCGGTTCAGATAACCGAAATTCTAGTGCCCAGCCCTAATCCCGGACCTGGCGTTATTGGGGGTATTCCCAATGCGACCGTTCCGCAGGGAACGCTCACCTCGGCAACCGACCTGGCCGGCGTCCAAATCTTTGGTTCGGGTTTTGATGCCTCGAGCCAGGTCAGGTTGGATGGCGCGGCCATCCCCGCCACCGACGTTCATTTGGTTAGCAGCAGGCAGCTCACGGTCACGATTCCTGCTGCGAATCTATCGTTTCCCCACCGCTACGCACTCGACGTGGTTACTCCCGACACGGTCAGCGGGAGCCCGCAATCCAACGCCACCGACTTTTTTGTGATTCAAGCCGTCGACATGACCTCCGCCTGCACTCCGACTGTGCCGAACACGCAACACCCCAGCTCCGTGGCCATCGCCGACCAGCTGGCCAACGGTCCGTTCTCCCCCGTCGCCGTGGTCAGCAACAGCGGCTGCAATAACATCTCGGTGATCGATATAAATCCGACGGTGACAGCGAACGGGTCGACGACGCAAAACCCCAACTTCGGGAAGATTCTCCACACCATTGCCGTCGGCCAAACTCCGCAAGGAGTGGCCGTGAGCCAGCCCTTTGGCCTCGCCGTGGTGGCAAACAATGGCGATGGCACGGTCTCCGTCGTCAATCTCCTGACGGATTCGCTTGCTGTTCCTTCGGTTGCCACCGGGACTAGCCCGGCAGGAGTGGCCATTAACGATGCGACGGGTGCGGCCATTGTCGCCAACACCGGCTCGAACACCATCTCTGAGATAAATCTGGGTCTGTTGTTCGGAACCACCCCGGCAACAACGCTTACTCCCGTGAGTGTTGGCGGCTTCCAACAGCCGACGGCCGTGGCCATCGATCCAGATCGCGGCACGAACAATCAAGGCATCGCCGTGGTCACGGCGTTGGCGCTCCAAAGCGGGGGGCCAACCCAAGGGGAACTGCAAGTTGTGGACATTGGCTTGGCCACGCCCATTCTTAGCACCACGGCCACGCCCGGCAGCGTGACGGCGCCGACGACCGGTATCGTCTTTGACCCCACGGTGTTCACCGGGACCGCCAACAGCGGCGTCTTCTATGCCAGTTCGAGCGGCGGCAATGTGATCTCATCCTTCAACCCGGACAACAGCCAGATCAGCAGCGTAAACGTCGGCATCAATCCGACCGCTCTGGCGATCAATCCAGAGACCGGAGCGGTCTTAACCACAAACCTTGCGGGCAAAACGACATCTCTTGTCGATACCACCTCGAGTCCCTTGAAGACCGTCAAGACGATTGGTCTTCCAGGCTCCGGTCAGTTCGGCGTGGCCATCGACCAATTTACGAATCTCGCGGTCATCGTGGATCAAGCCAACAACCGGCTTCTGATCTTCCCGATGCCGAACTAGGGCCTGCCGCTGTTGCGGTGGGAACTTTGAACATCGAATGCTCCGAAGCTGGCGACGCGCGCTTTCTGATTGCAGCGGCACGAGCGGCTCGGCTATACTTCAAGGTTTGTGTGGTGCCCGCGGATGGCGCAGGCAGGCGGAAACAGTTTCAAGCTAATCAAAGTTTGGTTGCGGTTGGTCTCGATTTCCTCGGGACCACCCAAAAACAAGGAGAACAAAGTGAATTTGAGAATTGTTTTGAGATCCGCTGCGCTGTCCGCAGCATGCCTGGTCGGGACAGGAGCGACCTGGGCACAGGCCGCGCCCGCAGCGGCTGCCGCACCGGTCAAGTCGGTGGGCATCATTAATCTGCGTGGCGCGATTGGCAGCACCGCCGAGGGTAAGCAGGCGTCCGCCGAATTGCAGTCGCAGTTCGCTCCGCGCTCTACCGAAATCGACGCGCTGACGAAGCAGATCAATGATCTGCAGCAAAAGCTCCAAGCGGGTCAGGGAAAACTGAGCCAAGAGGAAGAAACGCGCCTCACGGCCGAGGGCCAACGTCTCACGCAGCGCCTTGATCGCCGGCGCAATGATTTTCAGGAGGACGCCACGGCCGCGCAACAGGAAGTGCTCGAGCGCATCGGCCGCAAGATGGTAGACGTTCTTGACCGCTACGCGCGCGAGAACGGCTTCAGCGTGGTTCTGGACACCTCCGGCCAGAATTCGCCAATCCTTTACGCCTCAAATCAGGTTGATGTTACGCAGGACATCATCCGCCTCTATGATCAGCAGTACCCCGTTAAGACGGGCGCGGCGCCGCCGGCGGCGGCCAAGCCCGCAACGCCCAAACCAGCCACACCGCCTCCAGCTACCAAGCCGCCTCAGTAATTCGCTGGGAAGGCCAGGCCCCAATACTTTCTATTGTCAAAACGCCTCCGGCAAACGCGGGGGCGTTTTCTTTCCAGATGAACACTGCCTCTTGTGTAAGCGTCAACCGCAGACCGTCTTGACAGCCTGGTTGGTCGAAATCCTGCCTAAGGTTCTTGGCTATCACTTCTAAACCAAGTCGGGTAGCTCGTCCCGCGACATCAGCAGATGGATTGATCGGGCCTGCCCGGGCGTTCGCGAGATGAGCCCGCGCGCTTCGAGTGTCAACACCATCTGATGTGCGGCTGGCGGAGAGACTCGGAAGTACTGCTGCATTTCGGCCTCTGAAGGCGAGCATCCGTGAATTTTGCTGTAGTAATAGATGAAGGCCAGGTACTGGCCTTGTTTATCCGTGTACGTTTTCTCCATGGCTACGACAGCAAGACGCTTTGAGGACCTGTAGTTGACTATGCAGCGCGGCTTGATTTTGCGGTAAGTTCCGCTGCGAGGTTCCATGGCAGTAGTTCCTCGATGCGGTTAATGGGATGATCGGCGATGCGTGCGAGCACTTCGCGCAAGTACGCTTCAGGGTTGAGACCGTTTAGTTTTGCTGTGCCGATCAGACCATAGATCGCTGCTGCGCGTTCGCCGCCAGTATCCGATCCACAAAATAAATAATTTTTCCGACCTAAGACGACAGTGCGCAAGGAGCGTTCCGCTGCGTTATTGTCGATCTCGAGATGGCCATCGTCGCAGAAGCGCATTAAAGCGTTCCAGCACCCCAGCGCATAGCGAATCGCTTTTGTGGTATCAGACTTCGTAGATAGCTTGCCCAAGGTCTCCTCGAACCACTGCTTCAGCGATTCCAGCAACGGCCGGCTCCGTGCATTCCGGACCTCGTGCCGTTCCTCGGCGGAACGGCCTCGGATCTCTTCCTCGATGGCATAGAGGGCCGCGATCCGCTCGAGCGTTTCTTTCGCTACGGCGGACTTGTGAGCCTCATACAGTTCGAAGAACGGCCTGCGAACATGCGCCATGCATGCGGCTTCGTTCACCCGTCCACCTTTATAAACCGCTTCGTACCCCGCGTATCCATCCGCCTGCAGCGTGCCCGTGAACTCCCTCAAGTGGGCTATCGTATGTTCGCCCTTGCGATCCGGCGTGTAGGCGAACCACACCGCTGGTGGGCTCTGATCTCCCCAGGGCCGATCATCCCGCACGTAGGTCCACAGTCGCCCCGTTTTTGTTTTGCCATTGCCCGGTGCCAGCACCGGCACCGGAGTATCGTCGGCGTGCAGCTTCTCGGCGTTCATCACGTGACGTCGCAACGCTTCCACCAATGGCTCCAGTAAGCGGCTGCATCCTCCGACCCACTCCGCCATGGTCGAGCGATCCAGCTCTACTCCTTCGCGCGCATAGATCTCCGACTGCCGATACAAAGGCAAGTGGTCACAATATTTCGAAACCAACACGTGGGCCAGAAGTCCGGGCCCCGCCATGCCCCGCGCGATCGGCCGACTTGCTGCTTCCGCTTGCACGATTTTGTCGCAGCACGCACAAGCCAGCTTCGGTCGAACCTGCCGGATCACTTTGAAATGCTCCGGTACATACTCCAGTGTTTCCGAGACATCTTCACCGAGTTGTTTCAGCTTACCGCCGCAGTCTGGACATGCTTCCTGCTTCGGCAGAACCTTGCGCGTCTCACGTGGCAGATGCGCCGGCAGTGGCTGCCGCGCACGTTTCGCCGTTTGATTCGCAACCGGCGCATCCGTCGGCGTAGCGGGAGTAGAAGCTATCTTCTCTGCTCGGCTCGCTTCCAGTTCATCCAGCTGCAACTCCAACTGCTCGATCTGCCGGTCCAACTTCTCCGATTTGCGCCCGAACTGCATCCGCCGCAGCTTGGCGATCAACATCTTCAGCCGCTCGATCTCTTCGTCTCGCGAGACCAGTTGTTCGTCCTTGGAAAGAATTTGCGCGTGCTGCGCGACGATCAATGCCTTCAATGCTTCGTGGTTTAGCGTATCGAGATCAGGAAGTGCGGCACGCTCACTCATCTTGCGCGCAGTATGCCAAGCAACTAAATTCATGGCAAATAAATTGTTGA
>Ga0210384_10006431_pt1 | contig 12558 bp, 11 predicted proteins | sample IncBWH2MmetaG_FD_160574 | JGI IMG/M metagenome (GOLD analysis project Ga0210384, IMG submission 160574) | Forest soil microbial communities from Barre Woods Harvard Forest LTER site, Petersham, Massachusetts, United States - Inc-BW-H-2-M | ecosystem: Environmental > Terrestrial > Soil >... | reverse complement strand
TGTGTTGACTCACGGGCCCCACGATCGCCTGCCCCCCTTTATGAACATGGACGTGTTCGACAATCATTTTCTGCTCGGAAGGCATCTACGAGCTCGACCTCAATCACGATGGAAAAACGGACTTCACCCTCAAGGTTACGGACTGGTCAACCAATTCGGGCGGCTTCATTGCCTTCCTTACTGGAAAACCCGCTGCGGGCAACGGCTTCGAACGCCCGACTAACAGTTACTTTCTGTCTGCTCTCCAGGCTGGAGCCGTCATCGGCTCCAAGGATTATTTTGCCGGAGGAATATTCGTCAAGGCCGACTCGATTGGCGGGGTCAAGCAGTACCTAGGGAACTGGGTCAACGTCACGAATGACTACGTTGGCTTGCGGTTTAAGATCGCTGGAAAAACACACTACGGTTGGGCGCGACTCACGGTTCAGATAACGAGCCGATCAGTCATCAAAGCCACACTCACCGGTTACGCCTACGAGACAATCCCGAACAAGCCGATCATCGCGGGTAAGACCAAGGGCCCCCATGCAATCGGGTCAGAGGCGGACGCAACTGCTACCATACCCACTCCCGAAACAACCACGCTGGGCCTACTCGCGCTAGGATCACCCGGACTATCGATATGGAGACGGGAAGGCTCAGCGAACTCTGCGCAGTAAGTAGCTTGAGTATTTTTGCCTTGGACCCCAAAATTCCAGGCGAACTCAACGCCTTGGTCAATGCCCGCTACCACACCGCTCTGGCAGCCATTGTGCTCGTCTTCCTCGCATGCTTCGTCTGTGGCGCAGCCGCAGGCGGACTTCTGGGGTATGCGTTTGCAGGTTGGATTGCACAGAACTTCCAACGTCAGCTGAGGGTTCGTTCGACAACTCTCGATTCTTTTTCAGCAGCACCGCTGCAGTTCGGATCGCCTTGCGTTGTGCTTGTGCCATTTCAGATGAGACTCCTGTAAGCGAAATTGCTGCAAGACCCGGTAAGCTTTTGGTCCCGCGATCCGAAATGTGACAATCTTTTGACCACACAATGACAACCGGCAATTGTTCTCCGTTCTAACCTGACTAGCTCTTCAAAAGAGCAGGGCTACAAAGCCTTGCACAGGAGGGTCTTATGAAACGCCGGATACTGCCCCACGCTTTCCTAGCTTTGTGCACTGCGGCGCTGATTCCCGCAGGTGTCCTCGCAGGTCCCAACGACAGCCCTTTGGGTGCAGACCAGCCACATTATCAGGTGCTTTATACATTCCAAGGGGGAGCCGATGGTGCTGGTCCGGTGGCAAGCGTTGTGCGCGACAAGGCAGGCAACCTCTATGGGACCGCCGAGTACGGCGGCGACCTAAACTGCGGTTTTGGGACTGAGCCCGGTTGCGGAGTGATGTTCAAGCTCACTCCGGCAGGCAGCGAAACAGTGCTCTCCACGTTCAGAGGCGGGACGGACGGCGCATTTCCAACGGGCACTCTTGCGCGCGATGCAGCCGGAAATCTGTATGGCACCACCCTGCGTGGCGGTGGGAGTGGATGCGAAGGTTCCGGCTGCGGAACCGTGTTTTGGCTGGACACGGGCGGAAAACGAACCGTGCTGCACAGATTTGGCAAAGGAACAGACGGGCAGTTGCCCTTCGCCGGTGTGGTCCGCGATGCCACAGGCGGCCTCTATGGCACTGCAGAAAGTGGCGGAAGCGGCTGCGGAGGTTCGGGCTGTGGGATGGTATTCGAGATAGACGCGAATCGCAAGGAAACTGTGCTCCACGAATTCAAAGGCGGAACAGACGGAGCCGATCCGGAAGCGGGCGTGATCTTAGGCAGCGCAGGAACGCTTTACGGTACAAGCCGTGAGGGCGGAGGGTCAGGCTGCAATGGCACCGGCTGTGGAACGGTGTACAAACTGGATCAGTCTGGTAAGGAGACGATACTGCACCGCTTCCATGAGAATGATGGCGGACTTCCCCATGCCGCCGTGATTCGGGATCGGTCAGGAAATCTCTACGGCGTGTGCGCCATCGGTGGTCCCGGCGGTTGGGGGACAGTGTTCCGCTTGAATCGAAGTGGGAAGGAATCCATTCTCTATGGGTTTAAGGGCGGAGAAGACGGGGGAAGCCCAGAGGCAGGGCTGGTCATGGATGCAGCGGGCAATTTCTATGGGGCCACCCCTGAGGGCGGAGCCAACAATTTTGGAGCGATCTTCAAGCTCGACCAGCACGGGAAAGAGACCGTGCTGTATAGCTTCACTGGAGGAACGGACGGCGCGTATCCAGAGGCAACTTTGGTTCGAGATGAGAAAGGCAACCTCTACGGGACCGCAATAGAAGGCGGTGTGCTGGGCGGCTGTGGTGGGCCGGGGTGCGGGGTGGTATTCAAGCTGACGCCTTGAGACGCGAGACCGGCTGTGTCTAGCCGGGCAAGTGTCGGAACTGGCGCTCATAGTCAGCCGCTCTGAAAGTCGCGCAAGCCAAAGCCGCGCTACCGCGATCTCCCCCGCCGACACTTATTCTCCATCGTAAACAATAACCTCCCTGGTCAGTAAAATCCTTCAGTTCACCGTAGATCGTGGCCGGAAGGTCTGAAGGGGTCTCTGAAGGGCACTCATCTGGTATCGCCCGACTCCATCTCATGTCAGTTGGCGCAAAATCTCGATTACGCTCAAAACCCCTCAATGAGCGAAATGGCCTCCCTTGAAAAGAGCCGTAACTCACTGCAAACAGGGGGTTGGCGCAGAGCCTCTTTTCATGCTTCGTTGTGACCGGAGTCCGGTCATGCTGACCTGATTTCGACAGTTGCCCTGCCTCAGACCCTCCGCGCCCGACAACCCGGGTCGAAGAACTTGAGGCTGAAGCGGGGGCGAAGCATACCCAGGCCGCGACGTTTGGAAACTGCCCTTGCCTCCCCCGACTATGCTTCACTGCAGGCCGAATGCGTAAATGGTGCCGTCGTCTGAGGCAATGTACACGACTCCGTTGGCAACTACTGGCGAAGCATATTGGAAGTGATTAGTGCCAGTAGTGTAACTCCATAGAAGAGAGCCGGTACTGCCGTCGATCGCATCCATGCTGCCATAGTCGGCCGAGCCTATATAAATCGCGCCATTCGCCGCCGTAGGCGACGAGGTATAGAAACCGCCGGTAAGGTAGTCCCACAGCTTGGCACCAGTGGCGGCGTCAAGCGCGTACAAGTAGGTGTCGGCAGAGGCAACATACACCACTCCATGCGCTACCGCGATAGAGGCTTGGAGCCCGCGGCCGGCTGTGTATTTCCAGAGGAGATTACCGGTGCTAGCGTTCAGAGCGTATACATTGCTGTCAGTTGAGCCGACATATACCACGCCATTCGCTACAGCGGGCGCGGAGGTAAATATCTCCCCGTCTGTCGTGTCACTCCACAGTTTGGTGCGGGTCCTCGCGTCCAGAGCGTATACGTTGTGGTCATCCGAGCCGACAAAAACCACCCCATTGGCCACAGCGGGCGGAGAACTGATCAAGTCACCAGTTGAATAACTCCATAGAGGAGCACCGGTCGAAGCCTTCAGAGCGTACACGTTCTGGTCATACGAACCGAAATAAACCACCCCGGCGGCAATTGTAGGCGGGGAGGTAACTTTGCCTGCGTATTCCCACAACTCAGTACCAGTCTTCGCGTTCAACGCGTGTAGGTGCCATCGTTGTCTGAACTGACATAAGCTACCCCATCCACCACTGCGGGAGAGGTACTGACAACGGGATCGTTCCACAACATCGTGCCGGTGCGGGCGTCAAGGGCGTACACTTTGTCCGAGGCGAGGTATACGATCCCCTGTTCCACTACGGGTGAGGAAAACACGAAACCGCCGGTGACGTATCTCCACTTCATACTGAAGCTTAGCGACGGTTTCACGGGTCAGCACATCTTCGTACGGGTTCAAGCGGTTGCCGTCAGAGTCAAAGGCAAACTGGCTCCAATCGGTCTGAACCAAGAATCGCTTTCGAGCGCTTTCATCGTTGTTCCGCTCAACTGCTCTACCCAATGTCGTCGCTGGCGAACAGACGGCGCAAACTTGCGTAATGGCTTGGTTTCGACAGTTGTCGCCAATGCTGTCGCGTTGGTGGCCGTTCCTCTCCTCATACTTTGGCCAGGAGAGACACAACAATCAACGATCAATCAGTAGCTATCCGCTTCTGAGGTGACTGTGCTAGACTCAAGCCGACGGAGTATCATTTCTAGCCGTGGTCAAATCACTCGTCATGTTGCATGCGGCTCGGAGACACGGAAATCTGAACTGGGAAAACCGATGGAGGCCACCCCAGATGTTCCTACAGCGTTCGAGGCGCAGGTTCAGAGGCTCGGGTTGAACGAGCAGACTTGTGCAACGTCGGAGAAGCTCAAGCAGTGGTGTGAGCGAAATAAAGATCGCTGCTACATTCCGGAGTCGTTACTGAAGCGGTGGGGAATACAGGTGGATCCGAATCTCAGCGGCTGAAGCAAGGTTTGAAAAATTACTCACATTGACAGTCCCCGCAGTGCGTATGAAAATTGTTTCACACTGTCGGCGCAGAGCGGGATGGTGTATGATCAGGGCCGTTTTTGAACCGACGAGGAGATTCCGGTCAAATCCGACTTTGAAGTAATCCGAAGGAACAAGGTCTACGAGGAAGTCGCCCAGCAGATCGAACGTCTGATTCTGAACAAGTTGCGGCCCGGCGACAAGCTGCCCTCGGAACGTGAACTGGCGGAAATGCTGAGAGTGAGCCGCAGTTCCGTTCGAGATGCGATTCGAGGCCTGGAACTGAGGGGCTTGGTTGAGCCGCGTCAGGGGGCGGGGACGATCGTTCGCGAAACTTCAGCCGAGCCGCTGGCCAATCCTTTTGCCAACGCGCTGAAGCGCCGGCAGGAACGGATCAGCGAGCTTCTGGATTTTCGCAAGATGCTCGAACCGCCGCTGGCAGCGCGTGCCGCCACGCACGCTTCCGCCGACGAAATCTCCGAGATGGAAGAGATTCTGCAGCGGCAAGAGGCAAAGCATGGGCACGGAGAAGCCGCGGTGGCTGAGGATGCGGAATTCCACTACAACGTTGCTCTGGCTTCCGGTAACAGTGTCGTGCTGAAGGTGCTCGACATTCTCATGGATCTGCTGCGTGACACGCGGGAACGCTCCTTGCAAGTGAAAGGTCGTCCGGAAAAGTCGCTCGCCGGCCACCGGCGGATCTTGGCTGCGATTAAGCGCCACGATGCTGAAGGTGCAAAGGCGGCGATGCGGCGGCACATTGAAGACGTCGAAGAAATCGTACTTGATCAGCTTTGACCGATGGGGAATTGACGCGGTAGTAGGCCTAGAGCCTCTTTCATGCTGCCTAAAAACCCAGCACCCCGTCTGCCTACGAAACGGAAAAAAAAGACGCTGGCATCCCGACCACGAGTTCTTGTACGAAGTGATAAAGATGGGCAACGGATGTGAGCGTCTACAGACCTTCGGGCCGGCTCGTGCAGATCAGTCCGGTAGTTCGATTTGCTCGGGATGTTTCTTGTCGCGTTCGTGCTCTTCCGCAAGGACCCTTTCGAGCCAGTGTGCTTGTTTCTCAGCGAGCCACTTATCCACGAATGCCGGATGGTGACCTATTAAAAACTCCTCGCCGCAACCATCACATCGGAGCGTTCCCATTTCCTGGAACCCGGCCGCTGTTTCGCGCATCTTCTTCCCGCACCTTTTTCGTTGGCTTGCTCATCAACTCCAACTTGCAAGCTTCGGCTACGAATGTAAGCACTTGAAAACGAGTGAGGGCGGCGAGAACGATTCATTTGCTAAACCGTTATACGGGCTAACACCTGTATCGGGGGTTCGAATCCCCCCTCTCCGCCAGACGTAGAAGCCACCAAAACAAAATACGGCGAACAGCTAACGATGCACGGCCGACTGAATTCCGCATCCAGCAGCTACCAAATCACCTTCAGAGCAAGCTGAATCTGCCTCGAAGTCGTTGAGGTGGAGTCCAGCAGGCCTGAGGTTGGCCCCACGGGAGTTCCATCCCCATTAAAGATCTGGTTGTTGGTTGTCGGCGGATTGAAATTTGCGCGATTGAGGACGTTGAAAGCTTCTACTCGAAACTGAATGTTGAACGCATCAGAGATTCGTTCGATCCGGTTGTTCTTAAACAGGGATAGATCGAAGTTGACCAACCCTGGGCCCACGATGGTATTGCGTCCGGCATTGCCGAGGAGGTTCGCGCAAGTGCCGACGATAGGCGTACCGGCCAGGAGGCCAAAGGGCTGGCACCGTCCGGCGAGGTCTGGAGTTTGAGCCGGGAGCGCAAAGCAATTCAGGTTCAGGTATTGGATACCCCCATGGACCGGGTTGCATCCATGCACAATATCTGGAAAATCGAACGGGTCGGTGCTGTTGATTCCAAGCGGATCCGGCGCAATGGTTGCGGTAAAAGGCATGCCGGTACTTGCCTGGAAAATTCCGCCGAACTCCCAGCCACTCGCGGCCCAGCTCAGCAAGCTAGAAAGCCCTTTAGGGTTCGGGAGGTCCCAGGTGTAACTGAAGACAAGATTTTGTGCCTGGTTGAAGTCTGAAGGTCCGCGTCGAATCGCGGAGCTGAAAAAGGGCAGGCTGGAAAGGCCATTTCGAAATTGATCACCATCGGTAGAGCCTGAAGCGCTGTCAATGGTTCTCCCCCAAGTGTAAGAGACTTGCCCGGAGACGCCATGGCTCAATCTCTGTTGAACCTGGACTTGCATGGCATTGTAGTTGCCGTCAGAATTCCAAAGCGTCGCGGGCACGCGACCAAAGTTGGGGTTGATCGTCGCGAGTGGCGAGGCGGGAGGGAGGGGCTGCAGGGGCCAGAGATATCCCTCCTTAGTCAGTGTCATGGGCAACACAATCGAGGAATCATCCGTCTGCAACAGGTTATGCACTGCCCGCGATCCTACATACGCGATCATCCCGGTCGTCTTGGCCGCAAGCGCCCGTTGGATGTTGAAGTTCCACTGCATTACATAATTGCGTTTGGGGTTTTGATCGATGTACGCCGCACGTTGCGACGTGGCACTGGCGGAAAGTGTGTTGTACGCTGCGTTCGGGTTCGAAGAAACGGGACCGAACGATCCAGGTGTCAGATTCGAGCCATTCACCGACTGGTAAAATGGCACCGTCCCGTCAACCGTGTGCCGCAGGTTCGCGGGAAAAATCTGTACATCAAACATTCCGAAGCCACCGCGGACGGCGGTCTTGCCATCGCCCGAGGGGTCCCAGGAAAAGCCGATCCGGGGTTCAAGATCACGAAGTGAAGGGTTCGCGAACAAAGGCGAACGCACGATTACGGCGGGGGCGGTCAGACTTGGCAGGCTGGCCAGCTTGCCGTTAATCTCATAAGGCACGGTAGCCATCTCATAGCGCAATCCCAAGTTAAGGGTCACATTGGGTCGCAAGCGCACATCATCCTGCAGGTAAGCGCCAAAGAGCGTTTCTCGAAGCCTTCGTGGCGACTCAGTGCCGGGCGCATCGGCAATCAGAGACTGGGGGATGTTCTGAAGAAAGTCTGAAAGCGAATTAAACTCGAAGTCTCCACCCGGTTGTGAAGGGGTGGATTGATTGTCTTCGATCCGTTCCACGTTTGCGCCGAATTTCAGGCTGTGAATTCCCTTGGTGAGAAACACACTGTCATAGATTTGCCAGGAATTCCAGTTGTACTCCGCAGGCGCCTGGGTACTCAGCCCCCCAGTGAAAAATGTCAATCCCGGTACACCGATAAACCCTACTGTGTCTCCCGGCACGTATCCAAGACTGACGTCCGCCGCGAGTGGGTTAATGGCCTGGCTACCCGACGGAGCGGCGGCGAACTCGCGGTGATAGCCCAGCCGGAAGGAATTCATCAGGGAAGATCGGAAGACGTGGTTCTCTTCCAGGCTAACCAACTGCCGCCGGGTCCGAGCGAAGAGAAGTTTGTTGTTAAATTCGTCGTTCTGCGTGGACGGAGCATTGTCGAACATATAAACGCCCGCCAGGCTGTCTTGGTCCGAGATCTTATGATCAACTCGGGTCGTAAAGTAGTTTTCGCTGGTAATCGCGGATCCAGCAAAGCTGTAGATTCCTACGTCTCCGGAGACCGGGCCGTTGGGCAGCGGGTAGAAACCCAGATAGGGTTTTACAAATGCATTCACGGTAACATTGCCGCCGACCAATTGCCCGTTGCGGGCAGCGACCGAGGGTACGGTGTCGACCATGCTTAAACCGAGCGATTGTCTTAGCCCTTCGTAGTCACCGAAAATGAATGTCTTGTCCTTCTGGATGGGGCCTCCCGCGGACGCGCCGAATTGGTTACGCCGGAAGGGGGCAATCGTGGGCCCGTCAAAGAAGTTCCGCGCATCGAGCGCGCTGTTGCGCAGGAACTCATAGGCGCTTCCATGGAAGTGGTTGGTGCCGGAACGGTTGATGGCGCTGATCACGCCGCCCGACGTCCGCCCATACTCGGCGGGTTGATTGACTGTCAAAACGTTGAACTCCGCGACTGCATCTGCCCCCAGGTTGCCGCCCAAGATGCTGCCTGGAGCCTGGTTGGTGTAGTCGTTGATGCTGATCCCATTCAGAAGGTAATTGTTCTGCTGGGGGCGACCGCCGCTGATCGACAACTCGACTCCCAGTCCACGGCCCAGCCGGTCGGTGCTGGAGACGGGTGCGATGTCACGTATGGTCGATACCCCTGGCTGCAGAGTCGCCAAGTCCGTCCAAGACCGTCCATTCAGGGGCAATTCGACGATAGTTTTTGAATCCTCGACCCCGCTGATCGTGGAGGACGACAGTTGCAGGTCCGACGACACCGCAGTGACTTCCACCGTTTCGTTGATAGTTCCTACCTTCATCGTGAAGTTCAGTGCTTGCTGCGAGCCGACTGTCAGCGTTACGCCGTTCTGGATGGCGGTCTGGAATCCCGGTGCCGAGATTCTGGCTTCATAGTCTCCCGGCAACAAGTTTGGGGCGTTGTAGATGCCCTGTGGATTCGTGGCGATCGTAGTGGCCACGCCGGTCGCGATATTCTTGAGGGAGACCTTTGCGTTGGGAATAGCTGCGCCGGAGACGTCGGTAATCCTGCCGGAAATGGTTCCTCCGACCACTTGGCTTCGGAGACGGATGGGGCAAAGAACACTCAACAGCAATGCCAGAACTGCGGAAAAACAGATTACCGACTTCATCGAATTGATCCCGGACGCCATTCGCTACCTCCTGAAGGCTGCCAGCCCGGGAGTCGGATTAAACGTTTCTGTTAATTCGACCCCGTTCTGCCGAACATTTCATCTGTGAGTTCCCCGCGGAGCGGAAGTATAGACCAGAAAATCCGCCGCGCAACAACAAAATGAACTTGTTCTATTTTTCGGCCATCCATATTGGCACATATTCTCGTATGACAAACCTGTACGATTCAGAGTGACTTGCGTCCGCTATGCCGGCGGAGCCGATTCCGGGCTTTTTGAGCGCGCGGAGGACTCCTCGAGTCGCCCTCACGGCAGGACGGTTTATCAAGATCACCCCTTAGCGGAGTGGGAAGAAACCATCGCCTCCGGATCGATTTCCTCAAGCCGTCGCTTTTTCGGTTCGACTCCAAACTTGAGGACGACGAAGATCTGCACGATCAAAAGGACGATCAGGAAACCAAGAACGCCCTTGACTTCGTAGGACCTGAACAGAGCGACCACGACAAAAGGCGTAAGAATCGTCGCACCGCGCCCGAAGGTGTTGCAGATTCCCGAGGCTCGCATGCGAACTTCAGTTGGGAAAAGCTCTGGGATATAGATGGCAAAAAGAACCGCAACCAGGACGTAAATGGGGATCATCAGCAAGAAACCCACCACCAGCAACTCCGCAGGATCCTCAACAAAGGGATAGACGCTGCCGATGACGATCGTCAGCAGGGAAGCGCCTATGATGGTCGGCTTGCGCCCCCACGAGTCAGCAGTGAACGCGCCGAGCGCTGTCCCGAGCGGCGCACCTAGAGAGATGATGAGCGAATGGCTCAGCGACGATGCAATGCTGCGTCCCTCCTGAACAAAGAAGGTCGGCAGCCAGGTAACGAACCCAAAGATCAATGTGTTGACCACGATCAGAGTCGTAGCGCCTACAATCATGCGTGGCAAGAGGACAGGGCTGAGAAGCGAACTGAGGCCGCGCGAATGGATCGCAGGTGGCGAGGACACCGGCTCCCGAAGCGGAGCATGATGGAGCGACACCTCGCTTTCGATAGTCCGAAGAATGGCGTCCGCTTCTTCGCTTCGGCCGATTGATTCCAACCAGCGGGGTGACTCCGGCAACGCTTTTCGCAAATACCACACGACCATCGCTCCCAACCCGCCGAGCACGAACATTACGCGCCAGCCGAAATGCGGGATGATGAGTGTTCCAAGCAGTCCAGTGACCGGCAAGCCGCTCACTACGAAAACCGATACGATGCCCAGCCATTTCCCCCGGGTCTGCGGGGGGACGAACTCAGTCATAGTCGCGTACCCAACCACGTTCTCGGCACCCAGCCCCGCTCCCATGACGAAGCGAAGCAAGATCAGCACCCGCATGGAAGGCGCGAAGGCAGCCGCGATAGATGCGAGACCGAAGATGGCGAGGTTCGCTTGATAGGTGAAGCGTCGTCCGTACCGGTCGCCGAGGAATCCGGTGAAGAATGCTCCCAACATCATTCCCAGAAATGTAACGGAGATGAACTCGGCGTTCTGACCCATGGTGGAAAAGCCGCTCTTGAGCGTCGCACCGAGGACAGCGCCGGCTACGTAGATGTCAAAGCCATCGAAAAACATTCCGATGCCGATCAGCCACAGGATCCGACGGTGGAACGAGGAAATCGGAAGCCGATCAAGACGTGCGCCCGCGTTCGCCTTGGCAGCCAGTTCATTTCTCCCTGGCGAGCACTGTCATCACGCCCACGGTCAACGCATCGATCGCCAAGCGGCAATTCTGGTTAAAGTTGTTCTGTTGGGCGGTCTGGAAAAATTCCTTGCAGCGCCGCGTCGCAGTCGGATCCAGCTGAAGAATGCGCTCAACCAACGCATCCGCCTCCCCAGTCAACCGATCTGCGGGGCAAACTTGTGAAATGAGTCCGATTTGCAAAGCATCCGCCGGGGCAATCGGATCTCCGAAGAGCACCAGCGGAAAGGTAAAGCGCGGCAACGCGTACTCGCCCAGATAGGCCATAATGGCGGCGGGAGGAAGGCCGGAACGCATCTCGGGAAACCTCAGGCTGGCATGCGCAGCGACCAGAACGAAGTCACAGAGGATCGCGAGCCCGAAGCCAAAGCCAAAGGCGTCGCCCTGCACTTCCGCGACGCTGATCAGCGGCGAAGTGCGCAGCAAACGTTTAACCTCGATGATTCGAGCGGCTTCGCTGCGGATCGTCTCGACGTTCCGGCCCGCTCGCTCCCGCCCCGTGCAGAAGACCTTGCCACGGGCTCGAACACGTAACACGCGTGCGCTGGGACGAGATGCTTCTTCCTGAAGCGTGGCCAGCATCGCGTCGAACATAGGTCCGGTGACCTGGTTGCCGTGTTCGGCATTGTCCATCGTAAAAGCCAGAACATCTCGCGTCCGCTCGATGACTAGCCCGGGAACAACGGGGTTGGACAATTGGCGGGTTCTCTCGGGTGACACGCCGCCAACGGTATACAGAAATACAACGCCTGTCAAACAGATGCAGTGTCGGCTCCGTTGCAAGCAGGTAGAGTTGGTCGAGTCATTAGCCGAGCCTCGGAGGAAAGGAGTCCGAAATTTTGTCTCGCCAAGCCCTTAGAGCGTCTAACAAAACCCCCATCGACAATCACTTACCTCGGATCTTTTTTAAAAGTTTTCCATCATCCAAATGTTGCCATCGAGGGTCGAATTGCTGATGGCCAGATGGCGTCCATCCGGAGATGGAATGGCAAAGGTTTCAGGGCTTCCTTCCTGCTTCTACAGAATTTGCGAATAACCGCGTAAATCCACGTGCAGCAGGACTGAACCTTGCTGTACAGGGCTAGAAACGAAAAAGCCCGTTCCATCCGCCGCCCAAGCTAGAGAATCTAAACTGGGCGAACCCGTCACTTTGACCTCGCGCTGACGCTTTCCAACCAAAGAAAGGATGTGGATAGGTCCCTCGACCTTATTAAGGAGGGCAATGCGGGTACCGTCGGGATAAAGTGCCCAAACGTAGTTACCATTGGGCTCAAGATCAAACCTGGTGAGCTCCCGGCCTCGACCGTTCAGCGGGTCGAAGGCAGTGAAGACGAGTTGCTTGAGATCCTGACTCTGCTCGGCTATCGCACACAAAGTAGCCGGGGAGATCGCGCAAGAAGGCGGCTCATAAAGATCGCCCGTCATGACCAACTCGGCAGGACCACCCGATGTTGGAATGCGCATGAGCTTAGTCACCACTGAAAGGTCGCTCTGTTTCTCCTTTATGGTGTAGAGAACCAAGGCACCATCCGGGCTGGTCCCGGGCAGGATGAGATCCTTGGGGTCCATATACATAGAGTATCCGGGAAGCGATGAGATAATGGGTTCGGCCGTGTCCTTGTCTAGAAACTGTCTGTAGATGCCCCAACGCTCGTTGCCTCGCCTGTT
>Ga0210384_10006430_pt1 | contig 12562 bp, 9 predicted proteins | sample IncBWH2MmetaG_FD_160574 | JGI IMG/M metagenome (GOLD analysis project Ga0210384, IMG submission 160574) | Forest soil microbial communities from Barre Woods Harvard Forest LTER site, Petersham, Massachusetts, United States - Inc-BW-H-2-M | ecosystem: Environmental > Terrestrial > Soil >... | reverse complement strand
ATCGAACGGTCGTATTTCTATGATCCGAATTTCCACGGCGCTCACACGGTCGCGGACGAACGCCGCTATGAGCCCTATGTTGCGTCGATCGCATCCAGAGCCGATCTCAACTATGTCTTTCAAGAGATGCTGGGAGAGTTCTCGGTGGGCCATTTGCGGGGCAGCGGAGGTGCCATTCCACGGGCCCGCCACCTGCCCGGGGGGTTGCTTGGAGCCGACTATGTCGTCCGCGACAATCGCTACTGCCTGGCGAAGATCTATACCGGCGGCCAGTTCAATCCGCGCGACAAGGCGCCGCTCGCGCAGCCAGGACTCAATCTGAGTCCCGGCGATTGCATTCTCGCGGTCAACGGACAGGAGTTGTGGGGTTCGGTCGATATCCAGCAGCCGCTCGAAGGCACGGCCGAACACGCCATCACGCTGCGTGTAGCCGCCGCCGGCGGCAAAGCACGCGATGTCACCGTCGTGCCCGTGGCCAGCGAGGCCAATCTGCGCCACGTTGACTGGATCGAGTCCAACCGGCGGAAGGTCGAGCAGATCTCCGGCGGAAAACTTGCGTACATCTATCTCCCAAACACCGGCGCGGAAGGGTTCACCAATTTCAATCGTTATTATTTCGCGCAGACCCAGAAGCAAGGCGCAATCATCGATGAGCGTTTCAACGCGGGCGGGCAGATGGCCGACTACATCATCGAAGTCATGAGCCGTCACATCGAAGCGTATTGGTCGCCTCGGTACGGCAGAGTGGAACATACTCCGAATGCCGGCATCTACGGACCGAAAGTGATGATCGCGAACGAAATCTCCGGCTCCGGAGGCGATGCGCTTCCCTGGCTGTTCAAGCAGGCCAAGATAGGCACGCTGGTCGGCAAGCGAACGTGGGGTGGCTTGGTCGGCATCAGCGACATTCCCGTCCTGATGGACGGCGGCCACGTCACCTCACCCAGCGTCGCCTTCTTCTCCCCCAAGGGCGAGTGGGATGTTGAAAACCACGGGGTGGATCCAGATGTGGCGGTGGAGCAGGATCCGAAGGCAGTCGGCGAAGGACGCGATCCGCAATTGGAGTCGGCGGTCGCCATTGCGCTGCGCGATCTGGCGGCGCATCCACTTGCTCAGCCGGCGAGGCCGGCGTATCCGGATTATCACCATTAAGCACGGAGTGTCGGCATGATCATTGAAATCGCGCAGTTGACCATTCGGCCGGGCAGTGAGCGGCAGTTCGAGGCGGCATTCCTCACCGCCATCAAGGTTCTGGGCGGCAGCAAAGGATATTTGACCCACGAGCTGCAGCGCTCCGTGGAAACGCCCAACCGCTACGCATTGATCGTGCGTTGGCAAACCCTCGAGGATCACACGGTGGGATTTCGCGGGTCGCCGGCATTCACAGAGTGGCGGGGACACATCGGGCCGTTTTTCGAATCACCGCCGGTGGTCGAGCATTTCCAACCGGTCGGCGGCGCCGGCTGACGCTTCGAGGGGCGGATATAGTATCGTGCGGAGCGAGCGGCCCTGAAGCGAACTATCATGCCCACGATTCTCAGCATCGGCGACTTGCGCGAACTCGCTAGGAAGCGCCTTCCGCGGGCCATCTTCGACTACGCCGCCGGCGGCGCATACGACGAACGCACGCTGTCGCGGAACAGCGCCGATCTCGATGCGATGACCTTTCGTCAACGCGTCATGATCGATGTGTCGAATGTGTCTCTTGCGACGACGCTGGTGGGTACGCCGGTGACGATGCCGTTGGCGATAGGCCCGACCGGACTTGCCGGCCTGTTCCATGCCGACGGCGAGATTCTCGCGGCCAGGGCCGCGGCGGCCTGCGGCATTCCCTACTGCATGAGCACCATGTCGATTTGTTCGATCGAGGACGTTCGAGCGGCGACCCGGCAGCCGTTCTGGTTTCAGCAATACCTCATGAAAGATCGCGGCTTCAATCAGGAGCTCATCGATCGGGCGGCTGCCGCGCAATGTTCCGCGCTCATGCTCACGCTCGATCTGCAGGTGTTGGGCGAACGGCGCCGCGATCCCCGCAACGGCCTCACGATCCCGCCGCGGCTCACGCTGCGCAATGCCTTGGATGTGGCCACGAAACCGTCTTGGGCACTCAAGGTGCTGTTCGGGAAACGGCGCACATTCGGCAATTTAGCGGGGCGAATCGGTGGTTCGAGCAGCATCCGTACGCTGGCGCAGTGGACCGAGACTCAGTTCGATCCATCCGCGAATTGGCGCGACGTGGAATGGGTCAGAAGCCGCTGGCCCGGGAAGCTGATACTCAAGGGAGTGCTCGATGCCGAGGACGCCCGCCTCGGCCTCGCGACCGGCGCGGACGCCATCGTCGTATCGAATCACGGCGGTCGGCAACTCGACGGCGCGCCTTCTTCCATCTCGGTGCTGCCGGAGATCGTTGCGGCGATCGACGGCCGCTGCGAGGTGCTGTTCGACGGCGGAATTCGCTCGGGCCAGGACATTGCGAAGGCGCTGGCGCTGGGCGCGCGCGGCACATTGATCGGCAAATCGTTCCTATACGCGTTGGCGGCCGCCGGGGAGGCGGGCGTGACCAAGGCCATCGACATCATGCGCAATGAGCTGCGCGTGACCTTGGCGTTGACGGGAACGTCGACCATCGGGGCCGTGGGTCCGCACATATTACGCATGCCCCCCAGGGGCGAGGCGCGCAGCGCCGAGTACTAAATCGTCGGCAGTCCGCGCCGCGGTCTTCCGCGCGGAAAAGCCGCGTCGATTCTGGCCAGCTCGGCGGCGCTGAGTTCGAGGGTCGCCGCGGCGGCATTCTCGGCCACATGTGCAAGGTGGGACGCCTTGGGGATCACGAACACCTCCGGGTGGCGCAGCAGGAAGCGCAGCGCGACTTGCCGGGCGGTTGCCTGGTGCGCTTGGGCAATCTCTTCAAGCACCTTGCCTTGCGTCGTCCGCGCATCGAACGCAGTTTTCGATTGACCGAAAGGCGTGTACGCCACCACCGCAGTGCCGTGTTTCTGGCACCAGGGCAGCACCGCATGTTCGATCGCCCGTTCCTGCAGGTGATACAGCACCTGATTGCACGCCGGGTGCCCCGCGCCCGCAATCGCTGCCACTTCGTCGAGGTCGGCGACGTCGAAATTACTCACGCCCCAGGACAGGATCTTGCCGTCGCGCACCAGCGTGTCGAAGGCGGCAATCGTTTCTTCGAGTCGATACGCGCCGCGCCAGTGGAGCAGGTAGCAATCCAGCCGATCCGTCCGCAGGCGTGCCAGCGATTTCTCGCATGCTGCGAGCGTGCCGCGCGTCGAGGCATTGGTCGGCAGCACCTTGGAGACCAGGAAGACCTCGTCGCGCCGACCCGAGATCGCCTTGGCAATGATGCTCTCCGCGGCTCCTGAGCCGTACATCTCGGCGGTATCGATATGAGTCAGCCCAAGATCGAGGCCGCGGCGCAGACACTCGACGGCGGAGTCCGCCGCCGATTCTTCGATTTTCCAGGAGCCCTGACCAATGGCCGCGACGCGGCGCCGAGTGGGGCCGAACGGGCGCGTTGTGCTTTCGTCGGTCATGGATTGAATTCGCATCCTACCAGCCGTGCATCGAAACTCTCGAGCAAAGCGGCATGCATTTCGCGGGGAATCGCCAGTAAGCACTTGGTCAGGGCATCGGCGACGGCGGCGCGCACGGCGCTGACGCTGAATTTCCCGGCTCTGATCTCACGGCGAGTGACGCCATGGTAATAGCCGTTGTGCTCGGCGGGCCGTGCTGCGTTGCAAACATCGCTGGTGGCAAGAGCAGCATTCTTGAGCTCGATGACGCTGGCGCCTTCTCTCTGATCTCTGATGACGATGGTATGGGCGCGGTCGCCGAACACCGCCAAGTCGCCCCCGGCATTGACGAGACCGCCGCGGCAGCCGGCGGCGCGCAGCGCCGCGAGCGCGCGGTCGACAGCATAGCCCTTGGCGATCCCGCCGAGATCGATGTGCAGCGGCCGATGCGGGATCACCGATTGCGGAGCCGCGAGCTCTAGATCCGTCCATCGTCCCGCGGCGCTGGGTAAACAGGGATCGAACGCTCCCTTCGATGCCTGATTCAGGCGCGACGACAACGCGAGCACCTCCCAGGTCCAGGGGTGAACGTCCAACGGCTGCCCGAGCTTTCCTCGACGAATGGCCAGCAAATCGCTGCCGGCGCGCGTGGGATGCATGAGGTTTTCTACTTGCGCGACGGCCTCGAATGCCGCCTCCATCCCCGACAAGGCGCTCGCCGGGTCAGCCTCGGCGCTGATCGCAATGAGCGTTCCCAGCCCGATCCGCAGCCGGGACTCGCAATCAACAGACTCGAATGTTTGCAGCACGGTGCATCAGGCACTTTATGACAAGGGGTTCTTTGTAATTTAGCAGGAATTAGGCGCACAATTATTCGATGAGTGATTCGCCGGCTACGGCGGGCGTCGACAGGCGCCCGCAGTGGGCTTCAGTCTGAATTTTACACTGCACTGGCCACATTCGATGGTTCGGAGAGCAGGGAGGTCTCGGATGTGACGATGCCGGCGGTGCAAAATGGAGACCGCGAGTCCGCGCTTGCCTGGGACTTCATGCGCCTGGGATTTGCGCGCCGTGTCGCCTCGCTCGCCGCTTTCGGCGTGATCTATTCCACGCTGATGATCCTCGGCTTGTTTCTGCGCGAGAGTTCCCAGCAACTGACCATCATCTGGCCCGCCGCCGGCTTGCTGTTCATGGCGCTCTGGTTCTCGCCGCGGCGCAATTGGATCTGGATCGTGGGCACGCAAATGGCCCTCGAGATCGCGATCGATTTCTTGCGCGTCGATCAGTTCACTTTGCGCACATACGGGCCGTTCATCGTCGCCAACTCACTCGACGGCATCGTAGGCGCTCTCATTGCCCGTCGGCTAATGGCGACTCCGGAAATTCCTCGGATTCGGCATGTTTTGCAGTTCTTCGCAGCGGTAGCGCTCGGCGCCGCGGCAAGCGCGGTCATCGGCGCGTTTGGCGCCGCGCAGCCCCTGAGCGCCGCCCGCTACTTTCGCGAATGGCAGCTGTGGTGGGCGGGGAACTGGTTGGGATCCCTGTGCATCGCACCGGTGCTGATGTGCTGGGCCGTTCGGTGGCACGCGCGCGAACATACGGTTTCGTCGGCGCCCGCGGGTGAATTGGTCCTGATCGGGTGCGCTCTGCTCGGCATGACGGGTTGGGCGTTTTCAGCGCCGCCCGGCAGCGGCGCTACCATCCTCGATACGCCGTTCATATTGCTGGCGCTGGTGATCGTTGCGGCATTTCGGCTGCCGCCGCGCTGGTGTGCGGGGTTGGCGGCCGCGGCCGCGCTGATGGCGTCCTACTTTGCAAGCCGCGGCTTAGGCCCCTTCGCAGGCGATCCGAGCCCCTTCGTGCGGGTGGGCGCCGTGCAATTGTACCTGGCGACTCTGGTCGTGATTAATTTCATGCTGAGCATCGTGCTTCTCGAGATGCGGAACACGGTGCAGCTTTTGCGTACCAGCGGCGAGCGGTATCACAATTTCATCGAGCAGAGTTCCGAAGCAGTATGGCGAATCGAACTGGATGCTCCGATGGCTCCCGACCTTGCGGTGAATGCGCAAATCGCGTGGCTGCGCGAGCATGCCTATGTCGCCGAATGCAACTTGGTCTATCTTCGGCTCAATCGACTGTTCGGGCTGCCCGACGCCGACGCGCGTCTGTGGCGCGCCGACGTGCCATGGTCCGCGATTTATCTCGAGCATATCGGGAAAGCCGCGCATCAGAGCTACTCGGTGGACGGCCTGCAATTCACCTTGTCGAACGAAGCGCGGCAGTTCACGTATATCACGGGTTTCCGCGGCGTGATGGAGCAGGGGAAGCTGGTCCGTGTCTGGTGCGTGGCGCGCGATATTACCGAGCTCGTCGAGCTCAACCGGCGTCTTCGCGAAAAGCAGGATCGAGTGCAGCTGTATGCGCGGCAACTGGTCGGCGCGGAAGAGCGGGCCCGGCGTGCGACCGCGGTGGATCTCCACGATGGCATAGGCCAGCAACTGGTCGGTCTCGCGATGACCCTGGAGGCCGCCGCCTCACGTTCGCCGCCCGAGGTGCGCCTGCTGCTCTCCGAGGCGACGCATACCGTGCGTGAGGTGCAGTCGATCACCCAACGGGTCATCGCGGACTTGAGTCCCCCGGGGCTTTACGAACTTGGTTTGGAACCCGCACTGAAGTGGCTCAGCATTTACATGCGCGGAAAAGATAATTTACAGGTCGAGTTGGAGGTTGCCGCGGATGCGGCGGCATACAATCTCGAGCTTCGGGTGCTCGTGTTCAAGCTCATTCGAGAACTGCTCCGCAATGTCGTCAAGCATTCCGGCGTGCAGTCGGCAGTCGTCAAAGTCACACAGACGCCGGATGAGCTATGCGTCGTCGTGGAAGATCGCGGCGTGGGATTCGAATGGCAACTCAGCTTGTTCGAGCCGCGGTCGGAGGGATTCGGCCTGTGGAGCGTGGCCGACCGGGTGCGGGCTGCGGCGGGCGAGATGACGGTCGATACCGCGCCCGGCCGCGGGTGCCGAGTATCGGTGAGGTTTCCCCACAACCCCGTGCGTCCGCTGATCCAGCGCAGCGACCCACTCACCCAGTCGCATGATTCTGGAAGCACCCGATCCGGCACGATTTAAACGATTCATCTGAAATCAATGGGTTGAGATGGGCCCATCAGTTGCTATCGCCGCGAAACTAAATGATAATAATTCCTATTCGTAATAGCAATCCGAAATGACGTGGACCAACGACATCGAATGACGGGCCTGATGCTGGCGGCGCTGCTGCCTGTTCCGGTGGTGATCGCGGCCGACTATCTCAGCGTGGATGCGGCGCAGAAGGCGGTCTTTCCGCAAGCCGATGCCTTCCACGAAGTGCTGCTGCCGCGGACGCCCGAGCAACTGCAGGCCCTATCGGTCCGCGCGGGGCCGCAGCCGCCGCACGGAACCCTGCGCATCTGGAGCGCAACGCGCGACGGAGTGTTGCTGGGGCATGTATTTGTCGACGAAGTGATCGGCCGGCAAAGTCTCATCACCTACGCCGTGGGCATTGATACCGGCGGGGCGCTGCGCAACTTGGAGATCCTGTCGTATCGCGAGAGCCACGGCGGTGAGATTCGCAACGCTGCGTGGCGCGGGCAATTCACACACCGCGACGCGCTGGAACAGCTGCGGTTCGGCACCGACATCAAGAATATTTCCGGCGCCACTCTGTCCTCCGAACACGTCACTCAGGGCGTGCGTTGGCTGCTCGCGCTATGGCAATCTGCCTTACGGCCGGCCAATGGGCCAGGCTAGCCAGGCTCCCATGCAGGGGCAGCAGCACGGGCGAGGGCACGGCCACGCGGATCACCGGCGGACGCCGCACACCGTGTCCGCGCCGCGCGACCGCATGCCGGCGCGCAAGCGCCTGGCCATTTATCTCGTGTTGGGCTCGCTCTGGCTTTCAGGCTGCGTGTGGCTGGTACTGGATGAGTTTTTCGAATCAAGCGGCCAATTCGGCATGACGCCTCACCCGTGGGCGCCGGCCATCTTGTTGGTGCACGGAATTGTCGCGATTCTCAGCATGTACCTGTTGGGTTGGGTCACGGCGCGGCATGTGCTCAGGTGGTGGCCGGGCCGATTGCGGCGCCTGAGCGGCGGAGTGCTCGCCGCGTTTTTCCTGTTGCTGAGTCTCAGCGGTTTCGCGCTGTTCTTCGTCAGCGACGACCGATGGCAGCATCTCGCGGCGACGGCTCACGATGCCTTAGGGCTCGGCATCACCGTGTTTGCGATTCAGCACTGGTTCTTCTCCAGGCGCCGCGACATGCGTAGAGCCGCTTCGCGGCCCTGGTAGTAGCCCTGCACGACGCCCAGCTGGTCGAAGCCCATACATTCGTAGAAGATGCGCGCCGATTCATTGTGCGTACGCAACTCGAGGTTGATGCGAAACACGCCGGCTTCGATCGCGGTCGCGGTCAGCCAATCCATGAGCTGTCGTCCAAGTCCCTGCCGCCGATGCTCCGGCGCCACGGCAAGCAGATTCAAGTGCGCCACATCATCCCCGAAGTGCATGATGGCGAACGCCGCAATTTGCCGCTCGCGCCGTGCGACCACCACGGAGGATTCGGGGCCGGAAATGAAATGCTGCACGCGCGCGGGAGTCCAGGACCAGGTCAGCCCCTGTTCGATCAGATCGCGCGACATCTCCGCAATTTCGCGCGCATCCGACGCGCGGGCGAGTCCCAGGGTGGCGAGTTCCGACATTCTCAATGCATTCCGGTTTTGATGGGTGGGGCCGCACGCTGCGGCAATCCGGCCGGCGCCGCCGGCAAAAGCTTCATGAGCTCTTGAACGCCGCGCTCCAACTGAGGGTCATGGCCTTCCAGTACTTTCACCGGGTCTTGTTCGACGACGATATCCGGATCCACCCCGTGCCCCTCGATGATCCAACGACCGTTCTCATCTGCTGTGCCGAACTCTGGCACAAATACGGTGCCGCCGTCGAGCAGCGGCCCGTGGTCGTCGATGCCGATCACACCGCCCCATGTGCGCTTGCCGATGAGTGTGCCGATTTTCCACTGGCGAAATGCATGCGCAAATATGTCGCCGTCGGACGCGGTGTCCTCATTGATCAATGCCACTTTCGGTCCCGGCTGCACGACGCGCGGATAGGTGTCCGCCGCCTCGTGATTGCGCGCAAAGCTGGTACCGTGGAGCGTACGCGCCAGCCGCTCGATCAACAACTGGGAGATATTGCCGCCGCCGTTGTCGCGCACGTCGACCACCAAACCTTCCTTGCGGACCTGCGGATACCACCACTTGATGAATTCACGGATCCCGGCCTCGCCCATGTCCGGTAGATGAACGTAGCCCAAGCGTCCCCGACTCATGCGATCCACGCGGGCGCGATTTTGGGCGACCCAGGCCAGGTACAGCAGGTTATTTTCGCTGGCGAGCGGTTGATAGCGGATGGTCCGGGTCGCCTTGCCGTCGGCAGTCGCCGACACGCGCCACTCGGTCGGCTGGTTCGGCGCCGCCTGCAGCAGCTCGTAGGGATCGGTGCCGGCCTTGAGCTCGCGCCCATTGACCGAGAGCACGTAGTCTCCCACGTGGGCATCCACGCCCACTTCCGTGAGCGGCGACCGGTAGCGCTCCTCTTCGTTCTCGCCGGCGAAGATCTTGGCGATCCGATAGCGGCCGGATTTTACGTCGAGTTCGAAGCGCGCACCGGGCAGTGCGACAAAGGGACGCTTCGGGAGCCCGAGGTCGCCGCCCTCGATGTAGGCATGCTGGACCGTGAGTTCGGAGATCATTTCGGCGATGACGTAGTTGAGGTCCGCCCGAGACCCCACGAAATCCAGCAGCGGTTCATATTTTGCCCGCAGCTTTTGCCAGTCGTAGCCATGCATGTTTTCAACGTAGAAATAGTCGCGATAGCGGCGCCACACTTCGGCAAAAATCTCGCGCCACTCGGCCGCGGGAACACGCGTGGTCACCAGACCCGCGAGCGACACGGCCTTAGCGTCCTCGCTCGGGCTCTTTGAAGCCGCGCCGACTTCGAAATATTTGATTTCCTTGGACGAGAGCTGCGCGAGCACGTGCTTACGGTCGGCCGTCGCACCCCAAGCCGTGACATCTTCCACCACGGGCTTGGCCTCGCGATCCTTGATCGAATAAGCCATCACGCTGGCTTTGACGCCGGAATCGCGCCCGTAATACGGCGCTCCGCTGCGTTGGTAGAGGAGGCTCTCATCGCCGATCTCGAGATTGGTCAGGTTGTCCGCCTCCAGAGGCACGCGGATCGCGCGCTGCTCGATCCCCTCGAACTCGATTTTGACCGGGCCTTTGACGCTCTCCTTGCTCTTGTCGCGATGCTTGTCATGGTCCTTGTCGATCTCTTTGTCGCCGTCGGCATCCTTGCCGTCCTTTCCGTCGTCGCCGGGTTCATCGTCGCGTATGCCGAATGGATTCTTGACGTCCTTGCGCAAGGTTACGGCGAAAATTCCGGTTTGCCGATCGGTGGCGAAGTCGAATTCGATGGTGCTGAGAAGCGGCTGATATTCGCGTTCGCTCAGGAAGTACAGCAATTCACCGTTCGGAGCCCAAGCGGGCGAGTGCGCATTGAAGAATTGGGGCGTAATGCGCCGCGACTTTCCGTCGGCCGCCGACCAGATGTACACGCCGGAGAACCCGTTGGATTCGTTGAGCGAATAGCTCAAGAATTGACCATCGGGCGACCAGCAATAATCTTGCGTCAGGTCGGCGGGATCGCGGGCGACGGTGACGCGCCGCTTGGTCGCCACGTCGATCACGTACAGCCGGCCGGTGTTGTCGGAAAATGCAATGCGCTTATCGTCGCCCGACCACCGCGGCAAATAGAAACGCGAGGATGATCCCGATGACAATTGGACGGCCGGCTCGTTGCCGTCCTGCGTCTGCACATAGATTTCTTCTTCGCCGGAGCGATCGGACACATATGCCAGGCGTTTGCCGTCGGTCGACCAGGCGGCTTCCCGTTCATGCGCGGACGAAGACCGAGTGAGATTGCGGGTAATGCCGTGCTCTACCGGAACGGAAAAAACATCCCCCCGCGCCACGATCGCCACCCGTTCGCCGCCCGGGCTCAACGCCAGGCTTTCGACATTGTCGGCGGCATTGACCGTCTGAGGGCGAGTCGTGGTGGCATCCGCCGGCACCACGATCGAGAGCGCGCGGTCCCGACCGTCGCGCGTATCGTAGATATGCAGCTCGCCGTCGGATTCGTACACGATCTGGCCATCGGCGTCGGCGCTGGGCCAGCGCACATCCCAATCCTGGTAGTGGGTGAGCTGCCTGGTTTGCCCCGTCGCGATGTCATAGCGAAAGAGATTGAATACGCCGGTCCGGTCGGAGTTGAAATAGACGGCGTCGCCGATCCACATGGGATCGCGGTCGGTGCGCGGATCGTTCGTGACTTGCAGCAGCGAAGGATGGGTCAAATCAAAAATATACAGGTCGTTCGCCCAACCGCCCTGATAGCGTTTCTCGCTGCGAAAATCGCGCCACAGAGGCGAGTACACGATTCTCTTGCCGTCGGGCGAAAAATGGCCGGCGCCCGACACCGGCATGGGCAGCGCAGTCGCCGCGCCTCCGTTCATCGGTACGGTGTAGAGTTTGGAATCCGTCAGCATGTAGCCGTCGCGCGCCGATCTGAACAACACGGCGGTGCCGTCCGGCGTCCAGCCGTAAACCTGATTGTCGTAGCCCCAGCGTTCGGCGAGCGGACCCGGCGCCGGATAGAACGTGAGCTGCCTCGGCGCCCCGCCGCCCGACGGAATCACGTACACCTGTTCGTCGCCGCCGTACTGGCCGGTGAAAGCGATGAAGCGTCCGTCCGGAGAGAATTTGCCGAACAGCTCGAGGCCCGGATTCGACGTGAGGCGCGTGGCCGTGCCCCCCTGCGTACCGACGGTCCACAGGTCTCCCGCATAGCTGAAGACGATCCGATCGTGCCACACGTCCGGAAAGCGCAGCAGCTTGGTGGCAGCCGCATGCGATGCGAATGACAGCAACACGAGCGCGGCCGCAGCCCTTGCCGCCGCGGTACGGGCGGCCGAATATATGGAAGGCATCAATCTCCTCGGCTAATTTCAGCGGCTACGATACCGGTCGGTCGCGAGCACCAGCTCGTGTGTATTGCCCGCTTCGAATGCCGAGTGTCCGGCGTCCGGCACTATCGCCAAGTCCGCCTCAGGCCACGCCCGATGCAGATCCCAGGCGCTGGTTGCGGGGCAGACGACATCATAGCGTCCCTGAACGATCGTCGCGGGAATGTGGCGGATACGCGGTACATCGTCCAGCAATTGGCTTTCGCTGCGCAAGAAGCCGCGGTTCACGAAGTAGTGGCACTCGATTCTCGCCACGGCCAGAGCGAACTGATCCTCGCCCCACTTCTTGATGTTGTCCAAGTTGCTGTACAAGAAGCTGGCGGAGGCTTCCCATATCGACCATGCGCGCGCAGCCGCCAGTGCGGCTCGCTGGTCGCTGCCGGTCAGCCGTTTATGGTAGGCGCTTAGGAAATCATCGCGCTCGTCGGGAGGGATCGCGTCGCGGTAGGCCTCCCATGCATCGGGAAATATTTCCGAGGCGCCGTGCTGATAGAACCAGCGGATTTCGGAGTACCGCAGCAGGAAAATCCCGCGTAGCACGATTTCACTGACGCGCTCGGGATTTGCCTCCGCGTAGGCCAGCGCCAAGGTGCTGCCCCACGATCCGCCGAACACGAGCCAGCGCTCTATCCCGAGGTGTTTGCGCAATCGTTCTATGTCGGCGACCAGATGCCAGGTCGTGTTCTCGACCAGGCTCGCGCTTGGGCGGCTGCGTCCGCAGCCGCGTTGATCGAACACGACGATGCGGTAGTGCAGCGGATCGAAGAATTGCCGCGCCCGTTTATCTGAGCCGGCGCCGGGACCACCGTGCAGGAACACCGCCGGCTTGCCCGCCGGGTTGCCGCATTCTTCGTAATAAATTTCATGGACGTCCGAGACGCGCAGGTATCCATGCCGAAAGGGCTCGATCGTC
>Ga0210384_10006429_pt1 | contig 12564 bp, 8 predicted proteins | sample IncBWH2MmetaG_FD_160574 | JGI IMG/M metagenome (GOLD analysis project Ga0210384, IMG submission 160574) | Forest soil microbial communities from Barre Woods Harvard Forest LTER site, Petersham, Massachusetts, United States - Inc-BW-H-2-M | ecosystem: Environmental > Terrestrial > Soil >... | reverse complement strand
GAATTCGAGAATTGGGAGACTCGCCGCGAATTCGATCTCTTCAAAGCCAACATCGGCCCCGACGAAGTAACCGTGCTGCTGACCGGCATGGGCGGAGAGAACGCCGCCAAAGCGATGTCGTCAATCCGGCTGGAAACTCATGATCTCTGCATTTCCTCGGGACTCGCCGGTTCCCTCGACGCTCGACTAGGGCCAGGAGACGTCGTGGCGGCCCGCAGTGCCGAAACGCTGGACGAGAGTTTGAAGGCCGCCAGTGACGCGGCTCTCCTGGATCTCGCCGTCGCATCTGGCGCGCAGGCTGTGAATGTTTCTCTTACTTCTGCGAGAATCGTAGCAACCGCCGAAGAGAAGGAAGAACTGAGCCGGAAGGGAAGCATTGTCGAGATGGAGACAACTCACGTCCTTCGAGCTGCTGCCGAACGACACGTCCCATGCGTGGCCGTTCGCGCTATCAGCGACGCCGCGGATGAAGACTTGCCCGTGGATTTTACGCGTATTCTGGACTCCCACGGCCATTTGAAGATGGGCGGGCTCCTCAAAGAGGTTGGGCTCAGCCCTTACCGCATTCCCCTTCTGCTGCAGTTTGGACGGCAGAGCCGCGCCGCCGGCAAGTCTTTGGCTGACTTTCTAGACCGCTATATCTCGGCGATCTCGGACCAGGGGAGGAAAGTCGCCCAACCTAGAATAGAAGAGGTTTCTGCGACATGAGCAGCCTCGGCTCAGCAGCAGAAGCGCTCGAATCGCTTGGGCCCATCCCCAAAACCATGCGCGCCGGCGTTTTCAGGGAAAAAGGAATCGTCCGCGTCGAGGAAGTCCCCGTCCCTGAAGTCGGCGAAGGCGAAGCGCTCATTAAAGTGTCCGCCTGCGGCATTTGCGGCACGGACATCAAGAAAATCTTTCAACGTTATGTCGAGCCTCCGCAAATTCTGGGCCACGAACTTTCCGGTACCGTCGTCGCCGTCGGCCACGGCGTAGACAAGTGGACGCCCGGCGACCGCGTCATGAGCTTCCACCATATTCCTTGCGGGCGATGCTTTTATTGTGAGAAGCGCCTCTTTTCCCAATGCCAGCAATATAAAACGACCGGGCTGACCGCCGGCTTCACGCCAAACGGCGGCGGCTTCGCGGAGTATGTAAAAGCCATGCCGTGGGTCGCCGACCGTGGCATGGTCGCGCTGCCGGACAACGTCAGTTTCGAGGAAGCCACTTTCATCGAGCCCATCAACACCATCGTCAAAGCCGTTCAAAAGGCGCGCATAACCGCCAGCGAAACTGTCCTCATCTTGGGCTGCGGCCCGATCGGCCTGCAGTTGCTCATGGTCAGCAAATTGGAAGGTGCCCAGCTCTATACCAGTGATCCAATTCCACAGCGCCGGGAAAAGAGCCTTACTCTGGGAGCCTTGGAGTCGTTTGACCCAACCAGTGGTAAGCTGGTAGAAGAAGTTCGGGCTCGCACGGACGGTAGGGGAGCGGACGCGGTGCTGGTGGCGGTCGCACATCCGTCAGTCGTTACAGACGCCCTGGCAGCAGCCCGTCCTGGTGCGCGCATTTTGCTCTTCGCGGCAAACGATCCGGTCACGAAGATCGAGTTTCCTGCTGCGGCTGTGGGCATCGACGAAAAGGAAATCCTGGGCAGCTATAGCGCGGCTGTGGACATCCAAGAGTCAGCCGCGGATCTGGTGCTCGGAAAGAAACTGCCGGTGATGGAGATTGTCACGCACCGTTTTCGACTGGACAGAATCCAGGAAGCCCTGGAGTTGGCCGCACGGCCGACAGCCGAATCGCTGAAGATTCTGATCACGCACGCATGAAAACAAGCACGCCAAAGAAGCCGGAAGTTGCTGAAGAAGTGGCGTTCCCCGTCGCGCGAGTAGCCGTGCCGTCGAAGATGACGGCGGCGGTGTTGTATGGCAGCGAAGATCTGCGCATTGAGATGATCGACGTTCCCCACCTGGCTGCTGACGAAGTGCTCCTTCGCGTTCGCCTGGCGTTGACCGACGGTACCGACTTGAAAGTCTGGAAGCGCGGCTACCATGCCAAAATGATCCAGCCTCCCGCCGTTTTTGGCCACGAAGTGGTTGGCGACATTGCGGCCGTCGGCAAGCGCGTGGACGCGCGCTGGCGCATCGGCATGCGCGTCGTGGCCGCGAACTCCGCGCCGTGCCTGCGCTGCTACCACTGCCGCCGCGGCCAGGAGAATCTTTGCGAGGACTTGCTGTTCAACAATGGCGCCTATGCCGAATACATGCGAATTCCCGGCCGCATCGCGATGGAAAACATGCTGGAAGTGCCGCACTCGGTCGATGACGGAAGCGCCGCTCTCGTCGAGCCGCTGGCCTGCGTGCTCCGCGGCATTCACGAAATGGAAGTCCGCAACGGCGACACGGCGGCCGTGATTGGCTGCGGGCCCATCGGCCTGACATTTGTCCGTATGCTCTCGCGCCGGGGCGTGCGGGTAATTGCGATTGCTCGTCGTTCCGCCCCTCTCGATGTAGCCCGCAAGCTGGGTGCGATTGCCACCATCAACGTGACGGAGACCAACGACGTTGTCGCCGCCGTGAAAACCTTGACCGACGAGCGCCGCGGACCGGATTCCGTCGTCGAAGCAGCCGGAAATCCGGCGACGTGGCAACAAGCCCTGGCCATGGTTCGCCGCGGCGGCGTCGTGAATTTCTTCAGCGGCCTGCCCTCGGGAACCAACGTTTCGATCGATCCCGCCGCCATTCACTATTCTGAAATTAAGCTGATCTCCCCCTTTCATCACACGCCGCGATTTATCCGCGAAGCTCTTGAAGCTATCCGCCGCGGTGACATTCTCGGGCATGACTTCGTGACGGAAGAGATTCGTTTGACCGATCTGCCGCGGGCCTTCGAGCGCATGAAGAGCCGCAGCGGAGAAATCAAGCTGGCCGTCCGGCCTTGACAGCTTTGAACGGATGCCACAGCCTGCCCGCCATTCCGCGCGAGGCGCGCGATTTGTGCTTGGGATGGTTCTTCGAAGCGAGGAATCTCTCTTAAAATGTTGCGCCCTGGTGAGCTCGAAATTGCCGAGCATGCTCCGACAAACAACTGCGCCGTGGCAGCGGCCGAGGAGTACACGCGCTGGCTCGCCACGCATCACTATGAAAATTTCAATGTAGTCTCGTGGCTGCTCCCGAAAGATCTTCACCAGCATTTCTACAATGTCTACGCCTATTGCCGCTGGGCCGACGATCTCGGCGACGAAGTCCCACAAAAAGAGCGCGCCCTGGAATTGCTTGATTGGTGGGAGCGCGAACTCGACGATTGCTATCATGGCCGCCCTACCCACCCCGTTTTCGTCGCGCTACGCGAAACCATAACTGCCAAGAACATTCCCAAACAGCCGTTTGCCGATTTGCTGAGAGCTTTCCGTCAGGACCAAAACGTAAAGCGCTATCCCACCTGGGATTCCATAATCGGCTATTGCGTCTATTCCGCGAATCCCGTTGGACGCCTCGTCCTTTATCTATGCGGCTATCGTGACCAAGAACGCCAAGCCATGTCCGACGCTACCTGTACCGCGCTGCAGCTGGCGAATTTCTGGCAAGACGTCGAGCGCGACCTCGAGAAGGGCCGCATCTACATCCCCCTTGATATCGCTGCGGCCCACGGCCTGACCGAAACCGACATCGTCGATCACCGCTTCGATGAACGCTTCGTCGGCCTGATGAAAGATTTGATCGCTCGGACGCGCCTCCTCTTTGAGCAAGGCGCTCCGCTGGCAAAAATGGTAAGCGGCCGCCTGAGCGTCGATCTGGAAATGTTCAGCCAGGGCGGCGTAGCCGTTCTCGATGCCATCGAAGCCATGGGCTATGACACGCTCCACAATCGCCCGGCCATCAGTAAAGCAAAACAAGTCCGCCTGCTCGGCCGCGCCCTCTTGACGCATCTCGTGGCCAAGCCCAGTCGACCGGAATCGAGTGACGCTGGCTTCGCCTTTGTAGGGGCGCAGCCTGCCGCGCCCGAATCACGCAAATCGGTTTCTGACTCCTACGCCGCATGCCACAGCATCGCTCGCGCCGCCCACAGTAATTTCTACTACGCCTTCTTCCTCCTCCCCAAACCAAAACGCGACGCTCTCGCCGCCCTTTACGCTTTCATGCGATTAGTCGATGACGTCGCCGACGAAAGCCATGACCTCGCCGCTAAACAACGCGGGCTCGCTAAATGGCGCGCCGCTTTCGATGAAGCGGTCACCGGCGAGTCTCAAGTCTTTGACGGTACCTCGGCGAAGCCGCTGCCCTCAGAGCCCCTGCCCGGCGAAGTCGAGGTTTTGCCGGCCCTCGTAGATACCATGCGACGTTACAAAATGCCGGCCCGCTATCTGCACGATCTAATCAGCGGCGCCGAAATGGACCTAACCCTCCGCACCTATCCGACTTTCGATCGCCTCCGCGAGTATTGCTACCGCGTCGCCGGAACCGTCGGCCTCACCTGCACGCACGTCTTCGGCTTCCACGACCCGCGCGCTCTCGATCTCGCCGAAAAACTTGGCTTGGCGTTTCAATTGACCAACATCATCCGTGACGTCCACGACGACTACGCTCTTGGGCGCGTCTATCTCCCCCAAGAAGACCTGGCGCGCTACGGAGTCTCCCCGCAGGATTTCGGAAAGCGCGAAGCCACTCTCGGGGTCCGCGAACTCCTGCGTTTTGAAGCAGACCGTGCCTGGCAGTGCTACGAAGAAGGCGCAGCGCTGTTCGGTTTCATCGACCGAGAAAGCCGGGCCGCCCTCTGGCTCTTGGTGCACACCTACAGCGCCCTGTTAGCCCGCATCGAGTCCCTCGATTTCGCCGTATTGGGCGAACGCGTGCGGCTAGGGAAAGTAGAAAAAATGTTGTTCATCGCAAAGGCGCGCTTCGGCCGCCTCTTGGAAGAGAATATCCTTGAAAAGCGTAATCGTGATCGGCGGCGGACTGGCGGGATTGGCAGCCAGCGTCGCGCTGGCTGAAGCGGGCTGGCGCGTCCGTCTTTTTGAGCAGCGCCCCTTCCTCGGCGGCCGCGCGGCTTCCTACGTCTTGCCGGACGGCGAGCACATCGACAATTGTCAGCACGTCACTTTCGGCTGCTGCACCAACCTCGAAGACTTCTATCGCCGTGTCGGCGTCGGCGACAAAATAAAATTTTTCGACCGTCTCCTCCTGCTCGATCCTCAAGGGCGCCGCGGCGAAATGCACGCTGGCATCCTTCCGGCGCCGTTTCACATGACGGGTTCGTTCCTCAGCTTTTCTCCGCTCGCGTTGAAGGACAAGCTCTCCATCGCGCGCGCTTTCTTTTCCATCCTCGAAAGCGGCGGCCATCCGCGCGATGTGGAGGAGCCCGGCGGCATCTCCATGCTGGAGTGGCTTCGGCGCCGCAAGCAAACCCCCGCGGCGATCTCCCGCTTCTGGCGTGCAGTTCTCGTCAGCGCGCTTTCCGAAGAACTGGATCGCATCGACGCCCGCTACGGCATCGACGTTTTCTGGAAGGCTGTTCTTTCTAACAAGACTGGCTACCGCATGGGCGTTCCCTCGGTGGCCCTCGGCGATCTCTACGAGGGCTGCCGCGCAAGCATCGAACAAAAGGGAGGGGAGGTAATCTTTCGCTCACCGCTCCGTGGCCTGCGCATCGAAAATGGCAAGCTGATCGCCGCGCTCTTCGACGACGGCCGCGAAGAAACCGCTGACGCCTTCGTTCTGGCCCTTCCCCATTTCGCGCTGTCCGAACTTCTCCCCGCGGACGTCAAGCAGGCCGACCCCGCTCTCCACAACCTCGACAAAATAGTCGACGCGCCCATCACCGGCGTGCACTTCTGGTTTGATCGCCAGGTAATGACCGAGCCTTTCATCACTCTGCTTGATACCACCACGCAGTGGATCTTCAACAAAACGGCCCTGTACGCCGCCAATGGGCCAGCCGCCGCCCCGGGCAAAGGTCAATATCTCCAATTGGTTATCAGCGCCTCGTATGACTTGCTGCAAAAGCCCCGTCAGGAAATCATCGATCTGTGCCTGAAGGAAATCCACCACGCTCTTCCCCTCTCCCGGGAGGCCGTCCTTACGAAGGCCACCGTCATTAAGGAAGCTGCCGCCACGTTTTCCCCGCAACCTGGCGTGGATCGTTGGCGTCCAATACAGCAGACGAGCATCGGTGGTTTGTTCCTCGCCGGTGACTGGACCGCAACAGGCTGGCCCGCCACGATGGAAGGCGCGGTTCGCAGCGGCTATCTTGCTGCGGAAGCCGTTTTGCGCTTGTCTGGAACGCCAAAACAGTTTCTTCAGCCTGACTTGAAGCCCGATGGCCTGGCTGGTTTGTGGGCAAAGAGCTGAATCCTGCATGGCTAGAAGGGAACGTTCAGCGAAACGGCAAAAAATCACCGCCGCGTTTCACTTATCATCCGCGAGCTGCTCGAATGCACCGACCGTTCGCTTGGCAACGGTGGGTTCGTGGCGGATTTTGTCGAGCGCCAAGCAAGCCTGTGAATTGCTTTGTCGAAACGATTCGCAGGCTGTTCGGGATTCCCAGAAATCGCAGTTCAGGTCACGGAAGGTATCACCCGGGAGGGGAGTTCGTTGCAAAGCAGGATCGCGCCGAAACAGGTGGGCCCAACCCCATCAAGGCCCATATGTGCTTTTAAACCCTTCGTCACATCCTGGCTTGACATCGAACTCCCAGAGGGCTAAAAACATAGATGTCCCATCTCCTGCTTGGACCAGGCCAATCCTGCTTCTGATCCTCTGGGTAACGATTGCGCTGTGGACCGAGCGTAACAATCCGGTCGGATTCATACCAAGGTAAGTGTGCGCATCGGCGCAGGAGTCTAGAAAGTCCTAGTTATACTCCGGCATTGCGTCCGGACGGAGGCGTTTGTGGATCGAAAGTACGGTCATCGCGGTTACCGCGACACGGAAAAAGGCGAAAAACGAGAAAAGGGCCACGACCGCAAACCGCCGCAAGGTGGTCCGCGCGCCGATCAGTTCGGCCCCCGCACCCCACGCATGGTCGGCACCGTCACCCGCGGCCGATGTTCCAACTGCGGAGCAGTCTTAACCGCCGGATTCGACCCCAACGGCCAGTGCCCCAAGTGCCAGTTCGAACTTCACAGTTGCAAGCAATGTCGCTTCTTCGATTCCGGCGCCCAATTTGAGTGCACCCAACCGATCCCCGAACGGATCACCCCCAAAGACACCAAGAACGACTGCAAGTTCTACGAATTCCGCATGACCATTGAAAAAGACACAGCCCCTACTTCCTATCCTCAACCCGCGCAAGTGGCGGCCGCCGCTTCCCCAGCCCCGCCACGCACCAACGATGCTCGCCAGGCTTTCGAAGACCTCTTCAAGAAATAGCTTTGCTCCGAGCGCGATCCTCTTGATTCTCCTGGTAGTCTTCGGTTGGCCGCCGCGCCCGCAAACGAACCAATCCAAATTTACAGAATTGTAACTTTCGATTTTACTGGTATTCATCTGGCTGACATACTCTCGCGCATTGTCCGGGGCGGTTGAGGATATCCACAGGCCGGCACTCGATTTGTGTGTCGAAGATGTGATACATCCCTGGCATCGGGGCGGTTTCAATTCAGCGGAAGGGGTGTATTTTAAATGAAAAGAGTGTACCGGTTAGTGGCCGTGTGTGTGGCTCTTCTTTGCCTGTCTACCTCGTCGGCCCATGCGCAGCAAACTCTCGGATCCATCAACGGCATCGTCAAGGACAGCGGCGGCGGAGTGGTGCCCCGAGTCACCGTGAAGGTTCGCAACCTAGCGACGAACCTCACGCAGACAGCCTCCTCGAAGGAGGATGGCTCGTATAGCATCGTGGATCTTCCTATCGGCACCTATGAAGTAGCTTTCTCCCTGGACGGTTTCAAGACGGAAGTCCACTCGCGAATCATAGTGCAAGGGGACCGCACTACCACACTGAACTCCGCCTTACAGCCCGGTGAAGTCAACACGCTGGTGACCGTTACCAGTACTCCCCTCCTTAACCAAGTGGATACCACCAACGGATATACGCTTGGTTCTGACTTAGTTGAATCTGCGCCGCTGGGCACGGGGAGCTTCACGCAGTTGGCCATTCTGAGCCCCGGCGTGAACGCCGATCTTCTCAGCGGGTCCGGGACAAACGCGGGACTTGGCAACCAGAACATTTTTGCCAACGGCCAGCGCGATTCCAGCAACAGTTTCAATATGAACGGCGTGCTTACCAACAACCTGTTCAACGGAAAGTCATCGAGCGGTGTCAGCGACAATCGATTTGTTCTAAATACGGGTGAGAACTTTACCGCCGGCGGAACAATTCAAACCAGCACCTCAGTCTACAGCGCCATCGGACAAGCCCTTCCTTCGCCACCCCAGGAGACGATCGAAGAGTTACAAGTGAATACCTCAATGTACGACGCATCCGAAGGCGCCTACAGCGGTGCGCACATCTCATTGCAGACTAAGAGCGGTACAAATAATCTCCACGGCGGGCTATATGAATATCACCAGACCGACGCATGGAATGCCGCGCCCTTCTTTCGCAACTCAGATGTTACAATTCCCGCAAATCAGAAAGTCCCAACCCTGAAGAGGAATAACTTCGGCGGGACTATTGGCGGGCCGCTGCGGAAGGACAAGCTGTTCTTTTTCGCTTCTTATCAAGGACAGAGAGCTCGCGATCTAGATGGGTCACTCTCGCGCGCTGACGTTCCGCTGAGCCTGACGAACGATCGCAGCGCGGCGGCGATTGCAACAGTGGCGAATAACGAGAATCCAAACGGGACGTGCGGGCCGGGCCAAACGCCTCCGAATCCCTGCCTGACCGCCGGCAATATCGATGCCGTGGCGCTCAAGATCCTGAGCGCCAAGCTTCCCAACGGGCAGTTTTTGATCCCGACGCCGACAATTCTCGATCCAAACGCAGCCAATGCACAGGGTTATGACGCTCTGGTGCAGGGACCGTCGACGCGATTCAACGCCGACCAAGTAAACGCAAATGTTGACTACAACTTCAGCATCAAAGATCGCCTCTCAGGCAAGTATTATTTCCAAAACGACCCTACCTTTTCGCCGTTTGGCGTAAGCAATACTCTGGGTTTTCCCCAGACGCTAAGCGCTGGATCGCAAGTTTTTTCTCTGGAAAACACTACGATTCTTTCGGCAAATGCCACTTGGACTCAGCGATTCGGTTTCGTTCGTCAGCGGGCCTTCGCGAATACGCAGCAGGAGTTCGCAAATAGCGATTTCGGAATCAGCCTGTTCGGGCTGAGCCGGCTTCCGGGCATCACCATTAACAATAACGATCAGAATCTCGGGAACTCGCTCGGGATCGGGGCGGCATCCAATTTTGCAAATGCCGGTTTATTCCAGAATCAGTTCGAAGTGGCCACAAACTATTTGTGGAACGTCGGCCGCCACGCGCTTTCTTTTGGTTTTCAGTGGGATCACTCGCAACTTAACATAGTGAACCAAAACAGTGAAACCGCGGCAGTCGGATTTGACAATTTCTTTGACTTTGCCCAGGGCAATCTCTGCACTCCCGTAAATGGCTGCACTGCGGCGAACACGACCTTCCTGAATGGCGCAACAAACCGATACTACCGCGCGAATCAAGTCGGCGCGTTTGTGCAGGACAACATTCGCGTGAAATCGAACTTGACCGTCAACATCGGCCTGCGATGGGATTGGGACGGCCCGCTGGTAGAGAAGAACGGCCTGCTCACCAACTTTTATCCGCAGCTCTACAACTACAACGCAACAACAGATACGATCAACAACACCGGTTTGGTTGTGGCTGGCAACAACAAAGCGTTCGGCACCAAGGGTGTGAGCGCTTCAACTCTGACTGGACGGCAGTGGGGTTTCGGACCCCGAATTGGGGCCGCTTGGACGCCGCCTTTCCTGAAGAACTGGGTGGTTCGCGCGGGCTTTGGATTGTATTACGACCGCGGCGAGTATTTCACGGAGCTGTCGCCGAGTGCCGGTCAGGGCATCAGCGGCCCGTTCGGCGTTACAACCGAGCAGCCCTTTGTGGTGCCGGTGCTTGCACAAGCCACTGCTACATTTTCCGCACCGTTCGGCACCACGGCTCCCCCGCCACCGCCAAACAATCTGAGCGGCGTGAATTCACTGGTGCCAAATATCGGCCAGTTGGAAAATCAGACCACGCCATTTTGCACGGCTAACAATCTTCAATTCTGCGGGCCGCTTCAATTTGCGGGTTACGATCCGCGGAATATGCTGCCTTACACGGAGAACTGGATGTTGGATCTGCAGTGGCAGCCGGTCAATGATCTTGTCCTAAGGCTCGCCTATGTAGGCAATCATGGGGTTCACGAGCTGATTCCCATTCCATTCAACCAAGCCTTAGTCGCAACACCATCAAATCCCATAAACGGCCAGATCTACTCATACGGCTATCACATCCGCGGCGTTGCCGCCGAGAACGTTCAGACGATTACGGATGGCTTCCTCACGGGAAACGCGTCGCTTCGCGTTCCGTTCATCGGGTTTGATCCCAATTCACAATACAACAAGGCCATTGGCCAATCCAATTACCACGCCTTGCAGTTCAACGTAACGAAGCGCGCAACTCGGAACCTCACACTTTTTGGGTCCTATACGTGGTCCCACAGCCTTGACGAAGAAAGCGGTGCGCAACTCTTCTATAACGGCAACAATCCTCTTAACCCGAGATCGGGTTACGGCAACTCAGACTTTGATCGTACTCACGTCTTGACGGTGAGTTTTCAGTATGATTTGCCAAAGGCCAACAACCTCAAAGGTTTTACAAGCCACATTGTTAACGGATGGGGGCTCGGCGGTCTAATTGTTGCGCAGAGTGGACAGCCATACAGCGTGGTTGATTTTTCTGGCGGTGCGGCCGGTCAGTTCTATGGCGGGGGTCAGGACGCTGTAACGAACCCAATCATACCGCTCGGAGGAGTCGGTTCGGTGCCGGGAACCAATCCGCGCGCACAGGGCACCACGGGCGTAAACGCGGCCAACCCAGTGCTTAATGCCGCGGCTTTTGGCGTGCCGCTTCTGGCCCCTGGCCAGAACGGCGTCCCACCATGCGATCCGAACACCGGCGTTTGCGATTTCTATGAAACCGGATTCGGCTCCACGGGCCGCAATATCTTTCGAGGTCCGTTTCAATCACGTGTGGACATGACCGTCTTCAAGCAGTTCAAACTGACCGAGCGTTTTCGGCTCAAGTTTGACTTGCAAGCGTTTAACCTTTTCAATCATCCAAGCTTCGATACACCAAATAACGATGTAAGGTTTAATCCATTCTTCAGCAGCTTCCCTCGCTATGCGCCGAGAGCTGGCCAGGCGGACCAGTCCTGCGGAGGGCCGGCCAAGGGCTTTGCATACCGGTGCAATCCGCCAGGGGGTCAGCTTGGTGTGATCCAGCACACGATCGGCAGTCCGCGGTTCCTGCAGATGGCGCTGCATCTCACGTTCTGAAAGGAACTGCCAAGCCAAGTTAAACCCGAAAACAGGGAAGTGATTGGAAAACGGCTGCGCTGTACCGGCAGTCGCTCAGTGGTGTGTAATCACTCCGAGCAGCCCGCTAGTACGCTGATGCCTGCTTCCCTACAGGTCTGCGCGGCCAGGTGTCCGCCGCGGTCGAGATCCCCCTCCGATGGGGGTGAAGAGCCGCCCATAACCGGGCCGTGAACGCAACCTTCACTCGTACTGAGTCCTGTCCCGTTATCGGAGATCCATCAGGGGCTGCTGGAACTGCGGGATAGACCCCACGGGATTGACCAACTGAGGGTCGGTGACCGGTGCCACTCCTGACGTGTTAGAAACCAGATTGGTTTGCGTGTAGTGCTGCGCAAAGCAAACGGCCTGCATAATCAGAGGCAAGAGTGCACCGGCGGCAAAACGTAGCGACATCTTCATCTGAAATCTCCTTTGTATTCAGAAACGATTCTGTGAGTGCGGTTGTCGGGACAGGGAATCACATGGTTGATTTAAGCGATGATTCAAACGCTGTCAGTTTTGCCCACCGTGATCGTCGGAGTGGTCGTGGTTGTGGTTGTGGTCGTCGCTATCGCCTGAGTGCTCGCCGTTGTCCTTCTCACCAGCCAGACTGAAGGCATACACTTTGTTATTTCCGGTTCCTTGTATATTTCGGTAACCCGATCCCCAGTAGAGGGTGCCGTGCACAATCGAAGGCCCATCGATAACGGTGCCCCCGCTCGCGAAGTTCCAGAGGATATTTCCGTTTCTTGCGGCCAGCGCGTACATTTGCCCTGAATTAGAGCCGGCGTACACAACGCCGTTTGCAACACTGACCGAACCTCTGTCAATTGTGTTTGCCGTGGGGTCTGCAGTCTGCCAAAGGATCTTCCCAGTGGCGACATCCAGAGCGCTCCATGCACCCCAGGTTATTTGCTGTCCTGACGGCACCAAGGTGTAGGGGAGGTGGTCGCTATTCGCGATAGCCACATAAATGCGCTGACCATCGGTCGCGGTACCCCACTCGATGCCTCCGAGCGAAGCGCCTGGACCTACCGGTGTGCTCCAAACGATGTTGCCGTTGTCGGGATTGAGTGCCCAGAAGATTCCGCTC
>Ga0210384_10006428_pt1 | contig 12567 bp, 12 predicted proteins | sample IncBWH2MmetaG_FD_160574 | JGI IMG/M metagenome (GOLD analysis project Ga0210384, IMG submission 160574) | Forest soil microbial communities from Barre Woods Harvard Forest LTER site, Petersham, Massachusetts, United States - Inc-BW-H-2-M | ecosystem: Environmental > Terrestrial > Soil >... | reverse complement strand
GCAGGACGAAGATTCAAGCTGACCGGGTACGTGGACAGGGGCGATGAAACCAAGGTCATCAAGGCAGATGGAGGCAAGAAGCGTGCCGCACTTGATCTCCTTGGCGCGCTGCCCCTTTCCGTGATGCTGGACGCTTCGTTTACCTCTACGAAGTCTCCGGTGCCGTCAATCCAGAACGGAACTCCGACCGGAGGCAGCCAGAACGGAAATGTCGAATTTCCTCAGGACATCTCGCTCTTCTTGTCCGGCGCCTGGACCAGCCACCTGGGCAGCTTCGTTCAGGTTACATATGACACCCAGAACGACCATTTCAGCATGGACAACACCGACGTGCGTTATGCAAACACCACGAAATTGGGCGGCAAGGAACTGGTCTACGGTCTGGATTTAAACAATAACCCGACGGTCGAGGACCTTTGGAACAGTACGCCGGCATGGGCTTATCCCTGGATCGCCAGTGATTTTGCGCCTACGCCGAACGCTTCCCCGTTTATCAACGGCGGTCTGGCGCAAGATGTTGGAGGAGTGGGCCTCTACGGGATGTGGAACAACCATCTTTACCTGGACGCGAGCATTTACCGTTCCGACCACGTGGGCGCTTCCCAACCCAACACCGGTATTGGCGCGGGCCTCAATATCCGCGGTGTAGCGCCGTACTGGCGCGCCGCCTGGCAACAGCTGACCGGAAAGACGCAGTATGAGATCGGCACGTATGGCATGCACATGCGCTCCACTCCCAACCAGATCACGGCGCCCAACGGAGCCAGCATCCCGACCGATACCTACACGGACTGGGCCGTCGACACGCAGATCGATCGGACCTTGTTCCGGACTGACGTTCTTTCCTTCCGCGCCACATACATCCGGGAAAACAACGATTTGCTGGGTAGTTTGTTCCAGGGTGGTCCGGGTACCCTGGTAGCGCAAGGATCGCACCACTTGAACACGGTCCTGGCGAATGCTGAATATCACCTCGGAAACAAATACACTGGTACATTTGGCTGGTTCAATACGACCGGTACTTCGGATACGGCGCTGTATCCGTCCGCTCCGCTGACGGGCAATTTCAACGGCGATCCGCGGGGCTCAGGCTACATCGCCAACTTTACCTATTGGCCCTGGCAGAATCTGCTGCTTGGCGTGCAATACACGGGATACACGCGTTTCAATGGCGCGCAGAATAACTATGACGGCGCGGGCCGCAACGCGAATTCCAACAACACCGTTTATCTCGATGCGAAGATCATTTTCTAACGCGCACGGGAACAACAATTCGATAAGGAGAAAAAGGACCATGAAGACCAGGTTATTCATATTGACTGTGGTAATCGCCGGGATGTGCAGTACAGCGTGTGCGGGCGACATTGAGGGGAAAGTGACAGGAATGAAGGGTCAGTCGGTGGTGTACGTCGACGTCATCGCGGGCAAAACCTTCCCCGCTCCGAAAGATCATCCGGTAATCGATCAGAAGGGGCTAATGTTTGCCCCGCACATCGTGGCCGTGCAACAGGGAACGACGGTCGACTTCCTGAACAGCGACACCGTGGCGCACAACGTCTTCTGGACTGCGACCGGCAGCGACAAGAAGGCCGGACACAATCTTGGGACGTGGCCCAAAGGAGAAAAGCGTTCATTCACCTTCGACAAGCCGGGAGTAGTGCCGCTGCTCTGCAACGTGCATCCGGATATGGCTGGCTACTTGGTGGTCAGCCCGACTCCGTATTTCGCCCTGACCGATGACAGCGGCAACTACAAAATCAAGGACGTGCCGGACGGCAGCTACAGCGTAACCGTATGGCACGAGGGCGCTAAGAATCAATCCAAGCCGGTGGCCGTGGCTGGCGGAGCCAAAGCGGATTTCACCCTGACTAAGTAAGGAGTCGCGGGGAGCGGCTGTGCGGTGACTGCGCTCCCCGTCTTTTTATCCCAGATTGTCATTCAGAAAAGCTGGTTGACGCTTTCCTGCCGCAGGACTAGAACGTTTCTTCATGCTGAAGCGCTTCAAAAACAAAAAGGTGGATGCGGACTGGCTGCATACCAACTTTCCCTGCATGATGGCCTGCCCGGCCCACACCAACGCTGGGCGCTACGTGGGCCTGATTGCCGAGGGGCGGTTTGAAGAGGCTTACCGCATTGCCCGTGATCCGAATCCGCTGGCGAGCATCTGCGGACGCGTGTGCGCGCATCCCTGCGAGACCGCTTGCCGCCGGGGCGAGATTGACCGGCCGATTTCCATCCGGGCCCTGAAGCGGTTTCTGACCGAGCAGTTCGGGCCGGAGTCGAAGCATCCCATCGACGTGAACAAAGGCCGCGGGCAGAAGAAATTGCCGTTCAAGGTCGCAGTGGTCGGAGGCGGTCCGGTCGGTCTTTCGGCGGCGCACGATCTTGCTCTGATGGGCTATGCAGTCACGATTTTTGAAGCCGCCCCGGTGGCTGGCGGAATGCTCTACCTGGGCATTCCTGAGTACAGGCTTCCCCGCGACGTGGTGGAAGCGCAGGTACGCGAGATTCTTGAGACCGGCGATATCACGCTTAAGTTGAATCACGCGGCGGGCCGCGACTTCACGATCTCCGATCTACGGCAGCAAGGATTTGACGCGGTATTGATCGCGGTCGGGGCACACCGCAGCCGCGATCTCAGCATTCCCGGCGTCGACCTCGACGGCGTGCATAAGGGCATCGATTTTCTGCTCAATGTGAACCTGGGCTACAAGTTCACCATCGGCAAGAAAGTCATCGTGATCGGCGGCGGCAACGTCGCCATGGATGTGGCTCGCTCGGCGGCGCGCGAAGTGGTCAAGCAACATGCCGGCGGGGTGTTGGATCTCGAGCCTTCGGCGGAGAATGTCACGGCGGTTGCGACCAAAGAAATGGTCGACATCTCGCTCTCGGCGCTGCGCATGGGCGCGCAGGAAGTGAATCTGGTTTGCCTGGAGCGGCGCAACGAAATCCCCGCCGCGCTCGAAGAAATCGAAGAGGCGGAAGAAGAGGGCATTTTCATTCATGCCGGCCTCGGTCCCAAGCGAATCGTCGGCAAAGACGGCAAGGTTGCGGCACTCGAAACCCTGAAGACGAAGTGGGTGTTCGACGAGAACAAGCGTTTCAATCCGGCGTTTTACGAGGGCAGCGAGAGCCAGATCGAGTGCGACACCATCATTATGGCAATTGGGCAGGCGCCGCGCCTCGATTTCTTGACACCAGAAGACAAGGTCGAACTTTCGCCGCGAGGGTTAATTGCCGTTAACCCACAGACGCTGATGACCTCCGCTTCCGGCATCTTCGCCGGCGGCGACTGTGTGTTCGGCCCGCGCCTGATCATCGATAGCGTCGCCGATGGCAAGCGTGCCGCCGTTGGTATCGACGAACATTTGCGCGGAGGAAAGCATCCCGAGCCAATCATCGAAGTGGAAGTGTTGAAGCGCCATGCCATGACACTGGGCTATCTCGATATTGAACGGCAGCATGTGCCCATGCTGCCGCTCGAGCGCCGAACCGGCGTGACAGAAGTGGAGATCGGCTACGACGCGGCTAGTGCCGTGGCCGAGGCGCAGCGCTGCCTGCATTGCTGGGTCAACACGATCTTCGAGGGATCGCCGGAAGACGGCAGCATGTGCATTTTGTGTGGCGGGTGCGTGGATGTTTGTCCGGAGAAATGTCTGGAGCTGGTGTCGCTCGACCGCATCGCCTTCGAGCCGCAAGCCTTGCAACACCTCCGCGACAATCAGGAATGTTTTGGGGTGGAACTCGACGAGGTCGCCGCCGACGAGTTGGGTGTGGTCACCGGCGCCGCCATGCTGAAAGACGAGACCCGCTGCATTCGCTGCGGGTTGTGCGCCATGCGGTGTCCAGTGGGAACGATCACCATGGAGTCGTACAACTTGCTTCCCGGCGAGCCGACAGGGTTGATCTCCGTGGCCGCGATTGGAGCGGGATTGCAGAAGTAGTGAGAGAGAAATCATGACAGACGAAAAGGACGGCTCGACCGCAGAACCGGCCAAGGATCTGAATCGGCGGCAGTTTTTCACCAAGCTGGGGCTGGGTTCGCTGAGCGTCGCAGCGATCGGCACGGCGGCCTTCTCGTATCAATATCTCGAACCGAACGTGCTGTATGAGCCATCGCCGGTTGTGAACGCCGGAAAGCCCGATCGCTATCCGCTCGACTCGGTCACGCTGGACGTGAACAACGGCATCTACATCATTCACTCGCAGGAAGGTTATTTCTCGTTGAGCGCGATCTGCACCCATCTGGGCTGCATGACTGCGTGGAAGCCCGAACAAAATCAGATTGCCTGTCCCTGCCACGGCAGCAAGTTTGAGCAAACTGGAAAGAAGATCGAAGGGCCCGCGCCCCGGCCGCTCCCGTGGAAACGCGTCTGGCTCAATGACGATGGTGACCTGCTGGTCGACCGCTCGACCGACGTGCCGCCGCTGGCGCGGGATTCCTTCGTGAGGGTTTAAGCATGGCGAAGACTGTCGATCAATATTTCGACGATTTGCGCGGAACACGCGTGTGGCGCTCGATCTTCCGCAGCGGAACCGGATCGAGCACGCTGAAGCGCGCGCTGGCCATTCAGCAGAACGTGTTTTTGCATCTGTTCTCGACCAAGGTGCGCACGCGCATGCTCGGTTTCAGCGCGACGTGGTATCTGGGCACGCTGACGCTGGGCACGTTCATGATCCTGGTCGCGACCGGCATTCCCCTGATGCTTTATTACCATCCGTCGGCGCCTCAGGCCTACGCCGACACGAAAGACTTGCAGTTTGTGGTTTCGTCCGGACTGTTCCTGCGCAACCTGCATCGCTGGTCGGCGCACGCCATGGTGTTCCTGGTATTTGCGCACATGTTCAAGGTGTTTTATCGCGGAGCGTATCGCACCCCGCGCGAGTTCAACTGGGTGATCGGCGTTGTCCTTCTTCTGATTACGCTGCTGCTCAGCTACACCGGCTATTTGCTGCCCTGGGATCAGTTGGCCTACTGGGCCATCACCGTGGGATCGAATATTGCTTCGGCGGTTCCCATCATGGGCAACAAGATTCACTTCCTGCTGCTCGGTGGCAACGCGGTCAATGCCAACGCGCTGCTGCGCTTCTACGTACTGCACTGCATGATTCTTCCCCTGGCCGCAATGTTTTTCGTTGCCATTCACTTCTGGCGGATTCGCAAAGACGGTGGGTTGTACTCTCACGGCAGCGAGCCGGCAACGCTGCGGGCCAAGGCCGTGACGGCGAAGGACGGTGAATAATATGGCGGACAAAGACTTCATCGCCGGTGTGGATTCGAACGCGAAGAAATCTCCGCGGCGCATCGTGTTCGTCACCCGGCGCACCTCGGCGCAGGTCAAGGCCGAAACCGAAGATCAGCTCCAGACGTTTCCCGAGGTCTTATTTCGCTCGGCGGTCGCAATCATGGCGCTCGCCATCGCCCTGGTTTGGATTGCCTTGCTGTTCAACGCTCCACTGGAAGGCCTGGCCGATCCTTCGCATACACCGAATCCGGCCAAGGCGCCGTGGTATTTCCTCGGACTGCAGGAGATGTTGCACTATTTTCCGCCTGTGGTCGCGGGCGTGCTCGCGCCGGGGTTGGTGGTGATGGCGCTCATCGTCATCCCCTATTTCAAGGTCAACATTGAGGCGGAGGGATTGTTCCTCAAGAACCGGCATCAGCGGCTGCCGATTTTCTATGCGGTCGCGACCGCCCTGTCGATTTTTCTGATCGTGTTCAAGTTCTATGCGGCGTTAGCGCCGAGCGTGATCGTAGCCGGGTTCATGCTGTTGGCCGCGCAGAGTTCTCCGCAATCGCCCTCGCGCTTCCGCCGCTATCTGGCGGCGCGTCCGCTCTCGTATTGGGTGATGACCTGGTTTTTGTTCGAACTGTTCGTTCTCACCGCCATCGGGACATTTTTCCGGGGACCGGGCTGGGAGTGGGTCTGGCCGTGGCAGGGCTCATAACATGCTCCAAAGAAAGCTGCGCTCATGAACGGGAAACCGACGCTGAGGCAAAGCTTGTTTGGCGACAGCGTGCGCGCCTTTGGCGTGGTCAGCCTGATCTTTCTGGGCTCGTTGGCGATCGCGCCGGCCAAGAATCACTTCAGCGAGTGGCGGCACTATCAGCATGGCTATCTCCGGATGATCCGCAACCGCAGCGACGCGAATACGTTGCAGCGGCACTTTCAGGGCGGCATTCAGCAGATATGGCTGCCCGACCTGGGTGTGGTCGATCGCTGCACCAGTTGTCACGTCGGCCTGCAGGAAACCAGCCTGACCGATGTCGCGCGACAGCCCTTCCGGCCTCATCCTGCGATTCCACATAAGAGCGAGCAGTTCGGCTGCACGGTCTGCCATCGCGGACAGGGAGCGGCCACCACGGTCAGCGAGGCGCATAGCAGCACGCTGGCGTGGGAGCAGCCGATTCTCCCGGCGAAGTACATCGAATCGTCGTGCGGGCAGTGCCATCGCGGCTCACTGCCAGGAACTCCAGTTTTGAATCAGGGACGAAATCTCCTGTCGCGTTACGGATGCCTGCACTGCCACAACGTGAAGTTGCCAGATGGCAGCACGATGAAGCCGAGCGATGACCCGCCGTCGCTCTCGCACGTCGCCGACAAGACCACGCGGGAGTGGATTTACGCATGGCTGAAGGATCCGCAGGCTTACGCCGCCACCGCGACCATGCCGAACTTCAAACTGAGCGATGACGATGCTCGCGACATATCGGCATTCCTTGTTGCGAACAGTACGCCCGTGGCCGGCGACACGGCAACGGTATCGGTGAAGGCCGATCCCAGCGCCGGCGGCACCTTGTACGGGGAGTCGTTCTGCGCATCCTGTCACGCTGTGCAAAATGCGGCTGGCAATCTGGTTGGTGGCGATGTTGGCCCGGAGCTGACCCGCATCGGCAACAAAGTCAAACCGGAATGGCTGCTGGCCTGGCTCCGCAACCCCCGCGTCTACGATGCGGAGACGGCGATGCCGCACTACCGCTTCAACGATGCGCAGCTGGCGACGCTCTCGGGATATCTGCAAGCGAAAACGGATTCCGATCTTCTCACCAACGTTCATCTCGAGCCTGCCACGCCGCAGCAAGTCGCGCACGGCATGCGCCTGGTCTCGGACTACGGATGCGCCTCCTGCCACGAGATCGCGGGCATCAAGAAACCCGAGAACTTTGCGCCTGATCTCAGCCGCATCGGCAGCAAGCCGGTCACGCAGCTCGTATTCCTTCCCGGAATGCAGCATGCCCTGCCGGACTACATCGCTACCAAGATCAAGCAACCACGCTCGTTCGGGCAAGGCCTGAAGATGCCGCAGTACACGTTCACACCGCCGCAAATCGACGTGCTCACCACGGCGCTGTTGGCGTTGAATGATCGCTCGGCCACGCTGCCGCCTTCGCTCGCCGCGCCGGCCACTCACGAGTCCGACTATCAGCCGGCCGGCAAAGCCGGAAAGCTAATGACCGATCTGGCCTGCTTCAGCTGCCATCGCATCAACGGGCATGGCGGCGATATGGCGCCCGATCTCACCTGGGAGGGCAGTTCGGTGCAGCGCGATTGGCTGGCGCAGTTCTTCAAGAACCCGGGGACGCTGCGTCCGTCGCTGATCCGGCGCATGCCCCGTTTCAATCTCACTGACGGCGAAGTCACCGAACTCACCGACTACATCATGACCGTCTATCAGAATCCCGCGATCGATCGCGATGCGTTGCCGCTCAGCGGATATCCGGCAGGCCAGGTCGAATTGGGCAAGCAGCTTTTCTACGGCAAGTATGCGTGCCAGGGCTGCCACATCGTCGACACCAAGACGGACAAGGGATATATCGGGCCGACATTGACTCAAGTTGGTTCCCGCTTGACGGCAGCCTGGATTTATCAGTGGATGAAGAATCCGCAGTCGCTGCGTCCGGCGACGGCCGAACCGAATCGCGCCATGAGTGACGACGATGCCCGCGCGCTGACCGCGTTCCTGATCTCGCAAAAAGGCGGGAAGGAGGTTGCCAAGAAATGACACGATTTGACCTCACCGCGACTCATGTAGGGGCAGCCGCTCCTGGCTGTCCAGCCGATCGGAACTCGGCGGTCGCCCTGGCTGTCGCTGTACTCTTCGCGTTGCTGGCGGCCGCGTGCTCGCGCAACGATAAGTCGATGCTCGTGCCCAAGCCCGCCGCCTTCGGCGCAGCCCTCGTTGAATCGAGTGGTGGAAAGCAAATGGCGCAAACCGGCGCATTGCTGCCGCAGCCGCTGGTCGTGCAGGTGAATGACGAGCAGGGAAGTGCCGTGACGGGATCCCTGGTTCAGTTCGCGGCGGCACCCGGGGTAGCCTTCGATCCTCCCAACGGTCTCTCCGACTCTAGCGGGCAGGTCACAACCAATGTCTCCCTGGGTGGTATGGCAGGACGCTATCAACTTACCGCGTCGACGTTCGACAAATCCCACAAAAAAGTCGAACTCAAGATCGAAGAGATCGCGCTGGGATATCAACAGATCCTCGGCCGCCGCTTGAACGACCAATACTGCGAGCGCTGCCACAATCCCGAGTCAACCGTCGAACGCGTTTCGAACTATGACAACCTTGAGATCAAACCTCACCCGTTCACCGAGGGCGACACGTTGAGCAAGATGAGCGATGCCGATCTCAACGCCATCATCGTTCACGGTGGCCCGGCGCTGAACAAGTCCGCGCTGATGCCGGCCTGGGGGAACACGCTGAGCAAATCCGACATTCAGGCGCTGATAGCCTATATTCGTGCAATCTCTGATCCGCCATCTCCAGCCGCCGGCCCGGTTTACGCGAAGAATTAAGCTGCAAGCAGAAGGAAGCCGCGAACCGTTGAGCCCGGCGTCTATTCTGCATCACACCCCATCCGCGCCCGGGGCTATCGAAGAACTTCTTAGTACTTCTTCATAAAAGTTGCTCCCGCCTTGTGACCGCAATCACAATCTCTCGTGACGGAGTGCACCGAGTTCCTGCGTCGCGTCTGCCATGCTGGACGGAAATCGAGGTGCCCTATGACGCAGGACAATCGCGACATCCTGGATGTACTCAAGTTCGAATTACACTTCCTGGAAGACGGAGGCTACGGACGCTCTCCGCACGCGCCCTGGCGCGCTCCCGCAATTTTTGAGGATTCTCCGATTTGCCCGAACTTCGGCGATCGCGAACGCTCGCATCCCTGCGAGACTTGCCGGCTGGAGCAGTTTGTTCCGCAAGAACGCCGCGCGGAAGAAATTCCTTGCCGTTACATCAAGCTCACCAAAGATGGTCAAACCATCGACGATCTGTATCGAACCGGCAGCCAGGCCGAGACGGAAGGAGCCTTGGCGGAATGGCTGAAAGCGCAAATTGCGAGGATTGAGCAGGAACGGAGCAAGGGGCCGGACAAGAACATGGCCTAGAGTTTGCGGCGCCACCAAACGCGGCCGCGCATTCCCTTTGAGCGTCCGCATCGTGAAATTCGCGTTATGAAGACCACATTGTTGCGGGAGACAAAAGCGGCTATGAGTGAAGACCACGCATATCGAGTATCGGCATGGTGGGCCTCTGGACCCACAGGCCTGGCGAAATCTGATTCGGCGCCAAACGCGATTCATTTCACAGCGCCTGCGGAGTTCGGAGGCATGGAAGGACGATGGACGCCCGAAGAGCTCTTGCTGGCGTCTATTGCGGCCTGCTACACCACGACTTTGCGCGCGATTGCCGGCCCGGCGAAGTTGAATTTCTCTGATCTGCAGGTGGAGGCCAGGGGCACGGTGCGCAAGGCCGACTCTGGCTGGATTTTCACCGAGATTGCTGTCCGACCCACTCTCAAGATTGGGTCCGCCGAAGAGCGTGAACGCGCACTCGATTTTCTTCAGCGTGCCGAGAAACTGTGCTTGGTTTCCCGGGCGATCGGAACGGCCCTGAAATTCGAGCCACAGCTAGAAATCGCCAAGCCAGCCCCGATCGTGTAAGTTGGCCTCATCTGCATCGTCCTTGGACACTAAGAAAGCCTGACCGCTTCTGAAGGCGGAGTATCGTGCGGATCCCCGTCAGCACTTACTAGAGTCCTCCATTTAGAATTCCAATCAGGCGAATTCCTTCGTGCTGATTCGCTGCCTTCGAACCAATGACCCAACTTCATTGTGCTGCCTTGCTCTTTGATATGGACGGCGTCCTCATCAATTCCACTCCAGCGGTAGCGCGCGTGTGGCGGCGCTGGGCCATAGAACACGGATTCGATCCGGTTGAAGTGGTGGCCCGCGCCCACGGCCGCCCCAGCCTGACTACCGTCACCGAATATCTGCCCAACGCCGATCACGAAGCCGAGAACCGCGAAGTCGAGCGCCGCGAAATCGAAGATCTGGAAGGTGTGCTCCCGCTTCCCGGCGCGCTCGAGTTGCTAGCCAGTCTTCCCGATGAGCGCTGGACGATTGTGACCTCGAGCACTCGTCCTCTGGCCGAAGTGCGCCTGCGGGCTGCGGGCCTGCCGCTGCCCAGGCATCTGATCACGGCCAGCGATATCACGCATGGCAAACCGCATCCTGAGCCTTACCTGAAAGCGGCGGCGCGCCTTGGATTTTCCGCTGCCGATTGCGTCGTCTTCGAGGATGTGCCCGCGGGTGTGCAATCGGGCAAAGCGGCGGGCGCGCGGGTCATCGCGTTCAGGACAACGTCGCCGGATGCCGCTTTGCGCGAGGCCGGAGCCGATTGCGTTGTGAACGGCTGCGTGGATGTTCGAGCGCAGAGCAGCTCCACAGGCTTGACCCTCACATTGAAGGACGCACAGAGCCGGGCCGGCTAGTGAGCATCTGAGATGTACAGCCGGCGCTTAAAGTTTTTTACCTCTCCTGCCGATGAAGGCCTTACCAGCAGAGAGTCTCTGAACAGATCTCCTGCTCACACACCCTTCCCAAGGAGATGCCCATGTCGCTCGCAGCCGTAGCCCCAACCTCCATTTACCAGGAAATCCAAGCCTTCTCTCACCAACGTGGAAGCGATTTATCGCAGCTTAAGAACGACTTGCAGTCGGGCAACGCGAATGCTGCCCTGCAGGACTTCAACGCCATTGTGACGCTTGGCCAGAGCGGCCCCTTCGCTAACGGTGCGCCCTTTCGCAACAGCCAGCGCGAGCAGGATTTCGTCGCGATCGGGCAGGCGCTGCAGTCTGGCGATCTGAATGGAGCGCAGCAAGCCTTCAGTCAACTGTTGAGCACTTTCCGCAGCCAGTCCAGCCCGCCGCAGAATCAGCAGCCGCAGGCGAATCCCGCCAGCCCGCCAGCTGCGGAAATTGTGATCAATCTCGGGGGGTCCGCGAGTGCGAATACCACCAACGGGACGACGCCATCCAATAACCTCGCTTCGTCGGGATCCGACATCGTGATCAATCTCAACAACAAACCCAACACGCTGGAAGAGATCACACTGACTCTCAGCAACAACGGCAACGGAACCGAGCAGCTCAATATCAGCGCCAGCCAGGGAAACCAGAGTCCGGAGCAATTCACTCTGAACTTCAATCAAAACAGCAACGAGCAGATTGTCCTGAATTTGCTGAACTCGCCGTCGACCCCAACTTCTGCCGCCCAAAATTCGGCCCCGCAGAGCAACGGGTTGAACGTCGTCGCGTAGTCTTCCGCAGGAATTCTGGCAGGCAGCTCAAAGAAGTACTGCCTGCCAGCATGCCGGCCTCCTGTGTTTTACCCGCTGTCCATACCTGCACCGCACATCAAGTGAATCTCTAAGACGAAGCCAACCTGCCAAATCGAAACGTCATCAGATGTGCGCCGCTCGTTGAGCTCGGGGTAAAATACTAGCCCTACCCCGGAGACCTCAACGGCAAGGAGAAACCACGATGAAACTGCGTTCACTTGTTCTAGCTGTGAGTATCTTTTGTCTCGCGATGCCGGGCTTCGCCCAGGATCAACGCGATCAGGCCTCACCTAAATCGCAGGAGCGCATCACCCGCGAAGTTCGCCACGAGCTGCTCATGCTGCCGTACTTTGGCGTGTTCGACTACATCGCTTACAAAGTCGACGGCTACAACGTCACACTCCTGGGGCAGGTCGTGCGGCCTACGCTCAAATCCGACGCGGAGGGCGTGGTGAAGCGCATTGAGGGCGTGGAGAAGGTCGACAACCAGATCGAGGTGCTGCCCCCTTCTCCGATGGATGACCGCCTGCGCCTCAATCTGTACCGTGCGATTTACGGCTTCCCCTCGCTGGAGAAGTATGCTCTCGGTGTACAGAAGCCCATCCGCATCATCGTCAGAAACGGGCATGTGACGCTTGAGGGTGTGGTGGATAACGATTCCGATAAGAATGCCGCGGGCCTGCGCGCCAACAGCGTGCCAGGCATTTTTTCGGTCACGAACAATTTGCAGGTCTCGAAATCGTAAGCTCGGGAAGGCCCCAAAGGCGAGGGTTCACATCAGCCGAGAGTGGGGTGCAAGCACAGAAGTAACGGGTACTTCCGTTCCATTCTGTGCCAATCTGTATGGAGTGGCAAAGCCAACCAGAAACGAGCACCTCGATTGGGACCTGGACCGCGAAAGCTATCTCCAGAAGCCTCCCGTGGCTTATGCCCCCGCACATC
>Ga0210384_10006424_pt1 | contig 12569 bp, 15 predicted proteins | sample IncBWH2MmetaG_FD_160574 | JGI IMG/M metagenome (GOLD analysis project Ga0210384, IMG submission 160574) | Forest soil microbial communities from Barre Woods Harvard Forest LTER site, Petersham, Massachusetts, United States - Inc-BW-H-2-M | ecosystem: Environmental > Terrestrial > Soil >... | reverse complement strand
GCCGATGATGTGCTTCAAGCCGCAAGAGAGCGGGCGCGGCGTGAAAGAAAGACTATCGGAGAGATGATTTCCGAGCTGGCCCGGCGTGCTCTGACGACCCCCCAAGAACCGCCCGGCGTAAAGGAACCGAAGGCAATCTACGGTCTTAGGCCGTTCGCGCCGCGCGGCGGGATCGTCACCAACGAGTTGATCGATAAGCGTCGTGAAGATGATGCCTCTTAGCCCTGCACCAGAAGAGCGTCGTAGCCACCGGCCAGGCGCTATCCGGTCAGTTGGTTGCTCGAGTTAGAAAGGATTGGACTAGTGCGCGCGCTGTTGGAAGTGAACGTGCTAATCGCATTGCTCGACTCCGATCACACGCTGCATGGTCCCGCGATGAATTGGTTTACGAAGCGCAGGGCTTTCGATTCAAGGCTGGCGAAAATCACGATACTCGTCGAGACCTTCGGTTAGTACTCCTTGCAGGCTGGGCTTGCATTTCTCATCGCGTCACCTGTTGGCGACTCTGATGGTGCGATCGATAACATACATAAGTGTCAGGGAAACCAGCGTTGTGCACACCAGTACGTAGCCCAGAGTATCGAAATGCAACACATAGCCCCCTGGCGCCTGAACGATGATCAGGCCGGCGACCACGGCGGCGACGCCGCCGGATACTTGCTGCAACGAAGCGCTGATGGACATGTATGCGCCCCGATCGGACGGCTTCGGCAAGGCAGACATGAGTGCGGAAGCTGAAATCATGCGCGAAAATATTCCGATCTGCAGCCCCACGATGACCGCCGTGAGCACCCACAACGGACTGACGCGCAGATGCGTGTAGATCACCACCATCACGATGGTCACCGCGCAGCCAAAGGCGAACACCTTGAACTTACCCAACGCATCGCTGGCGCGTCCTATGAGCGGCCCGGATACGATGGAGAACGCGCCCGTGATCACGTACACCAGCGGCAGCTTTTCGATCGGCAGCCCGACGTTGTGCACCATGAATACGCTCATGAAGGGCATCAGCATGAAACCGCCCACGCTGAGTAATCCTGTCGTGGCAAATCCCTGCAGGTAAAGGCGGTTCGACATGGTCTGAACCAGATGATGCAGGGGGCTGCGGTCGGGGCGATGCTTCAAGTGCTCATCGACCGGATGCATGAAAAACAGAATCAATCCGCCGACCAAGGCGCCGACGGCGACGATCATGAAGAAGGGCGTGTTCCATCCCCAGCGGGTGGACAACAACAAGGCCAAAGGCATTCCCAGCACGCTGCTGGCGGCGAATGCCGTCTGAATCACTCCCATCACGCGACCGCGCATTTCCAGCGCAAAGAGATCCGTAACGATCGCCAAAGAGACTGACCCAACGACGCCCGCAAACAGACCGGTGACCATCCTGGCGAGCAGCAGCAAGTGATAGCTCGAGGCCAGCCCGCATAGCAATGTTCCCGCCACGAAGCCCGAGTAAAAAAACAGCAGCAGTTTCTTTCGATCGAAGCGGTCGGCAAAGCCTGCCGTGAGGAATCCGGACAGACCGGCGCTGAAGGCGTAAGCCGAAACGACCAGTCCGAACTGGGACGGGGTAATTTGCAGTTGTGGTATGACCAACGCGCCCAAAGGCGCCATCAGCATGAAATCGAGTACGATCGTGAACTGCAAGAAGGCTAGCACGGCCACGATGAACTTCTGATAACGCGAGAATATGCCTGGGAGCTTTTTCGCAGCTCCACTGGAATTTGCCGCCATCACGGTACTACGCCGTCTTGGCAAGTGTAATGGCTCGCTCTGGACAGGCCGCCACGCATAGGCCGCATGCACGGCAAGCGTCGGCGTTCGGCGTGTACGCGATTTTCATGCCATGTACCCGCAGCTTGAATTTCTGCAATGCGCCGAGCGAACCGTAATCGGCATCATCGATTCGCCGCACCTCAAAGACGTTCTCGGGGCAGACCCGCTCGCAATCGCCCTTGCCCTCGCATCGTTTAAGATTCACGATGGGCCGAACAGTTCCCGACTCCGGCGTGCAGTTGAATGGGGACGCGCTGCTCATGTGCGCTCGCCCCTGCGGTTGCAACCCTCGTATCCCGCGGTTTGCTTGAAGTGTTCGCGCTCTTCCGGCGTCATCGCTTCCCATCTGCGCCAATGGCGCCGTTGATGCCAGCCGCCGCGTCCTCGGAAACCGCCAAACAAGATGCGGCTCAGAACCAGCAGCCCCAATGCATGCGGGTAGTCCATCGAGCGGCTGCCGGCGAATGCGGCAGGCATGACCGCGTTCCAAAGCAGCATGACCATCAAACCGAGAAAGGCCGCCGCCACTACCATCAAGAGCGGCTTACCCCAATATCTCGCTCCGTACCTCATCTGTCTTTCTCCTTCAAAGATCCAATTCGTCGTATGTCGTTTGCAAGCGCCTGCGCAGATACAAGACCGCGTAGCGCTTGCGGGCCAGCAAGGTGTTGATTCCCACACCGCTCTGCAACGCCATATCCTTGAAGCGCCGGCCCTCGAGCTCGTGCGCGACAAAGACCTCGCGCTGATCGGCCGGCAGTTCGTCAAGAGCTTGTTGCAGCGTCTCCAGGATTACCGATCTCGCGTACACCGCCTCGGGACCTGCATCGACCGCCGGCAGCGCGAGATCGAGCTGGTACTCGCTCGCCCCCTCCTCCGACTCATCGATCATTTCAATTGCCGACCGATCTCTCTTTTTGCGAAATCGGTCGACGATGCGATTGCGTGCGACACGGAACAGCCAAGCGCTGACTTGCTCGATCGGCTCGGGAAGGCGATACGCCTCGACAAACTCTTGCAACACGTCCTGCAATAGGTCCTCGGCATCGCTCGGGTCCCGAACCCGGCGTCGGATGAAAGACCCAAGCCTCGAACGCTCGCGCACCACGGCGGCGGTGATCTCGCTGTTTCTTTCAATCATGAGCGGGGCGGTGGCGATTCCATTTGACACATAGGTGATGACGTTTCAGGATCAGGAATATTGTAGGTTGGACGACAGGTGCTTCCGCGCATACCTTCGGCACACCAAGGAGCGCGTCGAGGACACACTATCCCTCGCAGCACTCCAAAGCGGCGGTACCAATGGGCTCAATGACTTACGCCAAGCCCCCGACAAGCTTCATCGCTCTACCGGCGCATCAACCAGGCAATAATCGACAGAACAACGCTCACGATCAGCATGGTCGTGATCGGAAAAAAGAACTTGAACCCCGGCCGATCAATGACGATGTCGCCGGGCAGATGAAACAAATGCATCTTTTTGAGCCACGGCCAGAGTAGTCCTGCAACGACTAAAACTGTCCCGAAAACCACCAGAAATCGATTCATGCCTATCACTCTGCGATAAAAGCCGACGCCAATCAAACGCGTCATTCACGGAGGACCCCGGTTTGTACGACATCGACAAAGCGACGCAGGACATGCGATCTCTTCCATTGCTGGACGCCGAAGTCCATGGTCTGGCGGTCACAGAAAAGAAAAGACAGCCCATGGAATAAATTACAATCACGACGCGTCAACTCCATAGTAACGCATCTCGCCGTCACACATGTTCACGCACCGGACACTGTGAACAAAATGAAGGAACACTGAAACGCTCTTGTCACGGTGCACGCCTAGCTTGCCTCCGGCTCATCACACTTGGAGGGAAAAATGTTTCCACACATCACGAGAAGTTGCCGGACAAAAATTGGCGCGAGCGTTTCCGCCACCATTTTGTCGGCCGTGGGTTTAGCGGCATCCGTGCCCGCCGACGCCGACACGTCAGTTCACGAAATCAGAACTGCCACACCGATCAAGCACGTCATAATCATCGTTGGAGAGAACCGCAGCTTCGATCATCTGTTCGCAACGTATGTGGCGAAGAACAAAGAGGACAGAGTGCGCAACCTCTTGTCCGAGAAAATCATTTACGCCGACGGTTCACCCGGCCCGAATTTCGCCAAAGCGCACCAGTTTCAGATCACCTCCGCGCCCAATGGCGGCAAGTTCTTCAGCAGTGCGGATCTCAAGAACAAGACGCTGTACACCACCCTGCCTGCGCCGGACGTCGGCGGCGTTGGAGCGGTCTCTCCCTACGTGGGCATCCTGAGCCTTCCGGGCGGCGACCCCGGTTTGCCGGCTCAAGAGCAATTTCTCTTCGGCACGGGCGGCACCGGGCTTTCCTTCACACTGGGTCCGGATACGCGCATCGCGAATGTCGATAATCTGCCACCCGGACCGTTCCAGATGACAGGACCGAAGATGCCCTTCGATGCCTTCACCGGTGACACCATCCATCAGTACTTCCAGATGGTGCAGCAAATGGATTGCGCCATCGACAAGGAACATGTTTCCAAGGAGAACCCGACCGGCTGTCTGCACGACCTCCAATCTGCGGTGACTACGACCTACAGCACGCCGCCGACGGGCACGCCGCACGACACGGGACAGACCATGGCGTTCTTCAATATGCAGCAGGGTGATGCACCGCTCTTCAAGTCCCTCGCCGACGAGTACACGATGAGCGACAACTATCACCAGCCGGTATTGGGCGGCACGGGCCCGGACAGCCAGCCGCTCGGCTTCGCCGACCAGGTGTTCTTCAGCGACGGGAATGGAAATCCTGCAACGCCCGCCGCGGCCCATATCTATAACCCCGACCCTCAGGCGGGAACCCTCAATCTGTATACCCATCGTGCGCAGTGGTTCAATTGTTCCGACGAGACTCAACCCGGAATCAGCGCGATCACGAACTACCTGAAGGCGCTGCCCTACCCCGTGCAGACCAAGTGCGGCGCGGGAGAATATTGGCAGGCGGTCAACGTGAACCCGGCCTTCACGCCGAAGGGCGTGGTGCAGAGCGGACTCGTCGTCCCGCCGACGACGCAGCGGAGCATCGGAGATGTACTCACTGCGCACAATATTCCTTGGAAGTATTATGGCGGCGGGTTCAATGCCGACGGCACGGCCAGTCCGCTCGACGGGAGCTACTGCAACATCTGCAACCCGTTTGAATACGAGTCGAACTATCCCACGGTGGTCGCCGATCACATGAGGGACGTCACCGATCTGTTTACGGATATTGCGAACGGCACGCTGCCGGCCGTGTCCTATGTGAAGCCCGACGGCACCATGGACGGTCACCCGGCCTCCTCGAAATGGACGCTGTTCGAGGCCTTCGTGAAGAACATCGTCGACCTCGCCAAGAGCAATCCGGAGCAATGGGCCGAGACCGCTATCTTCGTCACCGTGGACGAGGGCGGCGGCTACTACGATTCGGGATTCATCCAGCCGGTTGATTTCTTCGGCACAGGTCCGCGCATTCCGATGATTGCCGTGTCGCCCTTCTCACGCGGAGGCCATGTCAGCCATGTCTACAACGAGCATTCCTCCTTCGTGAAGTTCGTTGAACGGAACTGGAAACTTCGCGGCACGCTGAGCGAACGCAGCCGTGATAACTTGCCCAACCCTGTTCAGGATGGCGACAACGACTACGTGCCGCGCAATATGCCGGCGATCGGCGACCTGTTCGATCTATTCGACTTCGATCACCGTCGCGACTGAGCTCCCGGCGCCGGCAGGCCCAGCCTGCCGGCGCCCCCTCCTAGGTGGTAAACCGCCGGATGAGGAACCGCGTCAAGGCCGTCACGGGAACGAATCGCAGCCAGCGCAAGGTCCAGGCGGGTTGGCGGGTCAGCAAGCGCAGCAACAGGAAGCCTGCCGCCTCGCGGGCTCGCCCGCTGCACAGGAATCGCATGGTGGCGCTGCGTGGAAACGCATCGCCGGCACTCTCGGCGAACGTTCCCGGGCGCTGGGAGTTGGTCTCAAGCATCAGCAGGCGCACCAACTGTGCGCGGCTTTGCGCCAGGCGTGCGACGGCTCCTGAAATCTCAGGCGACTGCTTCATCCGTTACACCCTGCTGGAGAGTGGTGATCTCAGGACCGGCGTCACGTGAAAGGAGGCTTAACAGGGTCCGCCGATCTTGTTCCCACTCACGGCGCACCGCCTCAAAGACCGGCGTACGCGCACGCAGCAGCCGCCGCAGGTGGATCAAGGCTCCGGCCGCAAGGACCGTGAAGAGGCCCAGTAGGCCAAAGATCACGGGCATCCGTGCGGGCGTATCCCAGGCCGCCGCGACAGCTGCAAGGCACAGCATCTGGAGGGCAAACAGCAGACTCGCCAGAAGCAGCAACATACCGCCCGCCGCAAGCCCAATCTGTGCGCGGCTCCGCGCCAGATCTTCTCCGGCCAACTCAGCGTAGGCGTCCAAATGCCGGAGCAGCACGGGTGCCAGTTGGGACACCGAGCCTAGCGTACGCACGTGAACCGCTAAGCGCGACGTCTGGCGAGGTAGCCGACCGCAGCGCCAAGCAGCGCAGCGATTCCCAAGGACTGCCAAGGGTTTTCACGCACGAAGTCGTTCGTGGTCCCGGCCGCCTTGATCGCGTGCTCGCGCACTCTCTCCGCACTGGCCGACATCGACGTACGCGCGGCATCCAGTGTCTTGAGCACTTTATTCCGCACCAGCCTAATGTTCGGATCCGTGACTCCCGCGACACGAGTCACCAGGTCTTCGACATCGGCCATCAGATTCCTGATTTCACCACTTGCGGTGTCCTTGATGTCTTTCGCGCCGTGGACCAGTTCGCTCTTGAGGCGGCCGGCGGCGGCCTGCTCCGGGTCGCCCGGCAGATTGGTTGTTGATTCCATAGCCAATATTTCTCGCTGAAGAATAGGGTACGGCATGCTGCGCCCCACCCGCGCCCGCGTCTGTACGCCGCCGCACGCAGCTGTCCTGTCCTAGAGGGGTGGTGTGCTGCCCGAAATGCTGAGCCCAGAAAGGCGACGTCAATGTGCGGTAGCGTCCCGACCGGCCGGCTCCTTTATGCTTCAATTGCCACATGAACCAGGAAGGGAAAAGCCGACTGATGTGTGTGGCGGCGGGCGGGCTATGCGGCCTTGGCTTGATGAGTTCCGCTATTGCTTCCCCTCCGATCAGCCGTGGCAGGACTTCTCCCTCCACAATTGATTCTGCGCGATCCACAATGGTGGTGGCTATTCGGTCGTTCGCCCATCAAGAACATACATCATCCAATCATTTGGATTTGCGGCCACTGGAGAATTCGTCCCCGACGATGATGCGCGGCGGCGCTGCTGTATTTGCCTTTATGCCTTTTCCCTCCGCGATCCACCATTTGGATCTTGGCAAGGCCGATTTCGGTTCGGATGATCGCATTCGGCGGCCCATCTTGGGCGCCGGCGAGCTGAGTTTTCGAACGATGAGCCAAGCCGAAATTTTTGCACGCCGTGTACATCGGGAAGGATTACCCATCGCGCGCCTATGGGAATCCAACTCGGCCTTGGTCAGCATTGGGCTGAATCAGAAGGGTAAGCCGGGATTGTGGCTCACTCAGAAAGTTCATTAGCTCAAGGGAGGCCAGCATGGATTCATACGGCATAGCAACGGTCTTCGGAAGCCGTCGCCACGATTCCTTCAACCGCAAGTTAGCGGACGACTTGGTGAGACAGGACTCAAAGGGCGGCGTATTTGCCGAGAGCGGCAGTATTTGTAAAAAAAGCAAAGATTTTCCCGAGAATTGGATGCGGCAAGGCCTGGCCCGCATAAATAAGCCGGGTGCCTGATAACGGAAATACCATCGGAGAAGTTTATGTACATCGGTCTCGGCACTCTGCTCGTCATCGCTCTCGTTATTTATTTTATCCGCAGGGCTTAAGACGCTTCCGCCACCTGCACGCTGATTCGGAGCGGTTCCCGTAACAGGTGTCCACGTCGCAAGCGCGACGCCCATTGCCTCGACGGGGCGTGATATTCACTAAAACGGCTCCGCCACCGCATTGGACACCTCTCGATTCGCTGCTGCATCGTTCGGGCCCACCTGGCCTTAACCTACCAATCAGCAATAAATAACATTACAAATCAATAATAAGTGATTGAATAACATACACTTATCAGACCAAAGGCGCGCGATATTTGCTACGATGTGCCTGAATTTCATTCTGAGCGACCGGTGTGAAGGGCCGTGAGCAACTTCTTACTCCAAGACCGTAAATCCTGGCAATATAAGGTCTTGCCCTCTTTTCATCACATGAATTAGAGTTTGACCATAATTTGGTTTTTAGGGATGTTGGCACCATGGCTACACAAGCTCGATCGATTGCCTCACTGACTATCTCCTTCGGGCTGGTGGCGATCCCGGTCAAGCTCTACTCGGCGACGGTTTCCTCCGAACGAATTTCCTTCAACCTGCTGCGTCAAAAAGACGGCTCGCGGGTGAAGCAGCAGTACATCGCAGTCAATGACGGAAAACCGGTTGAGCGATCGGAGATGGTCAAGGGCTATGAGTTCGCCAAGGACCAATACGTCATGTTCAGTCCCGAGGAGCTAAAAGCGCTCGAGGACACGACCACACACGCGATCGATATCGGCCAGTTCGTGCCGCTCGACTCCGTGGATCCGCTTTATTTTGACGGCACCTATTATCTGGCGCCGGACAAGGGCGGCGCCAAGCCGTACACCTTGCTCACAACCGCGCTTCGCAAGGCTCAACAGTGCGCCGTGGGCCGTTGGATTTCCCGCGGCAAGGAACATATCGTCATCATCAGGGCGTTGGAGGACGGGCTGGCGATGCATCAGCTGCATTTCAAGGCGGAGGTTCGTAGCCTGAAGGACCTCGGAATCGAGGCGGCACCGGTGTCGGAACCAGAACTCAAACTCGCTCGTCAGCTCATCGACCAGTTGGGCGCAAAGCGCTTCGACCCGAACGAATTTACTGACGAGCATCGCGCCAGGGTGGAAGCTGCCATTCAGCGGAAGGTCGACGGGAAGGAGGTGTCGCTCGCCGAGGGTCCCGTGTCGACCAAGGGCGGCAACGTCATCGATTTGATGGAGGCTTTACGCGCGAGCATCGATGCCCGAGGATCCAAGGCCCCTGATCTTAAGGAACGGAAGGCGCCTAAACGTGCAGCAGCCCAAGCATCTTCGCGCAAAACCGCTCGACGATGAGATGCATGCCTACAACACGAAGGATCTCGAGCGGCTTTTCGGATTGCCCGCGTCCACCGTTCGTTCGCTGACGCGCGCGGGACACATCACCCCGATTCGACGCGGCCGGCGGCTCCACTACTCGTTTCAAGATCTGCTCATGCTGCGCACGGCGAGTGCGCTGCGCTCGGCGAAGATCTCCGCGAATCGAATCAATCGCACGCTGCAAACGCTGCGCGCCACCCTGCCCGCCGGCGCCGCCATGAACCAACGCTCGCTCACCGCGCTGGGCAATCAGATTGCCATCCGCGAAGGGAAGATGCTCTGGGAATCCGACTCCGGTCAATACGTATTGGAGCTGGCTATCGGCGAGGAGAAAGGCGGTTTGCATGTGATCCCCCGCCTTGGATCTCCGCCGCAGTCGGCCGGTTCTGCCGACGAACATTACGCCAGGGCCTTTGCGCTGGAGGACACGGATCCGGACGGGGCGCGAGCCGCATACGAAGCCTGCCTCAAGGCTGATCCGCTTCACGTCGAGGCGAGGATCAATTTAGGCCGGTTGCTGCACATCGCCGGCCGGCTCGGCGAAGCGGAAAAGGTTTACCGATCCGCCGATAAGCCCGAACCCTTGCTGGTGTTCAACCTTGCGGTGCTTCTGGAAGATTTGGATCGAGAGCGCGACGCCATCGTTGCGTACCGCGAGGCCCTGGCGCTCGATCCGCAATTGGCCGACGCGCATTTCAATCTGGCGCGGCTCTATGAGCGCGCTCGGGACCCCAAGGCATCGCTGCGGCATCTGCTCGCTTACCGGCGCATGATGGATCGGCAAGGCACCTGACCTTGGCGAAGCCGGCACTGTCTGTTTATCGCGCGAAACGCGACTTTTCCAAGACCGAAGAGCCCTCGGGTCAAGCTAAGGTGGCGTCCTCGCCGCGCTTGCGGTTCGTCATACAGAAGCACGCGGCACGCCAATTGCACTATGACCTTCGCCTGGAATTCGACGGGGTGTTCAAATCCTGGGCGGTGGCTCGAGGTCCTTCCCTCGATCCGAAGGACAAGCGCCTGGCGGTGGAAGTCGAAGATCATCCGCTGGACTACGGAGACTTCGAGGGCACGATTCCCAAAGGCGAATACGGCGGCGGCACGGTGCAGCTGTGGGACCGGGGTTATTGGAGTCCGGAAGGCGGTAAATCGCCGCAAGAAGCGTTCGACGGCGGCGATTTGAAATTCACCCTGGATGGAAATCGGCTCCACGGCAGTTGGGTCTTGGTACGGATGCGCGGAGATCGCTACGGCGGCAAGAGAACCAATTGGCTATTGATCAAACATCGGGATGCCAGCGCAAAGCCCGGCGACGCCGATGAATTGCTCGAGGAGGATCGCTCCGTCGCGTCCGGGCGGACGCTCAAGGAAATTGCCGACGGCATCGGCAAACGCCCAAAACCCTTTATGCTGGCAACGTCGAAGGCGGCGCGGGCAGATGCCGTATGGACCACCAAGCGGCCCATCGAGCCGTCCGCCAAGCCCTCTCCGCCCGCCCCTCGCGAGCCTGTGATCGCCGGCAAGGTTCCAAACTTCGTGGAGCCTCAGCTTGCCAAACTCGTCGATCGGCCGCCGGAGGGATCAGGTTGGGCGCACGAAGTGAAGCTCGATGGATATCGCGCGCAGGTGCGAGTGTCCAACGGTGAGAGCCAGATCCGCACTCGTACCGGCCTTGATTGGACCGATCGCTTCGCCGCCATCGCCCAAGACGCCCAGGCGCTCCCCGACTGCGTGATTGACGGAGAAATCGTGGCGCTGGATGAACGACGCCTGCCCAGTTTTGGCGCGCTACAGACCGCGTTGTCCGAAGACAGATCTGAAGATCTTGTCCTCTTCGCCTTTGATCTACTGTTTGAGGGACGCGAGGACTTGCGCACGCTGCCTCTGGCAGATCGAAAGACTCGCCTGGAGACGCTATTGAAGGCGCGCGGCATCAGCCATCGGCTGCACTTCGTCGCGCATATCGTGTCGAGCGCGCAGGCCGTCTTTGAATCTGCCTGCAAAATGGGACTTGAAGGCATCGTCTCGAAACAATTGGACGCGCCGTACCGCTCAGGCCGCTCGGGAAGCTGGCTCAAGACCAAGTGCCGTGCCGGACAGGAAGTGGTGATCGGCGGGTGGACCACGGAAGGTGGAACAGTCCGCTCGTTACTCGCCGGTGTCTACCGCGGCGACGAGTTTGTTTACGTCGGCCGCATCGGTACCGGATACGGACGCGAGGTCGCGAAGTCACTTCTGCCACACCTCAAGAAATTGACGCGGGCGAAGAGCCCATTCCAGGGCAACACCGCGCCGCCCAAGGAAAGCAATGTTCGCTGGGTCGATCCCACTCTCGTCGCCGAAATCGAATTCGCCGGATGGACCGACACGGGCAACATTCGTCAGGCCTCTTTCAAGGGTCTACGTGAGGACAAGTCGGCGCGCGACGTCGTTGCAGAAATCCCGGCACTGACAGCCGCCGCCGACACTCCGTCAAACGAGGAGCGCAAACCGATGGCCAAGAAACGACCCAGCAGGAAAGAACGCACCGACCCGTCGAATGCGACCTCCGCAAAGAGTCCTGGCCCGGTCGTCGTCATGGGGGTGACGATTTCAAAACCCGATAAGCCGCTCTGGGCGGACGCCGGCGACGGTGTGCCCGTGACCAAAGCCGACCTCGCCCGATACTACGAGGATGTCGGTGATTGGATGCTGCCGCACCTCAAGGGCCGCCCCTGCTCTCTCGTTCGGGTGCCGGACGGCGTGGGCGCCGAGCAATTCTTTCAGCGACATGCGACGGCCGGAATGTCGGATCTTCTCACATCCGTGAAAGTCAGAGGCGACAAGGCGCCGTACGTGCAAATCGATCGGGTCGAGGCCTTGATTGCGGCCGCGCAGGTCGCCACGCTGGAAATCCATCCTTGGAATTGCGCGCCCGGCAATCCGGAGGTCGCCGGTCGGCTGGTGTTCGATTTGGACCCGGCGCCGGATGTAAATTTCGACGCGGTCATCGCCGCCGCGATCGAAATCCGCGATCGGCTCAAAGCGACCGGCCTTGAATCCTTCTGCAAGACCACCGGGGGCAAGGGTCTCCATGTCGTGACCCCGCTGACTGCAGGGAAGACCGCCGTTCAGTGGCCCGTGGCCAAGAATTTCGCGCATGTCATGTGCGCCCAAATGGCTCACGATAGTCCGGCGAAATATCTCGACAACATGTCGAAGAGCCAGCGCGTCGGCAAGATCTTCCTGGACTATCTGCGCAATGACCGGCTGTCAACGGCGGTGGCGGTGCTGTCGCCGCGGGCGCGCGACGGCGCCCCAGTTTCCATGCCCGTTCTGTGGAAGGATGTTCGCCGCGGCTTGGATCCGAAGAAATTCACGCTGAGGAGTGCCCCCACATTGCTGCGCAAGGCAAAACCTTGGGAGGGATATGCGGAAGCGGCGCAGTCGCTTGCGGATGCAATACGTACGGTCACAGGGTCAAAAAAATAGTCAGGACGCAGCGCGCGCTTTGGCCTGCGAGCCGTGCACGATATATGAGAAGTATTGGCCTTCACCGTAGCG
>Ga0210384_10006422_pt1 | contig 12570 bp, 11 predicted proteins | sample IncBWH2MmetaG_FD_160574 | JGI IMG/M metagenome (GOLD analysis project Ga0210384, IMG submission 160574) | Forest soil microbial communities from Barre Woods Harvard Forest LTER site, Petersham, Massachusetts, United States - Inc-BW-H-2-M | ecosystem: Environmental > Terrestrial > Soil >... | reverse complement strand
CAGGAGCGATCCCGTTCGTGGAGCTGCTGGGATCGGGCGGAACGCCACGCGAGCGCGTCGTGAGCGACCGCGCGCTCTCGCTCCTTCTCTATACCTCCGGGACCACGGGGCGACCCAAGGGGGTGCCGAGGACCCATCGGAATCACCACGCCGGCGCGCTCGCCCACGTGATCCAGTGTGAGTACCAGTGGGGCGAGCGCACGCTCGGTGTGATGCCGCTCTATCACACCATGGGCATCCACTCGCTGACGAGCATGGCTGCGGTGAACGGCTGCTTCGTTTGCCAGGCAGACTGGAGCGCGTCCGTGGCGCTGTCGCTCATCGAGAGAGAGCGGGTGACCGCGCTCTACCTCATCCCGACGCTCTTCCACGACCTGGTATACGCGGGGGATCTCACGAGCGCGAAGGTCTCCTCGGTGAGAAAGCTCGCCTATGCGGGCGCGCCCATGCGGGCCTCGCTCACCGAAGCGTGCCTGAACACCTTTCGCCCAGAGGTGTTCGTGAATCACTACGGCTCGACGGAGATCTATACCTTCTCCGTCTTCGCTGATGTCCACACCAAGCCGGGGTGCGCCGGCCGTCCCGGGATCCACTCGAAGCTCCGCGTGGTCGAAGCGAGCCGAGAGCGGCGCGTCGGGGCCCACGAGATCGTGCCTCCGGGGCAGAAGGGTGAGATTATCGCCAGCCTCGACTCGGACGAAGCGTTCGTCGGCTACTGGAAGCGTCCGGACGCGGATGCGCACGCCCTCAGGAACGGCTGGTACTTCACGGGCGACATGGGCTACCTCGACGAGGTCGGGGATCTCTTCGTCGCCGGGCGCGTGGACGACATGATCATCAGTGGGGGAGAGAACATTCACCCGGCGGAGCTGGAAGAGGTGCTGGCGCGGCATCCGGAGGTGCGCGACGTCGCGGTGGTCGGTGAGCCCGACGAGAAGTGGGGCGAGCGCGTGGTGGCCTTCGTCGTACGCCGGGGGGCGGGCCTGACCGCCGTCGAGCTCGATCACTATTGCCTCGAGAGCTCCGATCTGGCCAACTTCAAGCGACCGCGACGGATCGTCTTTGTCGACGAGATCCCCAAGACGGCCTCAGGCAAGATCCTCCGCCGACTGCTCCGCGATGGACACTACAGGGAGGTGTTTGAATGAGCGAGTTCCTCCGAGTCGAGCGCAAAGGCGCTATCGCCACCGTCTGGATCGACCGCCAGGCGAAGATGAACACCATGACCGTGGCCATGCGCAACGAGTTCCCCGGCATCTTCGGCGGACTCGAGGCCGACGAGGGTATCCGGGTCATCGTGATTCGCGGGGCGGGGGATAAGGCGTTCAGTGCTGGCGGTGACGTCGCGGAGTTTCTGACGCTGGCGCCCGCCGAGCTCGAGCTCTGGGGCGACACGCTCACCTCGGCCGAGCGCTGCCGGAAGCCCGTGATCGCGGCCATCGATGGCTACACCATGGGGGCGGGCCTGGAGCTGGCGGTGGCCTGCGACTTCCGGATCGCTACCCTCCGCTCGGAGTTCGCCTTCCCCGAGGTGCGCCTTGGCATGATTCCGGGCAGCGGTGGGACGCAGCGGGCGCTCCGGCTGATCGGGATGACGCGTGCCAAGCTCTTCATGATGACGGGCCAGCGCATTTCCGCCGAGCGCGCCGAGGCGTGGGGCCTCATCACCCTGGCCGTGGCCAACGACACGCTGGCCGAAGCCGTGGACGCGTTGGCCGGGGAGCTGGCCGAGCGCGCGCCGCTGGCCCTCCGGACGCTGAAGATGGTACTCAACCGCGGGGCCGAGGCCCCGCTGGAGACGGCGCTCGAGCTCGAGCGCAAGGCGTACGCTTGGCTGCGGTCGACCCATGACTACGCGGAAGGCGTGACGGCGTTTCTCCAGAAGCGCCCGCCGCAGTACACCGGGCGATGAGCGCTCCACGCTTCTTGACGCGCTCGGGTGGAGTAACTAGCATCGGGCGGCGCCAAGAGGACAGCGAGTGAGCGACCAGACGCCGCAGGGGCAGCCGTCGGCCACGCGGAGCTGGATCGGGCAGCCGGTGAAGCGGATCGAGGACGCGCGGCTCCTGAGCGGCCGCGGCAACTTCATCGACGATTTGTTGCCGTGCCCCAACGTCCACCACGCGGCGATCGTCCGCTCGCCGCACGCGCATGCGCGTATCCTGGGCTACGATGTGTCGGCGGCCCTCGCCATGGACGGCGTGGTCGCGGTGATCACCGGTGACGATGTGGCGAGGCTGAGCAAGCCCTTCTCAGTCGGGGTCCCTGCGCCGGTGCGCTACTACTGTACGGCGACCGACAAGGCGCGCTTCGTCGGAGAGCCCGTCGCGGTGGTCGTGGCGCGCAGCCGGTATCTGGCCGAGGATGCGGCGGAGGCGGTGATCGTCCGCTACGAGCCGCTGCCGGCCGTGGTGGACGTCGAGCGCGCGCTCGAGCCCGGTGCCCCCGTGCTCCACGAGGCGGTCGGATCCAATCTGGCGGGGCACCGGCGGCTCGTCTACGGCGACCCCGACCGCGCATTCGCGGAGGCGGAAATCATCATCCGTGAGCGCTTTCGCTATCCCAAGTACAGCTCAACCCCGATCGAGACCTACGGGGTCATCGCCCGCTGGGACCCGGTGGAGGGCGCCTACACACTCTGGGCCAACTTCATGGGGCCGTTCATCATGCACCCGCTCACCGCCCGTGTGCTCGGGGTGCCCGAGAACAAGCTCCGTGTCATCGTGCCGGCGGACATCGGCGGGAGCTTCGGGATCAAGTCGAGCCTGTACCCATACATGGCGCTGATGGCGCTGGCCGCGCGCTGCGCGGGCGTGCCCGTCAAGTGGATCGAGGATCGGCGCGAGCACCTCCTGGCCTCGTCGAGCGGCACCGATCGCGTCGCCTACCGTGAGCTCGCCGCCAAGCTGGATGGGACCATCCTCGGCATGCGCTACCGCTGGCTCGACAACGTCGGCGGGTATATCAGGAGCCCCGAACCTGGATGTAGTTTCCGCCCGACCGGCAACTTCGTCGGCCCGTACCGCTTTCAACATCTCGAGGTGGACGCCTCTGTCGTCATGACCAACAAGAGCTTGACGGGGCCAAACCGGGGCTACGCGTGCGGCCACCTCTACTTCGAGACCGAGCGGATGATGGATCTCCTGGCCGAGCGGCTCGAGATGGACCCCGTCGAGGTGAGACGGCGTAACCTGATCCAGCCCGGGCAGTTTCCCTATCGTTCGCCCACGGGTGGTCTCTACGACAGCGGCGATTACCCCGCCGCCCTCGAAAGAGCCCTCGAGGTGGCGGGCTATCAAGAGCTCCGGAGTGAACAGGTGCGGGCTCGCGCCGCGGGTCGCTGCGTCGGCATCGGCGTGGCGGTGGCCGTCGACCCCTCGGTCTCCAACATGGGCTACGTGGCGATAGCGCTCGATCCCCAGTTCCGCGCCAAGCCGGAATATCTGCCGAAGTCAGGCGCCGTCGAGGCCGCAACGATCAGGGTCGATCCGCTCGGGCGCGTCACCGCCGTTCTCGCCACCACTCCTCAGGGGCAGGGGCACCAGACCGTCGTCTCGCAGATCGTCGCCGACGAGCTGGGGCTCACGCCCGAGGACGTCACGGTGGTCGACGAGATGGACACCTCCACCCGCTTCTGGACCGTTTCTTCGGGTACGTACTCGAGCCGCTTCGGTTCGGTGGGCACCAGCGCCGTCGCGCTGGCCGCCCGGAAGCTCAAGGCCAAGCTGATCGAGTACGCAGCCCACCTGACGGAGCGGCCGGCGGCCGAGCTCACGTTCCGGGATGGCGCGGTGCGGGCGAAGGCCGGCACGGGGCCCTCCTACTCCGTCAAGGACCTGGCGGGACGTGCCCACTGGAACACGGAATCCCTGCCCGAAGGCATGGAGCCGGGGCTTGAGGCCAGCGCGGTGTTCGGCTTCACGGTCTCCAAGTCCGTCGATGAGAACGACCGCGTCAATTCGTCGAACACCTACGGGTTCATCGCCGAGGTGATGGCGGTGGAGGTGGACCCCGAGACGGCGGCCATCAAGATCCTGCGCTACGCCACGGTCCACGACGCCGGCACGATCATCAACCCGATGATCGCGGCGGGCCAGATCCACGGCGGCGCGCTCCACGGCCTGGGCGGCGCCCTGTTCGAGGAGCTCCAGTACGACGACGACGGGCAGCTGCTGACGGGCTCCTTCATGGACTATCTGGTGCCGACGGCCGCTGAAGCGCCCGTCATCGACATCGCCCACATCGTCTCGCCCTCGCCGCTGACCCCGCTCGGTTCCAAGGGCCTCGGCGAGTCCAGCTCCATGACGGTTCCCGCCGTGATCGCGAATGCGGTGAGCGACGCGCTGGGTCCGATGGGAGTGAGGATCACCGAGCTGCCGATGTCGCCGACACGGCTCTGGGAGCTGATCGAGCGCGCCCGGCAGACCACGGCCGTGCCGCATTCGTGAAGCCGGCCCGATTCGACTATCACCGACCGGCGAGCCTCGAGGAGGCAATCACCCTCCTCACGCGCTACGGCGGCGAGGCCAAGCTACTGGCCGGCGGCCAGAGCCTGATGCCCCTCATGAACTTCCGCCTTGCCCGGCCCACGGCGCTCATCGACCTGAACGGGATCGCGAGCCTTGCCTACATCCGCGAGGACGACGGCCACCTCCGGTTCGGGGCCATGACGCGCCAGAGGACGATCGAGTTCTCTCCTCTCGTCCGGCGCCGGCTACCCCTCCTGGCGGAGGCGACCGCGCTCGTGGGACATCTGCCGATCCGCACGCGAGGGACCATCGGTGGCAGCATCGCCCATGCCGATCCGTCCGCCGAGTATCCGGCGCTCTTGACGGCACTCGACGGCACCGTCGTCGCACGCGGGCCGCGCGGCGAGCGGACACTCCGGGCCTCCGAGCTCTTCGAGAGCTATCTCACCACGACACTCGGCCCCGATGAGATGCTCGTCGAGGTGCGCCTTCCCACCATGCCGGACGGCGCGGGATTCGCGTTCGAGGAGTTCAGCCGCCGCCACGGTGACTTCGCCATCGTGGGGATCGCGGCCATGCTCGTTGTCCAAGAGGAGCGCTGCACGGCCGCCCGCCTTGTGACAGCGGGCGTGGGTCCAGTGCCGACTCGCCTGCGCCAGGCCGAGGAGATTCTCGAGCACGAGGGGTATTCGGCGGCCGCCATCGAGGCGGCGGCGCGCCGGGCCGGCGAGCTGGTTGAGCCTGACACCGATATTCACGCATCGGCCGCCTATCGCCGTAACCTGACCCGCGTGCTGACCGGCCGCGCCTTGCGCCGGGCAGTCGCCCGAATGATAGGCCGCTGAGTGACCGATCTCACCGCGATTCGGTTGACGGTGAACGGCCAGGTGCGGGAGGGCCGCTGCGAGACGCGCAAGCTCCTGGTCGACTTTCTCCGGGAAGACCTGGGGCTGACCGGAACTCACGTCGGCTGCGAGCACGGTCTCTGCGGCGCCTGCACGGTGCTCGTGAACGGCGAGGCGGCCCGCTCGTGTCTAATGCTGGCCGTTCAGGCGAACGACGCCGAACTCCTCACGATCGAGGGACTGAGCCAGGACGGCAAGCTCCATCCGCTCCAGGAGGCCTTTCACGAGCACCACGGCCTCCAGTGTGGCTTCTGCACGCCCGGCATGCTGCTCACGGCGCTCGATCTGCTCCAGACCATTCCCCGACCGAGCGCGGCCGAGATCCGTCAGGGTCTCTCCGCAGTGCTTTGCCGCTGCACCGGCTACCAGGGGATCGTGAAGGCAGTGGAGGCCGCCGCCGTCAGGCTTCGCAGCTCTCCCTGATCTCGGGGGCCCAAGGCCAACCCCCGAGGGCCAGCGGGCGACCAGTATCAGGCCGCTTGCTCTGCTTGCATTCTGGTGAGTCCTGGTGGCGCTTGGTGCGCCATCGCCACGCCCATTCCGCGCCGGATGAGCCGGATAGCCCGTGAAATCGGCCATGGGCGACCACCTCCAGAGTCCTATCAGAACTCCGTGCTACCATGTGCACCGCCTATGGCGAAAACCGCCGGTATCATCTTGATCGGCAACGAGATCCTCTCGGGCAAGGTCACCGACGTCAACGCCGCCTACCTCTGCCGCGAGCTGCGCGGGCTCGGGGTGGAGGTGCGCCGGATCACCGTGATCCCGGACGAGATCGATCTCATCGCCACCGAGGTGCGCGCCTTCAGCCGCGAGTACGACGTGGTGTTCACCTCGGGCGGCGTCGGCCCCACCCACGACGACGTGACCATCGAAGGCGTGGCGAAGGCCCTCGGGGTACCGGTGGTGCGGGAGCCGCGGCTGGTCCAGGTGCTGGAGGGCTATTTCAAGGGCCGGCTCAACGAGGCGCGGCTCAAGATGGCGGAGGTCCCCGAGGGGGCCGAGCTCACCGCGGATGGCGAGCTCGTTTTCCCGGCGGTGGTGGTGCGGAACATCTACATCCTGCCCGGCGTGCCCGAGATCTTCCGCCAGAAGTTCGACTCCCTCAAGGAGCGCTTCCGCGAGACGCCTTTTCATCTCTGCTGCGTCTACGTGTCCATGGGCGAGGGGACGCTGGCCGATCACCTCAACGCGCTGCTCGCCGGCCACCCGGACCTGATGCTGGGCTCCTATCCGGAGTTCTCCAATCCCGAGTACAAGGTGAAGGTCACGCTCGAGTCGAAGAACCGCGGCTACCTCGACGAGGCGGTCACCGATCTCCTCGAGCGCCTCCCCCGCGAGACGGTGGTGCGGGTCGAGCGGTGAGCCGCGGGCGAGACGGGCGGGTCTGCTGACCGCACCGCTGGCCGTCGCCCTCGTCACGGCGGCCCTCTTCCTGGCGCGCCTCGGCGCTGCCCCCTTCCTCGATCCGCCCGAGGGCATCCACGCCGAGATCGCGCGGGAGATGCTCCAGGGCGGCGATTGGATCACGCCGCACCTCAACGGGGTGCCCTACTTCGACAAGCCGCCGCTCCTCTACTGGCTGATCGGCGGGGCCATGGCCTGGCTCGGTCCCACCGAGACCGCGGCCCGGCTCGTCTCCGCGCTCTCCGCGGTGGCGGTCGCGGTGCTCACCGCGCTCATCGGCACCCGGCTCGGCTCGGCGCGAGTGGGGCTGATGGCCGGGCTCATGGTCGCGGGCAACCTGGAAGTCTTCCTCTTCGGGCGCATGGTCAAGCCCGACCTCCTCTTCGTGGCCTGCCTTCTCCTGGCCCTCTACGGCTTCATCGAGGCCTATCTCGGGAGCAGGCGCTGGGCCCTCGGGCTCTTCTACGGAGGCCTCGGCCTCGCGGCGCTGGCCAAGGACTTCCTCGGCGCCCTCGGCCCGCTCGCCATCGTCGCCTTCTTTCTCTGGCTCACCCGCGAGAGCGGCACGTGGCGGCAGTGGGTCCCCGCGCGGGGTCTAGTCCTGCTGCTGGCCCTCGGATTGCCCTGGTACCTGCTGGTAGAGGCGCACCATCGCGGCTTTCTCTGGTACACGGTGGTGGACAACCACCTGCTCAACGTGGCCCGGCAGCGCGTCTTCCCCGACGAGGACGTCCCGCTCTCCGCGCTCGAATTCCTCGGGGTCACCGCGATCGGCTTCTTCCCGTGGGTGCTGGCCCTGCCGCTCGCGGTCTGGCGCGCGCTCTCCCGGCCGTGGTCCACCGCGCCCGCGCGCCTCTGGATGCTGCTCGCCCTCTGGGTGGTTGGCATCGTCGGCGTCTTCACGCTGTCGCCCTTCAAGCTGCCGCACTACGGGCTTCCCGCGTTCCCGGCGATGGCGCTGCTCTGTGCTCACGTGTGGGACGAGGCCATCGAGCGGGCGCCGGGCGCTCCGCGCTCCTGGCGGCTGCTGGTCCCCGCGCTGGTCGCGTTCCTCGCCCTGGCCCTCGCGTGTCTCCTGATATGGCGCGGCTGGCTCGGACTCTCCCCGGGGGCGTTCGCGGTCGCCGACGTCTCGGCCCGCAACATGACCGCGCACGGGCAGGTCGTGACCACCGACTTCCTCGGCCAGTTCCGGCCGCTCTTCGGCCACATGACCGCGATCTTCGCGCTGGTCACGCTCGCCCTCGCGGCGGCGGCGTGGCGACGGCTGCCGCTGCTCGGGATGGGAGCGCTGCTGGCCGGCCTGATCGCGTTCCTGCCGGTGAGCGTGGAGGGGCTCACCCTTTTCGCCCGGAGCCGCTCGGTGCGGGTGATGACCGACGCGATCACGCTGCGCGCGGGGCCGGGCGACGTGGTGGCTCACGAGGGCCCGATCGAGAACAGCGCCTCCGCGCTGATCCGGCTCGATCGCCGGATCGAGATCGTCAACGGGCTGCAGTCGAACCTGGCCTTCGGCGCGACCTTTCCGGAGGCGCGCGCCGTCTTCTGGAGCGGCGCGGACCTGGCCCGCGCCTGGAGCGCCGACGGCCGGGTATTCCTCATCACCGCCGCGACGCCCGAGAAGAGCGTGATCCGCGACCTGCCCCCGGGCGCGGCGCACCTGCTGGTGGAGGGAGGCGGCCGCCGGCTCTATTCGAACCGGCCCTGACGGAGCGCGGTGCTATCCTGGACCCGGCAGCATGAGCGCCGCCAGATATCGCCTCAAGGACGATCCGTATTCGAGCCACTCCCTGATCCTGTCCCGGCTCGGGGAGGGCCGCGGGCGCCGCGCCCTCGACGTGGGCGCCGCCGACGGGTTTCTCTCCGAGAAGCTCACCGGCCGGGGCTGGAGCGTCACCGCGCTCGAACGCGACCCGGAGCTCGCCGCGCGGGCCCGCGGGCGCTGCAAGGAGGTCGTGGTGGCGGACCTGGACGCGGCGCCACCGCTGCTGAGCGGCCCCTTCGACGCCATCGTCTACGGAGACGTGCTCGAGCACCTGAGCGATCCGCTGGCCACCCTCGTGGCCCTGAACCGCACCGCGGCCCCCGGAGCCACCGTGATCGTCTCGGTGCCCAACGTGGCCCACCTGTGGGTGCGCCTGTCGCTCCTCGCCGGCCGCTTCGACTACGCCGATCGCGGGATCCTCGACCGCACCCACCTCCGCTTCTTCACCCGGCGCACGCTCCGGGCGTTCCTGGCCTCGGCCGGGCTCGGCCTGCGCGAGCTTCTGGTGACGCCGGTGCCGCTGCCCCTCGTCGTCCCCGAGCGCTGGCACGGAGCCTGGCTGCGCGGGGTGCACCGGGCGAGCGCGGGCGCGGCGCGGGCCTGGCCCGGCGGCCTCGCATACCAGTTCGTGGCGGTGTGCCTCGCCCGGAGGACGGGCTAGCATGGGCGCGCCCAAGGTCGTGGTGGTGATGCCCGCCTACAACGCGGGGCGCACCCTCCGCATGACCTACGAGGAGCTGCCGAAGGACGCGGTCAACCTGGTGATCCTGGTCGACGACGGATCCACCGACGCCACGCTCGAGGTGGCCCGCGATCTCGGGCTCGAAATCTTCGTCCACGATCGCAACTACGGCTACGGCGCCAACCAGAAGACCTGCTACACGGAAGCGCTCAAGGCGGGCGCCGACGTCGTGGTGATGGTCCATCCGGACTACCAGTACGATCCGACGCTGGTTCCCCAGATCATCGCGCCGATCGTGCGGGGCGAGGCCGACCTCGTGCTGGGCTCGCGGCTGGCCGGGGGCGGCTCGGCGATCCAGCAGGGGATGCCCTGGTGGAAGTTCGTGGCCAACCGCTTCCTCACCGGCGTGGAGAACACCGCCTTCGGCCTCCGCCTGTCCGAGTACCACACCGGCTATCGCGCGTTCAACCGGAGCACGCTCGAGGCGGTGAACTTCCGGATGAACTCGGATGGCTTCGTGTTCGACCAGGAGATCATCGCCCAGGCGGTGACGGGGGGCTTTCGCATCGCGGAGATCGCGGTGCCGGTCCGCTACTTCCCGGAGGCCTCCTCCGCGAGCTTCGCGGCCTCCTGCGTCTACGGCCTCAAGATCCTCTGGGTAGTGGTCCGCTACCTGCTGCACCGCTCCGGGATCAAGCGCTCCAAGCGCCTGGTCTCGATCCTCGGCCGCTACACGCGTCTCGGCCCCACTCCTCCGCCCGGGGACCGGTGAAGCTCGACCGGCTACACGAGCTTCCGCGTCAGGTCAGGGGAACGTAGTCGTACTCGCCGATCCCCTGCAGGACCAGGAAGACCGCGGAGCCCTCGCCTCCGTTGGTGACGAGGTGGGCCCGTCCGGGCCGCACCGTGTACGTCTCGCCCGGCCCGACCCCGATCTCCTCCTTCGGATCGCGCAGGAACAGGCGCAAACGACCCTGCAGCACGTAGAACGTGTCCTGGGTCCGCGTGTGGTAGTGCCAGGGCACCCGCTGGGTGGGGCCGATCTGCAGCTCGGTGATGCGAAACCCGGGGCGCTCGGCGTGCCGCGCCCGGCGCTCGACCTCGTAGAGATGGCTCGCGTCTTCAACCGATTCCATGGCCGACTCTCCTCAGGCCCCGGCCGACGGGTCCCCGGTGAGGATGTGGGAGGCGTGGTGGTGGATGATGAGCCAGTCGCCACCGGCGCCGCGCTCGAAGATGTTGGTGGCCAGCACCGAGGTCACCGAGATCGTGCCGCGCGCTTCCGAGAGGATGTTCTCGGTGCAGGTGACCCAGCCGAGCTCGCCCTCGACGTGGGCGTGGACGTCGCTGAGGCTGAACCGCATCTCGTGGCTGTTCTTGAAGATGACCTCCCACGAGTGCCGCACCGCGTCCCAGCCCGCCAGCATGCACCAGCCCGGGTGTACGCAGCGGGCGTGCTCGACGTGGGCCCAGACCCGGTCCATCTCGACGAGATTCAAGCTCTCGATCGCGCGGTAGAAGCGCGCGTTGGCTTCCTCCAGCTCGGCTCGTTCGTCGTCCGGGGTCAGGTCGGACATGGCTCGTCCAGGGGGATTTCTATCAGATCACTGCGGCCTTCCGCAAACGCGGTCGCCGGGCCCGGGGACGCCCGGAGCGCCGTGATACCATGAGCGGGTTATGCAGGCGTCATCCCTCGCCGTAGAAGCGCGCGATCTGGCGAAGACCTTCCGCAGCGGATGGCTCCGTCGCCGCGAGACCCCCGCGCTCCGCGGGGCGAGCCTCCAGGTGCCGCGCGGAGCGATCTTCGGTCTGCTCGGGCCCAACGGGGCGGGCAAGACCACGCTCCTGTCCATCCTGGCCACGCTGCTCCTGCCCGATCGAGGCTCGGCCACCATCCTCGGTCACGACGTAGTCCGCGAGGCCTTCGCGATCCGCCGCCGCCTGAACATGGCGAGCGGCAACGCGTCCTTCGTGTGGAGCCTGCGCCCCGCCGAGGTCCTCAACTTCTACGGGCGGCTCTACGGCCTGCACGGCCGCGCGCTGAAGCAACGGACCGGGGCCCTGCTGGAGCGCTTCGAGCTGCTCCCGCACCTCAAGACCGAGTACAACGAGCTGTCCACCGGGCTCAAGCAGCGGCTGGCCCTCGCCAAGGCCCTGCTCAACGACCCCGAGGTGCTCTTCCTGGACGAGCCCACCCTGGGCCTCGACCCGGACGTGTCCATCCGCATCCGGGCCCAGATCGCCGAGCTGCGACGCGAGCGTGGTACCACGATCATCCTGACCACCCACTACATGCGGGAGGCCGAGGAGCTGTGCGACCGCATCGCGTTCATCAAGGGAGGGCGCATCCTCGCCGAGGGCTCGGCCGACGAGCTGAAGCGCCAGATCCGCATCGGCGACGTGATCGCGCTGCGTCTGGATCCGGCGGCCCCGCCCGGCCTGGCCGACCTCGAGGGCGTGCTCCACGTGGAGCGCCGGGGCGACCGCGTCGAGTGCACGGTGGACTCCTCGGAGAAGCGGCTCACCGAGATCCTCCGCTGGCTCGGCGAGCAGAGCGTGCTGATTCGCGACTGCCAGGTGAAGGAGCCGGAGCTCGAGGAGGTGTTCGTTGAGCTGGCGCGCTGAGCCGCTCGCGGGGCCGGGTCCGTTCGCGGAGTCGTGGGCCGCGGAGTGGGCGCGGCTGACCGCTTTCGCCTACCGCAACCTGATCATGGCCCGCCGGAACGTCTTCTTCGTGTTCGAGCTGACGTTCTGGCCGGGCGTGGCCATGCTCTCGCACGGCCTGCTCACCCGCTTCCTCCACCTCACCCCCGAGATGACCGCCTTCATCCTGGTGGGGACGGTGGCGCTCTCCGCGGTGCAGGTCTGCCAGCTCGACGTGGCCTACGCGGTGCTCTTCGACATCTGGTCGAAGTCCATGAAACACCAGTTCCTGACCCCGGTGCGCATCCACCATCTGGCGCTCGGCTCCTGGCTGGTGGGCGTGGGGCGGGGGCTGATCGTCTGGGCCCTCATGGCGGTCATCGGGGGCCGTGCCTTCGGCTTCGACTTCGTCGGAGCGGGTTGGCTGCGCGTGGCGCTCTTCCTGCTCGGCTGCTTCCTGACCGCGCTGGTGATCGGCCTCCTGGTCTGCTCGCTGGTGCTGCTGTTCGGCACGCGGGCCGAGACCTCCGCGTGGGCCGCGGTCAACTTCTTCGTCATGCTGGCCGGAATCTACTACCCGATCTCGGTGCTGCCGGACTGGGTGCAGGCGGTCTCGGCGGGCATCCCGCTCACCTACTTTCTGGACGCCGTGCGGGCGGGGTACGGGTTCCCGCCGCGCTTCGACCATCACTTCGCCAT
>Ga0210384_10006421_pt1 | contig 12571 bp, 6 predicted proteins | sample IncBWH2MmetaG_FD_160574 | JGI IMG/M metagenome (GOLD analysis project Ga0210384, IMG submission 160574) | Forest soil microbial communities from Barre Woods Harvard Forest LTER site, Petersham, Massachusetts, United States - Inc-BW-H-2-M | ecosystem: Environmental > Terrestrial > Soil >... | reverse complement strand
CGCAAAAAATAATTCCCTGAATTCTCCGATTTCCATTTATGAGGTACACCTGGGCTCTTGGAGGCGCGTGCCCAAGGAAGCGAATCGCTGGCTAACCTACCGCGAGATGGCTCCTCTTCTGGCCGATCACGTCCACGACGCGGGCTTTACCCATGTCGAGTTTCTCCCCATCATGGAACATCCCTTCGATGGTTCCTGGGGATATCAAATCATCGGCTACTTTGCTCCGACCAGCAGGTTCGGCACGCCGTCCGATTTCATGTATCTCATCGATTATCTTCATCAGCATGGGATCGGCGTCATCCTGGATTGGGTTCCCGCGCATTTTCCGAAGGATGAAGCGGGACTCGGCTATTTCGACGGGTCACACCTCTATGAGCACGCGGATCCGAGGCAGGCGGAGCAGCCGGACTGGAACACTTTCGTGTTCAATTACGGCCGGAATGAAGTGCAAAATTTTCTCATCAGCAATGCCTTGTTCTGGTTCGACAAGTATCATATCGACGGACTTCGCGTTGACGCGGTGGCCTCGATGTTGTATCTCGATTACGGTAAGCGTGAAGGGCAATGGATCCCGAACCAATATGGCGGCAAAGAAAATATCGAAGCAATTCATTTCTTGAGAGCGGTGAACGAGCGCGTCTGCGAAACTTTTCCCGACGTGATGATGATCGCTGAAGAATCGACATCCTGGCCGCAAGTATCGCGGCCTACTTACCTCGGAGGCCTCGGATTCGGCCTCAAATGGAACATGGGTTGGATGCACGACATGCTGGACTATATGTCGCAGGACCCGATCTTTCGGAGCTACCACCACAACTTGATCACGTTCAGCCTGGTCTACGCGTTTTCCGAAAATTTTTTGCTTCCTTTCTCGCATGACGAAGTCGTTTACGGCAAGGGCTCCATGCTGCGGAAGATGCCCGGCGACGATTGGCAGAAATTTGCGAACCTGCGGCTTCTTTACGGTTTCATGTTTGGCCATCCTGGAAAGAAACTCCTATTCATGGGGAATGAATTCGGGCAATGGTCGGAGTGGAATCATGAAGCGAGCCTCGAATGGCACCTGCTGAAGAATCCACTTCACACGGGACTGCAGCGCTGGGTGCGGGATCTCAATACTCTGTACCGCGGCCAGTCTTCGCTCTACGAATTTGACTCTAATCCTGCCGGATTCGAGTGGGTCGATTGTAAGGACTCGCAACGAAGCGTCATCAGCTTTCTCCGCCGCGGTCGAAGCGCTGGTGACCAAATCCTTTTTGTTTGTAATTTCACCCCAGTTGGCAGAGAGAATTACCGTGTAGGTGTTCCCCTGGAGGGTTCCTGGAAAGAAATCCTGAACAGCGACGCTCCCTTGTATGGCGGAAGCGGGCAGGGAAATTTCGGCGGCCTGTCAACCATTCCGCTTCCGATTCATGGCCGGCCTTTCACTTTAAACATGAGACTTCCTCCTCTTGGAGTCGTCGCTTTCCAGGCAGATTCTCATAGTGCTGAATAAGGCGCGAAGAAAGGAATCATGGCAAAACGGCCGGGCAGCGCAGCAGATCCTCTCTGGTACCAGAACGCCATCATTTATGAGCTGCACGTTCGCGCGTTCAAGGACGGCAACGCTGATGGAATCGGTGATTTCCAAGGCTTGCTACAGAAATTGGACTATCTGCAGGATCTCGGCGTCACTTGTGTGTGGTTGCTGCCATTTTTCCCTTCGCCGCTGAAAGACGACGGCTACGACATTTCCGATTACCTGAATGTCCATCCGATGTACGGCACCATGGAGGATTTTCGTACTTTTTTGGATGCCGCTCACGATCGTGATTTGCAAGTCATGATCGAGCTGGTAGTGAATCATACATCCGATCAACACCCGTGGTTTCAAGCGGCGCGTCAAGCTCCTCCCAACTCGCCGGATCGCGACTTTTACGTATGGAGCGACACCGATAAGAAATACAAAGATGCGCGAATTATCTTTACCGACACCGAACGATCCAACTGGACCTGGGACCCGATCGCCAAACAATATTACTGGCATCGTTTTTTTTCACACCAGCCGGATTTGAATTTTGACAATCCAAGGGTCGTCGAAGAAATCGTCAAGGTCATGAGTTATTGGCTGGACCTGGGCGTCGATGCCCTGCGGGTGGACGCGATCCCCTACCTGGTCGAGCGCGATGGCACAAGTTGCGAGAATCTTCCCGAAACGCATGCGATCATCAAGAAGCTTCGGAGGGAAATCGATTCGGGTTACTCCAATCGAATGCTTTTGGCGGAGGCCAATCAATGGCCGACCGACGTGCGTCCGTATTTCGGGGAAGGCGACGAATGCCACATGGCATTTCATTTTCCGCTGATGCCCCGCATCTATATGGCGTTGCGGCAGGAGGACCGCCTGCCGATCACCGATATCGTCGCGCAAACCCCGGCCATCCCTGATTCTTGCCAATGGGGCTTATTCCTGAGGAACCACGATGAACTGACGCTGGAAATGGTGACCGATGATGAACGAGATTACATGTATCTCGCCTACAGCGCTGATCCGAGGATGCGCATCAATCTGGGCATCCGCAGGCGCCTGGCGCCGCTCGTAGACAACAATCGCCGGCGAATCGAGTTGCTGAACAGTCTGCTGCTTTCCTTTCCGGGTACTCCAGTTCTGTACTACGGGGACGAAATTGGCATGGGAGATAACATTTATCTCGGAGACCGAAACGGCGTTCGAACTCCCATGCAGTGGAATGGCGACCGGAACGCCGGCTTTTCCACGGCAACGCCTGCCCGATTGTACAGCCCGGTCATCATGGATCCTGTCTGGGGATACGAAGCGATCAATGTCGAAGCACAGCAGAGTGATACATCTTCACTCCTGCATTGGATGCGGAACATGATCGCTTTACGCAAACTTTTCCGTGTGTTCGGTCGCGGCACCATCGAGTTTCTCAACCCGGCTAACCGTAAAGTTTTGGCGTATCTTCGTGAATATGATGGCGAACAGGTTCTGTGCGTCGCCAATCTTTCCCGTTTTGCGCAGCCGGTCGACTTGGATCTTTCAAAACTTGAGGGCCTGATTCCGGTAGAAATGCTCGGCTATGTGGAATTCCCCGCCGTGGACCGTCACCCGTACCGTCTTACCTTAGCGCCCTACAGTTTTCTTTGGCTGGAGCTTCAGCGGAAGACCGAATCCGCGGAGGCCAGCGAAGTTTTTGCAGAACACCTGCCACTCGATCTTGCCGCTGGCTGGGAAAGCCTTCTCGAAGGCAGGAGCCGTGAGCGGCTGGAGACCATGGATCTTCCGGAGTACTTGCCGAAGCAGCGATGGTTTGCGGGGAAGTCTCGCCATATCGAGGCGACGGAATTTGCAGATTCGGCGGAGTTGGAGACATCGCATTCGGCGTTGGCGCTCGTGGAGGTGCGCTTCGATAGCGGATTGTCGGACACCTATCAATTGCCGCTCGCGATGGCGTTTGGGGAGGCCGGAGAAGAATTGCGGCGAGCGGCCCCCAACGCGGGTATTGCCGCCATCGTATCGAAGGGAGTCAGCGGCCTGCTGCACGATGGAGTGTTTGACGACAAAGCATGCGCGGAGTTGTTCTCGCTGATAGAGAATGCCCGAAAAATTGAGGCCCACCATGGCCAGATCCAAGGCGTGCGCGGCAAGGCTTTTCAGGAGATCTTGCGACTCACGAAGGCACCATTGCAGGTGCGGCGCGGCTCGGCGGAGCAAAGCAATACGTCGATTCTCTTTGGAGACGCGTTCATTCTTAAGTTGTTTCGCCGCCTGGAAACTGGTGTGAATCCTGATTGCGAGATCGGCCGATACTTGACCGAGAAAACAAACTTCAATGCCATACCTCCGTTTGCCGGTTTGATCGAATACGCACCGGCAGCGGCCGCTGAAACGACCACGCTCGCGATGCTGCAAGGCCTCGTCGCGAACGAGGGTGACGGTTGGAAATGGACCGTCGAGGAACTCGACCGCTACTACGAGACATGTGCCGCGGTAACTCTTCCGGAAAACGCGAGTGCCGAACTTGGCGATCCGCTCGATCTTTCCGGAAGGCCGACTTCCCAACTCGCACGGGACCATGTGGGCATTTATCTCGATTCCGCCGCAATGCTTGGGCGACGAACCGCTGAGTTGCACCTGGCATTGGCCTCACCGACGGACGATTCGGCATTCGCGCCCGAACCCATGACGCCCGATGATCTTCTTGCTCAGCTTGCAGACACTCGCCGGCAGGCCGCGGGCGTCTTCGATGTGTTGAAGGAGCGTGTATCCGATTTGCCAGATGATGTAGTTGAGATTGCTGCTTCGGCCTTGAGTCGACGTCGCCGGATTCTGGATTACTTAGGAAATGTGAAATTCGATGGTCTTCGAACGCAGCGAATCCGAATTCACGGAGACTACCACCTTGGGCAAGTGCTTCGGGTAAAAACCGATTTTGTGATTCTGGATTTCGAAGGCGAGCCCGCTCGTTCATTGGAATACCGCCGCTCCAAGCAATGCCCGTTGAAGGATGTGGCAGGCATGTTGCGGTCTTTCAGTTATGCTGCCTACGGAACGTTAATTAATTACACCGCGAGGCATCCCGAGGATCTCGCTCGTCTCGAACCCTGGGCGCAGCTCTGGGAGCAGTTCGTGGCAGCGGAATTCCTGCGTGCTTACCGGGACACCGCACAAGGCGCGGACCTTTTTCCCTCGAGCAGCACTGACTTCCGGAAGCTGCTTGATGTATTTCTGCTGGATAAGGCTCTCTATGAAATACTCTATGAATTGAACAGCCGGCCCGGATGGGTACGCATCCCGATGTTGGGAATGATGGCGCTCCCGATATAAATTGTTCCAGACGTAATCACTTTGCTGACCCAAAAAGATGTGCGAGCTGAACCGATAGAGGACTGAACAGTGGCAGTCGACTCCATCCCGCAACAAACGCAGGAAAAGACCGCGCCAATTGATAGCGCCGATCTCGTAGTTGGCGTCCTCGCCGATCTCGGTAAGGATGGCATCGTGGCGCTGTGCGAAGGACTTCGAACTCTGTCCGGATCCCCTCGAATCGTGGTTCTGCAGCGCGATCCCATAGGCGACGCGCCCACGGCTAGCTCACAAGGGGCCCAAGAAGATACATCGCCCTCCTTGCTGCCCTGGTCCGCGGTAGGTCCCGACCCTTTGGGGGCGCCTATGCAGAGCATATCGATTGCCTGCCAATCTCTTTTCGCAGTCTCCGAAAAACTGGGAGCTCGAGCGTGCTGCTTCATTGCATCGGAGATGGAAAGCGTTTCGCCGCAATGGATTTGCCGATTATTGCAACCTCTGCTCGAATCGGACTTCGACTTGGTCGCCCCCTATTACACGCCCCGCACGTTGCAGGGCCTGCTCAACACCAGCATTATTTATCCCCTTACGCGATGTCTGTACGGAAAGAGAATTCGCAATCCGTTCGGGCCGGACGTCGGGGTTTCGCGTAAGCTCGCTCATAAACTTCTGGGCACGTTTCGGAATGCCAATGCCAGCTCGAATCAGACGCATCCATTGGCATCGCTTGCGCCTGTGACCGTCTGCGATAACCTGCAAATATGCCAGGTGCATGTCGGAGCGCGCGTCTTTCCTCCAACGGATTGGACGAACATGAGCTCAGTGGTGGCCCAGGTCTTGGGCCCCATCTTTCTTGAGATGGACCGAAACGCTGCCTGCTGGCAAAGAGCGCGTGGCTCCGTTTCCGTGCCGGTGCGCGGCGAATGTCAATGTCCGTCTGAAGAAACCGGAACCTTGGATTTGAACCGCATGGTGGAAACGTTCCGGTTGGGAGTTCGTGACCTTCAAGAAATATGGAGTTTGGTGCTCCCGCCTGCAACTTTGTTTGAAATCAGGAAAGTGTCCCGCTCGACGGCGGAGCAGGTCAATATGCCCGATGAATTGTGGGCGCGAATCGTTTATGACTTCGCGCTTGCGCACCGCCTCCGAACGATCAATCGCGATCACCTGCTCCGGTCGATGACGCCCCTGTACCTGGCATGGGTCGTCTCCTATGCGCGGGAATTAGAGACGGCGGGAGCGACGAGTATCGAGCAACGAATCGAGCGCCTGGCACTCGCATACGAAGCGGCTAAGCCATACTTGATATCCCGCTGGCGGTGGCCTGACCGATTCAATCCGTAGCGATTTGGAACGGAGGTACTGTATGTGGTACCAAGTTAAGCAGGAATTGATTCTGTCCACGACGAAATTCCTTACCGAGCTTGCATACCTGTTACCGGGAATGGTGGCGCTTATTGCGGCATTGCTGATTTCCATCGTACTGGCCTGGATGCTTGCAATTGTCGTGCGGCGGTTGCTTACCAGCATTAACTTCGACGAACGGCTAAATCGTTGGGGATTCGCCTCTCTCCGGGAGTGGTCTCCGATGGACAGCCCAACACGATTGGCTTCGCGAACCGTCGCCGGCATAGTCATCCTCGCAGGATTCTTGATCGGTATAGCAGCCTTCGATGTCGAATCTACGTCCCTGCTCGTGAGGAACGTCTTCGCCTATATTCCAAACATTGTCGGCGCCATGTTAGTTCTGTTAGTCGGCAGCATCGTTGCCAGCTTTTTGGCGAGAAGCGTATTGATCGGAGCCGTGAACTTGAATCTGCAGTATGCGCGCCTATTAAGCCTTGGAGTGAAATGGCTTGTGATCGTCTTGGCGGTTGCCATGGCCCTGGAGCACCTCAAAATTGCTCCGAGCATCGTGGACCTGGCCTTCGGCATTCTCTTTGGCGGAATTGTTCTTACACTGGTGCTGGCCATTGGTCTTAATTCAAAGGAACTCGTCAACAAATCACTCGAGAGGGGTGACAAAGAGGCTTCCCGGGAAAATGTCGAGGAACCATTCCGTCATATATAAGTGAGGGATTGAACCACAATGAATATCACGATGCGCAAACGAAAGGGACGAAATAGAACTGTAACGTAATTCGGGATTCGGCGTCCGCAAGCGATTGAATTCGCAATGTCACTTTTTCGCCTTGCGTCGAAGTAATTTAACGTTTCAAGGGTTGTGGCTTCACTGGAGTTTGTGCTTGTCATTCGACGGCTGACCATCTCGGTTGAAATAAATTGGAAACCTGACTAGACTCTGCCTGTTTGCGCTGCTGACGGACCTAAAGCCCAATACTACAACCTGGGTACTGGAAAAATCGTAGTAAATTACCCAATCCGCTAAATATTGAACCGAGTTTATTCTGCGCACGTCTCTGTCTCAATCTCTTTATCACCGAGTTAGTACCCGCTGACGAACCTGGGGCCATCCTCATCTGCTCTGATCCTGTGGAAAGTCTCTTGGCTAGTTCGCATTTCAATATCGCGGATCGGTACTGTGTCCCAACTCCTGACAAACAGTGCCAGCTCAACCGGTCGATGCAACACCCTATAACCAGTTGATCTGACAATATTTCCCGTCGAGAATCGATCTGTACGACAGTGTTCAATCAGAATCTAAACAGGGCTTTTGTTTTGTTTGATTTTGAAGGTGGCTAACAAAATCAGCTTCCTAGGCTCCTACAAGAAGACTTTGAGCAGGTGTTGCAACGACCCATTGAGACCACCAGGACTACAGGGATGTGGCCCGAGCCAGTCAGGGGATAAAAAAAGCCATATTCCGATAAGCGATTGACTGGGCTCCGCCCAGACAGGGACAGAAGAAAGTGTCTCTGCGCCTTCCTGAAGAATGAATAACTTAGAGCCACTTTCTTAGAAAACTTCATGCTTCTTTGGCGAACAGCGAGGGGGGGTATTTTTTACCCTTTATTCAGGTTTTTTCTGAAAGTCCTGGGAGCCTCGATTCCACCATCCAGCACTACAGTACTTACTCTATATGCTCTTTCGGTTCTTCTTGATACAACGGCGGTAGCTTTGTTAAGCAGGGAGGATTATATGCGGCCAATTGAAGATTACTTGAAACACGTTGACGATCTTGCGCAAGAAGTCGTAAACGTTTGGGGAATGTACATGCAATCGGGAAACACCCCGCTTCTGACCGATGCATTCAACGATTTGCTCGACAAAGCTTGTCTGTACCGAACCACCAAAATGGTTGCAGATAGTCATCGTGAGTTCGGTGTGCTCAGTGAATCATTCGCGGCAGAAGAAGAGGAGACGCGTCGAGTCTTCGCGCAAGCCTACAAGGATTATTGGGAAAAGAAACGACGCGCTGCGTAACTCATGTTTGAGCGAGTGGAGATAAGGTTAGGGCTCGCAATTTAGACGGCCGCCCTAAATTGCGGGGTGGCCGTCCGAATGCGAATTCGATGTGCGATTACTTGTCTCGTCCGGAATTGTTGGCCTCATAGATGAGGGCGTCAGCCTGATGGATACTGCCCTTCGCAAGATTTGTCTTAACTACTGACTTCTGGCCGGCCACTAAAGTCACGTCCGTTTCGAAACTTTGGTAGCCGGGCAATTCGACCTTGATTCGGTGCGTCCCGGGACTGAGCAGCATGGAGTGAAAGGCTCCGCCCAATTCCCCTGCATGTCCCAAAAATCTGTTGTCCACGAAAACGGCAGCGCGGTCCGGTTGAACGTCAACTTTCAGTTGAGCGGTCACGCTCGGCCACGTGTCGTTGGCTTCTTTCTCCATCTTGACGGGAACGAGCAATAATTCCTTGGGTTCCACGGTCAGTGTCTCCGTGAAGTCCTTATAACCCGCCTGCCGAACGGCCAGATCGTGGTCACCAGGAATCAAGAGAATCCGCTTTGGGCCCCACAGTTCACCCAAATATCCCACATACTTGCCGTCAATCCACACGCCGGAGGTTTTTTCCACCTTCGACGCGCCTTTAAATGTCAATTCCCCAAGAATTGTAGTCTGCGCCTTCAAGGGCGTTACCATCGGACTCAAGGTGAAATACGAAACCAGGATGGCCAGAACGCCAATCCATCTCTGCCTGTGATTTTCAAGTTGTGTCAGCATCACCGACTCCTTTATCAAGCTTCCCAAATCCTATTGAATAGCCCTGCAGATTCCTTCACAACTTTAACGATGCCGGAGCACTACGAGTACCGGAAGAATCCTTTAATTCATTAACATAATTACTGTACTTGTCTACGACCCTCGAAAATAACGGATGAGAAAGGCGTTTCTAGGCTTGTCGGCTTTGTAAGATCTGGCTAGCGGGTGGCGTCGGTACCTGAATCTAGCCATTTCCTCGATATCGGCCTTCAATCGTTTACTTTGACCCGGGTCCAAAGTGATTAACGCATCGGTATGATTTATTGATGGTTTTTAACATCTGTGATACACGAGGATCGGTAGCTCTCTAGCTCGACTCAGGTGCTATGCAAAGCGAAGCGACCGAACGTTGGATGGTACTCGCGGAACGAGCATCGAAAGAGCAGGACCGCGGAAACTGGCCGAGTTGGTAAAAGAGATCAACCGTCTGCGACTAGCGTTTCGACCGCGGGGGGAGACGCCGCCGGACACGGTTCTTCGCCGAGCCCGGCGGGGGCGTGCACCCCACCTCGGCCAGGATCTGGCGCAACCGGGAGCGGTCCGCCAGGCTGATTTCAACGATCTCGAAGTTCACGGCGCCGGCAGGACTCTCCCGGACAAGGGTCTGGGCTCGCACAGAGCGCAGCCCGAATGTGAATTTTAATGCCAAGATGATGCCTGCGGGGAAATGTCGCTCGACGGTCGCGGCGCCGCCCCCGAGATTTAAGGAATGCACTTGGAGCGTCAAATTCTCGCGCAGATTGGTGGTCACGGCGATTAGTGGCTGTGTCAATTTCGCGCGCCGATAGCGTCTCTGCCGTACGCCAGAAGCGTCGGCTTCCATATCGAGTGCCGGGAAAGAGAGCTGCGCGGGGGTAAGTTCCGCACGCGCCGAGAGTTTTTGCCAAGCCGCTGGATCGATCTTTGCGAGTGTCTGGGCCGCGACGATACGCACTTCAGATGAATGCAGCCACCGGAAAACGTGCTTTGCTTCCAATATCCTTCGCAGGATCGGCACGACATTTTTCACTCGCAGCCGGCCGATCGCCTCGATGGCTTTGAGGCGCAGCAATTCATTTTCACACTTTTCGGTTTCGGCCACTTTCAATAGCCACGGAACAACACCCGCGTCGCCGCTCATCCCCATCTCGTCGATTGCCAGAGGGCGAATCAAGGGGTCCAGCGAATCAAACAGTGATGCCAGCAGCTGCCCACGCTCCGGCGCGCCGCTAAAGGCAATGCGCCGCACAACTTGGTCGTGGATCGAGCGCGGACATTCGCGCAAGCGGAGCGGCAACGCCTTCGTCAGCAGCGCAGGATCGATACGGCTGAGCAAGCCGACCGATTCGACGGCTTCAAGCGGCGGCGCGTCATTCAGCGAATCTTTCAGATACGAAATTCCCTCAGGGCCCAGGGTATGGAAAAGAGTAAGGAGCAGGTCGCAGTCCTCGCGGAAATGGGCCTGGCCGAAACGTTTCGCCAGTTGCTTGGCCACTGAGCGCGGCAGCCGTTGCAAGATTTCGATAAGCCCGGTCGGAACCTTGTGCTCGCGAAGACCGTCCTCCAGGAATTCCAAAATACGGTCCTCCAGCCCGATCCTCTGATGCAGGCCCGCGATCAGGCTCGGGGCCGTCGATTCGAGCTGCTCAAGCAAGTTGAGCACGTGCACCAATGCCGGATAGCTGCGCCGTGTGGCACCCTCCTGGCTCAGCCGGACGAACGCAGCACTGGCCAGGCTGCGCAATTCTCTATCCTGTTCGATGCTGAGGCGGCCTCCAACGCGGGTAATGGCTTCGCCGAGGAGCGCATCCTCGTCCCCGTAGCACTCCGCCAACTCGCAGAGACCACTGAATGTCTTTCTCTTCGCCTCGACGTTTTCGCTTTCGACGCCCTTCAGATAGTTGGAGAGAATTTGGCGGCAGGCGTCGTTATCGCCGAGCTTTTGCTGTTCTCCTAGGTAGTCTCTGAGGTGCCGCGGCGGAACGTACCAGGCCTCCGCGGAAAGCAGCAGCGAACGTTTCATCGTGTCCGGCAGGGCGGTCCAGAACTGCTGATCGAGCTGATCGCTGTGGGACTCGACAGCGATGCCCGCATCCTTCAACTTGGTTTCGTGCCCCGCCAGGATGTCGCGAAGCGCTGCGATCTCCTTACCCATGCGTTCGAGCAAACTCTGCACGCCAGTGATCTCCGAATCGCCTCTTTCATAGGTGTCCACAGCGAATCGGATTGCCATGTGCTCGGCAAGCCGCACTAGGAATGCTTTATCATGAGGCTGGTCCTGAACCTGCGATGCCAGCGCCATGAGCGCATCGTTGAAGCGCACGCGCGCCCCAACCGAGAACGTGGCGAGCCGGCTTTGAAAGGCTGAGGGTTCGAGCGGCCCCTTTCCCTCGTCGTCATTTTTTGCCAGCTGCCGCAATAGCCGCAGGAGCTTGCAGACGTCCTCCTGCTCCGGCGTCACTAACGGGCCGCTGCCAACCGTCAGACCCCGCATGGCTGCCTTGACCTCGACCCAGAAGTCGCTTGGCGCGGCACGGGATCGCCTCCCGCCTCTGCCGCTTACTTCCCCTGAACTCGTACCGCCCGTTGCGGTCCCTCCACTGCCCCCAGGAATGCAAACTTCGCCACTCGAAGGGCCGATGCTGGATGTTGCCACTCCCTCGCTGTCAGATCCGGCTGCGTTCGAGGAGGCCCCCCCAGTTCCGGTCCCGGAAACGAATCCGCCACTCCCGCCGCCTGTTCCTTCCGCTGTCCCGCGGCTTTCTGCCCCGCTGCCGCCACTCGTCGACCCCTCTGCGGCGGCGATCAGCTGCAGAAGTTTCTCCGGATTATTGAACCACGATATCGAATCCTCGGCAGCCGTCGAGCCCAACACGCCCCGGGTGATCTGCGCCGCCAATTCGAGGCTGACGGAGGCAGAATCGGCAGGCACAAAGCAAATCTCGTTGAGTCGTACCCCGGAGACTCCTTCCATCGTACGCTTATACTTTTCCGCCAATAAGGAAGCCGCACTGCCCCCCGATGGAAAGTTCCGAACAAACTCGTCAAAGTTCTCGCGGGTGAGGTTCGAGGAGAAATGGACACTGGAAAGGCCGATGCTGGTCATCAAGTGCGCGAGATTGCGGTCGGCGCCTGAGTTCCCGAGGGGCGCCCCGTTCAACAACAGTTGATTTCCAGAAGCGGCGAGGAGGATATCATTGTCGCTTTCGCCCGAAAGTGCGGCACGCAGTTCAGTCCAGGTCTTGTCGATTTGTTCAGCAGTGCGGGCGTGAGCAAACCCATACAGCCGTACGAACTTCAACATAATATTGAAGTTGCGCACAAAGGTTCTTGCGGCGGTCGTCTGGCGAACGATTTGCGCTGTGCTCACGGGAGACTCCCCAGCAGCTTTTAGCGTATTGTTAGGAGTGCGGGAAGGCAATTGGGACGATCACACGCTTGTTCAATTTGCCATCTGCTCTCCAGATGTTCCCTTTTGCAACTCGAAGCTCGCCGCTTATTCGCATCCACGATCAATGTGCGTCTGGCCGCGGTTCGTCGTCTCGCATACCGGTTACTCGCGTCCATCGGACAAAGCCACATAATGGGATGGTCCGCCGCAGGAACTT
>Ga0210384_10006419_pt1 | contig 12572 bp, 28 predicted proteins | sample IncBWH2MmetaG_FD_160574 | JGI IMG/M metagenome (GOLD analysis project Ga0210384, IMG submission 160574) | Forest soil microbial communities from Barre Woods Harvard Forest LTER site, Petersham, Massachusetts, United States - Inc-BW-H-2-M | ecosystem: Environmental > Terrestrial > Soil >... | reverse complement strand
TCGCAAATCGAAAAAAGTGGTCATGTATTTGAGGCGATGATCGTCACCGAACCGAGTGCGATGGTAATATAATTCCTTTGGCTGATAGGTCCTGTTCGCCATTTGGAGAACCTGACCTTGCCACGGCCCTTTGATGACCTCGTCTTGTTGCGGCGTGGTGTCCGGCTTGGGCCACGCAGGCGGTCCCGCAATCTGCTTGATCTCATACCCAAATAAGTTGGCGATGCGCTTCAGACTATGCTTGATCATGTAGCCTCCTATCAGATTTCGCCATATGGCCATTGCCGTCGCCTGGCCGCGGATCGCCGTCGCCGCGATATGATCTCGCGGACGCCATAGCCCGCGGCGAATCCAAGCGCGAACATGAGAAAACTCAGCATTCTGGAACTGTACCATCAGGTCCTCCTTGTGTGAAACCCGGCGCGGCGCCTTCAGGAGGTTCCGCGCCGGGCTCGCTTGCCCAGGGGTGAGCGTCTCACCCATTTGCGCGTCGGCCGCCGGCTTCGCTCGCGAGGAACGTATTGCTGCTTCCGAATGTCCTGGCATACGCTCCTCTTAGCACATTGACTGCGGTGATGACGCGCCCTTGCTCCGGTTCGATCTTGCCGGCCTGGATGAAGGCATTCATGAGCGAACAGACGAACATGCGCTCGCTGTCCTCGGGCGATGTCGAAGTCTTGTAGCCGTTACCCTTTGCGCCGGGGGAAGCCGCGCCGGTCTGGGATGATCCGCCGCCTCCCATCTCGACCGGCGCGGCGCTCTCGACGCTCTTGAAGACCTTGCCGTTGAACGTCCGCTCGCTGTATTCGATCCGGTAGGTTTGGCCGCGCTCGAATATGGCAAGCTGATGATCCTTGCAGCCGAAGCTCTGGCCGTCCTCGGTCTTGATGGAAGGCTTATAGCCGTCACGGGCGGGGTTGACGTACTTGATTTGAGCTACTGTGGTCGCCATAATGTTACGCTCCTATTCTATACGCTGCGTTCTTTGGTTTCCACGATCCCGTCCGGCCATTCACGGATCGCCTTGTAATAGGCTCTGGCGGCCGTCAGGATCGCCTCTTTCAGTGGTTCCGTAAGGCCCATGTCATCGATCGCGGCATGGACATCGGTAATGGTCAAGACCTTGCGGGTGTGTTGCGACAGGGCGCGGCCAAAGCCGCCCCCGATCTTGACATGGGTCTCGCGCTCGGCACGCTCGGCGGCACGTTCGGCCTTCTCGTAGTCGGAGAAGGCCACGTCGGCTTGGGTGATGGCGCCTCCGACATCCACATCACAGACGCCTTGTGACGCCTCTTCCTTGGCCGCCCGTTCGGCTTCCTCGGCCTGGCGGGCAAGTAGAGCCTTCTCGGCGGCAACGCGTCCTGCTGCCTCCGCTAGGGCTTGGCGCCGCCGTTCCTCGCCTTGGATGAACCGGGCGATCCGGCCTTTGAGTTCCGAGATGATACGGGTGAGGGGATCGCGGACCGGGCGATAGCGGTCATTGATCGCCTTGACCTCCTGGTTGAGGGGGCGGACAAGGCCGTCGCGTTCGTCCTCCAGGTCTTTGACGCAGAGGTCGGCGCGGTCCTTGAGGGCCTTGGCCGCGCGGGCTTCGTCCTCGGTCTGAATGACGGGATGGTCCCGGAGGAAGTCCGCGAGGGCAGAGAGCGTGCCGCCGGCCAGCTCGATCATCGTTGGCGGTGAGTTGCCGCCGATGCCGTGGCGATCGGCGGCAAGCTTGGCCAGGCGGTTGTGGTCGGTGCGGTCAAGCATGGTCCAAGTCCTCCATGTCCTCTAAGGTGAGGGGCTCGACCTTGATTTCTTCAAGACCGGTTCCTTCACAGTAAGGGCAGGGGCCGTATTCATCGACATCTCTGCCGCCGCCGTCGCACGCCGCGCATGCGACAACCCGGATATGATCCCGGCAATGCGAATAGCCGCTATCGCCGGGGCCGAACTCTTCGCCGCAAGAGCTGCAGAGCGTTCGTTCAAAGCGTGCCATGGTCAGGCTCCTACGCCGAACTGGCCATGGGTTTCGGCAAACGCGGCCCTCGCCTCGGCGAGCGCTAGTTCAAGGGCGCAGATGCGCGCCACGTCGGCCTCGCCTGCGCCGAAGAGACAGAGGCTTTCGATCTCGGCTTCAAGATCGTCGAGGTCGTCGGACAGGTCGCCATTGCGGCAGAGGGCGCAGGCGGCGGTTTCGATGCCGTATGCTTCGCAGAGATGCAGGACGCGGTTCTTGGTTGCGCAGGCATCACATTCGCCAAAGATCATCTTGTGGGTCATACGATCCTCCCGTTCTGAGCCGCCCGCAGAAAGGCATTCATGCGTTGGGCTCGATTGTGCGCGTTCATGCGTTGCGCCCGGCGATGCGAACGCCACACGGCGCGGGTGAGTATTTCCACGGCCTCGTCGGTAAGGAGTTCAAGGCCGTACTGGTAGAGCAGATGATCAAGCTGGGCGGCAACCGTGCGGCTTCCCGTGAGGCTGCGGAGGCCGCCGAAGTTGTGAAGGATGCGGACGTGCCGATCGCGTCGGGTCATAGCGGTAGCCTCCCCGTCACGAGCAGCCAGTAAAGGCTGAAGCATCCGACGCCGAGCAGGACGACAATCCAGACCAGCATCGCCTCGCAGGCGATGCAGAGCCATTCGAGTGCGGACATGAAACCCTCCTATGCCGCAATCCTGATGCCCATTTCAGCGAGCTCGTCCGCGATCTCCTCGTCGATCAGATCGCAGTAGGCCTCCGTCAGGCTGTCGAGGATCGAGAGATAGAGGCGCTCGTCAGTGTCGGCGTCGAGATTGATGCGGCTGGTCTTGCCGGCGGCGCCATGACGGTGATTTTCGGTCCCGATCCAGACATCCGAAATCCACCACGTTGCATCGACCGTGGAGTAGGTGACCTCGAATTCGCCGTCGATGAGGGCGGCGGTCAATCGCTCGCCGTCCACCCAATGAGTGAACAGGGCCAGTTCCTCGAATTGGTGAGTGAAGCAGGACGTGGTAGCTACGTGGTTAGCCTGAGACATGGCTTCTCTCCATGTTGAAGGTCAGGGCCGAGGGGTAGCTGGTACCTACTCCCCGGCCCGTCGGCGGGACCGCCGTTCATGGCCGCCGTAACGGCCATGGGCTGCGGTCAGGCCGATCCGATCAAGCGTTCCGGCCGATTATCCGTGATTGTGATCTGCTCGCGGTGGCAGGACATCATGCCGCCATGGTCGTCGAGGAAGCGCACGACGTACCAATCGGAGCCCTTGAAGTTGGGTTCGTCCTTGTGCCGCCTCACGATGACGGCCGGGATGATGTTTCCCGTCGCAGAGCAAGTATTGACGCGAGTTCCGCGCTTCATCGGGTGGTTCTCCTGATTGTCCCGTCCCGCGGCCTAACTCGCCGTGATGGCATCGAGCGCTTGATCGGCACAGAAGGCGACCGCCTGGGTAACGCGGGCCTGGAACGCGCTACGGGCGGCTGAAAGCGCATTGGCATGATGTTCGTTGGTTGCCTCTTTGATCGCGTCGATGCGGTCCTCTAAGGTCAGTGCGGTGTCGTTGCGTCGTGCGAGAGTGTTGGTCATTGGTCGGTTTCCTCTTGATTGTGCTTGCGTTGCCTTCCAATGTGTGCAATATGCGCTCATGGACATTGAATGTCAAGCGCTCTCATATGCACACATGAAAAAAAATGTAGCGATCTCCGTCCGGCTGCCGGAACCCGTTAAAAAGGCTGCGGAAAAGGCCGCTGCCGCCGATACACGATCGGTCGCCTCTCTGGTCGAGAAGCTGCTCACTGAGTGGCTTAAGGCAGAGGGGTACTTGAAATGAGCCGGTCTATCTATGTCGTTAGTTCGTCGCCTGAAGTGATGAAAATTGGGATCGCAATACGGCCTGAGCGTCGTATTTCGACGCTTCGAACCAGTTCTTCGGCGCCATTGGCTGTGGAATTCCTTGGTGAATGCGAGATGGCTGCTCAGCTTGAAGCGCGGGCACATCGGATATTAGCGCAAGCAAATCTTTGTGGCGAGTGGTTTTCGGTCTCGGCGAGGCAGGCAATTGATGCTGTAATGCGGGCGGCGGCTGAGCTTGGATGTGAAATTAAATCGCAGCCGATAGGTCATTTTAGAGCACGTGCTTGGCGACCCCCAGGCTCCAAGCAGGATCGCCCCTTTCAAATGCGGGTAAACGACGACTTTCTGGCCCTTGTGGATGAGTTCCGCCGCGGCGAACCGGACATGCCATCCCGTTCTGAGGCGATTCGCCGGATAGTCGAGCAATCGGTAACCCTGCCGCGCAAGCCGCGGCCTCGCTGAAAGACAAGGCGGATGAGCGGCGGCGTGCATTGCGAATTGTTTCCAGGCTGCATGGAGCTAGGCGAGAGCGGCCAGCCGCCGTCATGCTTCCGATCGAAGTGTCCCGGCCGCATGGCCCGCGAGTTCTCGCAGGCGTTTGCGCGTGCGATGCAGCATGTTCCACTTCCCGAGACAGAGGAAGAAAACACGATCGCGGAGATGCGAGCCCAACTGTGGGCCGCTGGCATTGGCGCAGGTGACGCTGAGTTCGCCGCAAGGCAGCTCTATCAACAGGGCTGCCGGATCATCAAGGTTTCCTGATTACCCCTAGCCGCTGGAGGCCATCATGTCGGTCAGTGACCGCGCGTTCCCGCTTGCTGGGCGCTAAGCCATGCCCGAATTAGCAAGTGCTGTTCGAGCTTTGGCGGCTGCGATTTTCATGGGGCTACTCCTGCACGGATGCTTCGTCGAAATGTCAGCGACCATCCTTCAACATTAACTCCAAAAAAAGAGGGCCTCATCATGTCGGTCAGTGACCGCGCGTTCCCGCTCGCGTGTGGAGTAACGCTTGCTGCCCTTGCCGGCCTCGCCGCGCTGGCGCTTGTGCTGTGGATATCAACGCCGAGTCCGGCCCGGGAGCTTTATCCAGGGCAGTATGCCCAAGTCGATCCCGCGCAACGTCAATGGTTCCAGTCACAGGCGGTACCGAGCGGCCCGAGCAAGGGCGCTTCCTGCTGCAGCCGACGGTGCGACTGCCGAGGAGGAAATTCGCGGCGACCATTACTGGGTGCGCTTTACCTATAAGCGTTGGAACAGCGCAACCAAGATGTATGACGACGCGGACGCCGACTGGATGGAGGTGCCCGACGAAGCGATCCTGCCGACCAATCACAACGGCGCACCGATCGTGTGGTGGTGGATGCCCGGCGGTCAACTCAAGATACGCTGCTATGCGCGGGGGAGCGGGATTTGACCAATGAGCAGGAACAACTATTCGCGTGGCTATAGATGCTCCGATTGCGGTGTTCGCATCACCAATCACAGCACCAAATGCTGTTCATGCAACACGCGGGGTGTGGGTGCGAATTATCGGGGATTGCCAGGGAAGCGTCGCAAATATCAAGAGATACTCGCCGAGTTGGCGACGCAACCGCCGCCGCAAATTGCGAGCGTGAATGTACCGGCGCGCGACAAAGCGGGGCGTCTGATCAAGGATGAATACCGGCTTCGTTTGTGTTGCGAGTGCTGCGGCGGCAAGCGGAGCGACAAGAGCCGGAAGTTCTGCGGGCCATGCTATGCCCGGGGTGAGAAGCCGAATTTCAATGAGCCTGCCACCCGCATGATGCTCTCGCCCTGGCAGACGCTCCCGGACGGCACGCGGATGCGCACGGTGACGGGCGTTTAAGAGGTTCCCATCATGCTCCATCCCTTCGCCGCCCTCTCGGGCGAATACACCACCTTGCTCGCCGCCATGACGATCGATGCCGATCGTTTGTCAGAACTGCAGCATCGTGCCGCCGCGATCCTCGATATCGCGAAGGATCACGCGAGAGAATGGGATGACGTGGTTGCGCGAACCGGCGTGCCGAAGTTGTGGGGTATTGCGAGCTTCGAGCGCGAGTCGGGTTCCATCTATTCGAAATCGCCAGCGCAGGGCGACCGTTGGGATCGCGTTTCGGTCAATGTTCCGAGGGGGCTTGGGCCATATAAGAGTTGGGGCGATTCTTGCGTAGCCGCCTATCGTATCGACCATCTCGATCTGGTCGCCCAGGCGTCAACAGCCGGTGGTTTTCCCATAACCAATTGGACCTGGGCTCGTGCCTGCTATGAAGCCGAGATTTTCAACGGCTTCGGCCCGCGCAATCATGGCAAGCATACCGGGTACGACTGGGCTGGGACGAACATTTATACAGGCGGCAAGTACACCTCCGACGGTCACTGGGATCCCGCAGTCAAAGACCAGCAGCTCGGCATGATCCCGCTCATGGTGATGATGCAGCGGCTCGATCCGACGCTTCAATTGGCCGATACGCTGCCGGCGGCCCCCACGCCAGGCTCATTGCAAGCTGGTCCGCCGACGGTTCCGATCCCGGCTTCGATGGTCGTACCGCCCCCCGCACCGCCCCCGCTTGGCGTTGGTGGCCCGGAGATCGATGGCGTCCATGATGCTGCCTGGATACAGACCGTCCTCAACGACCTCGGCACAACTCCAAGGCTTGTCGTTGATGGCAGCTATGGCCGCGCTACACGGCGCGCGGTCGCGGCTTTCCAGGTTCAGCATCATCTGGCAGTCGATGGCATTGCCGGGCCGGTGACGATCGCTGAGATGAAGGCGCTGGGGTGATGCGGTGCGAATGCTGCCATGGCACAGGCTGGGTTCCTGTGCCGCCTAGTTACGCAGTCGAATTCGGCGTGGACGAGACTGCTTGTCCAGCTTGTGGCGGCTCTGGCCTCGCCCATTGCTGCGACGGCGAGCGGACGCAGTGCGAACAACAGGAAAAACCCCATGACAGTCCTGTCGAACATCCTTGAGTCACGCCATCATCAGCACGGCTCGTTTGCGGAGCAAGCCGCCCTTTCCCAGCAGTTCAAGCAGATCATGCTCTGCGGCAAGTGGGCAGGGCTTTCCGCAGCGCAGAAAGATGCACTCGACATGATCGCAGTGAAGATCAGCCGCATCCTCTCAGGCGATCCGAAGCATATCGATCATTGGGACGACATCGCAGGCTATGCGACGTTGGTCGCCAATATTCTGAGGAATGTCGAGCGTCTAGCGGAATCCGCCTAAATAACCAGACAAGGATTTGACCATGATCCTCGCTCCTGCAGCGCTCGCCGTTTCGTTGATGCTCACCAGCAACCTCGATGTTGCCTATGACGACGGCGTGTTCTGCGATACCCAAGCGCAGATCGAATATCTGATCACGCGGTTTGACGACTTTAAGCGCGATCGCGAGTGGATCGAGGACGCCAACGCTCATTTCGGCGGCGAGGAGAAAGCCTGCGGCAGCCGCGCCATCGCCTATGTTGCCGGCGACATCGTCAAGGTCGTGCATATGGGCGCCGGTGACTACGGTATCCGGCAAATCCTGATTATTGGCGTCACAGGCGAGGACGGCAAATACCAGGGCGTCAAGCCGCTGAAGCAGTGGGCGGCGATCAAACTGGCAGGGACGCCGATCTAGGGGGCAGACCGAGGAGGGGAAATGAACGAGCAGGCGGTTTGTGCATTATGCGGAGAGCCCATGCCGGAAGGCGAGGAGGTGTTCAATTATCATGGATATAGCGGCCCATGTCCGAAGCCGCCCAAGCCAAAAGTCTTCGCGCGCCCCTGGCCCGATCCCACTCCAGAAATGAGGGCATCTCCAGAGTTCGAGAGCGTTTGGCAATGCATCAAGAACTGGGACATCAGCGTCCCCGACGCCTACGGCGGATATTGCGGCGCGACAGGTAATCATGTCCGCGCAATTCTCGACGCACTGACTTCGGGGGCGAAGTCATGATCACCGACCGCGCCATCGCCGAACTCTGCGTCGCCCTCTACGCCTATCCCGGTAATCCTCCCATGACCTGGGATTATCATGATCCCGGTGAATATGACGGGGTATGCTGGGCCTTGAAGTGTATCGATGATACCGACGTGATCATTCTCCGAGGTTCGACCACGCAAGCGGATTGGATACATGACGCGGAGACGTGGGCGGCGCCGGTTACTCGTTACGAATGGATGGGGCCTGTTCACTATGGCTTCTCCTGCGGCATGGAACGAATGTGGGATGACGTCAAAAAACGCATCGGTGGCCTTGACGTGATCGTCGCTGGCCATTCCCTCGGCGCCGGCCGTGCCTGCATCCTTACAGCCCTGATGACGGCAGACAAGCGGCCGCCGAGCGCCCGCGTCTGCTTCGGCGAGCCACGGCCAGGCTATGCCCAACTCGGCGAGTTCATCAAGGACGTGCCGGCGCGCTCCTATCGCAATGCCGGGGCATGGGGGCATGATCTCGTGACGGATGTGCCATTCACGCTTCCCGAGTTTCCGTTCGTGCATCCCATGCCGCTGATCGATATCGACGTGCCGCCGGATCAAGAGATCGTGTCGCGCTGGTCTGTGTTTGCCGGCCACCACTTGCCGCTTTATGTAAGGGGGCTGGCGGCCGCATAAGCGGATCGCCAGCGTTGGGGGAGCAGGGCCGTTCGGAGCAATCCGGGCGGCCCTTTTTATGTAGACCTGAAACAGTTTTGGCATGCGCCCAAATAGCCCAGGAGGCGGCCATGTAACCGAACCCCGCTGGAGACAGATGGAGTTTTTGGCGTGAGTGGGCCGTCCGCGATTTAAATGCAGCGGGCGGCCCTTTTTATGTGGGCATCTCGCTCCGCAAATCCCTGAAAGGAAGAACCGATGTCTGAAGCTGCCATCGAAAAGGAAATCCAGGCGAAGGGCCTCAACGCGCCGCGCCTGACGCCAGATCATATCGACGCACAGATTGCTTCGGAATATTGGGGCCGCGCCTCCGATCTTTTTTGTGGCGAAGGCAAGCCGGCGGCCCCGGCGGGCATGCAATGCCTCACCATCTGCGTGCTGACGCTCAATAACGGCTACACCATCATCGGCAAGAGCGCGTGCGCGAGCCCTGAGAACTACGATCCAGAACTCGGCCGCAAGATCGCCCGCGAGGATGCGCGCCGGCAGATTTGGGCGCTCGAAGGCTATCTGCTGCGCTCGAAATTGGCAGGTGCGGCATGAGCGACCTCGAAGGGTTGCTCAACGAGGCCCGCGCCGAAATCCTCACCCTACGGCGCTCGAACGAAATCCTGCGGGCGAAGGTCGAGATGATCGACCTGTTCGCTTGCGTCCTCCACACGGAGCCCGCACGCCGCAGTGAAGGCATGGCGCCTGACGTGGCGTGGGCGCTTCAAAAGAAGATCGATGAATTGGCCGAAAAGAAGCAGCCGATGCCGCAATCGACGCGGCCGGCTGAGGCCGCATAAGGAGAGCTCCCATGGACTGGACCACAATCGGCGGCATGGCTCTGCGCCATGGCGCGACAACCGCGGGCGGCTGGCTGGTCGCGCACGGCTATCTCAACTCCGATGGAGTCAGTGGCTTCGTCGGTGCGTGCGCCATCTTCGGCGGCATCTTTGCGTCGTGGTGGCAGAAGCAGGGACACGCCGCGGCGCTCGCTGCGGAAAAGAGCGCCGCTGATTATTGGCGGAATAAGAAAACCGCCACAACACAAGGAGCACATCCATGATCAAACCTACCGTTGGCCGCGTCGTTCTATATCACCCAACCAAAGTCTGGCGCATTCCTGGTGAACCGGATGGCCAACCGCTTGCGGCTCTCGTCACTTACGTTTGGGGCGACCGCATGATCAATTTGGTCGCATTTACTCCAAACGGAGCGCCGCACGGGATCACCTCGGTCACGCTCGTTCAAGATGGCGACGCGACGCCGATCGAACGCTATGCGGAATGGATGCCTTACCAAAAAGGCCAAGCCGCAAAGACCGAAGCCCTCGAAAAGCAATTGGCGGCGTCGTGAAGCAGCCTCCGACCATCACCGATATCCCCGACGATCTGTCGCCGCGCGATCTGATGGAGCGTCTGAACCGCGCCCGCTCAAAGGGCGATCTCCAAGGCTGGACGGGCTCGCTGCCCTTCCATTTGAACCGTGAACCCGTCCAAACCTCGAAAGGTTTACCCAAATGATGCTGCGAATCCTCGTTGCCGCTCTTTCCGCACTCGCTGGCGACTGCGCGATGAATGCGGCCCATGCCGCCGACATGCCGGTGAAAGCAAAGCCAGCTCTCAGCCTCATGTACCCCTACGACGTATCCGGCGCCTATTTCGGCATCGCCTCGCTTGCGACCTCGGACAAGGCCTCGATCAACGGTCAGACGCAAAGCAATCTGACCTCCTTCGGCGGCTCAATCGGCGGCCTTATCGGCTATCGCCTGGGCGGCAAGACCGGCTATGGCTTCCTGATCGATGGCTCGGCCTACTGGAACAATCTCGGCGGATCGGACGCATGCAATACCGGCGCGGGCGGCACGACAAGCTGCACGGTGGAGTCTCGCTTCTCGGCCATGCAGCGCTTCATGATCCAGACCGACCTTGCGAGCATCACGGCGTTGTTCCCGAATCTTGGCCTCCCCAATGCGCCCGCGGTCCCCGTGCTGCCCAATCTCAACATCACGGGCAACAAGACCCATCTCGGCTTTGCGCTTCTGGAGGACGACGTATCGGCCTCCGTGGCGGGCCTTGCGGCAGGACGCGCCTGGACAATCGCGCCTGGCGTCGTGGTCGGCACCGACTGGAATCTCGGCAATGGCTCGGTGGTCGAGACGTGGGCGGGATATTTCAATCCGGCGCAAGGCTTCTCTTTCGGGCCGGTGCCGGCGCGGGCGAATACCGGCTCGATCTGGAAGGTCGGGCTGAACTGGAAGGTCTGAGTTTCTGAGTTCTCGCGGAGGCGGGGAAAGCAGACCCGCTAACCGGCAATCTGCGCAGACATCGGGAAGCTCGGTTGTTAAGAGCACGAGCATTTATAGCCAGAGTAGCGCCTGGCCCGCGAGAAGCTATCGCAGTGACGTCAACCTGACGTAGTTTGTCAGCTTTCACAAAAGAAAGCCCTTTGTCCCTAAAGACTTAGGTGTGACGTCAACTATCGCAGTGAGCGCCCTGGGCCGTTTCCCGCTCGCGGCCAACTTACGAGCTAGGCACTCCGCAAGCCGCCGGGATGGGCTGCGATCGTTGGCGTTGTTTAGTCCATCGCGTAAATTCAGCCAGGAGACTAAACAATCATGCCCATCCCCCTTGATCTTGATCCTGTCCTCAAGGCCGTAGAGATCGCGGCAATCCTCGGTTCGACGGCAACGCTGCTGTTCAAGATCGGGCGCACCACGGAGCGCTTCGAGCAGGTCGGACGGCAACAGGCCGTGGAGATCAGTGGGCTGCGGTCGAATATCGACAAACTCAACGTGCTGTTCATCGAGCAGGCGTCAGCTAAGACCAGGGCCGATAACCATGCCGACCGACTCAATGCTCATGACCGGAGATTCGAGATTATCGATCATAGGCTTGATGAACTGCGGCGTGGGGAAGGGCTTATTGTGAAGGGGGCGGCGTGAATGAGCCACGTCGAACATCTCGCCGAAGGCGAGCCCTCCGACGCCATGCTCGATGCCGCGGCGCACTCCTTGGCCATCTTCTGGCCGACCCGCTCTCCTGGCATGTGCGCGGTGGGTCTGCTGCGGAGGGATGAGGGGCCTGCGGTCCTGGCGGCGGCCAGGGAGGTGTTGATTGCTGCGGAAAGGTGGCGGGAGGCTGATCGCCAATCAGCGGAAGAAAATCTCGGTTCTTAGGTCAGCAAAATTGCGACAATCGACGTCGACGTGATCGATTGGATGGCCAACTTCTTCGGCAAGCCGTAGCAAGATTTTCTGGATTTCCCGTTCTGCCCTCTCAACGCGCTCGTGTTCGGCTGGCATGATTGACCTCCTTCTATCTTGTTTAGGCGGGGTGCGAGCGGCGTCGAAATTATCCTTTTCCCATCAATGAGCCCCTACCGCTATCACCTTGGGCATAACCCATTGACAGACCATGCGTGATGGCACATCTACCTCCCCCACCATGGGAAAATTTCAGCATTGAATTGATTAGTGTTTTTGCTTTGGCGCTCTTACCTCATCCCGAGGTGCTAGCATAGAAGTTCACTCGGCGTTCCTCGTCCGACGAAATCGGCTTGGCCAGAAATCGCATGAGGAGTTGCCCGGCTTGGAAAAGCCGAACGCAAAGCATCGCCGCGCGTGAACGCAGTCTTCGCATGTGCTGCCGCTGGGAAGCTTCATCTCCGTCACGTAATCGGGCTCGTCTACCACGATATCCACGATCCTCATTCCGCCTTCCTCCCCTTGTCCGGCGCGGGCTGGTTTCATGTCGCCCGCGTAAGCTTACCTATCGCCCCCTTCGCAAGCCGCACTCGATCAGCCTCGCGCGTGTAGTGCGAGGCCATACGTCCGCCGGACCAGCCGAAGATCGCCTCCAGCTCATTGACCGTCGCGCCGTTCTCGGCCGCGCGCTGCGCTCCGATCTTGCGCAGGCCATGCGCGGACTTCCTGACGCCTGCTGCTCGGCATGCCTTTCTGAATTCGTTCCCGAAGCCCTCCTTGGTCATCGGCTGTCCGTGCGTGCCGCAGATAAAGGCGAGCTCGCCGCAAGGACCGGCATCGAGCGTTGCCTGCAGCACTGGCAGTATCGGGATCGTGACCGTGACCTGATCCTGGCTCTTCTCGGTGCGGATCGTCGCCACG
>Ga0210384_10006416_pt1 | contig 12572 bp, 10 predicted proteins | sample IncBWH2MmetaG_FD_160574 | JGI IMG/M metagenome (GOLD analysis project Ga0210384, IMG submission 160574) | Forest soil microbial communities from Barre Woods Harvard Forest LTER site, Petersham, Massachusetts, United States - Inc-BW-H-2-M | ecosystem: Environmental > Terrestrial > Soil >... | reverse complement strand
GCCCGAGATGCAGGTCCGGCGCGGTCGGATCGAAGCCCGCCTTCACCTTCAGGGGCACACCGCGCGCCAGCTTCTTCCTGAGGTCGGCGCCCGTGAGCACCTCGTGCGCACCCCGCTCCAGCTCTGCGATCTGCTGCTCGAAATTCATGCTTATTCCCGTGAAGCGCGCCTAGGAACCAATCCGGCGCGGCAGGTACCTTGTCATTAGTTCGCGTACCGCCGTTTAACATACATTGACCGCGGGGTCATAACTCCGGTACGTTTCGCCCTTTTAAATCATCCGGATAAGAGTTGTCGATGGCGCTTTCCTTCAAATCCCTCCGGATGCCCTCTGCGATGTTCTGGTTACAGGCCGCCGCGTGCGCGATTGTCGGCTGGTCGCTGCTGCACGGCGCCCTCGCGGTGGGACCCGCCGCCACCGATCCGCAAGCCCCCGGCGCAGCGCCGGATTCCAACAGCGTCACGCCAGGATCAACTGCCGCCTCGCCGCCCGCCTCGCCCGCCGCCGCACCCGCGCCGACGGCCGGTGCGCAGCTTGCGGCAGCCCCCTCCCTCGGGCTGGCGCTGGCGCGCATCGATGTGATCGTCACCCACAACGATACGCTCGACCGCATTTTCAGGCGCCTGAAGCTCAATCTCGCCGACCTCGCCTCCCTGCGCAGCCTCCCGGGCCTGCGCGCGGGCCTGGACAGCCTGCGTCCCGGGGAAGCGCTGCACCTGACGCACAAGGACGGCCAGCTCTTCGGGCTCGAGCGCCGCCTGAGCGAGAGCGAGACCCTGCAGGTGGTGCGCGACCCTTCAGGCCTCAAGGCGAACGTGCTGCAAAGCCCCCTCGAGATGCGCGTGCGCACGGTGCGTGGCGCCATCAGCACCTCGCTCTTCGAGGCCGTGGAAGCCGCGGGCGCCCACGACCAGACCGCGGTGCAGCTCGCCGACATTTTCGGCTGGGACATCGACTTCGTGCTGGACGTGCGCCCCGGTGACTCCTTCGTGGTCACCTACCCGGAAGTTTGGCGCGACGGCGTGTACCTGCGGGACGGCCCCATCCAGGCCGCCGCGTTCATGAACCAGGGACGAGAATTTCAGGCGGTGCGCTACACCGACCCGCAGGGCGGGTCGCATTACTACACCCCGGACGGCCGGAGCCTGCACCGCGCGTTCCTGCGCACACCCGTTGAGTTCACGCGCATCAGCTCGCGCTTCAACTCCGCGCGCCTGCATCCCATCCTCAACCGCATCCGCGCCCATAAGGGCGTCGATTACGCGGCTCCCATGGGCACACCGGTGCGCGCCGCGGCTGATGGCCGCATTCGTTTCGCCGGCCGCAGTGGCGGTTACGGCAACCTGGTCGAGATCGAGCATTCCAAGAGCATTGTCACGGTCTATGGCCACCTGTCGCGCTTTGCCCACGGCACGCGCGCCGGCGCGCACGTGACGCAGGGCGAGGTCATTGCCTACGTGGGCATGACCGGGCTTGCGACCGGGCCGCACCTGCACTACGAGTACCGCGTGAACGGGGTGTTCAAAAACCCCCAGACGGTGGTACTCCCCGGGGCCGACCCGATCGATGCCCGCTGGCGTGCCGACTTCCTCACCCGTTCGGCTCCGCTTCTGGCCTCACTCGAACTGCCGACCGGGCCAGCGCTCGTTTCGCGCTAGCCGGCAAGGCCGCCACCGCGGCTCGCCCGCAGCTCCCCATAGCCGAAACTGCAGACGACCCTGGCGTCGTCATCGCTCTTCAATTCCCGTACCGCCACCAGGAAAACATCGTGAAGGCAGTCGTCATCGACCGTTTTGGAAGCAACGAGGTTGTGCGGGCAGGCGAGATGCCAGACCCGGCGCTGCGAGACGAGGACGTACTGGTCGAGATCCACGCCGCCAGCGTCAATCCGCTGGACCTGAAAATCAGGGAAGGAAAGCTGAAACTCATTTTGCCTTATCGCCTGCCGCTCATTCTGGGCAATGACCTGGCCGGAGTCGTCCTGCGGGTCGGGCCTGGAGTGCGACGATTCAAGCCAGGCGATGAGGTCTATGCGCGGCCCGATAAGGATCGGATCGGTGCTTTCGCTGAACTCATTGCCATCCGAGAAGCTTCTGTGGCGATCAAGCCAAAGCGACTCACGATGGAAGAGGCGGCTTCCATCCCACTGGTCGGCTTGACCGCCTGGCAAGCGCTGGTCGAACGAGCCCAACTGAAGGCAGGGCAGAAGGTTCTGATTCACGCGGGTTCCGGTGGTGTCGGAACAATCGCAGTCCAGTTGGCGAAGCGTCTTGGCGCGATCGTGGCGACGACCACGAGCACGGCGAATCTCGATTGGGTTAAGGGCCTCGGTGCAGATATCGTCATTGATTACAGAAAAGACGATTTCGAAGCGACCCTGCGCGATTACGACGTGGTTCTGGACACCTTGGGCGGAGAGGTGCTCGAAAAATCCCTGCGGGTGCTGAAGCCTGGCGGCAAGCTCGTTTCGATCGCCGGCCCCCCCGATCCGGATTTCGCGCGCGAGATCGGGGCCAGCTGGGTCCTTACGCTGGCAATGCGCCTGTTGAGCCGTCGAATCAGGAGCAGCGCAAAGCGTCTTGGCGTGAACTATTCATTTCTCTTCATGCGATCAAGCGGAGACCAATTACGCGAGATCGGTTCCCTCATCGATGCCGGCCTTATACGCCCAGTGGTGGACCGAGTCTTTCCCCTCGAATCCACCAAAGAGGCTTTGGCTTACGTCGAAAAGGGACGTGCTAAAGGAAAGGTCGTCGTCAGGGTTCAATGAGTTCGCGGCCGTTGCCGCAGCGGCTTGTCGGCAGGATGGTCTCCTGACGCGCTGCAGGCCGAAAAAGCGGGAATATGGAACAAGTCCATGGCACGCCCGCGTTCTTAACCGCAGCGTCGTTTTGCGCTGGTATCCTTGGTAGTCCCAAGCCGCCTGTCGAGCGGCCTCTAGCGCGTCAGGCAAGCGATGGATACCCCCGATCTCAAAGCCCCGCAGCAGTACATCAACCGGGAACTGTCGTTTCTCGAGTTCAACCAGCGGGTACTGGACCAGGCTTTCGATGAATCGGTGCCGCTGCTCGAGCGGCTGAAGTTCCTGTGCATCTCCTGCAGCAACCTGGACGAGTTCTTCGAGATCCGGGTGGCGGGCCTGAAGCAGCTGCAGGAACTCGGCGGCGCGGCGCCGGCGGCCGATGGCATGTCCGTCCCCGAGCAGCTGACCGCGCTGCACGAGCGCGCCACGCGCCTGGTCGCCGACCAGTACCGCTGCCTCAATGACCTCCTGCTGCCGGGGCTGGCCGCGGAAGGCGCGCCGCTGCTCGAGCAGGCGCAGTGGACCCCGGCGGCGGCGCAGTGGCTGGAGCAGTACTTCGAGCGTGAAGTCGAGCCGGTATTGAGTCCCCTGGGGCTCGACCCCGCGCGGCCCTTCCCGCGCATCCAGAACAAGAGCCTGAACTTCATCGTGCGCCTGGAAGGCAAAGACGCCTTCAACCGCGACAGCGAGCTTGCGATCGTGCAGGCGCCGCGTTCGCTGCCGCGCGTGGTGCCGCTGCCCGGTGTCGGATCCGGGCGCGCCTGTGTGCTCCTGTCCACTATCGTGCAGGCGTTCGTGGACAAGCTCTTCACCGGCATCAAGGTGATCGGCTGCTACCAGTTCCGTATCACGCGCAACAGCGACCTGTTCGTCGACGAGGAGGAAATCGACGACCTGCGGCGCGCGCTCGAGGGCGAGCTCGCGCACCGCCGCTACGGCTCGGCGGTGCGCCTGGAAACCTCCAGTGACTGTCCGGACGACCTGGTGAAGTTCCTGCAGGCGCAATTCTCCTCCAACGTGCTCGACACCTACCACGTCTCAGGTCCGGTGAATCTCAACCGCCTCTCGGCGGTGTATGACCTCGTGCAGCGCCCGGATCTCAAGTATCCGATCTTCACGCCCGGGCTGCCCAAGCGGCTGGTCGGCAGCACCGATCTCTTCGCCGCCATCCGCCAGCAGGACGTGCTGCTCTTTCACCCCTACCAGAGCTTCGCGCCGGTCATGGATTTCCTGCGCCAGGCGGCCGCCGACCCGCAGGTGCTCGCGATCAAGCAGACGCTGTACCGCGCGGGCCACGATTCCCCGCTCGTGGATGCGCTGGTCGCGGCCGCCCACGCCGGCAAGGACGTCACGGTGATCGTGGAGCTGCGCGCGCGCTTCGACGAGGAAGCCAACATCGAGCTTTCCAACCGCCTGCAGGAAGCGGGCGCGCACGTCATGTACGGGGTGGTGGGCTACAAGACCCACGCCAAGCTGACACTGGTCGTGCGCCGTGAGACCGAGGGCATGTGCCGCTACTGCCACCTGGGCACCGGCAACTACCATCCGCGCACCGCGCGGGTGTACACCGACTATGGCCTGCTCACCTGCGATGACGAGATCGGCCATGACGTGCATGAGCTGTTCCTGCAGCTCACGAGCCTGACCCAGACGCCGAAGCTTGCCCGCCTGACCCAGTCCCCCTTCGGCATGCACGAGATGGTGCTCGCCAAGATCGCGCGCGAGACCGAGCACGCCCGCGCCGGCCGGCCGGCACGCATGATCGTCAAGATGAACGCGCTGGTGGAGCCGCAGTGCATCGAGGCGCTGTACCGCGCCTCCTGCACCGGGGTGAAAATCGATCTCATCATCCGCGGGGTGTGTGCGCTTCGGCCCGGGGTGCCAGGGGTATCGGAGAACATTGCGGTGCGTTCGATCGTCGGGCGCTTTCTTGAGCACTCGCGGGTGTTTTACTTCGAGAACGGCGGCGAGCCGGAGATGTTCTGCGCCAGCGCCGACTGGATGGAGCGCAACTTCTTCCGCCGCGTGGAAGTGGCCTTTCCGATCCGCAGCCCCGAGCACATGGAGCGCATCCTGCGCGACCTCGACGCCTGTCTGAAGGACGACTGCCAGGCGTGGAAGTTACTGCCGGACGGCAACTACGAGCGTTTGAGTTCCGGCAACGCCAAGGCGTTCAGCGCCCAGGCGGAGCTGCTGGCGGTGTATGCCGCGGGGGCGCTGGCGGCGCCTTAGGCAATCACACTGTCAGTGAATCAGCGCGCGCGGCTCACCACGCGCAGGCGAAAACCGCTGACGCGCAGGTAGTCCGTTTCCTGCTGCAGATCCGCCGAGGTCAGCGGGTGCTCCTTCAGCCAGCGGGCGGGGAAACGCACCTCGAGCGAGCGCGGCGTTGGCTTAAGCTCAATCGGCGGCAGCGCCGTGGAACTGCGCCCGCGATGCAGCAGCACCGCCAGCCGCAGCAGCACGATCAGGTGCACGGCACTGCGGTCCCAGGGCGGCACCAGTTCATCGACACCCGCGAGGCTGAGCTTGCGGCGATGCGCGCCGACCAGGCGCGCGAGCAACCGCTGCTCCTCGCGCGGGAAGCCGGGCATGTCGCCGTTTTCAAGCAGATAGGCGCCGTGGCGGTGATAACCGCTGTGCGACACGTCGAGGCCGATCTCGTGCAGGCGTGCCGCCCACTTCAGGGACTTCTCCGCCAGCGGATCCTGCAGGCGCCACGCCTCGCGCGTCTGCCACAGGAACTTCAGCAGCGTCGCCTCGACGCGCTCGGCCTGGCTGGCATCGACGTGGTAACGCTGTTGCATGGCGCGCACCGTGCGGTCGCGCGCGTCCTCGTGCCGGAAGCGGCCGAGCATGTCGTACAGGAGCCCCTCGCGCATCGCGCCGTCCGCGATGCGCATCTCCTTCACCCCCAGCACGCTGAACACTTCCGCGAGTATCGCCAGCCCGCCGGGGAATACCGGCCGGCGATCCTCGGTGATCGGCTCGAGCGCGAGCTCGCGGGTGTGGCCGGCGTCCACGCAGTACTCGATCGCACGGTTGATGCCGGCGGGTGTGATGGAATGCGCCTGCGGGTCGAGCGCGTTGATGACCTCGCCGATCGCGCGCACGGTGCCGGAACTGCCGGCGGAACGCTCCCAGCCGCGCCGGCGGAAGGCCGCCTGCACCGGCTCCAGCTCCAGCCGCGCGGCGAGGCGCGCGCGCTCGAAACGCCGCGCCGAGATCTTGCCGTCCCGGAAAAAACGCTCGCTCGAGGACACGCACCCCATCTGCAGGCTCTCGAGGTCCAGCGGCGCGAGACCCTCACCGATGACCAGCTCCGTGCTGCCGCCGCCGATGTCGACCACCAGGCGCCTGCCCGGCTCGCCCGGCATGGTGTGCGCAACGCCCAGGTAAATCAGGCGCGCCTCTTCCATGCCGCCGATGATTTCGATCGGGTGCCCGAGGGCGGCGCGCGCGCGCTCGAGGAAGGCCTGCTTGCGGTGCGCCACGCGCAGTGCATTGGTGCCCACGACGCGCACGCTGCGGGCGCGCATGTCACGCAGGCGCTGGCCGAAGCGCTCCAGGCATGCGATTGCCCGCGCCGCAACGTCCTTGTCGATGCGGCCGTTCTCGGCGACCCCGGCCGCGAGGCGCACCATCTCGCGCAGACGGTCGATGATGACCAGCTGGCCGTGCGAGTAGCGCGCGACCACCATGTGGAAGCTGTTGGAGCCCAGGTCGACGGCTGCGAGGACGTCCGGCACCGCCCGGTGGTTGGTGCGGTGGTTGCTGCGGGGGGAGCGGGGAGCGGGACGGTTCTTTTTGGAAAGCGCGGGCGCCGGCGACACGCGCGGGGTCGCTTCAGGCTGCTGCGAAGGAAGAGCCGCACCCACAGGTCGTGGCTGCGTTCGGGTTGCGGATCACGAACTGCGCGCCCTCCAGACCCTCGCGGTAGTCGATCTCGGCGCCGCTCAGGTACTGCACGCTCATGGGGTCCACGATCAGCTTCACGCCCTGGTTCTCCACGCACGCGTCGCCGTCCTGGATCTGCTCATCGAACTCGAAGCCGTACTGCAGGCCCGAGCAGCCGCCGCCCTGCACGAACACCCGCAGCATGAGCTTCGGGTTGCCCTCGCCGCGGATGAGATCCCCCACCTTGCGGGCGGCCGCGTCGGTGAAGGTCAGGGCAGGTGCGTCCTGCAGGGTTTCGGTCATGCTCATAGTCCCTCTGTACCCAGTCTAGAAGCCACCCGCCGTGGGGTCAAAGCGGCGACCCCTCAGCGTGATCCACTGCCGCTTTCAGGCCCCCCAGCCCCTTCCGGCCGGCCAGACCCTGCCGGCGGCGCGATCCGCACCAGCTTTCCCATGATCTGGGCGCCGACGGTCATTTCAATGACGCCGTAGTAGACATCCCCCTCCACCCGCGCGCTCGCCCCGAGTACGACCCGCTGCCGGGCGCGGATATTGCCGGTCACTTTGCCCTCGAGGATCACGTTGGGCACCTGCACGGCGCCTTCAATGGAACCGCTCTCACTCACCGAGAGGCTGGACTCGGCGGCATCATCCGAGCGGACGTCACCGCGGATGTGTCCGTCCAGGTGCATGCCGCCCTGGTACTCGATATCCCCATGCACACGCGCGGACTTGCCGATCAGCGTGTCGATACGGGCCTGCCGGGAATCGCGGGTGAACATGTTGCTATTCGCCTTCGGTCAGATGTTCTAGGGCGGGGTTTCAACCGTCCACAGGAAGGTCTGGGACAACGGCGCGGCGTCCTTGCGGCTGGAATGCACTTCCACGGCCAGATGCTCGGGCTTGAAGCCCACCGGCAGCGTCAGATCCTGGTCGAAATCCTGCAGGTAGCGGAAGCCGAAACGCAGCTCGCGTTGTTTGCCCGCGGTGAGCGCCGCCAGATCCAGCGTGCGGGCGACACCGGCCACGGTGCCATCAAGGCTCATCTGCACCGTGCCCGAGGCTTCCGTGTCGGCACGGCCGGAGCGCACCAGTGCCATGTGCACCGTGTATTCGTTCGGCCGTGCTGCGGCGGAGACCCGCAGCTGCTCGATCTTCACGCCCAGAGCGGTGGCAGCCTGCGCCACCACTCCGCGGTAGAACGCGAGCTCCTGTGACTGGCGGCCGACCTGCGCCTGCAGGTCACCCAGGTCGCGCGCCACCTGCGCCTGCTCGCGCGCGCGGCCGGCGCGGATGGTGTCTGCTTCCGCAAGCTTAGTACGCATCTCGCGGTTGGATCTCTCCAGGTGCTCGATCTGCACCGCAAGCTCCGTGCGCTGCTGCGCCGCCGCCTGGCGGTCGAAGCCTGCGTTGTAGCGGCCGAGCTCGTAGACGATGTAGAACGCCAGCACGAAAATCACCACGCCCATGAAATACAGCGCGACGCGCAGCGCCGGCGCGCGCTGCCACACCACCAGCGGCGGCGCGCTGCCTGCGGAGAATATGGAGGCAATGCGGCCCAAGGGCGTTAAACGGACGCCGACAGCGCCCCGCCGCTGTCACCGGCGGTGATTTCGGTCCACCACTCGGGCAGCGCCGGCTGCCCTTGTGGAAAGGCGAGCGGCGCGAGTTCGGCGAGCGCGCGCGCGTATACCGGGCGCTTGAAATAAATCACTTCGCGCACCGGTTCCCAGAATGGCGCCCAGCGCCCGGCATCAAACTCAGGCTCCGCGGTGTGCGTGAAGTCGAACTGCACATCAGCGCGCGTGAGGCGCAGCAGGAACCAGCGCTGCTTCTGGCCGATGCACAGCGGCTGCTGATTGCGGCGCACGTAGCGCTTTGGCAGCCGGTAGCGCAGCCAGCGCGAGGTCTGGCCGATGAGCTGCACCGCGTCGGCGGGCACACCGATTTCCTCGTCGAGTTCGCGGTACAGGGCCGCCTCCAGCGTTTCCCCGACACGCACCCCGCCCTGCGGAAACTGCCAGCCGCGCCCGCCCGTGCGCCGGCCGATAAAAACCTCCTCGCGCTGCATCAGCACGATGCCCACGTTGGTGCGAAAGCCGGCCGCGTCAATGTCGTCATTCATGCGTGCTTGGAAGTCTGCCACAAGGCGCCCCCGGGCGCGGGGATGGCCTTTTGTGCGCAATTCGATGACGCTAACGGCATGCCCGTCCCGGCCGCCGCCACCCGCAGCCCGCTCGCAAGCCTGGCCGCCCTCGCGGCCCTCGCGATCCTGGTGTTTGTCGCGGCGCTGCTCATCGGCAGCTCCGGCATCGCCGTGGGCAAGGCGCTCGCGGCACTCGCCGGTGCGGGCGATGAAGCCACGCGCAACGTGCTGATCGCGGTGCGGCTGCCGCGCGTGCTGGCGGCCTTCGGCGTCGGGGGACTGCTGGCACTCGCCGGCGTGCTGCTGCAGGCGCTGTTCCGCAATCCGCTCGCCGACCCGTACGTGCTCGGCGTCTCCGGCGGTGCGGCGGTCGGCGCGCTGCTCGCCATGATCGCAGGTCTCGCCGCCGTGCTGGTGCAGTCGGCCGCGGTCGCCGGCGCGCTGTGCGCGGTGGCCGCGGTGTACCTGCTCGCGCGCGGCGGCGGCACGCCGCGCCTGCTGTTGACGGGCATTGTGCTGGCGAGCGCCTGTGGCGCGCTGGTGAGCGTGCTGCTCGCGACCGCGGACACCTCGCGCGTGCGCGGCATGGTGTTCTGGCTGGCCGGGGACCTGGAGTGGGCCGTGAATCCGTGGCTGAGCGCCAGCACCGCGGTGCTGGCCGTGGTGCTGGCGATACTGGTGGCGCGGCCGTTGAATGTGCTGGCCGCGGGGGAGCTGCGCGCCCGCGCGGTGGGACTGGCGCTCGAGGGCTGGCGGACGCTGCTGTTCGTGGCCTGTGCGGCGCTCACCGCCATCGCCGTGGTGAGCGCGGGCACGGTGGGCTTCGTGGGTCTCATCACTCCGCACGCCGTGCGGCTGGCGTTCCGCACCAGCGATCACCGCATCGTGGCGCCCGCCGCGGCACTCGCTGGGGGCATTCTCCTCGCGACTGCGGACCTGGTGGCGCGCACCATCGCCGCGCCGCGCCAGTTGCCCGTGGGCGCCATCATGGCGCTCGTCGGTGCGCCGCTGTTTGTGGTGTTGCTGCGCGGGCGCTCGCGCCAGGCGCATTGACGGCCTCATGAGCTTGACGTTCACCGCGCACCTGGTGCAGCCTCGCGCAACTGCTTTGGCGCAGGTGACAAAATGAAAAGAAGAACCTTCTGTACGACGGGGCTCGTGGCGCTGACCGCCGCATCCATTCCTTACCGCCGCGCAGCCGCGAGCACCGCTGGCGCGGACATTGCCGCCGTGGGACTCGACGGACGGCAGCTCACTGTGAAATCCGCCGACGTCGAAGAGCTGCGCGCGGGGCTGCGCGGCGAGCTCATCACCGCCGATCAACCCAGCTACGACTCCGCACGCCGCTTGTGGAACCCGGCATTCGATCGCAAGCCGGCCCTCATCGTGCGCTGCGTGGGAGCGGCCGACGTCAGGCGCGCGGTGAGCTTCACGGCCGCCAACGGCCTGCTGACCGCGGTGCGCGGCGGCGGACACAGCGTCTCGGGCCAGTCCGGGTGCGACGGCGGGCTGGTGATCGATGTCTCGCCCATGCGGGCCGTGGAGGTCGATCCGATCGCGAAGACCGCGCGCGTGGAGGCGGGCGCGCTGCTCGGCCAGCTCGACCGCGAAACGCTCGCCTTCGACCTGGCCACGCCCGTCGGCACGGTCGCCGATACGGGGGTGGCGGGATTGACGCTCGGCGGCGGGGTCGGACGCATCGGGCGCAAGTTCGGGCTCACCTGCGACAACCTCATCGGCGCGCAGCTGGTGACGGCGGATGGACGCTGGCTGCGCGTCAGCCAGGCCGAGAACCCGGACCTGTTGTGGGCGCTGCGCGGCGGCGGCGGCAACTTCGGCGTGCTGACTTCGTTTACGTTCCGCCTGCACCCGGTCTCACCGCTGATGTACGGCGGCTCGCTCACCTTCCCGCTCACGGGCGCGCGCGAGCTGCTGCGCAATTTCGTGGACCTCATCGCGGCGGCTCCCGATGAATTGTATGTGGATACGGTCATGGGCACGGCCGCGGAAGGCGCGCGCTGGCTCGCATTCAGCGTCTGCTGCAGCGGCCCGCCCGCGGATGCGGAGCGCGTGGTGGCGCCGCTGCGCAAGCTCGGCAAGCCCCTCAAGGGCGAGCTCACCGCGACGCCGTACGCGAAGCTTCAGGGCAGCGGCGACCTGCGCGGCATCAGCCCCCTGGGCGCCTACGGCAAGGGCGGACTGGTGTACGGCATCACGCCTACCCTCATCGATACCATGGTCGGGTTCACCGAGAGTGCGCCGTCGGAGGGCGCGATGATGTGGCTGCAGCACCAGGGCGGTGCGATCGGCCGCGTGGCGCCCAAGGCCACCGCGTACTTCAACCGCGGGGCGAGTCACAACGTCGGGGTATTCAGCTCCTGGAAAATGCCGGCCGGGGATACCGCGCGCGAGGTCGACTGGGTGCGGCGCGCCTGGGGTGAGATCGAGCCGCAGACGCGCGGCCAGTATGTGAATCTTGCCGCGAGCGACGACCGCGAGGCGCGCGTGCACGCCGCTTACGGCGACAACTACCCGCGCCTGGTGGCGCTCAAGAAGCGTTACGACCCGGCCAACCTGTTCCGCCTCAACGCCAACATCAAGCCGGCCTGAACCCTAGCCGACGACGTTGGGCGAGGTTGCGATGCGGTTGCGCCCGGCGCTCTTGGCGCGATAGAGCGCGGCGTCGGCCTCGGCGATCAGCCGCTCCGCCAGCACCTTGTAGTCACGCAGGCCAGGGCCGGGGGTGGCGAGCCCCACGCCGATCGACAGCGTCACCGTCTCGGCGGTGTCGCTGGCGACGGCAATCGGCAGGTGGCGCACCGCGTGCAGGACGCGCGCCGCGACCTTTTCGCCCTCGGTGAGCGTCGCCTGCGACAGCACCAGGGCGAACTCATCACCGCCGAAGCGCGCACCAGTGTCGCTGATGCGCATCTCCGCATCGATGCGGTGTGCTACTTCCCGCAGCACCGCATCGCCTGCCAGGTGGCCGAACTGATCGTTGATACGCTTGAAGTGATCCACATCGATCATCAGGCACACGATGGATTGATGCGCGCGCTGTGCGCGTGCCATCTCCTCGCGCAGGCGCGCCTGCAGGTAACGGCGGTTGTGGAACCCGGTGAGAAAGTCGGTGAGGCCGCTGCGCAGCAGTCGCGCCCGATTGACCGCATTCTCCACGCAGATCGCGGCCACCAGCCCCAGGTGCGCGAGGAAGTCGCTCGCCAGCTCCGGGGAGAAGCGCTGCGGATCGGCGCTCACGAACACCAGCACCCCGTCGAGCTGCTCATGGCGGCGCAGCGGGATCAGCGCGAGGCTCCCGGGGCGCGCGATTCCCGGCAGCAGCAACTCGTGATCGGCCTTGCGGAAAGGGCCGAGCCAGGGGCGCTCGAGGTTAGCGAGCTGCGGGGCGATGGTCACCAGCGCATCCACGAAGCACACGCCCGGCATCGGTTCGGGCGCCTGGCTATCGCCGGCAATCAGGTGGCGGATTTCGTGCTGCGGGTCGTGCAGCAGGAGCGTCACGCCATCGAGCTGATAGGAAACCTGCAGGCCGCCGATGAGTCGCTCGAACAGCTGCGCCAGGGACGCGGCGCGCAGCAGCTCCAGTTCCCGCTCCTGCGTCTTGCGCAGCAGCGAATCGTTGCGACCGACTTCCTCGGTGAACGCCGCCAGCTGACTGTGCAGCGCGCGGTTCTGGTCCGTCAGCGTCCCCAGATCGTCGGCAG